>Ga0187788_10000276_pt1 | contig 14124 bp, 9 predicted proteins | sample 1015_BV01_MP10_2_FD_133008 | JGI IMG/M metagenome (GOLD analysis project Ga0187788, IMG submission 133008) | Tropical peat soil microbial communities from peatlands in Department of Meta, Colombia - 1015_BV01_MP10_20_MG | ecosystem: Environmental > Terrestrial > Soil > Wetlands > Peat | place...
CAGATATATCCAACACTTTTAAGAACTACATCGGGTACACGCACAGCAGGATCATATCTCCTCTTGGCCGGGAAGCCCCAAGGGATGCACTGGGTTTCCGTGCCATCAATCTGAGAATATCTTATACCTACTGTAACGGGATAATTACCTTTAGCAGCATAACCATGCCTAATGTGTTGAAAACAATTACTCTTCTCTGACCAGGGTGCTTGCGCAGGACGACAAAAAGAAAAGGCGCGGACACTAGTGTCCGCGCCTCACGGTACAGGATGAGCTGCCGCGGGCAGGGCCGCCCGCGGCACAATGCCCTACTTGGTGGCTCCGGCGTTGGTGCGGTCAGGCTCCTCGGCCACGTTCTTGAGGCTGGCTTTGCGAGCAGTCTCGAACTCGTCGCCGGGCAGCCAGGCCGTCAGCTCGGTTGAAGAAGCGGCCTTCCAGCCCAGTTCAAAGCCAAACCGCGCGATCTCGGCCACGCCGGTGAAATCCCACTCGGCGTGATATTCGTCGCTCGGCTGGTGATAGTTCTGGTCGGTGTATTCCTTCTCCAGCTGGAAGCCGTAATCGATGGGATGCCCCTTGAACTTCATCCCTTCATTGATCGAGAAGGCGGGGATACCCACGCGGGCGAAGCTGAAGTGGTCGGAGCGGTAGTAGTGTCCGGCACCGGGATTGGAGTCCGGCTTGATGTCCAGGCCGAATTCCTTGGCGGTGGCCTTCACCACCGGATAGAAGCTGGTGCGTTCCGCCCCTGAAACCTCGACGTCCTCGGGAATGCCTCGCGGGGCAACGCCGTCGAAGTTGAGGCCAAGAGCGATGTCCCCGGCGGGAACAGGCGGCCTGCGGCCCAGGTACTCGGAACCGCGCAGCCCCTGCTCTTCCGCCGTTACCGCGGCGAAGAGTATGGAGCGCTTGGGCGGCTGCGAGGAATTGGCGAAGGCGTACGCCAGCTCCAGGAGGATGCCACACCCGGTGGCGTTGTCGATGGCGCCGTTATAGATGTTGTCTCCCGCCTGGCCGGGGTGAATTCCCAGGTGATCGTAGTGGGCGCTGTAGATCACCGCCTGCTGCTTGAACTTGGGTTCGGATCCGGGCAGCAGCGCCACCACGTTGCTGGACTCGAAGGGGCGAATCTTGCTGCTGATGGTGGACTCGACCCGCACCGGCAGCGGGATGGGACGGAAGTCGCGCGAGCGCGCCTGCTCCATCAGCGCATCCAGGTCCTTGCCCACCGCCGCCAGAGCGGCCTTGGCGATGTCAAGCTGAACCCAGGCCGCCAGTTTCAGCTTGGGGTCGCCATCGGAACGGAGATAGGAGCGCTCGCCTCCCCAGGAGTTCTTGACCACGTCCCAGCCATAGCTGGCCATATCGGTCTTGTGGATGATGATGGCTCCGACCGCGCCCTTGCGCGCCGCCTCCTCGTACTTGTAGGTCCAGCGGCCGTAGTAGGTGAGAGCCTTGCCCTTGAAAAAGTTGGGATCGTCCGAGGGAGGCTCGTTCACCAGCACCAGCAGGACCTTGCCTGCCACATTGACATCCTTGAAGTCGTTCCAGTTGTACTCCGGGGCATCGATCCCGTAGCCGACAAACACCAGGTCGGAATCGATCTTGGAAGTGGCGTTCTGGGTCTCGTCCATGGCCACGATGTCGTCGCCCAGGCGCAGGGAGAGTGGCTGCCCCCCGCCGGCAGTAAGCGTGACGGTGCTGGGCGCCTCGGTGGCGATTCCGACCATGGGAACTCTTTGGAAGTAGCTGCCGTTGTCTCCCGCAGGCTTCAGGCCGAAAAGAGCGAACTCGGTGGCAATGTAGTCCGCAGCGATGTCACCCCCGCGCTGGCCGGTGCCGCGGCCCTCCAGCAGGTCGCTGGAAAGAAATTTTACGTGGGCACGAATGCGCTCAGGGTTGATCAGCTTCATGGCCGATTGCGCCGCGGCAGGCAGCACGGTGGCGGAATTGTCCACCGGCTTCTTGACGCTGGACTTGGACGAGCCCAGCGCGAGCGAACAAACTAGAAGAGAAGCGGATAGGAGGGCGGTTCTACGCATCTAAGTCTCCAGCAGTAACGTCTGAAACCCATTATTGTACGCTGCACGGAGGGGTTGTGCGCGCCCTGACCGAAGGTTATCGGACACGTCTGCTCTGCTCTGTTAGAGTTTCATCATGGCTTCAGTAGTCGAAGGCTCGGGCACGGTGAACCCCTCCTCGCCGGGAAGGGGCGCAGCGCCGCCGCGCAGCGCGGTCAGTCCCATCACCGGCAGGCCGCTCGCCGGCAGCGCGCACCAGAACTGGCTGCAGGCGGTGCTGCACGGGCTGAGGCGGCAAGCCTGGCCGCTCATCACCTACCTGGCTCGCACCGAGGTGCACACCTTCGCATTCTCGGTGGCCTGCAACGCTATTCTCTCCTTCTTCCCCTTTGTGGTGCTGCTGTTGACCATCAGCCGGCGGGTCTTCCACTCGCAGGCGATGGTGGACGTGATCATCAACCTGCTGCGCGACTACCTGCCTACGGGGCAGGATTTCGTTATCCGCAATGTCAAGGCGTTGGCCAACGCCCGCAATGATGTGCAGCTATTCTCGCTCTTCATCCTGCTGTTTACCTCCACCGGAGTTTTTCTGCCGCTGGAGGTGGCGTTGAACCGCGTATGGGATTTCCGCAAGAACCGATCCTACCTGGGGAACCAGGTGATGGCGCTGGGGCTGGCCTTCGCCTCGGGCTGCCTGGCGCTACTCTCGATTGCTGCCACCGCCACCAATCAGGTCTGGCTGCACTATCTTTTTCTGGGGAACGTCAACCTGGTATCGCGCACGGTGGGCTACCTGGTGATGAAGGTGTGCGCGGTTGTGGCCAGCATTGCGATTTTCTTCCTTATTTACTGGCTGCTGCCCAACGGCAAAGTGCCGGCAAGGGCTGTGCTGCCCGCCGCGGTGATCGCCGGACTGCTGCTCGAGCTGGCCAAGTATGGTTATGTCTTCTCGCTGCCCCGGCTTAATTTCCAGGAGATCTACGGGCCGTTCTCGATTTCGGTGACCCTGATTTTCTGGGCCTTTCTGGCGGGCATGATTCTGCTGACCGGCGCCCGCCTCTCCGCCGTCGGCAGAATTGCGGAAAACCAGTAGCCGCTGGTGATCCGATTGCAGAACAGTTCATCGCGGGAACTCGCGTAATCGAAATTCCATCCATTTGTGCGCTCGTTCACTGAGCCCGTTTCTTTCCCTCCCTAAAATCGCGACTCATCTGCGTTGCGTGGTGTTCGGAAAAATGGCTGTCTTTCGAAACTGGCGCAAACTGATTCCTCCTGTGCTGTGGACCATGCTGGATGTACCGGGCCTCTGCAAGTCGGGCCGTAGTAAATCGGGCCTCTGTAAATCCGGAACCGCTTCGGACAGCAAAACAGAAAGGGGCCTGTCCGGGCGGCTCCGGTCCATGGAAATTCGGACCTGGGCTGCAGTCGCGGGTCTGGAAAACGAAAAATTTCGGATCGAACACGAGGTGAGGTTCTGTGGTACGCCGGATGAGCGGGGAAGGAACTCTCCGGTGACGATGCTCCTGCTCGCGGGTGCTGTTCGGGCGGGCGCTGGCGATGCGGGCTCCATGGATGCGCGCCAACTCTTGCGCAAGGCCCCGGCGGCGGCTGAAGAATGAAGCCACGTGGCGGGTGGGGAGCGGCCTTTGCCAAGCTGTGCTGCGCTCTATGGAGCCCCTGGCGCGGGCGCACTCTTGTTTTCTTCCTGGCGATTGCCTTCGCGTTATCCCCTGACTCTGTGGAGGCTGGCGGGCCGGCAAATGTTGCGGGCGTGAGCTGGTTCCAGCCGGGAACGGCGGGCACCCCGATCGTGTGGGCGGGCGGGACCGTCACTTACTACACCGACCGCGGCGATCTCAGCGGTTATCTCAGAGAGGCCGACGCCGATGCGCTGGTGGCCTCCGCTTTCGCCAACTGGACTGCGATTCCCACCGTCGCTTTGAGCGCAACCCGCGGAGGCAAGCTGGATGAGGACGTCAGCGGAGCGAACGTAACTTACGCCGGCGAGCAGGTGGTCCTGCCGCCCGACATCCAGGCGAACTCCGACAAGCCCGTCGCTATCGTTTACGACCGCGATGGCAGCGTTACCGATGCGCTGCTCGGCGCCGGCTCTGGAGCGGTGGGGATGTGCTCGGCGAACTCGGCGTACGGCGGCGTGGATCGTTTCACCACCGACGGGACCGCCGCGCATGCCCTGGTAGTGATCAACGGCAACTGCGTGATCAACGCTGCCGCGATGCCGCCCCTGCGCTACAAGCTGACGCGCCTGCTGGGGCAGATCCTGGGGCTGGGATGGTCGCAAGTGAACGAGAACGTAGGCAGCGGGAGCCCTCCCCCTCGCGCCGACGACTATGCCGGCTATCCCGTCATGCATCCGATGGGGTGGTACTGGATTTGCGGGCAGGGCTCGGGATGCATCTCCGATGCCGATCAACCCAAAATGGACGACCGCGCTGCACTATCGCGCCTCTACCCGGTGATTAGCGCCAATGTTGCGAACTTTCCGGGAAAGACTCTGTTCTTCGACAACAGCGCGCGCATCCGCGGCGTGGTGCGCTTTCCCGCGTGGAATGGAACTTTGGGCCAGGGGATGGAAGGCGTCAACGTAGTGGCGCGGAGGATCGATTCCGCAACCGGATTTGCTTCGCGCAAGTACGTCGCCTCCTCGGTCTCAGGATTTCTTTTTCGCGGCAATGCGGGAAATCCCGTCACCGGCCTGCTGACCGCCGGCGGCGAGCGCTGGGATCGCTTCGGATCGAATGACCTGGCGGTGGAGGGATTCTACGATCTCTCGGGTCTGGAGTTGCCCGACGGCGCCAGCAGCGCAGACTTCCAGCTCACAATCGAACCGGTAACTCCGCTTTATACCGATAGCGTGGCCGTGGGACCGTACAAGACGGTTGGCGTCTCCCCATCCGGCACGGCAACGCCCATCAGCGTCACCGTAAGCCGTGGAGGCGATGTACAGCAGGACATCGTGATGCAGGGCGCGCCAAACCAGCCGCAAGACGAACATCAGCCGCACACCTTCGCCCAGCCTTACCCCGCGCCTGCCAGCGGCGACTGGAAGGGGGTGATCAGTCCGTATGGAGATGTGCAGTACTACTCCCTGGCGGGGCATCCCAACCGTTCGTTCACGCTTCTGATCACGGCCCTGGACGAGCAAGGCTTGCCCACGACTGCGAAACTGCTGCCGGTGCTGGGCGTGTGGTCGCCGGGCAGCAGCGAAGGCTCCGCTCCGGCGGCCCAGGAAAATTACTTCAACACCATGAAGCCGGCGACGTCGCGCATAGAGGCCGCGTTTCTCGGCGAGGGTGCTTTCAAGATTGGCATTGCCGACTATCGCGGAGACGGGCGTCCCGACTTCCGCTACCAGGCGCGCCTGCTGTACGGCGAGAGCGTCACTCCGGCGCGCGCCAGCACCGCGGGCGGGACGGTAGTCTCTATTCGCGGCATCGGCTTCGCCTCCAACACGGCTGTGAAAATTGGCGGCGTAGGCGCGAAGATCGTCAGCGTGGCGGCCGATCAGATTGTCACCGAAGCCCCGGCGGCCTCCGACGGCCCACAGACCATCGAGCTGCAGGATCCGGTCACGGGCGCCATCTCTGATATGACAGATGCACTGCTGTATGGAGCCGCGGGAGGCAAGCTCATCCTGGTGGCGGGATCGAATCCGCAGGTGCCGGTCGGCACGCAGGCGCCGAATCCCATTCGCGTTCGCGTGACCGAGCAGGACGGCGTCACGCCGATTGGCGGAGCGCAGGTTCTGTTTGTCGGACCCGCAAACGCCTTGAGCTTCGTCGAGTGCGGCCTGGCGTCCTGCCTGATGACCACGGATGCAAACGGGGAAACTGCGGTGCACGTGATCGTGAATGCGGTGGGAGCCTCCCTGATCACGGCGTCGTTGACCGGCGGCAATTCGGTCTCGACCACGGTCAGCGGCGTGGCCTCAGCGCTGGACATTTCTCTTCCCGTCTCTCTTCCCGTCCCCACGGCCTGGGTCGCACAGGGCGGTAGTGCGACGCTGAGCCTGTCGGCGGTGGTGGTCTCGAACGGCAGCCCAGCCAGCGGAAAGCTGGTGGATTTTGCGGTGATGGCGGGAACGGCCTCGCTGGGAGCAGCCAGCGCGGTAACCGACGCGGACGGAGTCGCCGGCACCCAGGTTAGGGTAAGCCAGCTGGCGAGTGACGTGATTATCAGCGCCTGTGTGGGCCCCAGCGACGCTCCCTGCCGCAACTTCACCGTTCATCCGGTGGCGGCCACGGCGCTGCGGTTGCACAAGGTCGCCGGCGACGCGCAAACCATCGTCCTGGGCGACAACTTCCAGCCAGTGGGAGTTCAGGTGACCGACGCTTCCAGCCCGCCCAATCCCGTGGCCGGGACAGCGGTCAGATTCCGCGCCGACGTGATGCGCATGGACGACGGGCGCGAGCCGGCTATCTTCGGCGAGCTCATCGTGCGCCGGCATCCCAAAGTCTCGATTCTTGCCAGCAGCGAGGCGGTAGCCAGCGCCGACGTCAACGGTATGGCTAGCTACACCGTGTCCTATCCCAGGCAACGCGGCAGGGTAAAGGCGCTGGTGCGGGCCAGCGTGGCCGGCGGAGCGCAGGATTTTGTCCTGCTTGCGGACTGGGGAAGCCAGTAACGCCAAGCCTACTTCTTCAGATATCCATCGACCCAGTCGTTGATCGTCTTGTACCAGAGCCGGCTGTTTTGAGGCTTCAGTACCCAGTGACCCTCGTCGGGAAAATAGAGCATCTTGGTGGGCACTTTCAGCCGCTGCAGCGTGGTGAACAGCTGGAAACCCTCGGCAACGTCAAGGCGGTAGTCGAGCTGGCCGTGGATGACCAGCGTCGGCGTCTTGAAACGGGTGGCGAAGTTGCTGGGCGACCATTTGTCATACATGGGGCGATTGGTCCAGGGCATGCCCTTGAACTCCCACTCGTTGAACCACAGCTCCTCGGTGCTCCCGTAGGCGGAGATGGAGTTGAACATGCCATCGTGCGAAACCAGGCATTGGAAGCGGTTGGTGTGGCCCAGGATCCAGTTGATCATGTAGCCGCCGTAGCTGGCCCCCAGCGCGCACTCGCGCTGCTTGTCGATGAAAGGATAGGTCCTCTCCGCGTAATCGAGACCCGTCATCAGATCGACGTAGGCGCGGCCCCCCCAGTCTCCATTGATGTCGTCGATGAAGCGTTGCCCATAGCCCGTGGAGCCGCGCGGATTCACCATGATGACCACATAGCCATTCGCCGCAAACAGCTCCGCATTCCAGCGATACGACCAGGAGTCTCCCCAGGCGCCCTGCGGGCCGCCGTGAATAAGGAATTTCACCGGATATTTCTTCGCGGAGTCGAACTCCGGAGGCTTAATGAGGAAACCCTCGACTCTGACACGTTCGGCACCGGTGAAGTGGAAGGGTTCCAGGGGGGACATGGCGATGCGGGAGAGAACGGTGTCGTTGAGATGCGAGATTGCGAGCGCCGAGGGCAAACACGGTTGAGGAGCGAGCTGTGGAGAGGGAGGATTTACCTCTGCGGCCTGAGCGCAATCGACTAGCAGGGCCAACTGCACGCTGCAGATTTCATTCGGCCGCTGCACCGACATGCAATCGAAATAGAGCGTCTTGCCATCAGGACTGATTGCGAGGGAGTCGAACTGGCCGGAGGCGACCTCTTTGACAGCAGCGCCATGGATATCGGTAGTGAAGATCGGCGCCTCGCCCTGGTCCTCGGCTGCGAAGTAAAGATGTTCAGAGTCAGGCGCCCAGACGTAGGATCCCACCCAGCGATCGAAGCCCTCGGTCAGGTTGGTGATGGCGCCGGTGCTGCGGTTGTAGAGCACCAGGCGGAAGCGATCGCTTTCGTAGCCGGCACGCTTCTGCATGCGCCAGGCGATCCATTTGCCGTCGGGTGAGTAAAGGGGCGTGGAATCGCTTCCCGGGCTGGTGCTGATCTTCTTGCCTGCGCCCCCGGCGACTGGAACAATGAAGATGTCGTTGTTGGTGCTGATAGCCTCCACGGGATCGTGATTGCTGGTGTAGGCGACCTCCTGGCCATCAGGCGAGAACGAGTAATCATCCTGACCGCCGAGGGAGAACGGCGGCACGTCATGATCGCCTGGGGTAAGGTCGCGGGCTGCTCCTCCCGCGGCCGACACCGCGAACAGATGGCTGCGTTTGCCGCTGAAGTAGGCGTTCCAATGGCGGTAGAAGAGGCGCGTGAAGATGCGCGCCTTCACCTTGGACTTGGCTTTCTCCTCGTCCCGCGCCTTGTTGCAGGCATCGTCAGGGCAATCGGGATAGACCTCGGAAACGAACAGGATCGTCTTGCCGTCGGGCGACCACAGAGCCCCGTCGGCGCCGGCGGAGAGCGAGGTAATTTTGCTGGGGTCCCCGGTGAGGGAGCCGCCTGTGGAATCAAAGTCCTGAACCCAGACCTGGGATGCGCCGTCCCGGGCGGAAACGAACAGGATCTCTCTGCCGTCGGGGGACCAGCGACCGCGGTCCTCCCCGGGACCGGCAGTGATCTGCCGGGAATCGCCGCCCGCGGCGGGAACCACCCACAGGTGCGAGGTCTTGGTGTTTTGCTCAAGGTTGACGTCCGCAGCCCCGAACAGGATCCAGCGGCCGTCTGGAGAGACGATGGGATCGCCCACGCGTTTCAGCGCCATCATGTCTTCGAAGGTGAAGGAGTGTCGGGCCTGAGCGGCGGCCTGGCCGGCGGACAGCGAAACCAGGCTTAGAAACAGAGCGATGGCGCAGAAGCGACGACGCATGGCGAGTGTCTCCCGGGCAAAACACGTGAGTGTAGCAGCACGCGATGCCGCGCTCATAGGCATTCGAAGAAAGAAGGGGGTGAAAAGCCAGTCTCTCCCGATCTTGAACTGCGCAACAGCGAGCTCAAAGCTGAAGAGGGCTCACGAACCGAACCGGGCCAGGGACCCCTTCGACTGTGGCTCACTCAGCGGGTTTCGCCGGTATCGTTGTAGGATATTGGGTGGCAGGTTTACGCTGCCGGTCCACAACGCCGGCCGGCGAAAGCGCATCGAACCTGATTAGCGCTCAAGGTCTGGCATCGTTATGAAAAGGAATCATGTTATGAAGGCAACCCTCGGGCTGGCGACCTTTCTGCTCCTGCTTTCGGCCACCGGCGCGCCGGCGGAGGATAAAGGCGAAGGTCCCCTGAATCCGGCCGAGCCCACTGGCATCACGGTGCAGGAAATCATCCAGCGGTTCGCGGCCAAGGAAAAGGAATTCAAGCTGGCGCGCGAGCAGTACACCTATCGCCAGGATGTTCGCATCACTGAGGTTGACGACGGGGGCGAGTGGCGCCAGGTGGTGGATATCATGTTCGACGACCGCGGCCGCCGCACCGACCAGGTGGTATTCGCGCCCCAGTCCTCGCTGCGCAGAATCAGCATGACCAAGGAGGACCTCGACGATATCGAAAAGCGAATCCCCTTCGTGCTGACCTCGGACGAAATCCCCGAATACAACATCATGTACGTGGGGCAGCAGAAGGAAGATGAGCTGAACACCTACGTGTTCGACATTTCTCCCAAGACGATTGAAAAGAACCGGCGGTACTTCGAAGGACGGATCTGGGTGGACGATCACGATTTCCAGATCGTCAAGACCTTCGGCAAGAACGTGCCTGACATCCGCGCCAAAAAAGGCCAGGAAAACCTCTTCCCCAAGTTCACCACCTGGCGCGAGCAGATCGACAATCGTTACTGGTTCCCAACCTTCACCAAGGTGGACGACACGCTGCACTTCTCGACCGGCGACGTGCGCATCCGCGAGATCGTGAAATACACCAATTACAAGCGCTTTGGATCGCAGGTGAAGATCACCTACGAGGGCACGGATATCGCCCCTGGACAGAAGTCGCAGACCTCGGATCAGAAGGGGCAAACCCAGGCGCCTGCCAGTGGACCCACGTCGAGCGCACCTACGTCGAGCGTACCTACGTCAGGCGGGTCTGCATCCGGGAAACCTGGTTCGAGCGCGTCCCAGGTTCCGATCACGACCTCCGGTGGACCGCCGCCCGCGCCAGACCCGAAGAAGTAAGACTTCGCATTGCCAGACTCGAACCGAGGAGACGCCCGTCCCCAAGCGGTTCGTGCCCACCCGCTTCAACGCAAGGTCTTTCGACTCGGACTGTTGAAAAACGGACTGGCTAATAGAAGAGGTATTTCCGCCACTTGTCGTCGGAGTGGCCGAGCAGGCGCATGATGTGGCGGCTGGTGTGGAGATTGAACGAGCGTGGCTCGCGCGTGAGCTTCATCCCCGCTTCACCCGGAAGCTGATTCCCTTTCTTGCGATTGCAAGGGTGGCAGCAGGCCACCAGGTTCTCCCAGGTCGAGCTGCCTCCGCGGGAGCGCGGAACCACGTGGTCGAGCGTGAGCTCGCCCGACGCCAACGCGATACCGCAGTATTGGCAGGAATTGCGATCGCGCAACAGAATGTTCTTGCGGGAGAGTGCACGCGTCTGGTGGGGGATGCGCCGGTATTCCAGCAGGCGGATGACGGAGGGAACCCGCATGGCCATGCGGGCCGCATGGAGAAAGGCGCCGTTCTCCTCCTCGGTCATGGCTACTCCCTTCAGCACCAGCACAATGGCGCGCCGCGCGGCGCAGACGTTGATGGGCTCGTAGGAGGCATTCAGCACCAGCACCGGCTGGTTCATAAACCCGCGCCCGTTGCTGTGGTGGTGAAGTCCCACCGGCGGCAGATCCGCGTGGCTGCGTGCGAAATTGTGAAGATGCGCCGACATGCCGCTGCTACTCTCAACTCCTTCGGGAACCAGGCGTGCCTGACACTTTCAGGCTTGCGCTGCGGCTCCGATGAATCGTTGCATCTCTCTCTCATCCAGCCCGGGCCGGGAATCGGACTTAAGCACCCGGGCCACGGTGGCGACCCAGATGCGCTCTGCGCCCGCCCGGCGAAGCACCCTCGCACACTCCGCGATGGTAGTGCCGGTGGTGAACACGTCGTCCACCAGCAGGATGTTTCGGCCCGCAATCCGTTCCGGCTGTCTCGCCTGGAAGGCCCCACGCACATTTTCCCCGCGCTCGTTGCGGGTCAGGCCGGTCTGTGATTCCGTGGCGCGCCGACGAACCAGCAGCAGCGGAGGCATCTCCAGTTGCAGACCCCCGGGCTTCAGCTTTAGCGCCGCACGCGCGATAAGCTCGGACTGATTGAATCCGCGCTGCCGCAGCTTGGTCTTGTGCAGGGGGACGGGAACCACCATCGGGTCGGCGGTGCCGATCGCGGGCGCCAGCCGCACCATGGCCTCCGCCAGCTTGCTTCCCAGAACGCGTGCAGCCGGACGCACCTGGTCGTACTTCAGCAGGTGAATCAGATCTCGCAGTCCGCCTTCGTAGGCTCCGTAAGCACAGGCTTGCACGTAAGGCGGAGGCGTCTTGCGGCATTCTTCGCAGATCGGACCATCCGCCTGGTCTGCGGGGCCTGAAGGCAAGGCATTGGCGGGTAGCCGCTCACCGCAGATGACGCACAGCACGCCGGAAACCGGCGTAACCGCCTGCAGGCACTCCGGACAGACCGGAAGGCGTGAAGCATGCACTAAAGGTTGCTGGCAAAGGCGACAGTCGGAGGGGAATAAGACGCTGAAAATGCTCTCGGTGGCGGTCCGCAGGAAGCCGAAACGCAAGGGGTTCTCAGGGGAGCCGGAAGCCCCGTGAGCCCGAGTTAGGTCTCCGCTACTGCTGAAGACGACCCTCCTCCCGATCGTCGCGGCAGAGGTCGCAGGCGATCGCCTCGTCAGTATAGCTGGCCTCAGTGCCACAAAGCAATTCGCCAGAACCCTGGGAAATCGCCGGGACAAGCGCCGGCGGGAAGCGAATCATGTCCCGAAGTAACAGAAATCGGCGGAGTTGGCGTCTCGGCACTTGTATCGGGAGCAGGGCGCGTGCGAAACTTGCGCGGCTTCGCAGGGTACCTTCTTGATCCAGGAATCCTAAGGACTCCCGATGAGCACTCCGACCACGGCGCCACCGCCACCCGCCAAGACATTTCAATCCTTTGTTCCGGCCAGTATGCAGATGCCGGAATTCACCTTCCGGGCGGTGATCCTGGGCCTGTTAATGACCGGCGTCCTGGGCGCAGCCAACGCCTACTTGGGGCTGAAAGCGGGAATGACGATTGCCGCCACCTATCCGGCGGCGGTCATCGGCATGTCCGTGCTGCGACTCTTCAAAGGATCGCTGCTGGAAGAGAACATCACACGGACCATTGGGTCCATCGGCGAATCGGTGGCAGCGGGCGCAGTGTTCACGATTCCGGCCTTTGTGATGGCGGGGCTGTGGCCGGGACTTACTAAGGACCAGTATTGGAAATCGGTTGTCCTGATGCTGATCGGGGGAACGCTGGGCATTCTACTGGTGACGCTTCTGCGCCGCGTAATGGTTGAGGATCCGGAATTGCCCTACCCCGAATCGGTGGCCGCTTCCGAGATTCACAAGGCCGGTCAGCAGGGCTCTCGAGCAGCCAAGATCCTATTCAGCAACATGGGCTTCGGCGGATTCATGTACCTGCTGGGCGCGGTGAATGTCTTCCAACCCAACAACACCTTCCCGGTAAGCATCAGCGCGCTGGGCAAGCGCCTGCTGCTGCGCACCAGCACCAATCCCAACGTGGCAACGACGGTCACCGGCGGCACTACTCTTTTCACCCTGCCCGACGTCAGCCCAGCCTACCTGGGTGTCGGTTACATCATCGGGCCGCGGCTTGCGTCCCTGAATTTTGCCGGCGGCGTGCTTGCCTGGGGACTGCTGGTTCCGCTCCTTACCTTCACCGTGGGCCCGTACATTCAGGCCTCCTTGCCTCCTGGGCAGTCGATCTCATGGCCGCTTCTGGCGCAGGCCATCTATTACTCCATCGTGAGGCCCATCGCGGTCGGCGGAATGCTCGTAGGCGCCAGCTACACGTTGTTCAAGATGCGCAAGCAACTGGCGATCGGCATGGGACGCGCGGTTTCTGACCTGAAGAAATCGGCCGCCGCGCATGCGGTCACCAGCCGTACTGACCGCGACCTGCCGGCCAAAGCAATCTTCGCTGGTGTCGGCGTGGTCTTCATCGCCATGCTGATTCTCTATTACTACTTCATCAGCGGTGCGGGAAACCTCTCCAGTTCCAAGGTGCTGTCGGGATCGCTGGTAGCCGCCGGCGTTATGATCGTGCTCGGCTTCTTCTTCGCCGCCGTCTCCGGCAATCTTGTGGGATTGATCGGCTCCTCCAACAATCCGGTCTCCGGGCTTACGCTGTGCACGCTGGTGATCGCGGCGCTGCTCATGGTGGCGCTGGGAGTATCGGGCACGGGGGGTGTGGCAGCGGTGCTGGGGGTCGCGGCTGTGATCTGTGTCTCCTCCGCCGTGGCCGGGGAGATGCTGCAGGATTTGAAGGTCGGCCACATCCTCGGCGGCACGCCCGCGAAGATGGAGATCGGTGATCTGCTCGGCGTGGTGGTGGCGTCGTTAGTGCTCTTCTTCCCGCTTGCGGTTCTGGACAAGGCGTATCACTTTGGCAGTCCGGCGCTGTCAGCGCCCCAGGCTGGGCTGATGTCGATGTTGGCCAAGGGTATCGTCGGCGGCGACATGGCCTGGCCGCTGGTGGTGGTGGGCATTCTGCTTGGCCTGTGCGCGATCCTGATCGAGGTGAAAAGCGTCATGCTCTTCGCGGTGGGCATGTACCTGCCGCTGGGGACGACCTTTGCCATCTTCATGGGCGGCGTGATCCGCTGGGCGACCGATCGGCTGCGGGATCGCCGCAACTTCAACGACGCGCAGAAGGCGCGGGTGGATAACGCCGGCGTGCTCACGGCCTCGGGGCTGATCGCCGGCGAGGCGCTCTGCGGACTGGTGATCGCCGGTCTGGTGGGCGCGGGCAGGAACGTTGCCCTGTTCAAGTGGACCTCTCCTCTATGGGCCGCCATGGCCGCGCTCATCGCGCTGATCGTGGTGATGATCCGGGTGCCGCTGGCCAATGCGGGAAGTCCGGACGAGCCGGCGCCCCCAACCGCCATTATGTAGCGGCGGCGCACCGGATCAGGGCGTCCAGAACTCTTAGGAGCCAGGGATCGGA
>Ga0187788_10000277_pt1 | contig 14110 bp, 12 predicted proteins | sample 1015_BV01_MP10_2_FD_133008 | JGI IMG/M metagenome (GOLD analysis project Ga0187788, IMG submission 133008) | Tropical peat soil microbial communities from peatlands in Department of Meta, Colombia - 1015_BV01_MP10_20_MG | ecosystem: Environmental > Terrestrial > Soil > Wetlands > Peat | place...
CACGGTTCGGCACCGGTGTCGGCCGCCGCCGACTCGGGCTGGGTGCCCCGCGCCGCGGTCGCCGCCGCCTCGGGGTCGGCCTGCGGGCGGGAGAACAGGAAGCCCTGGGCGGAGGGGCAGCCGAGCCGGAGCAGGCTGTCGGCCTGCTCCTCGGTCTCCACTCCCTCGGCGATCACCGACAGGCCGAGGCTCTCGGCGAGGTCGATCACGACGCGCACGATCGCCCGGTCGGCGCCGGCCCGGCTGACCCCCGCGACGAAGCTGGAGTCCAGCTTGAGCACGTGCACCGGCAGCCGGCGCAGGTTGTCCAGGGTGGCGAAGCCGACGCCGAAGTCGTCCAGCGCCACCCGCACGCCCATCGCCGACAGCCGCTCCAGCACCGGCCGGACCTGGGGTGAGGCCACGGTCGACTCGGTGATCTCCAGGATCACCGACGACCCGGGCAGCTCGTTGTCGGCGAGCAGGTCCTCCACCAGCTCCACGAACTCCGGGCGCAGCAGCTGGGCGGGCGCGACGTTGACGCTCACCGTCGCGGTGGCGATCAGGCTGCTGGTCTGCCGCCAGCGGGCGGCCTCCATCATCGCCTGCCGGAGCACGGCCTCGCCGAGCGGGATGATCAGGCCGCTGCGCTCGGCGACGGGGATGAACGAGTCCGGTGGCAGCAGCGCGCCGTCCGGGGTGCGCATCCGCGCCAGCGCCTCGAACCCGACGACGTGCCGGGAGGTCAGGACGACAACCGGTTGGTAGTGGACCTCGAGCCCCCCGCTGCGGAGGAGCTCTGCCACCCGGGCGGCGTCAACGTCACCGTGGCTGGTGCCCGAGGTGCGGCGGTGCGACGAGGAGGCCTCAGCGCCCGGCGTCGTCATCTCGCGCGCACCCCCGTCATGACGGTCCGCTACCTGTGGGAAGGGACTATGTCCCTTCTCGGCCCGGATGCCCAGCCTCTTGATACGACCGATCGGCGGAAAGCCGCTGCCGAACGTGAAGGCACCCCCGAAGCTCTGGACACTCCCTTCTCAACGATATATCGTCAATACATCGTTGTGACGGTTCCACCGCCAAACGATCGCACGGCCGGCGGCCTCAGGCCAGATCCGGCCCGGGGGAATAACGTTGCCCCATACAACTGCTTGTATGTTCCATGCTTCACGGCACGCCCCCGGGCCGGCCCGGGGCCGTCCGGGAACCCGATCGGTACCACCTTCAGCACCACGCTCGGTAGGAGCCACCCATGGACGTCGAACCTCGGGCCCCGTCGCCTGCGGGCACCCTTGGTGATGAGATGCAGGAGCTGAGCCAGGAGCTGATCCGGCATGCCCGCATCCTGCACCTGGTCAAGACCCAGGAGTCCACGGCATCCCTGACCGGCCTCGACTCCGGCGCCGTGATGGTGCTGATGTTCCTGGTCAAGGGAGGACCCCAGCGGCAGGGCGCGCTCGCGGAGTGCGCCATGCTGGACCCCTCCACGGTCAGCCGCTACGTCGCCCAGCTGGTCCGGTCCGGCCACGTCGAGCGCCGGCCCGACCCGGCCGATGGGCGCGCGGTACAGCTCGTGGCCACCGAGCGGGGCCGGGCGGTGGCCAGGCTGATCGCCCAGAGGCGGGACGCGCTGCTGCGCGAGGTGCTCGCCGGCTGGGCTCCGGAGGAGTTGCACGACCTGGCCGTCCGGCTGCGCCGGATCAATGACGACTTCGAGGCGCATCGGCCGCAGTTCCGCTCGCACCCGATGGGCGTGCTCGTCCCGAACCATCCCGGTACCGATCGCACCACTGACCGCACCACTGACGAGGAGCGTTGATGTCAACCGCCTCTGCGGCCCACGACGGATCCCGGCGAAACGGCGGGACCCCGGCGAACCAGACCACAGGTCCGGCCGGTCCGGCGCCGGGAGCGCTGAGCCACCGCCAGATCATGCTCATCCTGTCCGGGCTGATGGCCGGCATGTTCCTGGCCGCCCTGGACCTGAACATCGTGTCGACGGCGATCCGGACGATCTCCGACGACCTGCACGGCCTGAGCCTCCAGGCCTGGGCGACCACCGCCTACCTGATCACGTCGACGATCACCACACCGCTGTACGGGAAGCTCTCGGACATCTACGGCCGCCGGCCGTTCTTCCTCACCGCGATCTCGATCTTCGTGGTCGGGTCGGCGCTGTCCGGGATGGCCACGTCGATGTACCAGCTGGCCGCCTTCCGGGCCTTCCAGGGCCTGGGCGCCGGCGGCCTGTTCTCCCTCGCCCTGGCGATCATCGGTGACATCGTGCCGCCCCGGGAGCGGGCCCGCTACCAGGGGTTCTTCCTGGCGGTCTTCGGGACCGCGAGCGTGCTCGGGCCGGTGATCGGCGGCTTCCTCGCGGGCGCCGACGAGCTGCTCGGGATCACCGGCTGGCGCTGGGTGTTCCTGATCAACGTCCCGATCGGGATCGCGGCGCTGGTCATCGTCGCCCGGACCCTGCACCTCCCGCACACCCGGCGCGATCACAGGATCGACTTCGTCGGGGCGCTCGCCCTGGTGGTGGCCCTGGTGCCGTTGCTGATCATCGCGGAGCAGGGACGGCTGTGGGGCTGGACCAGCAGCCGCGCGTGGCTGTGCTACACGATCGGCGTCCTCGGGATCATCTGGTTCCTGATCACCGAGTTCCGGTTCGGCGACGAGGCGCTGCTGCCGATGCGGCTGTTCCGCGGCCGGACGTTCTCGATCGGGTCGGTACTGAACTTCATCATCGGCATGGGCATGTTCGGCGGGATCGCGGCCCTGCCGCTGTACCTGCAGATCGTCAAGGGCAAGACCCCGACCGAGGCCGGCCTGCTCCTCCTGCCGCTGACCATCGGGATCATGGCCGGCTCGATCATCGCGGGCCAGGCGATCGCCCGGACCGGCCGGTACAAGGTGTTCCCGGTGCTCGGGGCGGTGCTGTTGCTGGCCGGGATGCTGCTGATGAGCCGGTTGCAGGTCGACACCCCGATGATCGAGATCCAGATGTACGCCACGGTCTTCGGCCTCGGCCTGGGCTTCAACATGCAGCCGCTGGTGGTCGCCATCCAGAACGCGGTTCCGCCCCAGGACATGGGGGTGGCGACCTCGTCCGCGACCTTCTTCCGGCAGATGGGCGGCACGCTGGGCACGGCGGTCTTCCTGTCCGTGCTGTTCAGCACGGTGGTCGACCGGATCCGCCAGGCCTTCATCGATGCGGCGGCCACGCCCGCCTTCCAGCAGGCCGTGCGCGACCCCGCGGTGCTGGCCGACCCGGCCAACCGGCCCGTCCTGCAGGCCCTGCACGGCGGCGGCCAGGCCGCGGTGGGCGGCGGGTCGCTCAGCGACTCCTCGTTCATCGGCCAGCTCGACCCGCGCCTGGCCCGCCCGTTCCTGGAGGGATTCGCCAGCTCGATCGACACCGTCTTCCTCTGCGCGGCGGTGGTCCTGGCGATCGCGCTGGCCGTGGTGTTCTTCCTTCCGGAGGAGCCGCTGCGCCAGGAGTCCGGCCTGCAGGCCAGGATGGCGGAGGAGGCCGCCGAGGCGGCCGAGAACGCCGCCGAGGCGGCCGCCGCGGCGTCCTTCGCCCCGATGCCCGAGCTGGACGGCGAGCCGGCGGGCCGGGTGGACGGCGTCGCCGGGCTGGTCGGCGCCCACGACGGCGCCGCAGGCCTGGACGGGCGGGACGGCACCGGCGGTGAGCCGGACGGCCACTCGGACGGCGTCACCGGCGGCAGCGCCGCGGTGCCGACCAGGCCCGGGGGGTCGCACGGCTGAGACCGGCAGCGGCCGGCCGAGCACCTGCCTGCCGCACGTCTGATCGTCGCCGGGGTTCTGGAGGTTTCACGGCCCTCCGAGCCCCGGCGACGCCGCGTTCCGGGCCGGAACCGTTCTCCCGCGCGGGGTCGGCACGGGCCGGCGTCACACTGACGCCGGAGCGTTGACTTCACTCTGCCGGCGGATGGCGCCGGGGACATCCATGCGCAGTGGGTTGCCGGCACGCCTGGATCCGGCGGGTGCCGCCCGGAACGGCTACTCCGTTCGCGCATCGCTGCACCACTCAGGGTGAACTCTGCGTCACGCTATGGCGCTCCTTCGGGCGCGACACGGATCATCGTTGCAGCAAGTGATCCCACCGCTACCGAAAGGAACCCCGATGGCCAAGTCCCTGGTACTCAAGGCGGTCACCTCCGTCGGCGGCATCGTCGCCCTGGCCGCGGTGGTCGGCGCCGGCACCAAGTGGTGACCCTGCGCGCACGGGCCGCCGTGCTCACGCTGCGGCTGCTGACCACCGCCGGCGGGATGACCGCCCTGGTCGCAGTCACCGAAGCCGGGAAGAAGTGGCACTGAACCCAGATCGCACCAGATCGGACACGTCTCAAGGCAGGTCGGCCCAGAACCGAGACATGAGATGGACGCTGCAGGGGTCCACGGTGACTCGGGCCGGTGCCGGCACGAAGGAGCCGCGATGCACCGCATGACCCTCAACCGCGCAAGCCTGCACCGAGCAACCACGGCCCTGGGCAGCATCCTCGCTCTCGCCGCGATCGTTGGCGCCGGATCGAAGTGGTGGTGAACGTGAACGCCTTCAGCAGAGCTCCTGATCTCAGGAGCAGGGGCGGCACCGTCGTCCATCGCCCACGCGATCGCGAACGGCGCCGCGGCAAGAAGTGGTAACAGATCCAGACGGCGTGGCGCCCGCGGCCGATTCGGCCGCGGGCGCCACGCCGTCGCGCACGGTCATCGCGTACGCGATGACCGTGTTCTTGCTGGGCGCAATCGTTCTCGTCGCGGTGCTCGCGCTCCAGCTCCCCGACATCCCCTGGGCCTCCTGGCGGATGTCCACCACCTACCTGCTCACCGTGCTGCTGTTCGTCGGTGAGCTGCGACCGCTGCTGGTCGCCCGGGGAGACGGTGACACCGATCGGGTGACCGTCTCCTCGACCTTCGCCCTCGCCCTCGTGCTCACCGGCCCGCTGGCCCTGGCCATGGTCTCCCAGGTCCTGGCGACCGGGCTGGACGACGTCCGAAAACGCCGGCCCCTCCTGGTCTGCGCGTTCAATGCCGGGCAGTACGTGCTCACCCTGGCCGCCGCGCGCCTCGTCTTCGGCCTCGTCGCGGACCTGCCCGTGACCGAGGTCGAAACCGCGTTCACCACCCGGGAGATCATGCCCTCGCTGCTCGCCGCCGCGACCTTCTTCCTGGTCAACAACGGCACCGTGGCCGGCGTCGTGGCGCTGAACAGCGGGCAGCGCGTGATCAACGTGCTGCGCGAGGACATCCGCGTGCAGGGGATGGCCTCGGCCATCCTGCTGGGGCTGGCACCGATCACCGCCGTGGTCGGCTCGTTCTCGCTGATCATGGTGCCGCTGATGATGCTGCCGCTGCTCGGCGTGCAGCACAACGCCTGGATCGCCGCTCAGCGCCAGCACGACGCGCTGCACGACGGGCTCACCGGCCTGCCCAACCGCGAGCTGTTCCGGCACCGGGTCGAGCGCGCGATCGCGCTGTCCCGCAACACCGGTGTGCTGGTCGGCGTGATGCTGCTCGACCTCGACCACTTCAAGGAGGTCAACGACACCCTCGGCCACCAGGTCGGTGACGGCCTGCTGCGCGAGGTGGCCACCCGGCTGATCGCGGCGGTTCCCGAGGAGATCACGGTGGCCCGGCTCGGCGGCGACGAGTTCGCCATCCTCGTCCCGTCCGCCAACGGCGTCCCGGCCGTGACCGCGCTGGCCGAACGGGTGGCCGGCCGGCTGCGCGAGCCGGTGGTCGCCGAGGGGGTGCGGATCGGCGTCCAGGCCAGCATCGGGATCGCGATCTGCCCGGAGCACGCCAGCAGCGTGCAGATCCTGCTGCAGCGCGCGGACATCGCGCTGTACCGGGCGAAGAGCAACCGCGGCGAGATCCAGGTGTACCGGGCCGAGATCGACCAGCACACCGTGCTGCGGCTGAGCCTGCTGGGCGACCTGCACACCGCGGTCGACAACGAGGAGTTCGAACTGCTCTACCAGCCGCAGGTCGACACCAGCAGCGGCTCGGTGGTGGCGATCGAGGCGCTGATGCGCTGGCGCCACCCGGCACACGGCGTGATCTCCCCGGACGTGTTCATCCCGCTGGCGGAGAACACCGGCCTGATCTCGGCGATGTCCCGCAACGCGATGGAGTCCGCGCTGGCCATGCTGGCGCTGCTGCGCGGCGGCGGGCACGACCTGTCGATGGCGGTCAACGTCTCCGCCCGGCTGCTGTCCGACCTGGAACTGCCCCGCTGGATCTCCAAGATGCTGCTGGCCGCGTCGGTGCCGCCGTCCCGGCTGACCATCGAGGTGACCGAGAGCACGATCACCGCCGACCCGGTGCGCGCCATGCAAGTGCTGCACGACCTGCGGGAGATCGGCGTCCGGCTGGCGGTCGACGACTTCGGCACCGGCTACTCCTCGCTGTCCTACCTTCGGCGGCTCCAGCCCGACGAGCTGAAGGTCGACAAGTCGTTCGTGATGCAGATGGGCGTCGACGAGAACAGCGCGGTGATCGTGCGCTCGACGGTCGAGCTCGGCCACGGTCTCGGCCTGTCCGTGGTGGCCGAGGGCGTGGAGGACCAGGACACCTATGACGCGCTGGCCGGGCTGGGCTGCGACCGGATCCAGGGCTTCCACATCGCCCGGCCGATGAGCGGAGCGGCGCTGAAGTCCTGGCTGGATGCCGCCGTGCTCCGGGGGACCGCGCTGCCGACCGGCGAGGCCGGGCCGCCCCAGCCGGGCGAGGACATCTTCGAACGTGACCCGCGCAGGGCCCTGACATGATCATTCCAGTGGTGGCCCTGATCGCCGCGCTGCTGCCGACCGTGCTGGGTGGCCGGCTCCCCCGGCTGGCCGCGGTTCGCCTGCACCGCAACAGCTGGATCGGCATCGCGCTGCTGATCCAGATCGTGGTGATCGAGATCATCACCGGCCCGGAGCTGGTGCTGAAGGCACTGCACGTGCTCAGCTACCTGATGGCGGCGGTGTTCCTGTGGCTGAACCGCCGGGTGCCCGGGCTGTTCCTGGTCGGCCTCGGCGCCGCCAGCAACGGGATCACGATCGCGATCAACGGCGGCACGCTGCCGGCCCGGCCGGGCGCGCTGCGGACCGCGGGGATCAACCTCGAGGCCGACCGCTTCGTCAACTCCGGCGCGCTGGCGCACCCCCACCTGGCATTCCTGGGCGACGTGTTCGCGATCCCGGCCGGCTGGCCGCTGGCCAACGTGTTCAGCGTCGGGGACGTCGCGATCATCGTCGGGGTGGGCGTGGCCTCCTGGATGATCTGCGGAACCCGGTGGACCTCGCCGTGGAACGCGGCCGCGGCCGGCCACGGCCCGGCCCGGGTCCGGGCCCGCCACGCCGCATCGGCCCTGACCTGACCTGACCCTTTCGACGCGAGGAGACGGCGGCGGGCCGATCGGGCGGCCGGTGAGCGTCAGCTCCAGGCCAGGGCCCGGTCCGGCTGCTCGAGCAGCGCGCCGACGTCCGCCAGGAAGCGGCTGCCCAGATCGCCGTCCACCAGCCGGTGGTCGAAGCTCAGCGCCAACTGGGTGACCCACCGGGGCCGGACCCGGCCCTTGTGCACCCACGGCATCCGGCGGATCTGGCCCACGGCCAGGATCGCCGCCTCCGGCGGGTTCAGGATCGGCGTGCCGGCGTCGACCCCGAACACCCCCACGTTGGTGATCGTGATGGTCCCGCCGCTCGTCTCGGCCGGCTGCGTCCGGCCGGCCCGGGCGGTTGCGGTCAGCTCCGCCATCGCCCCGGCGAGCTCCCGCAGGCTCAGCCGGTCGGCGTCCTTGATGTTGGGCACGACCAGCCCGCGCGGCGTGGCCGCGGCGATCCCGAGGTTGACGTAGTGCTTGACCACGATCTCCCCGGCTGCGCCGTCCCAGCTCGCGTTGATCTCCGGATGGCGCCGCACGGCGAGCAGCACGGCCCTGGCCACCAGCAGCAGCGGGGACAGCTTCACCTCGGCGAACTCGGCGTCGCCCCGCAGCCGGCGGAGCAGCTGCAGGCTCCGGCTGACGTCCACACTGAGCCACTCGGTGACGTGCGGCGCGCTGAACGCGCTGGCGACCATCGCCTCGGCGGTCAGCCGGCGCACCCCGCGGACCGGGATCCGGGTCTCCCGCTCCCCCGGGACGGCGCCACGCCCGGCCCGGCCCGGGGCGGTCCCGGCGACCGCCGCCTCGACGTCGTCCCGGGTCACCACCCCGCCGGGGCCGGTGGCGGCCACGGCGCTGAGGTCCACCCCGAGGTCCCTGGCCAGCTTGCGCACCGGCGGCTTGGCCAGCGCCTGGGCCGGGACCGCCCCCACCCGGGCCGCGGGCGGCAGGGTGACCGGGGCCGGCGCGGATGCGGGGGCGGGTGGCGCGGCCGGCGCGGCGTGCGCCGAGCCCACCCGGGGACGCCGGCGGGTCGCCGCGGCGCGGGGCCCGTAGCCGACCAGCACCGCCGTCCGCCCCCCGGGGGCCACCCCGCCGATCAGGCCGGGCTCGACCGCACCGCCCGGCGGCGGGATGTGCTCGCCGGCCTCGACCTGGCCCGGCCCGACGGGCCCGACCTGGTCCGCACCGGCCGGCGCCCCCGGCGCAGGACCCGGGGCGCCGGGCGCCGGGTCGACGTCCACGGCGATGATCGGCGTCCCGACGGCGACCGTCTCACCCTCGGCGACCAGCAGCCCGGTGACCACACCCGCCCACGGGCAGGGCAGCTCGACCAGCGACTTGGCGGTCTCGACCTCGACGATGGTCTGGTTCACCCCGACCGTGTCGCCGGGCTTGACCTTCCACGAGACGATCTCCGCCTCGGTGAGGCCCTCGCCGGCGTCGGGCAGGGAGAAGTGCTTCACCTGTGCCATCAGCGTCCTTCCAGCGCGCCGGTCGGTAGGGAGATCATCACGCAGCTCGGGTCATCCGGCCGGGACCGACGCCGCCGCAGGCCATCGGAACGCATCAGAAGGCAAGGCTGCGGTCCACGGCGTCCAGCACCCGGTCCAGGTCCGGGAGGTAGTCCTCCTCGTACCGGCTCGCGGGATAGGGGGTGTGGAAGCCGCCGACGCGCAGCACCGGCGCCTCGAGGTGGTAGAAGCAGCGCTCGCTGATCCGCGCGGCGATCTCGGCGCCCAGGCCGAGGAACATCGGCGCCTCGTGGACGACGACGAGCCGGCGGGTGCGCCGGACCGAGGCCTCGAGGGTGTCCAGGTCCAGTGGCGAGAGCGTCCGCAGGTCGACGACCTCGAGGCTGCGCCCCTCCGCCTCGGCGGCCGTGGCGGCGTCCAGCGCGGTGCGCACCATCGGACCGTAGGCCGCCACCGTGACCTGCGCGCCGGCCCGGACCACCCGCGCGCTGTGCAGCGGCAGGAACGGCGCCGCGACGTCCACCTCGCCCTTCTCCCAGTAGCGCCGCTTGGGCTCGAAGACCATCACCGGGTCGTCACAGGTGATCGCCTGCTGGATCATCGCGTAGGCGTCCGCGGGCGTGGCACAGGAGACCACGCGCAGGCCGGCGGTGTGGGCGAAGTAGGCCTCGGGCGATTCGCTGTGGTGCTCGACCGCGCCGATCCCGCCGCCGAAGGGCACCCGGATCACCACCGGCAGGTGCAGGTTGCCCGCGGAGCGGTAGCCCATCTTCGCCAGCTGGGAGACGATCTGGTCGTAGGCGGGGTAGATGAACCCGTCGAACTGGATCTCGCACACCGGGCGGTAGCCGCGCAGCGCCAACCCGATCGCGGTGCCGATGATCCCGGACTCGGCGAGCGGGGTGTCGATCACCCGGTCCTCGCCGAAGTCCTTGCGCAGCCCGTCGGTGATCCTGAAGACCCCGCCCAGCGTGCCGACGTCCTCCCCCATGATCAGCACCTTGGGGTCGTTCTCCATCGCGCGGCGCAGGCCCATGTTGATCGCCTTCGCCAGCGTGATGGTCTGTGCCTGCGCGCGATCGCCGTCGGGGGGGATGACGCTGTCGGTCATGGCCGGCTCTCTTCCGGGCCCGTGGTGACGAACGAGTCGTGGTAGCCGGCGAACCATGCGCGCTCCTCGGCGACCAGCGCGTGGTCCTCGACATAGACATGATCGAACATGGTCCGCGGATCCGGGTCCGGCATCTCCAGGCAGGCGCGGCGGATCCGGGCGGCCAGCACGTCCGCCTCCCCCTCGACGGCCGAGAAGTAGTCCTCGGCGGCCAGCCCGGTGCGGGCCAGGTAGGCCTTCAGCCGGGCGATCGGGTCCTTCAGCTTCCACTCCTCGACCTCGGCGGCGATCCGGTAGCGGGTCGGGTCGTCGGAGGTGGTGTGCGCGCCCATCCGGTAGGTGAACGCCTCGATCAGCATCGGGCCCTCGCCGCTGCGCGCCCGCTCGAGCGCGGCGCTGGTCACCGCGTACATCGCCAGCACGTCGTTGCCGTCCACCCGCACGCCCGGGAAGCCGAACCCGCGCGCCCGCTGGAACAGCGGGATCCGGGTCTGCCGCTCGTTCGGCTCGGAGATCGCCCACTGGTTGTTCTGGCAGAGGAAGACCACCGGGGCGTTGAACACGCTGGCGAACACGAACGCCTCGTTGACGTCGCCCTGCGCGGTGGCGCCGTCCCCGAAGCAGGCCACGACGGCCGCGTCGCGGCCCGGGTCACCGGTGCCGACCGCGCCGTCGCGCTGGATGCCCATCGCGTAGCCCGTCGCGTGCAGGGTCTGCGACCCGATCACGATCGTGTACAGGTGGAAGTTGTGCTCGGTGGGATCCCACCCGCCGAGGTTGACCCCGCGGTACAGGCCCAGCAGGGTGACCGGATCGACCCCGCGGCACCAGGCGACGCCGTGCTCGCGGTAGGTCGGGAAGACGTAGTCCTGCGGGGCGAGGGCGCGGGCCGAGCCGATCTGTGCGGCCTCCTGGCCGAGCAGGCTGGCCCAGATGCCCAGCTCGCCCTGCCGTTGCAGGGCCGTCGCCTCGGTGTCGATCCGGCGCACCAGCACCAGGTCCCGGTACCAGTCCCGCAGCTGATCGGCCGAGACGTCCGCGGAGTAGTCCGGATGGGTGACCAGCTCACCCTCCGGGGTGAGCAGCTGGACGAGGTCACTCCGCTCGGCCACGGGTGCGGCGAGCGCTGCCAGATCCGGATCGGCGGCCGGACGAGCCGCGATATCGGTCACGGGCACTCCTTCGTCGGGCCGGCGGCGGGGTCGCCGCCATCGGCGCGGGCGCCTGCGCCGGCACCCGGATCACGGCTGCGCGGCGCACGGACGGCGCGAGTCATCACGCCCATCCACAACCGTACCCAGGTCGATACCACCGGGACACCTGACCGTCACGAGCGAACGGGTGACGCCGCGCCGCGGCGGCATCGACGCAGCACAGGGTGCGGTCAGGCCCCCTGGTCGGCGGCCCCGGCAGCCGGCTGGTCCGGGCCCGAACGGCCGCTTCCGGACCGATCCGCACCCGACTGTCCGCCGGCGTCCTGGTCCCCTCCGGCGCCCGCCCCGAGGCCCGGCTGGTCCCCGCCGGCCCGTCCCCCTCCGGACCGATCGTCGGCCGATCGGTTTCCCTGCGCGCCGTCCTGCCGGGCACCGCCGCGATCGACGCTGCCGAGCCCGCCGCCCGTAGCGTGCCCGCCGTCCCGGTCCCCGTGGCCGTTCCCGTGATCGCCGCCGTGATCGCCGCCGTGGCGGCCGCGGCCGCCGTCCTGGTGATGCCGGTGACCGTGCCGGCCGTCGCCGTCAGGGCCGGGCCGGTCGCCGCCGGGGGCGACGCCGGGACCGCCGCCGGGACCGCCGCGGGGATCGCCGCCGGGGGCGACGCCGGGGTCGCCGGGACCGGGCTGCTGACCCGGATCCGGTTGATCGCCGGGACCGGGCTGCTCCACGGGACGGGGCCGGTCCCCATCGCCGGGGCGGGCGTCGTCCGGAGGGCCGGGCGGGGGTCCGCCGCACCCGCCGTGATCGTCGTCGCCGGGCGGTGGTCCCGGGTGGGGCTCGGGCGGCTTCACGTGATCCTTCCCGGGCCGGTGCACCCGCCGGTGGTGCTCGGGCCCGGGTCGCTGCCGCCGGTGCGTCGTGCCGCTGCGGCCCTCGCCCCGGGATACCGCGCGGGACACCGGCCGGGACGCCACCCCGGCGGCCGGCTCGGACTGCTCACGCGGCGGCGGTGGAGGAGGCGGCGGAGGAGGAGGCGGCGGCGGCGGGAGCGCGGTCTCGACCGTGCCGGGCGGCTGGACGACGGGCGGCGGGGCCGCGAAGGAACCCCGGGGAGCCTGGCTGTTGACGGCGACCCCGCCACTGATCGCCAGCCCCAGGACCGTGCCCCCGCACACGGCGGCGGCGAGCGCGGTGGGCACCACCAGGCCGTACCTGCGCCGCCGGCCGTCGGCGGCCCGCCACGTGGCTCGCATCCCGGCATTGTGTCCGAAAGTGAGTGTGTGAACACGTTCCGTCGCTTGCGTCGAATGGAGTCTCCCCGAACGGAGTAGTCGCCGACCCTCCGACGAGCGCGCGCCGGGCGGTCCGGTCAGCCGGTGAGGTGTCTGCCCATGGCGTGACGCCGCGGCACTCCTATGCCCACGGTGTCACGCCGTGGGCAAAGGGTCGGGGCTTGTCCGGGCCGGCCTGCCGGTCAGCCCCCGGGCACGAACCGGGCGCTGACCCGGAGCAGCAGGTTGTTCGCCTCGGGCTCGGCGACGGTGCAGCGCGCCCCCTCACCGGCGAACGGGCGCACGGTCAGGCCGGCCGCGGCGCAGGCGGCGGCGAAGTCCGCGGTCGCCGTCCCGAGCGGCAGCCAGACGAAGTTCGCCTGCGTGTCGGGCAGGTCCCAGCCCTGCGCGCGCAGCGCCGCGGTCACCCGCTGCCGCTCGGCCACCAGCCGGTCCACCCGCTCCAGCAGCGCCGGCTCGGCCTGCAGCGACGCCACCGCCGCCTCCTGGGCCACCACGGAGACCCCGAACGGCACCGCGGTCTTGCGCAGCGCCGCCGCCACCGGCGGGTGCGCGATCGCGAACCCGACCCGGAGCCCGGCCAACCCGTACGCCTTGGAGAAGGTGCGCAGGACGGCGACATTCGGGCGATCCCGGTAGATCCCGATCAGATCCGGGGCCTGGGGGTCGCGGACGAACTCCAGGTAGGCCTCGTCGATCACGACCAGGACGTCGGGCGGCACCCGGTCCAGGAATCTCACCAGTTCGCCGGCGTGCACCGCCGGACCGGTCGGGTTGTTCGGGCTGCAGACCAGCACCAGCCGGGTGCGATCCGTGACCGCATCCGCCATCGCCTCGAGGTCGTGCCGGGCACCGGGGCCGAGCGGCACCTGGACGCCGCGGGCGCCGCAGATCTGCACCGTGATCGGGTAGGCCTCGAAGGACCGCCAGGCGTAGACCACCTCGTCGCCCTCGCCCGCGGTGGCCTGGACGATCTGGGTCAGCACGCCGACGCTGCCGGTCCCGGTCACCACGTGCTCGACCGGCACGTCGAGGCGCTCGGCGATCGCGGTGACCAGGTCCTGGGCGAGCAGATCCGGGTAGCGGTTCATCCGCGCCGCGGCGGCGGCCGCGATCTCGAGCACCCCGGGCAGCGGCGGGTAGGGGTTCTCGTTCGCCGAGATCTTGTACGTCGCGCCGCCGGCCGCCTGGCCGGCGGGACGGCCGGGCACGTAGCTCGGGATGCCGTCCAGCGCATCGCGCAGGCGGGGCACCGCCGTCACCTCTCCCACCGCCGCGTCGCTCCCGGTCACACCCAGCACTGTAGGCGCGCGGTGCCGGGCTCACGCACGGGCGGAGACCCGCCCCGCGGCGAGCGCCGCCACCACCAGGTCCTCCCACGCCTCGCCCACGCTCTTGAACAGCCGCGGCCGGCCCCGTTCCACGTGGATCCGGCCGGTCACCAGATCCGCCAGGTCGCCCGCCGGCACCGACGGTCCGATCGCCCCCTCGGCCCGGGGGATCACCAGGTCGCCGGCCTCGCGCGGGGCGGCGTCCGGGCTCTCCACCACCACCGTGCTGCGCGCCACGAGCGCGGTGTCGACCTCCCGGGCGTCCGGCTCGTGGCTGCCGACGGCGAGCACGACGGCGTCCGGCCGCAGCAGCGTGGAGTCGAACAGCGGCCGGCGCGCCGTGGTGGCGCAGACCACGACGTC
>Ga0187788_10000278_pt1 | contig 14047 bp, 13 predicted proteins | sample 1015_BV01_MP10_2_FD_133008 | JGI IMG/M metagenome (GOLD analysis project Ga0187788, IMG submission 133008) | Tropical peat soil microbial communities from peatlands in Department of Meta, Colombia - 1015_BV01_MP10_20_MG | ecosystem: Environmental > Terrestrial > Soil > Wetlands > Peat | place...
GACCCGCTGATTAAGAGTCAGCTGCTCTACCAGCTGAGCTAACGGCCCACTCGGGTTAAGCGCGCCTGAGAGGATTCGAACCTCCGACCCTCGGCTCCGGAGGCCGATGCTCTAATCCACTGAGCTACAGGCGCACTCATCAAAAGTTAAGAGTTAAAGGTGGAAAGTAAAAGTTATTTTATGCGATACGCTCCATGATTCTCAACTCTTAACCATTCACAATAAATTTTTGCTCCGCAAAAAGTTATCTGGGGTGAGTGAGGGGACTCGAACCCCCAACACCTGGAGCCACAGTCCAGTGCTCTGACCATTGAGCTACACTCACCAATGAACAACGCTGTCAATAAACAGTGATCTTCATTCAGTATAAAAAATAGCTCTGCTTCGTCGTATTTTTAACTATTCACGGATCACTATCCCCGCAAATATCCATCTCGGAACTTGCTTATGGCGCGCCTGAAGGGATTCGAACCCCTGACCCACTGCTTAGAAGGCAGTTGCTCTATCCGACTGAGCTACAGGCGCAGAATTAAAAAAAATTCACCCCAAAAAAGGCACAAACAAGTTCGACTAAAAATTATATGAGTTCGACTGAGATTATGTCAAGAATGCGCAAAGATCCCCAAAATTATCGACAACGGCATCAGCATCCAGAAGATACCGCCTTTCCCCGTATCCATAGGCAACGGCGATTGTCATAATGCCCGCCCTTCTCCCCGCTTCTATATCATAATTACTGTCTCCCACCATCACGGCTTCGGATGGTTCGGCATTAAACTTTGAAAGAGCATAAATGACCGGTATTGGTGAGGGTTTTCTTTCAGAGGTCGTATCGCTTCCTATGATGAGGTCAAAGTATTTGAGGATATCAAGTTTCTTCAAAAGCTCTGTGGACAGATATTCCCTTTTATTGGATATAACGGCCTTTCTATAAGAAGTGAGCTTTTCCAGTGTCTCCCTGACATAAGGGTAAACAGTTGAATTGTCCGCGAGATGTTTAGAGTAATGGTCGAGAAACCTGGTTACTACCGCATCTTTTACATGGATTCGTTCCTCTCCAAGGACTTTTTCTATGAGCCTGTTTATGCCCTCACCGATCAGATATTTAACCTCCCCGACAGAAAGCGTTCTCAATCCACGACCGTCTAAGGCGTAGTTCAAAGCATTAGTAATATCATTTACCGTATCGACGAGTGTGCCATCGAGGTCTAATAAGATCAGTTTTGTGGCCATGAAAAATTATATCATGCCTCCCATATATAGGTTGAAATATCAAATTTACAATTTTGGTGAACGGATGCTATCTTTAAAAAGAAAGGAGTTAATATGAAACAGAAAGTGCTGAAGCTTTTCTTGCCGATCACGATCTTTACCCTTTGCTTTGCCGGTATTGTGTTGCCAGCCGGCTCTTTTGCATCAGAAAAGTCATTGAAGACCGTGGAGGCAAGTCCTTCCGAGGTAAAAGGAGTCTTCACTCTGATATTCTACGGAGGCAATTATTCCGATGATTTGGAAACCATCGCTCTTCTCGACCTTGAGGGAGACCGGTATACGTTAGAACCCTTTGCTCCGGATTTTGATTACAGTGTGTGGAACGGGGTTCCGGCGGAAAAGGCATTAGCGGCGGCAGGGAAGTTTGTCAGTTTTCACCCCGCCTTTTGGAGAACCCAACTGAGCAAGATCCTTGACGGAAAAGGTGATGTCATCGGTTTTGAACTCAGACCGCTCTATATGCCATTTATTTTCGGCGTGAGTGATATCCTGGAGGTTAATTACTGGCCTAAAGACGACGGCAAGATTAAGGTAACGATAAAGCTCATCCCATCGGTGGAAAGAATAAAGATTCCCGGATCCGATGGATTCTTTGGAGGATCAGATTAGGCATCTCGAAGAGAAAATCATAAACGGCGGATCCTTATCAAAGGAAGACAGTTTCCTGATTGTGGACACCCCGGAGACCGACATTTTCGATCTTTTTGCTTCAGCCAATAGGATAAGACGACATTTCCGAGGGAATACAGTGGGTCTTTGCTCGATTGTCAACGCAAAATCGGGCGCCTGTCCGGAGGACTGCTCTTTTTGTGCCCAGTCGTCGAGAAGCAGGGCCTGCGTCGAGGTTTTCCCTTTACTCGATAAGAAGACGGTTATTCGAAAGGCGAAAGAGGTGGGAAAATCGGGAGTGAAAAGATTTTCCATTGTAACGAGCGGAAGAAAAGTTTCAGGAAAAGATCTTTCAAGGTTAGCCCAAATGATATCCGGGATAAGGACCCTGGGTCTCCTGCCCTGTGCGAGTCTCGGCCTGCTTGACGAAAATGAACTCTTGATTCTTAAGAGAGCGGGGCTTGAGCGTTACCATCACAACCTTGAAACATCCGAACGGTTTTTCTCCGGCATATGCAGCACTCACTCTTATGCAGACAAGGTCAGAACTATCAAAGCCGCTCAGTCTGCGGGTCTTTCCGTTTGCTCTGGCGGGATATTCGGCATGGGCGAAACCTGGCAGGATAGAATTGATCTGGCTTTTGCGCTGCGGGAGCTCCATGTCGATTCCGTCCCGATAAATTTCCTCGTTCCGATAAATGGGACAGCCCTGGAACAAAGGGATTTGCTCCATCCCTTCCATGCGCTAAAGATCGTGAGCCTCTACAGATTCATCCTGCCGCGGAAGGAGATCAGAATATGCGGCGGCAGAGCACAAGTACTCCATGAATTCCATCCCTTGGTCTTCCCTGCAGGCGCAGACGGCATGATCACCGGCAATTACCTGACCACCCCTGGCAGAACTCCGGAAGACGACCTCCGGCTTATTGAAACCTATGGTTTTACTTTATAGACCATGATCCGTCAACCCGAAAAATGAAATTCATTGAATTGCGTATAAAGGCGGGCATGCGGGCAGCAAAAGCTTGATCTATCTCACAGGTTCTTTGCTTCAGCTATGATGTGCATAAGGAAAGTATCGTACGCCCTCGGGAGTGTCCTTTTCTTGTGAGTAACAACGTAGAATTTTCTCTTCATCTGGATATCGGCAAGTTTTATTTCCTTCAGGAGTTTATGTTCCAATTCGTCGGCAACGGAAAATTTTGATACTATAGAAACACCGAGTCCTGCCTTGACAGCCTGTTTTACAGCGTCCGTTGAGCCGAAAATGCCGGCTACCTTTATATTATCGAGAGAGATACCCTTGTTTTCCAAGATCTTTTCGGTTTCTCTGCGAGTTCCCGAGCCCTCCTCACGCAAAACCATGGGCAAGCCGATGAGGTCCTCCAATGTGGTCGTATTTCTGTCGGCCACGGAGGGCGCGGATACCACTATCAGTTCATCCTCAACAAAAGGGGTGTAGTTTATATGTTCATTGCCGATCTTTGCTCCCACGATACCGAGGAGCAATTCATGCCTGTTGATACTTTCGATGATTCCCTTGGAATCGGATATAAGGATCTCGAAGGAAATCGAGGGGTACCTTTTCTGGAATCCGGTCATAATGCGGGGCATCAAATATACTCCCGGGATAGTGCTCGCTCCGACAATCAACTTGCCCGTCAGGTCCTCCTTCAACTGCCCTATAGCCTCTCTGAGGACATCGGCCTTCTCGATGATCTCCACCGACCTTCTGTATAAAACCTCGGCCTCTTTGGTGGGGATGATCGTCCTCCCCAGGCGGTCAAAGAATTTGCATTCGAATTCATCCTCAAGGGTCTTAATGTGGTTGCTAATGGTCGGTTGGGTAAGGTGGAGTTCCTCGGAAGCCTTCGAAAAACTCCTATTTTTGAAAACCGAAGTAAACACCTTGAGCTGATGGATATCCATTCCTAGAAATTTAACACATCGGCATCGAATTAATCCACGTTTTCGATATAATTTATATATGCTATGGTCTGCCTTGACAAAGAATAATTTGACTACCTATACTCTTTAGTGAATGGATAAAAGGACGCACGAACTCCACGAACTTGGCTCACAGCTTTTTGAGGAAGGCAAATATTCCGAAGCAGAACCTATTCTGAAAGATGTGATCAGCGATAACCCGAAGTATGCCGATGTTCACAACAAACTCGGCATAATCTCCCATTTGAGGGGCGACTTTAAACAGGCGTCTAAATATTTCAGGAGGGCGCTTGAATTAAACCCCCATTACACCGAAGCGTCACTGAACCTCGCGATCACCTATAATGAAATGGACGAGTTTAAGAAGGCTCAGGAAGTTTTTTCGCTGGCCGCACAGAGGGCGCACCCAACCCCCGCCGCAATAGATCCGTTCATCGCGGGCAAACTTGCTAATGAGCATTATAAGCTGGGCAATATTTATCTCGATTTGTATATGAATGACGAGGCAGCGGAGGAGTACAAGAAGGCGATAAGGCTTTTCCCCCGCCTTCCGGACGCACATACGAAGCTCGGCATCGCACTGAGGAACAAGGGACTCATTGAAGAGGCTATTTCCAACTTTGCAAAAGCAAAAGAGATCAATCCAAGTTATGGGCCGGCATGGGTACAACTCGGGGTGAGTTACTATATGAAAGGTCTTACCGGACTTGCCATGGAAGAATGGGAGAATGCACTTAAGCAAAACCCGGCTCTCAAAGAAGCAGAAGTATATCTCGGCCTTCTGAAAAAAGAGGAAAATTAATCCGCTGTGTCCCTCCTGAAAGTAAGGGACCTTAACATCTCGTTCAGGTCCGGGAAAAACCCAGTCAAAGTTGTCTCTCAACTGAATTTCGAGATCGAAGAGGCACGTGTCTTCGGACTCGTGGGTGAGAGCGGTTGCGGAAAAAGCCTCACAGCGCTCTCGATCATGGGCATACTTCCCCACAACGCCTTTGCAGAAGGCGAGATCCTCTATAAAGGAAATAACCTCTTAAAGCTTGACAGCGAATCCATGAGAAGCTTGAGGGGAAAAGAACTCTCCATGATATTCCAGGAGCCAATGACATCATTGAACCCGGTCCTAACGGTCGGCTATCAGGTAGCAGAGGTTCTCACAACTCATCTGGGCCTTTCGAAGAAAGAGGCGATGGATAAATCAATAGGGCTTTTAAAGTCTGTGAGAATTCCTTCACCGGAGATCAGGACAAAGGAGTATCCCCATCAGATGTCGGGGGGCATGAGACAAAGGGTCATGATAGCCATGGCAATAGCCTGCAATCCTTCGCTCCTGATTGCGGATGAGCCGACAACAGCCCTTGACGTAACGATACAAATGCAGATACTCGATCTTCTCAGGAATCTCAAGCAGGAGAGAAACATGGCCCTTTTGTTGATAACCCATGATATAGGAGTTATCGCGGAAAACGCTGACATTGCAGCGGTCATGTATGCAGGCCGGATGGTCGAATTCTCGGGGGTTGCGAGTATTCTGAAGACCCCGAAGCATCCTTATACGATGGGGCTGCTGGATTCATTGCCGAAAGGGAAGGGCATACCTTTGAAACCCATTCCCGGGTCTGTTCCCAGACCTGACAAACTACCGCCGGGATGTAAGTTCTCAGCCCGGTGTTCGTATATGATTCCCGAGTGTCAGAAGGAGGAGCCGGCTTTAAGAGAGATTGTTTCAGGCCGGTTCGCACGATGTATAAGGTCGGAGGAGATCGAATGGGCATCATCGATGTAGTAGATCTGAAGAAATACTTCCCGGTCAAAAGAAAGGCGTTTGCAGAGCAGAAGTGGTTAAAAGCTGTGGATGGGGTCAATTTTTCTGTAAAGGACGGCGCGGTATTTGCTCTGGTTGGAGAGAGCGGCTGTGGAAAATCTACGGCTGCGCGGCTGATCCTGAGATTGATCTCGCCTACATCAGGGCAGATACTTTTTCAAGGCAAGGATATTCAGACATTTAAAGGGACCTCATTACTGCAATTCAGGAGATCGGTACAAATAATATTTCAGGACCCATTTGCGTCGTTAAATCCGAGGATGACCGTATTTGACACTATCTCTGAACCCTTGAACATACATAAGATCGTTCAAAAAGCTGATCGAAAAGATAAAGTCATCAGCCTTCTGAACAGCGTAGGACTTCAGGCTGATGTCTTAAACCGTTACCCTCATGAATTCAGCGGCGGCCAGAGACAGAGGATATGTATTGCCAGGGCGCTTGCTGTTTCTCCGAGGGTGTTGGTGGCTGATGAGCCACTCTCAGCGCTGGATGTATCAATCCAAGCTCAGATATTAAATATTCTTCAGGAACTTCAAAAGCAATCGAACATCTCGTTCCTGTTCATTAGTCATGACCTGAGGGTGGTCCAATATTTCAGCGATGAAGTAGCTGTAATGTATCTGGGAAAAATAGTGGAACATGCAAAAACAGATGAACTTTTCACTAATCCCTTTCACCCATATACAGTAGAATTGCTCTCCTCGGCTCCTAAGATAAAACCCGACAGGAAGAAGAGAGAAATTCTCAAAGGCGACGTTCCAAGTCCGATAGATATTCCTCCGGGATGTCCGTTTCATCCAAGATGTCCAAAAAGATTCGAACCATGCGATCAGGTTGTGCCGGAATTAAAGGAGACACAGGGCCGGCTTGTGTCGTGTCATTTGTTTTCATGACGATTAGTCCCTTATATTGACTTCTTACAATAGTTGATGTATTTTCAAACCGATATGAAAAACCGATTGATAGAACTTATTATTGGAAAGGCGTTTAAGTACAGTGAAGAACCTATTTTTAAGCTTGTATCAGGCAGGGTGAGCAATTATTATTTCAATTGCAAAGCAGTTACCCTTCATCCAGAAGGAATGTACCTGATCGGGAATATCATCTTTGATCTGATCCGAGACTTAGATGTAAAAGGGATTGGTGGACTTACTCTGGGGGCTGACCCGATAGCGTGTGCAGTAGCATATGCCTCCTATCTTAAAGAAAAACCTGTTGAGGCGATAGTCATCCGCAAGACCCCAAAGTCTCACGGAACCATGCAATGGATCGAGGGGAATATAAAGAATGGAGACAGAGTCGTTATTGTTGATGATGTAATCACAACCGGAAAATCTACCATTGAGGCGATTACCAGAGCAAAAGAGGCCGGCCTTGAGGTTGTTAAGGTAGTTGCTCTTATAGACAGACAAGAGGGAGGCCGTGAAGCCATAGGGGAATTGGGATATAACCTCAAGGCGATTGTCACAAGAGAAGAAATAATGGAACGATATCAAAAATGACGAAGTTGTTTTAAGTCTTACTGCACCCTTTTTACTATCTACTTTTCACTTTTTGTTCCCCATAGTCTGGGGTCAAGAGCATCCCTGAGTCCTTCACCTAAAAGGTTATAACTTAGAACTGTTATCAGTATTGCAAGACCCGGATAAAGGGAGAGCCACCATGCGATTTCTATATTATCTTTGCCCAATGTCAAAATATTCCCCCAGCTTGGAGTCGGAGGCTGTACGCCTATGCCGAGAAAGCTCAACGCAGATTCGACCAGCACGGCGCCTGCTATGCCGAGGACAGCGGAGACAAACACCGGTGACATGCTGTTAATCATTATATGTTTAAAGATAATCCTGAAGTCACTTGCACCAACGGCTTTTGCAGCAAGGACAAACTCCCGTTCTTTCAGGGACAGAAACTCAGCCCTTACAAGCCTTGCAACGCTCATCCATGCTGTAAGGCCTATGACAATCATGATATTCCATATACTTGGTCCTATAAACGCGATGACTGCAAGGATAAGGAAAAACGTCGGGATGGATAGCATGATATCTATGAACCTCATGATTACCCTGTCAAACCAGCCACCGTAATATCCCGATATAGCTCCAAGGATCATGCCTATGATTGTCGCTATTCCGATAGCAACAAAGCCAACTGCCAGGGATATTCTTGCACCCCATATCATCCTGCTCAAAACATCCCTTCCCAGATCGTCCGTACCCAGGAGATGATGCAACCCCGGTGGTTCGAGGATATGTTTCCTGTCGATATCGTTCGGATTGTAAGGAGAGATGAACGGAGCACTCACCGCGATGATGAAGAGTGCCAGCACGATAATTCCCCCCGCTATTGATAGCTTATTCATGCTGAAGCGGTTCCAAACAAGTTTTCTGATGTTATGATTTTCCACAGCTCACTTTGTTCTTATCCTGGGATCCGCTATCATATAACCTATATCGGCCATTAGGTTCCCTATCAAAGTCAATATGGCACCAATAGTCAGTATGCACATGACCATTGGATAATCCCTTGTCATGACGCTCATGAAAAACAGCTGCCCCATGCCCGGTATCCCGAAAATGTTCTCAAAGATTACACTTCCGCCTATCAGGCCCCCAACGCTAAGGCCCATCAGAGTTATAATAGGGAGAAGCGCGTTTTTGAATGCATGATTGTATATGACAGTCCTTTCGGGCAGGCCTTTTGCCTTTGCAACAGTAACATAATCTTGTCTTATTACCTCAAGCATGCTGCCCCGCATAAACCGTGATTCCCCGGCAAGACCAGTGAATGCAGAGACAAAAATAGGAAGGATAAGGTGTTTAATCAGATCCCATGCCTTGCCTGCCAGAGAGAGTGAATCGTAATTCATGGACTTTAGCTGGGCTATGGGCAGCCAGTGAAGATGCACTCCGAACAAAATCATGAGGAGAAGCGCCAGCCAGAATGAAGGAATAGCAAAACCTATGAATACGATAGTGGTCGCTATCTTGTCATAAAGTGAATTCTGGCGTGTTGCAGAAGATATACCTATTGGTATTGCTATAATAAAGATGATGACCATCGAAAGCATATTGATCATGAAGGTGATAAAAAGCCTCCTCTCTATTAAAGGCTTCTTTTTGTCCCATATTTTCTGAATGACAGGACGCCTGTCCGAAGAAAAAGATTCTCCAAAATCGAGATTGACAACCCTTTTCAGCCACATGCCATACTGGACAATTATCGGCTTGTCGAGCCCATAATATTTCTCGAGTTTTTCCCTTGCCTCGGGAGTGATCTTCGGGTTCAGTTCAGTTAATATGTCGGTCGGTTTACCCGGTGCGAGATGGATGATAAAGAATGAGATCAACGTAATACCGAACAGCGTAGGTATTATCTCAAGAAGACGTTTGCCAAGATAAGTCAGCATCTAAGGCTCAATCCTGTGCCTCTGTAAACCCTCAGGCACATACCACTTCGGAAGATTATACGTTATCCCTATGGGAGAAGGTTTAATGCCCTTGAACCTCGCGTGCACGATCGGTGTTGCATCCGGCACGTATAAAAAGATATACGGCAGGTCCTCCGAAAGGATCACCTGTATCCTGTCATATGCCTTTTTCCTTTCTCCGATATCGAATGTCCTCCGGCCTTTTTCAAGAAGTTCATCAACTTCAGGATTATTGTAACCGACGAAATTGAATTCCTTTTCCTTTGTCTTGCTCGAATGCCAGATATCATACTGGTCAGGGTCAAGACCTATGCTCCAGCCAAGTATTACAGCTTCGAACCGCCGCTTATCCACAAATTCATTAATAAAGGCTGACCATTCAAGGGCCCTTATCTCGACCTTTATCCCTATTTGAGCCAGCTTCCACTGGATAATGGTTGCGGTATTCATCCTGAGTTTATTCCCCATATTTGTGAGAATGGTAAAGCTGAAGGGTTTTCCGTCTTTGTCCAGAATGCCATCGCCGTCGATATCCTCCCACCCCGCTTCTTTAAGAAGCTGTCTGGCTTTACCGGGATTATACTCATATTTTTTTACATTCGGGTTGTAGGGCCATGTATTGGGAACATAGGGTCCTGTGGCAGGACTTCCGAGTCCGAAAAGGACTACGTCTATGATCTCACTCTTATCGATCGCATAAGCTATGGCCTGTCTTACACGTTTGTCTTTGAAAAAAGGGTGTTTCAGGTTAACCCCCATGTATGTGTAGGCGAACTGGGGATAACGAAATTTATGGAAGTTCGTTCTGAAAAAGCCGGTCTCTGTCTGTTTTGTATATTGGATAGGTGTCAGTCCCATCGTGTCGATCCCGCCTGTCTGAAGTTCGAGGAACATTGTTGCAGGGTCAGGGATTATCCTGTAAACAAACTGATCGATATAAGGTCTTCCATCGAAATACTCCTTGTTTGATTTAAGCACCAGTTCCTGACCGGGAACCCATTTTTCGAGTTTGTATTGCCCCATACCGACAGGATTTCTTGCAAGTTCGCTTTTTGTTATATCCTTGCCTTCAAGGAGATGTTTCGGAAGAATGACTAAACTTGAAGCCCACGAAGAGAGAGCAGGCGCAAAAGGTTTCTCATAGGTAACTTTGAAAGTGTATCTGTCGAGGACTTCTGCTTTCTTGATCTGCCTAAAGTCTTCGCTGTATGCGGTAGGGGTCTTTTCATCGATTATGGTTTTATACCCATACATCACGTCGGCGGCGGTAAACTCTACTCCATCCGTCCACTTCACACCTTTTTTAAGGTGAAAGGTTATGACAAGACCGTCTTTCGATATATCCCATGATTCGGCAAGGTCTCCAACAATGCTCAGGTCCGTGTCATATTTCACAAGGCCGTTGAAGACAAGTCCTGCAATCTCATGGGAAGCGCTGTCACCAGCGAGCATAGGAATTAAAACACTCGGCTCAGCTATAGAACCTTCTATCAGTGCATCACCATATGCAGGTTCATGATCCCCTTCTAAAATTGTTTGAACAGTCGTTGCGGACTTATCTTTGCATCCCGAAATGCAGAAGACAATTAAAGTAATTATGTGAAGAAAAACTTTTTTCATTTTTAAAAATACTTCAATTATTTCTCATTTTCAATATGCACCGACGAAATAATTTTTCAAATACTTACCTGTGTATGACTCTTTGACATCGACAATATGCTCCGGTCTGCCGGCAAAGATAATCCTTCCCCCCTTATCGCCGCCCTCCGGGCCTAGATCTATGATCCAATCCGATGCCTTTATCACATCGAGGTTATGCTCTATGATAAGTACCGTATTCCCTCCATCAACTAATCTCTGGAGGATGGCGAGCAACGCCTTTACATCTCTAAAGTGTAAACCAACGGTCGGCTCATCGAGAACATAGAGGAATCCTGTACCATTCCTTTCCTCCCTCTTGTTCCGCGCCGGGGTTCCTATTAATTGCGGAAGATTGGTCATCTCCGAGCATATTTTGAGCCGCTGCGCCTCTCCTCCGGAGAGCGTTGTTGCTGGCTGCCCCAATCTGAGGTAGCCGAGTCCGATATCCTTCATCAACGAGAGCTTGTCTCTGATCTTGGAGATATTCCCGAACATATCAAGGGCTTCGTCCACCGTCATGCTCAATACCTCATCGATATTTTTGCCGAGGTAATGAACGCGAAGGGCCTCCTGCTTATACCTTCTTCCGTTGCATTCCTCACACTTAATATAAAGGTCTTCAAAAAAATACATCTCCAGCTTCTGATGACCGGCGCCTTTACAGGTTTCGCACCTTCCTCCGGGTACATTAAAAGAGAAGAATCCCGGGCCGAGGGCCTGCGCTCTGGCTTCAGTCTGTTCCGAGAAGACCTTTCGGATCTGGTCGAATATTTTTAGATAGGTTACGGGATTTGAACGTGGACTCCGTCCGATCGGAGCCTGGGAGATAAGTCTCAAACCTTTGATATTCCGGGCACCTTCAATCTTCTTGAAAGGCAAAGGAAAGACAGGTTCCGTCTTGAATTCCTTCGCCAACGCCTTGCAAAGGGTCTCTACGATAAGACTGCTTTTCCCGGAACCGGACACGCCCGTGACTGTTATCATCATATGCAGAGGAATTTCGAGATCAATGGATTTCAGGTTATTCCCCGAGGCATCCACGAGTAAAAGTTTCTTTCCTTTGTTTTTTCTTCTTTTAAGCGGGGCCTCAACAGTATCGACCCTTTTGATGTATCGGGACGTAACGGTATCGGTTCTTAGAAAATCTTCTGTCGCCCCTGAAAATACAATCTCTCCCCCCCGCTGCCCGCCTCCCGGCCCGAGTTCAACGATCCAGTCCGCGGTCTCGATGATCCCTTTGTCATGCTCTACTACAAGGATCGTATTTCCGAGTCTTGAAAGCTCCGCCATAATTTCTGCAACGATCTTCGTATCTCTCGCATGGAGACCGACGGTTGGTTCATCGAGCACATAAAGGGTGCCTGTCAGTAAAGCCGCTATCTGATTAGATAGGTTCACCCTCTGATATTCTCCTCCGGAAAGCGTCCTTCCCTCACGACTCAGGCTGAGATATTCTAAGCCCACGCGTTTTAAGAAACCGAGTTTATGTTCTATCTGCCTGAATATCTCTTTTGCCGTATCCCTTTGAAAAGGAGATATATCGAGATTCACAAAAAAGGGAATCATGTCCGACACCGGCATCCGGCACAATTCCGCTATGTCGAGGTGGGAAATCTTATAGGCAAGGGCGTCTCTCTGCAATCTCTTTCCTTCACATCGGGGACAGATTGCAGGCCTTCTGTATCTGCTCAGGAAGACCCTGACATGAAGCTTATACCTCCTTCCTTCCAGATCCTCGAAAAAAGCATCGATGCCGTAAAAGCTGCTGCCTCCCTTAAACAATAACTCCTTCTCTTTTCCGGAAAACTCCGAATAAGGCTTGTCGGTGTTAAGACCTTCTTTAGCGGCATTCTTCAAAAGTTGCCGCTTCCACCATCTGTATGCCGGTTTATTCCAGGGATCAATGGCACCGAGGGATAGGGAGAGACCTTTATCGGGAACAATCAGATCCTCATCATATTTGAGAATGTTGCCGAATCCTTTACATTCCGGGCATGCACCGACAGGATGGTTAAAGGAGAAAAGAAGGGGATATGGAGCCGGCAGCTCAATGTTACAATAATCACAGGTGTTCTTTGACGAATAGACAAGTGCGGTCGGCGACCCCGAACTCATGAGAATAATTTTTATCTTTCCGTTCCCTTCCCTCCACGCCATCTCTATCGAGTCAGATAATCTCGGTTCGTCGCGTATGACAAGCCTGTCGAGAACGATGTTGAGTGTTGAGTGTTGCGCGTCAGGTGCCGGAGCAATCTCCGATATCTCGACAACTTCGCTATCATGCCACACTCTATAAAAGCCCCTTTTTTTCAGTTCATCGATCGGTTCCAGCGTCTCAAAACTGATCATAGCCTTTTCGCCAGGATGCTCCCGCAGAAGTTCTACAACAACCTGGGAGGGATCCCAGATCCTTATCTCTTTACCGCAAGCAGGACAGTAAGGTGTGGCGATTTTCGAATAAAGGAGCCGGAGGAGGTCATACATTTCCGTTAATGTGCCGACAGTAGACCTCGAACCTCGAACCGGATTTTTCTGTTCAAGCGCTATAGCCGGCCTGACGTTATGGATTTCGTCCACTTCCGGCCTGTCGAGTTTTTCGAGAAAAAGCCTTGCATAGGTCGACAACGACTCTATGAACCTCCACTGACCCTCGGCAAAGACTGTATCGAAGGCCAGAGAGGATTTTCCCGAACCAGATACCCCGGTGATAGCTATTACTTTGTTATGGGGCAGGTTGAGGTTGATATTCTTGAGATTATTCTGCCTGGCCCCCATAATAATGAGATCTTTTGCGGACATCTCAGTATTTTAACACTATTTAAGTTGCGCTTCAGTGAACCGAGGTGGACACTGTATTTTCGCTCATTCATTCTCGGGCTGTCACGCCCTGCGAGGTAAATTCTGTTCCGATAAGTCTAAGCAGAATTTAAATCAGCGAAAATACCATGTCCACCTCATGGGAAATTCCACCTTTTAATGAAGTGTTACCCATCCAACTTATCGCGATCGTTGACAGTATCCCGGTTTTTGTGCTTAAATACATTACCTTTAAGGATGGCCCTGTGAGGCTGAGAAGGTGAAGGAGGCAGCGTGAGCTGCGAAACATATAGAAAAGAGAGTGACCTTCCGGTAAAAGGGGAAGGTTTTTTTATGCCTGCTCGCCTTGCGCAAGACTGCTTAGAAATTAAGTCTGAGGGATCAATGTCATGTCTAAAGAATTAATGAACAAGCAAGATATCGACAGGGCCTTAACCCGGATGGCCCACGAGATAATAGAAAAAAACAAGGGTACAACGAAACTTTGTCTTGTTGGAATACAAAGGGGA
>Ga0187788_10000280_pt1 | contig 14040 bp, 13 predicted proteins | sample 1015_BV01_MP10_2_FD_133008 | JGI IMG/M metagenome (GOLD analysis project Ga0187788, IMG submission 133008) | Tropical peat soil microbial communities from peatlands in Department of Meta, Colombia - 1015_BV01_MP10_20_MG | ecosystem: Environmental > Terrestrial > Soil > Wetlands > Peat | place...
CGGGTCGTGATCGACGTCGAGCAGATCGCGGCCGTGCGCGACGGCGACGTGCTCGTCTGCCCGATCACCTCTCCGGCCTGGGCGCCGATCTTCTCGAGCGTCAAGGCGGTCGTGACCGACATCGGCGGCGTGATGTCGCACGCGGCGATCGTCTGCCGCGAGTACGGCCTGCCCGCCGTGGTCGGCACCGGACGTGCGACGGCGGAGATCGAGACCGGGCAGACCGTCCGCGTGGACGGCTCGAACGGCGTCGTCACGATCCTCGACTAGTGGCTGCCTACACCCGCCCGCTCGCGGAGCTGCGCCGATCGGATGCGGTCGAGTTCGGCGGCAAGAGCGCCAACCTCGGCGACCTGCTCGCGGCGGGGATCCCCGTCCCGACCGGGTTCGCGGTCGGCGCGGGCGCCTTCCGCGCGTTCGTCGAGGAGACCGGCCTCGACGGGACGATCGCCTCGGCCCTCTCGCGGGCGCCGAAGGGAGACGTGGAGGCGGCGAGCGCGGCCTCGAAGGCGATCGACGAGGCGATGCGCTTCGCGCCGCTCCCCGACGCGCTCCGGGACGAGCTCGCCCGGAACTACGAGGCGCTCGGGGAGGCGCCGCCGGTCGCCGTCCGCTCGAGCGCGCTGGGCGAGGACAGCCACGACGCCACCTTCGCCGGCCAGCAGGAGAGCTTCCTCTGGATCCGCGGTGTGGAGCAGCTCTGCGACGCGGTGCGCGACTGCTGGGTCAGCCTCTACACGCCCCGCGCGATCAGCTACCGCGCGGAGCTCGGGTCGGGGGCCGAGGAGGCGATGGGCGTGACCGTGCAGGAGATGGTCGACGCCGAGGTCTCGGGCGTCATGTTCAGCTGCAACCCGGTCAGCGGCGACCCGAGCATGGTCGCGATCAACGCGAGCTGGGGGCTCGGCATCGCGGTCGTCGGCGGCGAGACGACCCCGGACGACTTCCTCGTCAGCAAGGTCACGGGCGAGGTCGTCCGGCAGACCGTGAGCGCGAAGGAGATCGAGTACGTGCCGGACCCGGCGGGGCGGGGCACAGTGCGCAGGGAGGTGGAGGCCCGGCGGTGCGAGCAGGCGTGCCTGGACGAAGAAGGCCTTGCCGCGCTCGTCGAGGCGGCCGGGCGGATCGAGCGCCACTTCGGCTCGCACCAGGACATCGAGTGGGCGCTCGCCCGGGGCCGCTCGCTTCCGGAGTCGCTGCTCGTGCTCCAGTCGCGGCCGGTGACGACGCTGAAGCCGAAGGATCCGCCGAAGCTGTCCGAGTCGGCGATCTCGCTCGTCATGGGCACGTTCGGCGCCCCGCCTCCCAAGGAGGGCTGAGAGGTGCCGCTGAGCGAGGACGACGTCCGCGAGATCCTGCGCCTGATCGACGAGTCCGGCGTCGAGGAGCTCCGGGTCGAGACCGACGAGCTCTCGCTCCACGTTGTCCGCGGCGGGCCGGCGCCCGAGCCGCCGCCGACGGTCGAAGAGGAGCCGCCCCCGCCGGAGCCGACCGGCGAGCTGGTCGCGATCCCCGCCCCGATGATCGGCACGTTCTACCGAGCCGGGGCGCCCGGAGCGCGGCCGTTCGTCGAGGTCGGCGCGCGCGTCGAGCCCACGACCGTGGTCTGCCTGATCGAGGTCATGAAGATGATGAACTCGGTCTCTGCAGGCCTGGCGGGCACAATCGTCGAGGTCTGCGCCGAGAACGCCGAGCTGGTGGAGTACGGAGCGCCTCTCTTCCAGGTGCAGCCCGAGTGATCGACATCGTCGACACGACGACCCGAGACGGAAACCAGAGCCTCTGGAGCGCGACCGGGCTGACGACGCCCGACGTGCTCTCGATCGCGCCGACGATCGACCGGGTCGGCTTCCACGCCGCCGACTTCACCTCGAGCACGCACATGGCCGTGTCGGTGCGCTTCCACCGCGAGGATCCCTGGGAGCGGATCCGGCTCGTAAGCGCTGCGATGCCGAGCACGCCGCTCAGCTTCATCACCACCGGCATGCGCTTCATCTCGTGGGTGCCGGCGGACGAGGACGTGATGCGGCTCGTCTTCCGCTGCGTCGTCCGCAACGGGATCCGTCGCTTCCAGGTGGCCGACCCCTCGAACGACCCGGCGCGTCTGCGCCGCCTGGCGCGGATGGCTCGCGAGGAGGGCGTCGAGGAGATCGTGATCGGGCTGACCTACTCGGTGAGCCCGGTCCACACCCACGCGTACTACGCGGAGCGAGCGGCCGCGCTCGCCGACTGCGCCGAGATGGATCGCCTGTACCTCAAGGACCCGGGCGGCCTGCTCACCCCGGCGGCCGTGCAGGAGCTGGCGCCGCACTTCCTCCGGGCGGCCGGAGAGCGCACGGTGGAGCTCCACAGCCACTGCACGATCGGCCTCGCGCCGCTCGTCTACACGGAGGGTCTGCGCGCCGGCTTCGAGGTGCTGCACACGGCGGTCGCGCCGCTCGCGCGCGGGACGTCGAACCCGGCCGCCGAGACGACGCTTCGCAACCTGGAGGCCGAGGGCTACTCGCACCGGCTCGACCTCGACGCGCTCGCCGCGGTCTCGGCGTACTTTCGCGAGCTCGGTCGCGAGAAGGGCCTCCCCGTCGGGCGGCCCCAGGAGTTCGACGCGACCTACTACCACCACCAGCTGGCAGGCGGAATGGTCTCCACCACCCGGCGGATGCTCGGCGAGCTCGGCCGGCCGGAGCTGTTCGACGAGGTGCTCGAGGAGGTCGGGCGCGTCCGCGCCGAGATGGGCTACCCCATCATCGTCACGCCGGTCTCGCAGATGGTCGCGACGCAGGCCGTGCGGAACGTGATCGACGGCGAACGCTGGTCGAACGTCTCCGACGAGACCGTTCGCTACTTCCTCGGCCACTACGGCGACCCGGCCGCGCCGTTCGATCCGGAGGTCGCCGAGCGCGTGCTGGCGCGCCCGCGCGCCGAGGAGCTGCGCGACCTCGAGCCGCTGCATCTCGACGGCGCCCGTGAGCGCTTCGGCGCGGCGATCTCGGACGAGGAGCTGCTCCTGCGGCTGACGATGCCGGAGGAGCAGGTTCACGCGATCGGGACGGCCCCGTCAGTGCCGGTCACCCGGACGAGCCGCTCGCCTGTGGTGACGCTGCTGCAGGAGGTGGCGAAGCGGAAGTCGATCACGCAGCTGCGTGTGGAGAAGGGAGACGACCTGGTCGTGTGGCGCCGTGCGACTTGACGACGTCCAAGGGTTTGTCTTCGATGTCGACGGCACGCTCGTGCACAGGGCGGGCGACGAGGCGCGCGTCCAGCCGGGTGCGCTCGAGGTGCTCACGAGGATCCGCGCGTCGGGGCGGCCGCTCGCGGTGTTCACGAACGGCAGCCACGAGACGCCGGAGACGTTCGCCGCCGGGTTGCGCGAGGTCGGCCTCGACATCGGCGACGACGAGCTGCTGACGCCTCTTCACAGCGTCCAGTTCCATCTGCGCTCCCCCGGGCCCGTGCAGGTCTTCGCGAACGAGCGGGTCCTCGACTATCTGGAGAGGGCCGGCCTCCGGCTGGCGGAGGGGGACGGTGCGGAGGCGGTGTTCGTCGCCCACGTCGACGCGGTCGACTTCGAGCAGCTGGAGCGAGCCGCGCGAGCGGTCCTGGCCGGGGCGGAGCTGCTGACGGCAAGCTACGCGCCCGCCTACGCCGGTGCGAACGGGCCGATCCTGAGCCGCGGCGCGATGACCGCGGCGGCGATCGCGAAGGCGAGCAGCACCGAGCCGACGATCGTGGGCAAGCCCTCGTACGCGGCGCTCGAGGCGATCGGTGACCGGCTCGGTGCACCTCCAGAGGAGCTAGCCGTGATCGGTGACGACCTCGGCATGGACGTCGCGCTGGGCAAGCTCGGCGGCGCGCGGACCGTGCTCGTCCGCAGCGGGATCAGCGGCGAGATCGACCTCGACGGGGTTCCCGAGTCGAGCCGCCCGGATGCGGTCGTCGACGGCGTCGCCGGCGTGCTCGACTGGCTCTGACCGGTCGCGAAAGAGACGGCCGGCCGCTTCGCGCATCGCCTGCCTGCCTCGGTCTGCTACGAGCCGGCTCCGTTCTCCCGGAAGACGCGCGGCCAGATCCCCTGCTTTCCCGGCGAGAGGATGCCGTTCGGGTCGAGCGCATCCTTGATCGTCTCGGTAAAGCGCATCTGCGCGTGGTCGTTGAAGCTGTACTGCTCGGCGGCGAGGTCCATGAAGTCCAGGTGCGCCCGGTACTCGCCGTACCCGGCCTTCGCGGCCTCGCGGACGAGCAGCTTGGAGGTGTCGTAGGCCCGGCGCGCCTCGGCCTCGTTCCTCGTGTCGAAGATGACCAGAGTGATGTGGATGAAGCTCCGCGCGTTGGTCGGGATGAGGACGGCCGCGTAGTCGAGCCGCGCCTCGTTCTCGACGAGGCCGCGGATCAGGTCGCGCAGCGCGAGCGCGTCCGGGCCGGTGAGGCGCGCGACGGGGGAGAAACCGATGTGGCCGCCCTCCTCGCCGCCGTACCATCCCGTCATCTGGTTGATGTCGAGGTTCGGGACGCCGGCCTGGACGCGCTCATGCGGGTTCTCGAGCGACGCCATGTCCTCGGGCGCGCACTTCGCGCCCCACACCTCGGCACCCTCGATCTGCCCGAACGCCTCCTTGATCTTGGCGAAACGGTGGTCGACGACCGCCTCGTCGCCGTAGAGGGCGAAGCGCATCATCCAGCGGCCCACTTCGAGCTCGCGGGCCATCTTGTCGATGACCTCGTCCGGAACCGGGTCGTCGCCCTCGTACCAGAGCGCGCGCGACGACATCACGGAGGCGAACGAGATCGTGTTCCAGATCTGCGGCACGTTCTCGATCGTGCGGTCGAGCATGAGCTGCCGGAGCGTCTCGACGAGCGGCGCCAGGTCGTCCTCCTTCCAGACCCGCAGCCACAGCGGCATGTAGCACTCCGGGTAGGGCATCAGCCAGTAGCCGAGCTTGGTCACGATGCCGAGGTTCGACTGCATGAAGAGGTGGTCGTGCGAAGGCCCCAGGCTGCGCTTGTACACGTGCCAGGCCTTGTTGCCGGGCATCGCGCCCATGCCGGTCCGCATCAGCTCGCCGTTCGGGAGCACGACCTCGAGCCCGCACGAAGCCGCCATGTCGGCGCCGGTCGGGAGGTACGTGACCCCGTTCTCGAGCGTGTTGCCGATCACGCTTCCCCACCCGAGGTCGGGGATCGAGGCCATCAGCCTGTGACCGCCGGCCTGGATCGCGTCGTAGAGGTCGAACCAGCGCACGCCCGGCTCCACCACCGCGTAGGCGCACTCTTCGTCGATCTCGAGCACACGGTTCATCTTGCGCAGGCTGAGGATGACCGAGCCGTTCAGGCGCGGCGCCGGCCCGCCGTACCCGTTGTTCATGCCCGCGCCGTGCGTCCAGAGGCGCACCGTGTGCTCGTTCGCGATCCGGACGATCTCCTGGATCTCCTCGACGCTCTGCGGCATGACCACCGCGGCGGCGGTGTAGTCCTCCCAGGTCGAGAAGGCGAACGGGTCGCGGAACTCGCGGAGACCGGCCTCGTCGGTGATCACGGCGTCGGGGCCGAGCGCCGTCCTGAAGGACTCGAGCGCCTGCTCGGACAGCTCCGGGGTCAGCATGGTCGTCATCGGGCACCTCCCGGTCGGTGGCGCGCCTAAGCGTGCGCGGGGAGCCGATCCTACGGGCATTCGTTCCCGAAGCGCGCGACAATCCGCGATCGGGTTCGGGTGGATGCCGACAATGGAGTCGTCACGATTCTCTAGGCTCCGCGGCCTGTGACGGTGCGCGACGCCACCCTCGATCTCCTGCGCCGGCGCGGGATGACCAAGATCTTCTCCAACCCCGGCTCGACCGAGGTGCCGTTCCTCGTCGACCTGCCGTCCGACCTCGAATTCGTGCTCGCGCTGCACGAAGGGTCGGTGGTCGGGATCGCGACGGGCTACGCGCTCGGGCGAGGCCGGCCGTCTTTCGTCCTGCTGCACACGACCCCGGGGCTCGGGAACGCCGTCTCGGCGCTCGCGACCTCGCGCGTCAACCGAGCGCCGCTCGTCGTCGCCGTCGGCCAGCAGGACCGGCGGCACTTGGCGCATGAGCCGTTCCTCGCCGGGAAGCTCGCGGGGCTCGCCGGCGAGTACCCGGTCTGGGTCGACCAGCCGGTCCGCCCGCAGGACGTGCCCGGCTCCCTCGACCGCGCCTGGCACGAGGCGCAGACCCGGCGCGGGCCCGCGCTCGTGATCGTGCCGATGGACGACTGGCAGGCGCCCGCGCCCGAACCGTACGAGTACGCGGCCCCCGACCGCCTCCTCCGCGCCGCCGCCGCCGACGATGCGGCCGTCGAAGAGGTTGCGCAAGTCCTCGAGCGCGCGGAATCGCCGGCGCTCGTAGCCGCCGCCGGCGCCGACGATCCCGGCGCCTGGGCCGCGCTGGCCGCCCTGGCAGAACGCCTGGCCGCCCCCGTCTGGCAGGAGCCCTTCGGAGCCCGGGCCGGCTTTCCGCAGACGCACCCGCTCTACGCGGGCGACCTCTCGGCCGACCGCGCCAGGCTCCGCGAGGCGCTGGCCGGGCACGACGTCGTGCTCGTCGTCGGAGGCCCGGCCTTTCGCCAGTACGCCTACGCGGAGGGCCCGTTCGTGGAAGAGGGGACGACGGTGGTCGTCGTCACGGAGGATCCCGCCGAGGCGCAGCGCAGCCGCGCGGAGCTCGCGGTGCTTGCGCCGCCGGCTTCGGTGTGCGCCGCGCTCGCGGAGCGGCTGCCTCGGCGCGACGCCGGGTCGCCTTTGCCAAGGCCTGCGCCCGAGCCGCCCTCGCCGGACGACCCGCTGCGCGCCGGTCACGTCCTGGACGCGCTGGCCACGCGGCTTCCCGAGAACGCGGTCGTGCTCGAGGAGGCGCCGTCGAACCGGCCCGAGCTGCTTGCGCGGCTCTCGGCCCGCCAGAACCTCGGCCTGATCAGCCCTGCGATGGGCGGCCTCGGCTTCGCGATGCCCGCCTCGATCGGCCTGCGACTCGCGCTGCCCGATCGCCCCGTGGTGGCGATCATCGGCGACGGCTCGTCGCTGTACGCGATCCAGTCGCTCTGGAGCGCCACGACCTACAAGTCAGGCCCGCTGCTCGTGATCCTGAAGAACGGCGGCTACGCGATCATGGACCGGCTCGCCGAGCACGAGGGCGGCGCGTCGGCCTGGCCGAACGTCGACGTCGACATCGCCGGCCTGGCCGAGATCTTCGGCTGCGAGTCGCGGCGCATCGCCGATCTCGAAACCCTTCAGGCAACGCTCGACGAGGTCGTTCCGGGCCTCGCCGAGCGGAGCGAACCGCTGCTCCTCGAGGTCACGGTCGAGCCGGACCCCGTCTTCGAAACCTAGGCGGCGTCTAGCACGCGCTCGAGTGTGGCGCGATCGGTCGGCTCGCCATGCGCGGGCAGCACGAGCTCGACCGGCAGATCGAGCAGCGGGCGCAGCCGCTGGACGACATCGTCCCGCGTCACGTGCTTGCGACCGCCGAGCTGGATGTCGAGTCCGTCGCCGAAGTCGGAGAGCGAGTCGCCGGTGACGATCGCGTTGCTCGAAGGCAGCCAGAGGATGAGGTCGTTGTCCTCGCGGCCGGCGTAGGCGTGGATGCCGAACGGCCACGCTCCGGGACCGTGGAAGTGTCCTTCCCCCTCGCCCGCGCGCAGCCAGGCGAGGTCCTCACTCTCCATGTCGCGCACGCGGTCGGGATCGACCCCGAACTTCTCGACCCAGTCCTGCCAGGTGTCTGCGGGCGGCGTGTGCACCGGGAGGCCGAGCGAACGAGCGTCGCGCTCGTGGTACGGAGCGGTCAGGACGACGGCGGTCGCGCGCTCGCGCAACTCATCGGGAACGGAGAGCGGGTCGAACAGCAGGAAGTCGTCGCCGAGCTCGATCGCGTACGAGGAGACCAGCTCGGGCCACCACTGCTCCTCGTTCCAGTCGGGGTGCGGCGATTGCCAATGCCAGACGCCCGGCCGCAGCTCGTGCACGCCCTTCACGCCGACGTCCTCGCTATCCCCACACCTCTTCGGCGACCTCGACGACGAGGCGGAGCTTCGCCCACTGCTCCTCCTCCGAGAGCGCGTTGCCCTCGACCGTCGAGGCGAATCCGCACTGCGGCGAGAGGCAGAGCTGCTCGATCGGTGCGTACTTCGATGCCTCCTCGAGCTTGCGCAGGAGCTCGTCGCGCGACTCGAGCTCGCCCCTCTTCGTCGTGACGAGGCCGAGCACGACCTGCTTGTCGCCCTTGGGCAGGAAGCGCAGCGGCTCGAAGCCGCCCGAGCGCTCGTCGTCCCACTCCATGAAGAACCCGTCCACCTCGAGCTCGTTCAGCAGCGCCTCGGCGACGAAGTCCCAGCCGCCCTCGGCCGCCCATGAGGAGCGGAAGTTCCCCTTGCACGCGTGCGTCGTGACGCTCATCCCGGTCGGGCGGTCGGCGAGCACGTGGTTCAGGTGGCGGATGTAGTCGAGGTGCTGGTTCTTCGGGTCGCCGCCGATGGACGCCACGTACTCGCGCTCGTGCGGGTCGTTCATGTAGGCAAGGCTCGTGTCGTCGAACTGGAGGTAGGTGCAGCCGAGCTCGTGGAGCCGCCGGACCTGCTCCTCGTAGGCGTCGACGAGGTCCGTCCAGAACGAGTCGAGGTCGGGGTAGACGTCCGGGTCGAGGGCCGCCTTCCCGCCGCGGTAGTGGACCATGCTCGGCGACGGGATCGTCAGCTTGGGCACTGACGTCGTCGCCGTGTCGCGGAGGAACGCGAAGTCGTTGCCGAAGATCGTCTTCGAGACGCCGAGCTTGCCGTTGATGTGCAGCGCGGCGGGCGTGAACTCGATCTCGCCGTCCTCGTTCATGAACTTGATCGCGATGTGACCCGCCTCGTGGGTGATCCCGTCGAGCTGGTAGATGAAGTCCATGTGCCAGGAGGCGCGGCGGAATTCGCCGTCCGAAACGGCGCGAAGGCCGACCTCTTCCTGCTTGTGGACGGCCTTGCGAATCGCAGCGTCCTCGATCGATCGCAGCTCGGCCGCGTCGATCTCGCCGGCCGCGTGCTGCTCGCGCGCGTGGTGCAGGTGCTGCGGACGGAGCAGGCTGCCGACGTGGTCGGCTCTGAAGGGCGGGCTGGTTCGCTCCTTGCTCTGGATCTCGGTCGCCTCCTGCTGCAACGCGTGGGCCTCCTCGGCTCGTGGGTACAGCCTGGACGCTATACGCGATCGGGCGGTCCGCGGTATGTTGATCGCGGCGACTGCGCCCCGTCCTGCGCGGACGCGCCGAACGCGAGGAAAGGAGCGAGCATGGCCACAGTCGAGACGGAGATCGTCGAGGCCCAGCAGTTCATCGGCGGGGAGTGGGTCCCGTCTGCCGGCGGCGAGACGTTCGACGACACCGACCCGTTCACCGGCGACGTCGTCGCGCGCATCCCGGCCGGCACGCGTGAGGACGCGAAGCAGGCGATCGAGGCCGCGGCCGCGGCCGCGGAGGAGTGGGGAGCGGCCCCGCCCGCCGCCAAGCAGCAGATCTTCCTGAAGGCCGCCGAGGTCCTCGAGAGCAGGCAGGACGAGGTCGTCTCGCTGCTCGCGCGCGAGTCCGGCGCCACCTTCGGCTTCGGCATGTTCCAGATGCACTTCGTCCCGGGCCTGTTCCGCCAGGCAGCCGGCACGGCGTACGCCTCGATGGGCGAGATCATCCCGTCCGACAGCGGTGCCTTTGCGATGGGGATCCGCCGGCCCGTCGGCGTCGTGGGCGCGATCGCGCCCTGGAACGCGGCCCTCATCCTCTCGGCCCGCTCGATCACGGCACCGCTCGTCCTCGGCAACACGGTCGTCCTCAAGCCCTCCGAGCTCTCGCCGTACGTGGGCGGGCTGCTCTGGGGCGAGATCTTCACGGAGGCCGGCCTTCCGCCCGGCGTCCTGAACATCGTCACGCACGGGCCCGGCGAGGCGGCGCCGATCGGCGACGAGCTGGTCGAGAACCCGCACGTGCGAGTGCTCAACTTCACCGGCTCGACGAACACGGGCCGGATCCTCGCGGAGGCAGCGGGACGGAACCTCAAGCGCTGCGTGCTCGAGCTCGGCGGCCACAACCCGCTGATCGTGCTCGGCGACGCGGACCTCGAGTTCGCCGTCAACGCGACCGCGTTCGGCGCGTTCCTGCACCAGGGCCAGATCTGCATGTCCGCGCGGCGGATCATCGTCGAGCGCTCGATCGCGGACGAGTTCATCGACCAGCTCGCCCAGAAGACCTCGGGCCTGAAGTCGGGCGACCCGAAGGAGCACGACACGATCATCGGTCCGCTGATCACCGAACAGGCACTCGACCTGGTCCGGAGCCGCGTCGACGACGCGGTTGCCAAGGGCGCGAAGGTGATCGCCGGCGGCGAGGCCGACGGGCCGTGCTACAAGGCGACGCTCCTCACGGACGTGCCCGAGAACTCGGAGTTCGCGCAACACGAGACGTTTGGCCCGGTGGCAGCGATCGAGGTGGTCGACTCGGCCGACGAGGCCGTCGACCGTGCGAACGCGACGACGTACGGCCTCTCGTCGGGCGTGATCACGAACGACGCCGACAAGGGCCTCGAGCTCGCGCAGCGGATCCAGGCGGGGATCGTCCACGTCAACGACCAGCCGGTCGGGGACGAGCCGCAGATGCCGTTCGGCGGCGTCAAGGACAGCGGCTGGGGACGCTTCGGCTCGACCGCGGCCGTCGCCGAGTTCACCGACACGCACTGGATCACGGTCGGCAGGCCGCATCCGTTCCCGTTCTAGGGCTCGATGGCTGAGATCGTCCCGCTCGCGGAAGCGGTCGCGGAGCTCGTCCACGACGGCGACACCGTCGCCGCCGAGGGCTTCACGCACCTGATCCCGTTCGCGGCCGGGCAAGAGGTGATCCGCCAGGGACGGCGCGACCTGACGCTGATCAGGATGACCCCGGACATCATCTACGACCAGCTGATCGGCATGGGCTGCGCGCGCAAGCTCGTCTTCTCGTGGGGAGGCAACCCCGGCGTCGGCTCGCTGCACAGGCTCCGGGACGCGGTCGAGCACGGTTGGCCGGTGCCGCTCGAGATCGAAGAGCATTCGCATGCGGGGATGGCGACCGCGTACGCGGCGGGTGCGGCCAACCTGCCGTTCGGCGTGCTCCGCGGGTACGGCCACGGCGACCTCGCAGCGCACACGCGGGTCGGGAAGGTCACGTGCCCGTTCACGGACGAGGAGCTCGCCGCGGTTCCCGCGCACCGGCCCGACGTCGGCATCGTCCACGCGCAGCGGGCCGACCGCGACGGGAACGTCCAGCTCTGGGGGATCCTCGGCGTACAGAAGGAGACGGTGCTCGCCTCCGCGCGCTCGATCGTCACCGTCGAGGAGATCGTCGACGAGCTCGAGCCGCGGCCGGGAGCGATCGTGATCCCCGGCTGGACGGTCGGCGCGGTCTCGCTCGTGCCGAAGGGCGCGCATCCGTCCTATGCGGCCGACTACTACGACCGCGACAACGAGTTCTACGTCGCGTGGGATCCGATCAGCCGCGACCGCGACGAGTTCTCGGCCTGGATGGAGAGGCACGTGCTCGCGGCGTGACAACCTCGACCTTCACCTGCACGGCCGACGAGATGATGGCCGTCGAGGCCGCGCGGAGGCTCGCGGACGGCGACGTCTGCTTCGTCGGGATCGGTCTGCCCAGCCTCGCGGCCAATCTCGCTCGCGCGACCCACGCGCCGCGGTGCGTCCTGATCTACGAGAGCGGGACGATCGGCGCGAAGCCGGTCGAGCTGCCGCTCTCGATCGGCGACGGCGAGCTGGCCCAGACCGCGGACTCGGTCGTATCCGTCCCGGAGATGTTCGCCTACTGGCTCCAGGGCGGCCACATGGACGTCGGCTTCCTCGGCGCCGCGCAGATCGACCGCTTCGGGAACCTGAACAGCACGGTGATCGGGGAGTACGACTCTCCGAAGGTGCGCCTCCCGGGCGGGGGCGGCGCGCCCGAGATCGCGACCTCGGCGAAGAAGGTGTTCGTGATGCTCAGGCAGACGCCGCGCGCGTTCGTCGAGCGGCTCGACTTCCTGACGAGCGTCGGCGACCGCGTCGGGCTGGTCGTGACCGATCTCGGCATCCTCGAGCCCGACCCGGAGACGCGTGAGCTGACGCTGACGCTCGTCCACCCCGGCGTCGAGGTCGACCAGGTGCGCGAGGCGACCGGTTGGGACCTCCGCGTCGCGGACGAGCTCGGCGAGACCCAGCCGCCCACCGAGAGCGAGCTGACCAGCCTGAGAGGGCTGAAGACAAAGGGAAGGAGCTAGATGTCCGAGTACGCGGAAGGTTCCCCGATCGTCCTCCCGGACGACCCGAGCTTCGGGCCGGAGGTGCAGGTCGACTACCCGGGCTACCGCTCGACGCAGTGGCGCGCGCCGAAGCGGAAGCTCGCGTCGCTCCCGGAGGAGTTCCACTCGCTCGCCGGGCCGGTGTTCGGCGACGACATGATCGAGGAGCACGACCACGACCTGACGCACGGGCATCCGGGCGAGCCGCTGGGCGAGCGGATCATCGTCTCGGGCACGCTCAAGGACGAGGACGGCCGACCGCTCCCTGGTGCTCTGATCGAGGTCTGGCAGGCGAACGCGTGCGGCCGCTATCACCACGTCGTCGACCAGCATCCGGCGCCGCTCGACCCGAACTTCTCGGGCGGCGGCCGCTGCCTGACCGATTCCGAGGGCCGCTACAGGTTCGTGACGATCAAGCCCGGCGCGTACCCGTGGGGGAACCACGAGAACGCGTGGCGGCCGGCGCACATCCACTTCTCGATCTTCGGCAGCCAGTTCCTACAGCGGCTCGTGACGCAGATGTACTTCCCAGGCGACCCGCTCTTCGCGTACGACCCGATCTTCACGTCGGTGCGCGACCCGAAGGCCCGCGAGCTGCTGATCGCGCGGTTCGACATCGAGGCGACGCAGCCGGAGTGGGCGCTCGCGTACGACTGGGACATCGTCCTCGGCCGCGGCGGGAACGGCACGACGCCGATGGAGAACCCCCAGTGAGCCTCCCGCGGACGGCCTCGCAGACGGTCGGGCCCTACTACACGCTCGGACTCTGCCGCCGGCCCGAGAACGAGCTCGCCGACCGGAACGACGCGGGCGCGGTGCAGCTGATCGGTCAGCTGTACGACGGGCAGGGCACGCCGATCGGCGACGGGCTGATCGAGATCTGGGACGCGGCCGGCAATCGCTGGGGCCGGAGCGGGACCGACTCGGACGGACGCTTTTCGTTCGTCGTCGTGAAACCGGAGGCGCTGGCCGGGCAGGCGCCGCGATTCGACGTCTTCGTGTTCGCGCGCGGGCTGCTGCGGCACCAGCTGACGCGCGTCTACTTCCCGGACGAGGCGGAGGCGAACGCGGCCGACCCGGTGCTCTCGTCGCTCGACGAGCCCGATCGCGCGACGCTCACGGCCGAGCAAGAGGACGGGGCTCTGCGCTGGGACATCCACATGCAGGGCGAGCGAGCGACCGTCTTCTTCGAGCATTGACGATCTTCGCCGCGATCGCGGTTCCGGACGCCCTCGAGGAGGCGACGTCCGGACAGGCCTGGCTCGCCGCGATGCTCGAGGCCGAGGCCGCGCTCGCCCGCGCGGAGGCGCAGGCGGGCGTGATCCCGGCCGACGCGGCGGACGCGATCGCCGCCGGCTGCAGGGGCGACTTCGACCTCGCCGAGATCACCGAGCGCGGGCGCGCGACCGGGACCCCGGTTGGCCCGCTCGTCTCGGCGCTGCGCGAGGCCGTCGGCGGCGAGGCCGCGCCGTACGTCCACTACGGGGCCACGAGCCAGGACATCCTCGACACGGCCTCGATGCTCGTCGCGAAGCGCGCGCTCGACCTGATCCTGGGCGAGGTGGATCGCGTCGTCACGGCCTGCGCCGGCCTGGCGCGAGAGCACCGCGACACGGTGATGGCCGCGAGGACGCTGCTGCAGCAGGCCGTCCCGACGACATTTGGCCTCAAGGCGGCCGGCTGGCTGGTCGCGGTCGTGGAGGCGCGCAACGGCTTGCGTCGGATCGAGCCGGCCGCCGA
>Ga0187788_10000281_pt1 | contig 13927 bp, 11 predicted proteins | sample 1015_BV01_MP10_2_FD_133008 | JGI IMG/M metagenome (GOLD analysis project Ga0187788, IMG submission 133008) | Tropical peat soil microbial communities from peatlands in Department of Meta, Colombia - 1015_BV01_MP10_20_MG | ecosystem: Environmental > Terrestrial > Soil > Wetlands > Peat | place...
GGGCGTCAATCCTCTGCCGACCTCGCCAGGGCCGGCATCGTGCGTCTCCGGAAAAGTCTGAAAAGCCGTAATGCAGCACGGATAGCACGTTCCATGGGCATCGGTGGTGCGACGGGCTTGGGTTCTATCGTCTACGCCCTCGCCGTGATGTCGAAATCACTACGTGACGATGACTTGCTTGCAGATGCCCATGTCGCGGTGGAACTGTTCACCGACGCCCTTATCGCGGCAGATAAGCAATTGGATGTCATCGGCGGAAGCGCTGGTGCGATACTCTGCCTTCTTCGTCTCTATCGGGACAGCCAATCGGAAGATGTACTGAAGCGCGCAATCAAGTGCGGCGAACATCTGGTCGCGCAAACCCGGCTTGGTTTGGAAGGCCGCCGGAGCTGGGTGGGGCAGGGCTCGGGCAAACAGCCGCTTAACGGCATGTCGCACGGTGCAGCCGGCTTTGCCTTTGCGCTTGCTTCGCTCGCCTCTGTAACGGGGCGCGAGGAATTCGCCAAAGCGGCCTCGGAATGCATTGCATTTGAAAATTCGAGCTACGATGCCGATCGCAATAACTGGCCCGATTTGCGCGGGGAGGGGCAGCCGTCCTGGCCTTGTCAATGGTGCCACGGGGCTACCGGAATCGGCCTCGCACGGATAGCCATGGCCAAGCGAAGGGTTGTGGACCAGGAAATCCTGGTAAAAGACATTCGAAACGCTGTCGAAGGTGCAAAAAAGGGATGGCCCGCGGGGGTTGATACACTCTGTTGTGGTGCTCTCGGTACTGTTGAATTTTTTTGCGAGGCCAGCAGCGCCCTCGGGCGCGGTGAGCTTCGAGAACTTGCATCACGCCGGCTTGCCGCCGTTCTCGAAACCGCAGCGTCAGCGGGAGATTATCGGTGGAATAGCGGTAAACGGCAGTTCAATTTAGGTTTATTTCGCGGTCTCGCCGGCGTTGGCTATACATCGTTGCGACAGGCAGACGGTTCCTTGCCTAACATCATGATTTGGGAATAGGCACGCTTTCGAGGCTTATCTCTTGAGTGACACAAAACCGCTTTTCGACTCGCTGCGCAATTCGGCCGATCCCAAGGTCGTTGCGGCCATCGAAGGTTTGATTGACGGCGGCACCGACCGGCAATTGTGCCGCGTCAACGTGGTGTCGTTTGCCGTCGACAAAGGTCTCGACGAAGAAAAGACCATCGGTGGATTCTTGCACGCCGCGCGACTTGGGTTGTTTGATTTGACGTGGAATGTGCTTTGCCCGGGCTGTGGCGGAGTGCTGGACGTCACCCAGACGCTTAAGTCCGTGCATAAGGAAGCGTATGATTGCGCGCTGTGCGCCAGCGGCTATGAGCCGACCCTTGATGAGATGGTCGAAGTTGCTTTTACGGTGAATGCGCGCGTTCGCCGGATTGCGGCGCACGATCCGCACTCGCTCCATCCTTGGGAATACTTCCGTCAGATTTTCTGGGGCTCCGGCGTCGACTTGCCGGAAAGCGGCTTCGAAGACCTGATGGAGAAGGTCACCCTTGATTCGATCGAGCTGCCAGCAGGCCAAAAAGCGCAAATGTCGCTGCAGATGCCGGCCGAATTTTTGATTGTGTTCGAGCCGGTGACTCACGCTGCGCATTTCATCGATGTGAAAGGTGAGCCGACGCGAGATCGCCAAAGTCTCGCACTGATTTTCAACAAAGTGCAGGCGCCGACAGTGACGACCGAAATGCGTCCTGGGCCGTTGCGGCTTGCGCTCGAAAACCAGACCGATACGCGTACCCTGCCGTCAGTCTGGATCGCCGGCGACACGCTCCACGACATGCTTGGCAAGCGAAAGCCGTTTCTGACCGCGAAGCGGCTCCTCACCAATCAGATATTCCGCGATATTTATCGGACCGATACCCTCGACGTCGATCAGGGGTTGAAGCTCACCAGCCTGACATTTCTGTTCACCGATCTGAAAGGCTCGACCGAGCTATACGATCGCGTCGGCGACCTCGTCGCCTACGATCTGGTCAGAGAGCATTTTCGTGTGCTCAACGAGATTGTGGCCTCCGAAGCGGGCGCGGTCGTCAAGACCATCGGAGACGCGGTCATGGCCACGTTTCCGACGCCGGACCGTGCGCTCGCTGCCGCGCTTCGCATGCGTGAATCGGTGCGCAAGATAAAAAACGATCTGCTGATCAAGATCGGAATTCACGAGGGGCCGTGCCTGGCGGTCACGCTCAACGATCGACTGGACTATTTTGGGCAGACCGTAAATATCGCTGCCCGTGTGCAAAATCTCGCCGACTCGCAAGCGATCCTGGCCACCAAATCGGTGATTGAGCATCCGTCAGTTTCCAGGTTGCTTGAAGGGTCGCACCTCGCACCAACGGCTCAGGATGCGATCCTGCGCGGTGTAGCGGGCAAAATGACAATCTATCAAATACCAGTGCCCTGAAGATTTCGAGTGCAGCTTTGGAGGCTCAAATGCAAAAAGGTTGGATCGCGCTTTCGCTGTCTGTCCTTATAGGCACCGCTGCAGCTTCTTCCGCCTTGGCCCAGCAAGTTACAGGTAAACTTGGGTCACCCGAGGCCACCACCACGATCACCGGAAAACAACTCCCCCCGCCTGACCCGAAATTCGGCGGAGTGATCCGGGAAAAGGCCTCTGAGTCCACCCCGTGGTGGGCGCCGCGCGTCGTCCCGCCCAAGAGTGCGCCCAACGTTCTGCTCATCATGACCGACGATCAGGGTTTCGGCGCACCGGGGACTTTCGGTGGCGTTATACCAACTCCGACGATGGATCGGATCGCCCGGGCCGGGTTGCGCTACACGAACTTCCATTCGACGTCATTGTGCTCGCCGACACGGGCGGCGATCATCACCGGCCGCAATCATCACTCGGTCGGCTTCGGAGTTGTAGGCGAAATAGCAACCGGTTACCCCGGTTACGATTCCATCATCCCGATTGAGAAAGGCACAATCGGCACCATCCTGAAGGAAAACGGATACGCGACCGCTTGGTTTGGCAAGGACCACAACACGCCATTTTATCAATCGAGCCAGGCCGGCCCATTCAACCAGTGGCCGAACGGAATGGGCTTCGATTACTTCTACGGGTTTGTCGGAGGCGACGCCAGCCAGTGGCAACCGAACCTGTTCCGCAACACGACCGCCATCTACCCGTTCCAGAATAATCCCGGCTGGAACCTGGAGACGGCGATGGCGGATGAGGCCATTCAGCACATCAAGCAGCTCAAGGAGATCGCTCCCGGCAAGCCATGGTTCGTTTACTACGTGCCGGGCGCAACCCACGCGCCGCATCATCCTACGCCAGAGTGGGTCAAGAAGATCAGCGATATGCACCTCTTCGACGAGGGCTGGAACAAGGTGCGCGAGAAAATCTTCGCCAACCAGAAGCGACTGGGCATCATGCCCGAGAATGCGAAGCTAACGTCATGGCCGAAAGAGTTGCCGGAATGGGACTCCCTCAGCTTTGAAGAGAAGAAGCTCTTCATCAAGCAAGCGGATGTCTACGGAGCCTATCTTGCCTACGCTGACAATGAGATAGGACGGGTCGTTCAGGCCGTCGAAGATCTTGGCGAACTCGACAACACCTTGATCATCTATATCGGCGGCGACAATGGCGCGAGCGCCGAAGGCATGCTCAACGGCACACCAAACGAGTTTACCACCTTCAACGGTGTCTCTGTGCCGGTCAAGGATCAGTTTCTCTGGTATCCGTTCTGGGGATCGCAACGGACCTTCCCGCATTTTGCGGCAGGCTGGGCGTGGGCGATGGACACGCCCTTCAAATGGGTGAAGCAGGTGCCTTCACACTTCGGTGGCACGGCGCAGGGCGTGGTTATGTCCTGGCCTGGTCACATCCAGGATCTGGGCGGCATCCGTCGCCAGTTCAGCCACGTCATCGACATTGTGCCGACCATCCTCGAGGCGACCGGCATTTCACAGCCCGAAACGATCAACGGAATCAAGCAGTTTCCCATCGAAGGCGTGAGCATGGCGTATACGTGGGACAAGGCTGGCGCCAATGCGCCCACTCGGCACACCACGCAATACTTCGAGATGCTCGGCAATCGCGCCATCTATCAAGACGGCTGGGTGGCGGCTACGACGCCTGTGACTTTGCCGTGGGAACTGAGCACGAAGACACCGCCGGATGTCATCACCGGGTACAATTGGGAGCTTTACAACGTCAAAGATGATCCCACCGAATCCAACGACCTCGCGGCCAAGATGCCCGACAAGCTCAAGCAGATGCAGGATCTCTTCTACGCCGAGGCGAAGAAGTACAATGTCCTGCCGCTGGACAACACGACCCTCGCCCGTTGGAACACTCCGCGCCCGAGCCTCACGGCGGGACGAACGGAATTCACCTATTCGGGCCAACTTTCCGGCGTGCCGGGCGCCGCTGCCCCCGATATCAAGAACAAGGCCTACAAGATCACCGCTGACGTCGAGATCCCCGATGGCGGCGCGGAGGGCATGATCGTCACTCAGGGCGGTCGTTTCGGCGGCTACGGCTTGTTCCTGAGTTCGGGCGAAGCTGGGTTCAATCGTGGCAGGGTGGTGTTTCTCTATAACCTGCTCGACCTCAAACGGACGGTTTGGGAAGGGCCCGAGCTCTCAGCCGGCAAGCACACTATCGTTTTTGATTTCAAGCCCGAGAGCTCAGGTCTGGGCAAGGGCGGCGCCGGCATTCTGTTCGTGGACGGCAAAGAAGTGGCAAGAAATTCCATGGAGCACAGCACCCCAATCACCTTCCCCGAGGACGAAACCTTTGATGTTGGCATGGATACCCGCACAGGAGTCGCGCTGCTGGAGTATCGCTATGACGTTCCGTTCAAGTTCACCGGCAAGATCAACAAGCTAACCTTCAATCTCGGGCCGGAGAAAGCGACCGAAGGAAAACGCTAACGTATTCGTCCGATGAAAAAGGTGCTGGTTTTCGCCGCCATCGCTGAAGCCGTCACCGGATTGGCGTTGCTGGTCGCTCCGCCGCTCGTCGGCCGATTGCTGTTGGGCGAGGAGCTTGCCGGCGTCGCAATACCCGTAGCACGGGTGACCGGCATCGCATTGGTCGCTTTAGGAATATCCTGCTGGCCGGGACCGCCAATCGTCGGTATGTTGATCTACAGCACTGCGGTTACGTTCTATCTTGCTTACCTTGGTTTTGCTGGCAATTTTGTGGGCGTTCTTCTTTGGCCCGCGGTATTGCTTCACGCTGTCCTGTCAATCCTTCTCGGTCGAACCCGGTCGGCCGCTCTTACCTCAGCCGCCGAGAAATAGCCGGCCCACATCGGGGTCGTTAAGCAAATCCATTGCGCGCCCCGCCAACGCGAGCTTGCCGGACACCAGCACGTAGCCGATGTCCGCGTATTCTAAGCCTTTTTTGGCGTTTTGCTCGACCATAATGACGGTCTTGCCTTCTTTGTGCTGCAGATCATCAAGGATGCCGAACACCGCATCAATAAACCGCGGCTCCAGACCGATCGACGGCTCGTCGACCAACAACACCTTCGGATCCATGACCAGCGCCCGGGATATCTCGAGCAGCCGACGCTCGCCGCCAGACAGGACTCTCGCGAGGTGCTTTCGACGTGCGGCAAGCCGCGGGTACTTGTCGAATATCTTCTCAGCTGCCTGCTTGGCCTCCTTGCGATCCATCAGGTAGGCGCCCAGCCACAGGTTTTCTTCCACAGTCATGCCAGGGAAAACCGATTTGTCCTGCAGAATGTATGCGATGCCCGCCGAACGCAGCTTTTCGTTGGAGGACAAACGCGTGATGTCGGTTTGCTTTCCGTCCCGTTGGGTTGAAATCGAGCCCGAATAAATATTGGTGAAGCCAAAGATGGAGTGCAGCACGGTCGATTTGCCCGCGCCATTCGGCCCGATAAGGCACAGTGACTGGCCGCCGCCCACGCGAAGATTGAAATCGTGCAGGATTTCCATCTGGCCATACCCGGCGTTCAGATTGTCAATTCTAAGGTGCGGCTCACGGCCGGCAAGCGCATCAAGCTGGTCGACGCTAATGTCGCGAGCGATCCCAAGTGCCTGCTGTGCAACTTCGTCAACTGAAATGATCGCGCTGCCGCCACCGGAATAGAGACTCGTCCGCGTTTGTTCGGAAGCCACCATTAGTGCGCTCCCAGATAGGCGTCGATCACATTCTGATCATTTTGAATTTCACTCGGTGCGCCCGCAGCCAGCATCTCGCCGTGCGCCATGCAATATATTTTGTTGGCCATGTTCATGATCACCCGCATATTGTGCTCGATGATCAGCATCGTGATGCCGAATTCGGCGTTCGCGCGTCTGAGACGATCGATGAGGCCATTAATCAATGTTGGATTAATGCCTGCGGTCGGTTCATCGAGAAGCAGTACAGTCGGCTCATTTATGAGAGCCATTGCAAACTCCAGCAGTTTCTGCTGGCCGAAGGAGAGGCTTCCGGCGCGCAAAAAGCGTTTTTCATAAAGTCCGACGAAGGCCAACAATTGCTCAGCCCGCTCCAGCACCTCGGCGCGCTCGCAAGAAAACATGTCAACCAAACGCGCCTTGCGGTGCGGAACAGAGATTTGCATATTCTGCAGGCAACTCATCTTGCCGTAGATGCGCGTGGTTTGGAATGTGCGCAGCAAGCCGAGTCTTGCGATTTCCTGCACGTGTAATTGAGAAATTTCCCGACCGTCGAGGCGAATTGAGCCCGAGTCAATCGGGTGATATCCGACGATGGAGTTAAACAGGGTCGTTTTGCCGGAGCCGTTAGGTCCTATGAGGCCGGTGATGGCTCCTCGTTGGACCGTTAATGAAACGTCGTAATTGGCGATCACGCCGCCAAATGACTTGCAAACATTCGTGACTTCGATGATCGGATCGTTCATTCGGCGCCCTCCGGATGAGGCGCAAGGCCGATTGCGCGCGAGGACTCTTGCCTTTCCTTGGGTGCAATCCTGATTCCGAATCGTTCAGGATATTTTTCCATCAACCAACCGACGATGCCCTGCTGGAAATACACAACGATGATCACAATCAGCAAACCAAGGGCGACAAATTGCCAACCGAGGAAGTACGTCCACGTCACTTCCTTGATGACCTGAAATACAACGGCACCGACGACCGGACCCCAGAATGTGCCCTTGCCGCCAAGAAGCACCATCAGAATCATGAAGATATTGAAGGTCGTCGTGGGGAAGGCGATGTCGCGCGGTTCGATGAATCCGGTCATGTTGCCGAAGATCGCGCCGGCGATCCCGAGGAAAAATGCGGCGATCGTCCAGGCCGTGCGCTTATAGCGGCGCGTGTACAGGCCCATGGCTTCGGCCTTTTCCTCATCATCGCGGATTGCATTGATCGCCAGACCGAAATTCGTGGAATAGAGCCACCGTAGAAAACCGAGCACAGCAAAGGCGAGGCCGAATAGCAGAAAATAAAAGAACAGCTTTTGCGTCTCCGGCGCGCCTGGAAATACCGGCATCGAAATTCCGGCGGCGGCGCCGAGCCATTCCCAGGAAGAGATCAGTTCAGCGGCCGCGACTGCCACGCCGAGTGTACCGATAGCGAAGTAAGGCCCGCGCAGGCCAAATACGATCCATGATGTCACCACCGCAAATAAAGCGGCAACGACGCCCGCCGCTATTGTTCCCAAGGCGAAGCCGGTGAAGTACTGGGCCGTGGTGAAAACGATGTGCGTGGTGCGCGCGCCCGACGTATACATGCCCACGTCATAGTAGAGACCGATTTGCACCACGGCCGAGGTGTACATACCGGCGCCAAAGAAAAAGATATTGCCGAGAGAATTGTAGCCCATTTGGCCGCCCAGAATGTCCCAGGTCGACGCGAAGACGATCATCAGCCAAAGCACAGCGACTTGATTGGTGTAAGCGGGGAACAGCAAAGGCGCAGCAGCGCCGGCCAGTAGCAGCAAACCGATCGTGAGAGGATGCACGGGCGCGCGGCTCATTGCACAGCCTGTCGCACGCGCAGTTGCTGCAATTGGCGGACCGCGAGCACTGCCAACAACAGCAGGACAATGAGTGCCTGCTGAAATTGGGCTCCTAATACAAATCCGCCAAACTGCTCGAATACGCCCATACCGAAACCGGCTGCAATCACGCCCGGCAGGTTGCCAAATCCGGCAGCGGTGACGATGACGAACAGGCGGATCGAATAGGTCGTGCCGAGAAATGGTTGAACATTCCAGACCACGGCGACAAGTGCACCGGCCGCGCCACAAATCGCCGCATTGAGGCAGAAAGTAAACGAATAGACTTTTTCAGTGTCGATACCGAGCACGCGGGCAGCCCGTGAATCCTGCGCGGTGGCTCGAATGGCCTGCCCCATGCGGCTTTTTTTCATGAACAGGATCACCGCTATCGCGAGAAGAATGGCCAGCGCGAATCCCACGATACGGGTGGCCGCAATCGTGATGAGCCCGCCGGCGAATGATAAAGTCGGAAGATTGGCATGTGCTGATTGAGTGTCGGGGCCGAAAGCTAGATTGAGTCCCTGTTGGATCACTATAGCTATGCCAAACGTTGCGAGCAGCGAAGTGAAGAGGTCGCGCGTGATAACTTTGCTGATCACAGTGCGGTAGAGCACCCAACCAATCCCCCAAAGGACCACCATCGCAACCGGCACGCCGAGCAGCGGGTCAATTCCGAGTCGGCCAAGATTCCAGGTGATATATCCACCGATCATGATGAAGTCGCCTTGCGCGAGATTCTTCACGCTCATGACGCCCCACACGAGAGCGAGGCCGTAGGCTGCGAGAGCGAATATCGAGCCGACCAGCAAACCGTCGATCAACAAGCCAAGATTGAAAATTGGCATCGCCGCCAAGACTGAAATATTGCCAATGACCTGTTCCATTAGGACGTCCCAGACCGGTCCTGGAAACGGCAAACCGGGTGACCCCACCGGACAGCGATCGGGGCAACTCGCGGGTGCGGCATGGGAGCGGGAGGAATGCCACCCGCTCCGTACTACGGCTAATAGTTCGCGTCGCGCGGGTAGATCAGCGGAGCGGCCGCCACTTCCGGCGGTGAAACGACCAGGTACTTGCCGCCCTGAATCTGCCGCATCACGATCTCTTTGCCGGGGTTGCTGCCGTCATCGGCAAATTTGACGCCGCCATAGAACGTGGAGAGGTTGGTCTTCGTCAGAGCCTCGCGCACTTTCTCGGTGTCAAGTGACTGCGCCCGCTTGAATACGTCCGCAAAAACATAGACTGCGGCGCTGGCTTGGGCAGTTTGATATGGGACCACCTTGTAATCAGGATACGCGGCCATCATGGCCTTGTTGTAGTCGCCGGCCGACCCAAACACGGGATCGCTCGCCTTCATGGTTTCGTCCCACTGGGTGGGACACACGACCCCTTCGGCGATCTTCGGGAAGTCGCTGACAATTTTTGCAGCCTCACAATGCGTAACCCCGATAAGGGGTACCGAGGTTTTGAATTCACCAATTTGCCGTACGGCTGTCGCTGCCCCCTTTTCGTGGCCGGAGATCAGCAATACGTCCGGCTGCAAGGCCTTCACCTTGGTGAAAAACGTGGTGACATCGTTGAGATCCTTCGGCATGCGATCATCGATGACCGTCTGCATATTGTACTTCTTGATCTGCTCTATGACCCCTTGGCGCACGTCCAGCGAGAATGCATCGTCCTGGTAGATCATGGCGACTTTGACCGAGGATGGGTCTTTACCCGCCTTCTTGGCCAGTTGAGCCGCCATGTCTATGACAGGCGTCAGGTATTTCTCTGATGTCGCGACGATCCCGAATTGATATTTATAACCTTGCGTGAAGAGAGACCGCGAAGCGGCTTCACCTTGAACGAGCGGGATCTTGTATTTCTCGACGACGGGCAGGATCGCTTTGGTCAGCGGTGAGCCGTAGGGGCCCAACATGAACTTGACCTTGTCCTGGTCGATCAGTCGTTCCACCAATTGCGCGGCGCGCGCGGGTGTCGATTCGTCATCGTAGTATTTGATTTTAAGATAGAAGCACTTGTCGCCAATTTTAATGCCACCGGCGTCGTTGATTTTTTTGACCGCAAACTCGTAACCGTGCTGGGTATTCAAGCCGTTGGCCGCATAGATGCCAGTGGCCGAAAGCGCAGCGCCGAGGATCAGGTCGTCACAAGTCTGCGCCTGAGCAGACGCGGGCGCGAACGCGAGCGCGGCCGTTGCCAACATGGCAGCAAATCGTGCGCTGTTGAGCATTGGTTGTTCCTCCCATAGAATCGCATGTCTCCCCCGCCTGGTTGTTCCCAGAGCTTTGTTTCCAGAGCTTAGTAATCAAAGTATAGCGCGAATATTCGACGGGACAATCGAGAGTGCAGCGCGGCAAACCGCCGGCGCTGACGATTCTGGCCGCTAAACCTGTTCGGCGTTGAGATATGCCAGCCGTGCTCCACAGAAGGCGCAAAGCGCCCCCAGCCCGAACGCGGTCAGGCCGGCAATCACGTCGACTGTGCCACCCAGATTGCCTGTCTTGCTCATGATGCCGCCGACGGTGGCCGCCACGAATACCAACCCAATCAGAAACCATTGCGCCAGCCGATAGATGAGCTCGCGTTCGCGCGCGGCCGCTATCAGATAGGCCGCGGCAGCCCAACCGCCCACGAAACCAGCGCCACCGATCGCCCACCAGGCCATGGCGGAAATAAACTGTTGCTTGCCGCCGGTGGGGGCATCACGCAGCGCCGCATCCAGCCCAATACCAAAGACGGTCAGCAGAATATGCGTAACCAGGGCTGCAAATACGCCGCAGGCGATGGCGGCGGCATAATGCAATCGGCGGAGGGCATCCGTGTCCATCGGCACTTGTCCGAGCGGGGCTACGAGTTCGCGTCGTCCCGCACAATAGCCGATCAAACCGTTACGCGCGAATAGCCATTTTCAGAAAGCACTTCCGCTCGACCACGCGCACCGGGCGCGTCAAATTTTGTTGTCGGCGTACCGATTTCCTGTTCGATGATGTAACGCGGCCGTGCTTTGGCCTCGAAATAGATTTTCCCCACATATTCGCCGATTACCGCGATAGCAAAGGTCTGGAACGAAGCGATCAGAAGGAATAGCAACATGACCGAAGTCCAGCCTTGTATGGTTTGGCCGGCCAGCCAAGCGACAAATACCCAGAAAGTCATGCCAACAAAAACGACAAACAACATAATCCCCATCAGGGCAATCATTCTGATCGGCCGCACCGAGAGCGAAGTAATTCCATTAATGGCGAGGGCCACCATTTTTGGGATCGTATATTTCGTCTCTCCGTGGATCCGCGGAAGGCGATCGTAAGCAACGGTCGCCGTTTTGAAGCCAAGTTGCACCGCGAGCCCGCGTAGAAATACGTGTGCTTCCCCATAAAGAGAAAGCGCACGCAGCGCGCGATCGCTCATCAGACGGAAGTCGGCGTGGTGCGGAATGATGTCAGCGCCAAGCCAATTGAGAATGCGATAGTAAAGATCGGCAGTGCCACGTTTGAATCGGCTGTCGCTGACGCGCCGCTCGCGCACAGCGAACACAATCTCCGCGCCGTCGTTAAAGTGACCAATCATCTTTGCGGCGACTGACATGTCGTCTTGCAAATCCGCATCAAGCGAAATTACCGCGTCAGCCTTGCCAATCTGGGCGAGCAGTCCAGCCAGCAGCGCGTTCTGATGCCCGACGTTGCGCGACAACTTGAGGCCGCGAACGCGTTTCGCATGAGTCTCAGTTATTCTTTCAATGAGGGCCCAGGTTCGGTCTGTACTGCCGTCATCGATTAACAATATGTAGCTTTTTGGCGAAATAGCCTTTGATTTTTCCAGCTTGTTGATGTCGGTGAGCAGGCACGCAATTGTGTGCTGAATGCCAGCCTGTTCATTGTAACACGGAATAACAAATGCGACGGTGGGTGGTTTGGCAGCAGTCATGATCAAAAATCAGTTGATGCACTCGATGAAGGTTAAGCCAGTCAGGACTTTCCGGAATTCATGAACTGCTGTCCCTGCAGCTGCATTTGCTGGGAAGTATGCCCTTTCAACGTTTACAAACCTTTTACTCAAGGCTGTACCGCCCAAAGGCACGAATTCGGCCTGGTTCCACATCGTGGTGCACCGGGATTGATTGTCGTTCGTAGGCGTTTTAATCCTCAGGTGGGGCGAAGGTTCGAACTGATAAAATGGTGGAGGAAGCTTTGCGCCCCGGACACGGCTCTGTCGCGCATATAGTCCAGAACCTCGTCCGTAAGCGCGATTTTTACGCGGGCGGCCTGGTCATATTTTTCGGTCTGGTGATGGCCTTGAAGGGGCCGGGTTATCGGCTCGGCACCCTGATGCATATGGGGCCAGGCTTTCTGCCGACCGCGCTCGGTGTCATTTTGATCTGCCTCGGCGTTGCGATTGCGGGAACTGCAGTTTCCGTACCTGAAGGCGAGGACGAAGACATCCTGCCTAAGCATCCCGAGTGGTTCGGTTGGGCTTGTATACTTGCTGGGCCGCTGTGCTTCATTTTGTTTGGAAGCTACTTCGGTCTGATCCCTGCCATTTTCAGTTGCGTGTTCGTGTCGGCGCTCGGTGATCGCACAGCGACGCTGAAGAACTCGATCGTGCTTGCCGCGGTAGTGACAATATTTGGCGTCGGGTTGTTTTCCTATGTGCTGCAAGTTCCGATGCCGTTGCTGGCGTGGAGAGGCCTGTGATCGAAACCGCACTGACCGATCTTTGGTACGGGTTCGGCGTCGCGCTGCAACCGCATAACTTGATGTGGTGCTTTATCGGCGTGCTCGTCGGCAACATGGTCGGCGTGCTGCCAGGGATGGGGCCTCTCGCAACCATTTCAATTCTGCTGCCGCTGACATTCGGAATAAAGCCGGTAGGCGCAATTTTGATGCTTGCCGGCGTGATGTATGGCGCCCAATACGGCGGTGCGATTTGCTCAATCCTGCTTAATTTGCCGTGTCATCCACCGCATGCGGTCACGTGTCTCGACGGCTTCCCTATGACCAAGCAGGGCAGGGGCGGTGTCGCGCTCGGTCTGACTGTGATGGCCTCATTCGTGGGTGCTTCGTGGGGCATCACTGAGATGATTTTTCTGTCGCCAATCCTGGTGCGCGTCGCGCTCCAATTCGGTCCAGCCGAAATCTGCTCGCTGATGTTGCTTGGCCTGTTGGCGGGCTCGACTCTGGCGCGCGGCTCGCCGCTTAAAGGCGTGGCGATGACGGTGCTTGGGCTCATGCTAGGAATTGTCGGAACCGACCTCGAGACTGGCGCCGAGCGTTTCACATTCGGAATGACTCATCTTGATGACGGCATCGAGTTGGTTGCGCTCGCGCTCGGCCTGTTCGGTATCGCCGAGTTTATGAACAGCATCAACCAGGTGGTATCGATCAACGCGAAGTATACGAATGTCCGTCTGCGCGACATGCGCCCGAGTAAAAGCGACGTGAAGCAGGCGATCGCGCCGATGTTCCGCGGCACGCTGGTCGGAAGCCTGTGCGCGCTTATTCCTGGCACCGGGCCCACCATCGCATCGTTTGTCGCCTACGCAACGGAAAAGAAAATCTCGAAGCATCCCGAAAAGTTCGGTACCGGGCTGATCGAAGGCGTGATCGCTCCAGAGGCGTCGACGCATTCGTCAGTGCAAGGCGACTTTATCCCGACGATGAGCCTCGGTATTCCGGGCGACGCTGTGATGGCACTGTTGCTTGGCGCGTTGATGATCCAGGGCATTGTGCCCGGCCCGCAACTTATTAAAGAGCATCCGGATATTTTCTGGGGTCTCGTCGCCAGTTTCTGGATCGGCAACATCATGCTGGTGCTACTGAACGTGCCCCTGATCGGAATCTGGGTAAAATTGCTGACTATTCCGTACAAATATCTCTATCCAAGCGCGTTGTTCTTCGTTTGCATCGGAGTCTACGCCGCCAATAACGATATGTTCCAGGTTGGCGA
>Ga0187788_10000282_pt1 | contig 13844 bp, 13 predicted proteins | sample 1015_BV01_MP10_2_FD_133008 | JGI IMG/M metagenome (GOLD analysis project Ga0187788, IMG submission 133008) | Tropical peat soil microbial communities from peatlands in Department of Meta, Colombia - 1015_BV01_MP10_20_MG | ecosystem: Environmental > Terrestrial > Soil > Wetlands > Peat | place...
CGCTGATCGAGCCGGGCCAGCCGGTCTTCGTGATCGTCCCCTCGCCGGCCCACCCGTTGCACAGCAAGGTGGTGTCCAACATCCAGGAGATCAACGCCCGGGGCGCACGCACGATCGTCATCGCCGAGGAGGGCGACGACGAGGTGGTGCCCTATGCGGACGAGGTGATCCGGGTACCGCAGACGCCGACCCTGCTGGCGCCGCTGGTCACCGTGGTGCCGCTGCAGGTGTTCGCCTGCGAGCTGGCCACCGCCAAGGGACTGGATGTCGACCAGCCCCGCAACCTGGCCAAGTCCGTCACCGTCGAATAGCCGTCCCGATCCGTCGTTCGGGCCGATCACTCGGGCCCCTCATTCGGGCCCCTCATTCGGGCCCCTCATTCGGGCCCGTCATTCGGGGCGGCGCAGTTCGGCGGCGAGCAGGTCCATCAGCAGGCCGTCATGGAAGCTGCCGTCCGGCCCGCGCTCGTACTGCCGCATGACGCCGACCGGGCGAAACCCGACAGCGGCGTAGCAGGCGATCGCCCGGGCGTTGTCCGCCGCCGGGTCGATGGTCAGCCGGTGGTGGCCGCGGACGTCGATCAGGTAGGCGGCGAGGACGGCGACCACCTCCCGGCCGTACCCGCGCCCGTGCAGGTCGGGGTCGAGGAAGATGTCGATGCCCGCGTGCCGGTACTCCGGGGTCTCCTCCTCGGCGTACTGCACCATGCCGCGCGGGCGGGGGTCCACGCCCGCGCGGACCGCGGGGTCGCGGGCGAGCACGGTGAAGCGGACCGCGGTCGGGTCGTCGTCCAGCGGGAAGCCCGCCTCCTCGTCGTGCCACCACCGGGCGACCTCGGGCCGGCCGCGGATCTCCAGCAGTGCCGGTGCGTGCTCGGCGGCCAGCGGCACCAGGACGACGCGCGGCCCCTCCAGGCGGGTGTCGGGCATGGATCAGTGTCACCGGACCGCCCGCCGCCCGGCACGGCGCAACGCCTGGTCGCACCCCCGGGACAGGTGTGACAAGCTCGGCAGGTGATCGTGGGTGTGGGGATCGATGTCGTGGACATCGAGCGGTTCACCCGGCACCTGGAACGCACCCCCCGGCTCCTGCAGCGGCTGTTCGTCGATGAGGAGCGGACCCTCAGCCCGGCCAGCCTGGCCGCCCGGTTCGCCGCCAAGGAGGCGCTGGCCAAGGCGCTCGGGGCGCCGGTCGGCCTGCGCTGGAGCGACGTGACCGTCGAGCGGAAGGCCGGCGGCCGCCCCGAGCTGGCGGTCACCGGCACGGTGGCGGCGCACGCCGCCGCGCTCGGGATCGAGCGCTTCCACCTCTCGCTCTCCCACGACGCGGGGATCGCCAGCGCCGTCGTGATCGCCGAGGCCGGCCCGTGAGTCCCCGGCCGCCGGAGCCCGCCGCGCTCGCCTCCGCCGGCGCCGTCCTGCCCGCGTACGCGGTCGCGGACCTGCGGCAGGCGGAGGCCGAGGTGATGGGCAGCCTGCCCACCGGGGCGCTGATGCAGCGGGCCGCGGCCGGCCTGGCCGCGGCCTGCGCCAGGGTGCTCCGGCAGCGCTGCGGCCGGGTGTCCGGGCGCCGCGTCGTCCTGCTCGTGGGCGCCGGCAACAACGGCGGGGACGCGCTGTGGGCGGGTTCCCGGCTGGCCGCGCGGGGCGCGGAGGTGATCGGCGTGCTGACCGCGGCCAGCGTGCACCACGAGGGCCTGGTCGCGCTGCGCTCCGCCGGTGGCAGGGTGATCGACGCGCGCGCCGACCGCGGCCCGGCCGCGGCGGCCACCGCGATCGTGCGCGCGGACCTGGTGGTCGACGGGCTGGTCGGCCTCGGCGGCTCGCCCGGCCTGCGGGAGCCCGCGGCGCACCTGGTCGCCACCGTCCCGGACGGCGTCCCCCTGGTCGCGGTGGACCTGCCCAGCGGGGTTGACCCGGACACCGGCGAGGCCGCCGCGGAGCACGTGCGGGCCGACGTCACGGTGACGTTCGGGGCGGCCAAGCCGTGCCTGCTGCTGCCGCCGGGCTGCCGCGCAGCCGGGCAGGTGGAGGTGGTCGACCTCGGCCTGCAGGCGCACCTGCCGCTGACCCCCGCGGTCGAGCGGCTCACCCGGGAGGGCGCCGGCCTGCTGTGGCCGGTGCCGACGTGGGAGGACGACAAGTACCGCCGGGGCGTGCTCGGCGTTGTGGCCGGCTCGGACCACTACCCGGGCGCGGCCGTGCTGGCCTGCGGCGGGGCGGTGCGCGCCGGGGTGGGCATGGTCCGCTACCACGGGCCGGCCGGGGCGGCCGCGCTGGTGCACGCCCGCTGGCCCGAGGTGGTCACCGCCTCCGGCCGGGTCCAGGCCTGGCTGATCGGGCCCGGCCTGGAGCTGGAGGACGCCGACGGCGACCTCGCAGGGGCCCAGCAGCGCGAGGCGGCCGTGCGCGCCCTGGAGTCCGGGCTGCCCTGCGTGGTGGACGCCTCCGGGCTCGACCTGTGCGCCGGGCGGGCCGCCGCGGGCCACCTCCCGGGCGAGCAGGTCTTGCTCACGCCGCACGCGGGCGAGCTGTCGCGCATCCTCGGGATGCTGGGCGAGTCGGCGTCCCGGGAACAGGTCGAGGCCAGCCCGCTGCGCCATGCCCGTCTTGCGGCGCAGCGGCTCGGCGCGACCGTCCTGCTGAAGGGCTCGACCACGCTGGTGGTCGACCCGGCGGGCCGGGTGCGCAGCCAGGCGGAGGCGCCGCCGTGGCTGGCCACCGCCGGTGCCGGCGACGTCCTCTCGGGTGTGGCCGGGACCCTGCTCGCCGCCGGGCTCAGCCCGCTGGACGCCGGCAGCCTGGCCGCCCTGGTGCACGGTCTGGCCGCGTCGGTGGCCGGTCGGGGCGGGCCGGTCAGCGCGGCCGAGGTGGCTGAGGCGGTGCCGGCCGTGGTGGCCTGGCTGCCGGGTGTCGCGGCCCGCTCGGGCCGCGTGGGACCCGCCGCCCCCGCCGCGCCCCTGTAACACTGGGAGTCGTGACGATCCCCACCGGGATGCCGGCCTGCGCCGTCATCGACCTCGACGCGATCCGGCACAACGTGGCGCTGCTGCGCGAGCGCGCGGGCGGGCGCGAGCTGATGGCCGTGGTCAAGGCCGACGGATACGGCCACGGCCTGCTGCCCTCCGCCCGCGCGGCCCTCGATGGTGGCGCGACCTGGCTGGGCGTCGCCCAGCTGTCCGAGGCGCTGGCGCTGCGCACCGGCGGCGTCCGGGCGCCGGTGCTGGCCTGGCTGACCGTCCCCGGCGACAGCTACGCCGAGGCGGTGCGGGCCGGGATCGACCTGGGGATCAGCGCGGACTGGGCGCTGGCGGAGGTGGCCGACGCCGCCCGCGCCTGCGGCACGCCGGCCCGGGTGCACCTGAAGCTGGACACCGGGCTGGGCCGCAACGGGGTCACCCTCGGGCAGTGGCCCGACCTGGTCGACGCGGTGCTGAAGCTGCAGGCCGACGGCCTGGTCGAGGTGGTCGGCGCGTTCTCCCACTTCGCCTGGGCGGACGACCCGGGCCATCCCACGGTGCGCGCCCAGGTCGCGGCGTTCGCGGACGCGCTGGAGGCCGCCGGGCGCCGCGGCGCCCGGTTCGCCGTCCGCCACCTGGCCAACTCCGCGGCGACCCTGACCGCGCCGGACACCTGGTACGACGTCGTCCGCCCCGGCCTGGCGGTCTACGGCCTGTCCCCGGTGCCGCAGGTCGCCGGCGCCGCCGCGCTCGGGCTGCGCCCGGCGATGACCCTGCTGGCGCGGGTGGCCACGGCCAAGGAGGTGCCGGCCGGGCACGGGGTCTCCTACGGCCACGCCTACACCACCTCGCGGCGCACCGTGCTGGCCCTGCTGCCGCTGGGGTACGCCGACGGGCTGCCCCGGCACGCCACCAACGCCGGACCGGTGGAGCTGGGCGGGCGGCGGTACACCGTGGCCGGGCGGGTGTGCATGGACCAGGTGGTGCTGGACGTCGGGCCGGATGCGAAGGTCGCCGCGGGCGACGTCGCGGTGCTGTTCGCCGACGGGCGGCACGGCGAGCCGACCGCGCAGGACTGGGCGGAGGCGGCGGGCACGATCAGCTACGAGATCGTCTCCAGGATCGGGTCCCGGGTTCCCCGGATCTACCTCGGCCGCCGGGAGGAGCCCGCGCCGTGAGCCGCGACCGGGAGCGCCCCGGCCTGGTCGTGATGGGGGTGGGCCTGGCCGCGGCGGCGGTGGGTGCGGCGATCGGGCTGGCCGCCGAGCGGGTCGCGGTGGGTCGGGCGGTGCGCCCGGAGCTGGCCGGGGAGGACGAGGGCGCACCGGACGGCGCCGCGGGGCAGGTGCAGCTGGGCTCGCTGCGCGGCACGCCGGTCGCCGTGGTCACCGACGACGAGGTGGCCCTGCACGTCGAGGTCGACGAGATCGATGCCGGGCAGCCCGCGCCGGACGGGGCGCCCACCGTGGTCTTCTCCCACGGCGTCGCGCTGTCCCTGGACTCCTGGCACTTCCAGCGGGCGGCCCTGCGCGGCCGGTACCGGCTGGTGCTGTGGGACCAGCGCGGCCACGGCCGCTCCGCGCGGGGCCCCGAGGGATCGGCGACGATCACCCGGATCGGCGCGGACCTGGCTGCGGTGATCGAGGCGGTGGCGCCGGCCGGTCCGCTGGTGCTGTTCGGCCACTCGATGGGCGGCATGACGGTGATGTCCCTGGCCAAGCAGCGGCCCGAGCTGTTCGAGGGGCGGGCGATCGGCGTCGGGCTGATCTCCACCAGCGCCGGTGACCTGGCCCGGGGTGACCTCGGGATGCCGGGTCTCGGATCCCTGGTGATGCGGATGGCGCCGGCGGTGGCGCGCGGCGCCGCGCGCACGCCGCGGGTGGTGGCGGCGGGCCGCCGGCTCGGCAGCGACCTGGAGGGGCTGTTCGTCCGCCGCTACGCCTTCGCCTCGCCGGTGCCCGCCACGCTCGTCCGGTTCGCCGCGCAGATGATCGCCTCGACCCGGATCGAGGTGCTGGCGGCGTTCCTGCCCGCGCTGAACGCGCACGACGAGCGCGAGGCCCTGGCCCGGCTGGCCGGCGTCGAGGTGCTGGTGATGGTGGGGGACGGCGACCTGCTCACCCCGCCCGCGCACAGCGAGGAGATCGTGCGCCGGCTGCCGGGCGCGGAGCACGTCGTCGTCGCGGACGGCGGCCACCTGCTGATGCTGGAGCACCCCGACGTGGTCACCGAGCACCTGGTCGAGCTCATCGTGCGTTCGCTGACAGCGAACGAGGGGCGCCGGCAGGCGCGACCCGGCAGCAAGGTGCGGCGGATCGTGACACCGTTGCGGAGGTTGCGACGCACCGGGGAGGGAAGCGGCGCGGCGTGATCCGGGCCTCGGCCGGTGAGTGGGGGGCGGCACGTTTCTGGACTGTGTCCCCGCCGAACCTCGCCCGTCGTAGGGTGGTGCACCGGGACCGGACGGCGCCGCGGCACCATGGCCTGACCGGCGAAGCCGTTCCGGGTCGGGGTCGCTGGGTGGCCGGCAGCAGCCGGCACATGGCTGGCGAGGAGTGAGCGTGACGGGAGCGCACCGCGCGGAGCGCGCCGACATGCCGGTCGGGCCGGTGGCCCGCAGCAACCTGCGCGTGATGACCGCGGCGGCGATGCACGACCTAGGCGCCGCGCTGGCACGCCTGCTGCGCCCGGGCGACGTGGTGGTGCTCAGCGGCGACCTGGGGGCCGGGAAGACCACGCTGGCCCAGGGCATCGGCGTGGGTCTCGGCGTGCGCGGACGGGTGACCAGCCCGACGTTCGTGATCGCCCGGGTCCACCCGTCACGGGTCGGCGGCCCGCCGCTGGTGCACGTCGACGCCTACCGGCTGGGCTCGCTGGCCGAGGTGGACGACCTCGACCTCGACGCCTCGCTGGCCGAGTCGGTCACGGTCGTGGAGTGGGGCGAGGGCCTGGTCGAGGACCTGGCGCCGGACCGGCTGGAGGTGCACCTGGTGCGCCCGCACGGCTCGGCGGGCGGCCCGGACGCCGCCGCGACCGGGGAGGACGAGCCGCGCACGGTACGCGTGACCGGGTACGGGCGCCGCTGGGCGCACGTCCGGCTGCCGGGCACCCGGTGACCGCGCGCCGCGCCACGGGCTGACCTCGTGCTCCTGCTCGCGCTCGACACCGCCACCGCCGCGGTCACCGTCGCCGTGCACGACGGCAGCCGCGTGCTCGCCGAACGTACCGAGATCGACGCCCGGCGCCATGCCGAACTGCTGGCCCCGCTGGTCGCCGGGGTGCTGGCGGACGCCGGCGCCACGCGCGCCGACCTGACCGCGATCGCCTGCGGGGTCGGGCCCGGGCCGTTCACCGGCCTGCGGGCCGGTATCGTCACCGCGACCGTGCTCGGCCACACGCTCGGGATCCCGGTCCACGGGGTGTGCTCGCTGGACGCCATCGCCGAGGCCGCCGCAGTCCCGGCCGACGGGCAGCCGGCCGGCGGGTTCGTGGTGGCCACCGACGCTCGCCGGCGGGAGGTGTACTGGGCCCGTTACCAGCCGGGGTCCGGCGCCGGCCCGAACCGGGTCGACGGTCCCCTGGTGAGCGCGCCGGCCGACGTCCCGCGCGCCGGCCTGCCCGTCGTCGGGCCGGGCGGATGGCTCTACCCGGGCCTGCTCGGTCCGCCGCACCCGCCCTCGCAGGTGCCGGCGGGCGCCCTGGCCGCGCTCGCCGTCCGGGCGCTGGCGGCCGGCGGCGCGGGGCTGCTCCCGCCCCAGCCGCTGTACCTGCGCCGGCCGGACGCCGCGGTCCCGGGCCCGCGCAAGCGCGTGCTGCGGTGACCCACCCGACCCGGGCGCCCCAGGCCGGCGTCCGGCTGCGGCCGATGCGGTGGTGGGACGTCGCGGTGCTGCTGCCGCTGGAGCGCGAGCTGTTCGGGTCCACCGCGTGGTCGGCGGAGACCTTCTGGTCCGAGCTCGCCCAGGCCGCGGACCGCCGGTACCTGGTCGCCGAAGACGCCGGCGGCGTCCTGCTGGGCTACGCCGGGCTGCGGCTGGGTGGCGGCGAGGCCGACGTGCAGACCCTGGCGGTCGCCCCGGCCGCGCAGCGCCGCGGGATCGGCGGGCTGCTGCTGCGCGGGCTGCTCGAGCGGGCCGCGCGGGCGGGCGTCGGCAGCGTGCTGCTGGAGGTCCGGGCCGGCAACGAGGCCGCGATCGCGCTGTACGCCGGCCACGGTTTCGAACGGATCGCGGTCCGCCGCGGTTACTACCAGCCGGACGGCGGGGACGCGGTGATCATGCGGCTGAGGCCGCTGCGGGTCGCGAGCGGCCCGGGCGCGGACGGGTAACCTCGCCCGGTGGGCGCGGCGCCTCTGGTGTTGGGGATCGAGACCTCCTGCGACGAGACGGGGGTCGGGCTGGTGCGCGGCCGCGACCTGCTCGCCGACGTGATCGCCAGCTCGGTCGAGGAGCACGCCCGGTTCGGCGGCGTCGTCCCCGAGGTGGCCTCGCGCGCGCACCTGGAGGCGATGATCCCGACCCTGCGGCTGGCCTGCGAGCGGGCCGGGGTGAGGCTGGGCGACGTCGACGCCGTCGCGGTCACCGCCGGCCCGGGGCTGGCCGGGGCGCTGGTCGTCGGGGTGGCGGCGGCCAAGGCCCTGGCCCTCGGTCTGGGCGTGCCCCTGTACGGCGTCAACCACCTCGCGGCGCACGTCGCGGTCGACGTCCTGGAGCACGGGCCGCTGCCGGAGCCGACGGTCGCGCTGCTGGTCTCCGGCGGGCACTCCTCGCTGCTGCTGGTCCCGGACCTCACCGCCGACCTGGAGCCGCTCGGGGCGAGCATCGACGACGCCGCGGGCGAGGCCTTCGACAAGGTCGCGCGGCTGCTCGGGCTGCCCTTCCCGGGCGGCCCGCAGATCGACCGGGCGGCCCGCGACGGGGACGCCGAGGCGATCGCCTTCCCGCGCGGGCTGACCGCCGCCCACGACCTGCGCCGGCACCGGTTCGACTTCTCCTTCTCGGGGCTGAAGACCGCGGTCGCCCGCTGGGTGGAGCAGCGCGAGGCAGACGGCTCCCCGGTGCCGGTGGCGGACGTCGCGGCGAGCTTCCAGGAGGCGGTGGTCGACGTGCTCACCGCCAAGGCGGTCCGGGCCTGCCGCGAGCACGGCGTCGGCCACCTGCTGATCGCCGGCGGGGTGGCGGCGAACACGCGGCTGCGGGCGGTGGCCGAGCAACGGTGCGCCGCGGCGGGGATCGTGCTGCGGGTGCCGCGGCCCGGGCTGTGCACCGACAACGGCGCGATGGTCGCCGCGCTCGGCGCGCGGCTGGTCGAGGTCGGGCGCGAGCCGTCGTCCCTCGACCTGGCCTCGGACTCCTCGATGCCGGTCACGCTGGTCCAGGCCTGAGCCGGCCCGGCGGACAGGCCGGCCGGCGCCGAATACGCTCCCCGCATGACCGCCGTCCCGGGCGGCCGGCCGATCCCGGTCGTGCTCGACGTGGACACCGGGGTGGACGACGCCTGCGCGCTGCTGCTGGCCGCCCGCCACCCGGGCCTGGACCTGCGGGCGGTCACCTGCGTCGCCGGAAACGCCGCGCTCGACCAGGTGGTGGCCAACACCCTGACCGTGCTCGCGATGGCGGAACGGCCGGACGTGCCGGTGGCTCGGGGCGCCGACCGCCCCCTGGTCGATCCGGCCCGGGACGCGCGGCACGTCCACGGCGAGGACGGGATGGGTGACCTCGGCCTGCCGCCGGCCGGGCACCTGGCCGATCCGCGGTCGGCGGTGGAGCTGCTGCGCGACGTCCTGCTCGGCGCGGCCCGGGCGGGGGAGCGGGTCACCCTGGTCGCGCTGGCGCCGTTGACCAACGTCGCGCTGCTGCTGAGGGCCCACCCGCAGGCGGCGGCCGGGCTGGAGCGCCTGGTGTTCATGGGCGGCGGCACGGCGCTCGGCAATGCCACCGCCGCGGCGGAGTTCAACGTCTGGCACGACCCCGAGGCCGCGGCGATCGTGCTCGAGGCGGCGGGCGCGCTCGCCGTCCCGGTGACCATGTACGGGCTGGACGTCTTCTACGCCCCGCGGGTCAGCCGGGACCAGGCGCTGGACCTGGCCGTGCACGGCGGCCCCGCCGCGCGGCTCGGCGCGGCGCTGATCGGCTTCCAGTGCGAGCGGTTCGGGGCGGGCGACGCGACGATCGGGGACGCCGGCGCGGTGTGCGCCGTCCTCGAGCCGGCGGGGCTGACCACCGGCCGGCTGGAGGTGCGGGTGGAGCTGGCCGGCACGTGGACCCGGGGGCAGACCGTGGTCGACCGGCGGGACCGGTCCGGCGACGCGCTGCCGGCGCCGCCCGGCCCGGCCCCGGCGCTGATCGACGTCGCGCTCGAGGTGGACGGCGCCCGGTACGCCGGCCTGTGGCTGGACACCCTGCGCGCCTGACGTTGCCTGCTCACCGGCTGCCGCTTTGCTCGGTGGGCGCCGCCGTCCGCCCACCCGCAAACGGTTGCCAGCGGCGTTCGGCGAGCAAACCGGGGTTCAGCGAGCAACGGGTCGGTGTGCGGGTCAGTGCAGCGGGCGGACGACGATCACGGACTGCCGGCCCTGCAGCCGGGTCAGCACGATGGTCGCCTCGTGGTCCCCGGACAGCCGCAGCTGCCGGCGCAGCTGGGTCACCTCGACCGCGCTGCCCCGCTTCTTGATCGTCAGGCGGCCGACCTGCCGGTCGTGCAGCCAGGTGCGCAGCCGCTTGAGCTGGAAGCCGAAGGAGTCCTCCACCACGTACCCCGTGGCCAGCGGCGTGTGCACCGGCCGGTCCGCGGTGACGTAGGCGATGCTGCGGTCGATCAGCCGGCCCTCGACGGCGGCCGCGACCTGGGCGACCAGCCCGGCCCGGATCACCGCGCCGTCCGGCTCGTAGAGGAAGCCCCCCAGCGGCCCGTCGGCGGGCGGCGCCATCCCGGCGTCGCTGGTCTCGGCCGCCGCCCCGTCGGCGCCGATCACCAGCGCGCTGCGCCGGACGCCGTCCCGGGCCAGCAGCCCGAACCACAGCCCGGCCTCCAGGACGTCGCCGTCGACCGAGACCCACTGCGCCTCCGCGCCCTCGGGGATCAGCGAGTGCGGGATGCCGGGCGCGGTCTTCAGCCCGACCGCCGGCAGCTTGGCGGCCAGATCCAGGACGAACCCCAGCGGCGGCGACCCCCCGCGGGGGTCGAGCAGCCGGCGTCCGGACTCGTCGCGCCGGGAGGGGTCGCAGAACACCCCGCCGATCCCGGTCAGGTCGGTGCGGGTGGCGTCCTCGCACCGCACCACGGCCTCCGGCCAGTGCCGCAGGTTCACCGTGGCCACGGCGGCGGTCACCTCGTCGCGCTCGACCGCCACCACCTGGCGTTCCAGCCCGGCCAGCGCCATCGAGTCCGCGCCGATCCCGCACCCCAGGTCCGCGACCCGCTCGATCCCGGCGGAGGCGAAGCGCTGCGCGTGCCGGGCCGCCACCGGCAGCCGGGTCGCCTGCTCCAGACCCTCCGGGGTGAACAGCATCCCCTCGGCGAACGGGCCGAACTTGGCCCGGGCGGCGGCCCGCAGCCGGGACTGGGTCAGCGCCGCGGCGACCAGCACCGGGTCGTGCCCGTCGCGGCGCAGGCGCTCGCCCAGCGCCGTCGCGGTGCCCGCCTCGTAGTCCGGCAGGGACCCCAGCAGTGCCCACCCCTCCGGGGTGAGCAGCTTCGAGATGCCGGCCAGATCCACCAGGCGATCCTGCCACGCCCCGGCGCGGTCCTGGTCAGGTCGCCCGCGGCGGCTCGGCGTGGACCACCCCCGGGCGACCGGACGGGATCGCGGCCCAGCCCATCAACAGCAGAGCCACCAGCACCAGCAGCAGCGGCGCGACCCATGACCCGGTCACGTCGTGCAGGGCGCCGAAGGCGAAGGGTCCCGCGGCGGCCACCGCGTAACCGACCCCCTGGACCATCCCGGACAGGCCGCGCGCCACCGCGGGGGTGCCGGCCCGCAGCCCGATCAGCGCCAGGGCCAGCCCGATCCCGGCGCCCTGCCCGACGCCGGCCAGCACCACCCAGACCGGCCAGGCCGCCGGTGCCAGCGCCAGCCCGATGGTTCCCGCCACCCACACCGCGGCGGTGCCGACCGCCACCCCGCGCTGGTCCGCGGCCCGCGTGGCCATGGTCGGCGCGGCCAGCGACCCCACGATCCCGACGAGGTTGAACACCGACAGCGCCCAGCCGGCCGTGCCGGCGTCGAGGCCGGCCTCCGCCGGGTCCTGCAGCAGGGTCGGCAGCCACGCGGCCATGGCGTAGTACGCCAGCGCCTGGGTGCCGAAGAACACCGCCAGGGCCCAGGCCAGCCGGTCCCGCCACACCGACGGGTGGTCGCGCTGCAGGGTCACCGCCGGTTCCGGCGGGACGACGAGGATCCAGGCGACCAGGCCCACCGCCACCACCAGGGCGGAGACCGCCAGGGACACCCGCCAGCCGGCCAGCGCGGCGATCGGTGCGGCCAGCGCCGCGGCCAGCGCGGCCCCACCCGGCAGGGCGGCCGAGTACATGCCGATCACCTCGCCCGTCCGGGCCCGGAAGAGCCGGTGCACGACCACCGGGACCAGCACGTTGCCCACGGTGATCCCCGCCCCGACGACGGCGGTGCCGGCCAGCAGCAGCGGGGTCCCGGCGAGCGGGCGGAGCAGCGTGCCGGCGCCGAGGGCGAGCAGCCCGAGGGTGACCGCGCGCTCGGGACCCGTGCGGCTGCTCAGCCGGGCCGCCGCCGGGGCCAGCCCGGCGAAGCACAGCACGGGGATCGTGGTGAGCAGGCTGGCGGTCGCGTCGCTCATCCCGAGATCGGACTGGATCTGCGGCAGCAGGGGGGCGACCGCGCCGATCGGCAGCCGGAGGTTGAGGCTGACCAGGACGACTCCGGCGGTCATCGAGGCAGCTACGACGTCCTGCCGCTTCACTCGTGCCCCGATCTGTCCGCTGGTTGGCACTCAAGTTGACCGAGTGCTAAGGCCCGTTCTAGATTCACGTTGGCACTCTCACTGTGAGTGTGCCAACGCAGGCAGGGCTCGACCGGCACCGCGACGACGGTCGGCGTCCGGCCGCCAGGTGAAGCCATCGCGACGTTCCCGAAGGGGAGGTCAGCAAGTGTCGGTCTCCATCAAGCCGCTCGAGGACCGCATCGTCGTCAAGCCGCTCGACGCCGAGCAGACGACGGCGTCCGGGCTGGTGATCCCGGACACCGCCAAGGAGAAGCCTCAGGAGGGCGAGGTCTTGGCCGTGGGTCCCGGCCGGTTCGACGACGACGGTGACAAGCGGATCCCGCTCGACGTCAAGGTCGGCGACACGGTGCTCTACAGCAAGTACGGCGGCACCGAGGTGAAGTACTCCGGCGAGGAGTACCTCATCCTGTCGGCGCGCGACGTCCTCGCGATCATCGAGAAGTAAGGCACCCGACGGGGTCCGCCCGGCATCGGGCGGGTCCCCGGTCCGCACGAGAGCCGATGTCGCCCCGGCCGCCTGCTGCAGGCCGGCCGGGGCGGTGTCGCGGAGGAGCTCATGGCAGCCAAGTCCCTGGAGTTCGACGAGCCCGCCAGGCGCGCCCTCGAGCGGGGTGTCGACGCCTTGGCGAACACGGTGAAGGTGACGCTGGGCCCGCTGGGCCGCAACGTCGTCATCGACAAGAAGTGGGGCGCGCCGACGATCACCAACGACGGCGTGACGATCGCCAAGGAGGTCGAACTGGACGACCCCTACGAGAACCTCGGGGCCCAGCTCGCCAAGGAGGTCGCCACCAAGACCAACGACGTCGCCGGCGACGGCACGACCACGGCGACCGTGCTGGCCCAGGCCATGGTCAAGGAGGGCCTGCGCAACGTCGCGGCCGGCGCCAACCCGGCCATGCTCAAGCGCGGGATGGACGCGGCGGTCGACGCGCTGGACGACAAGCTGCTCGCGGTGGCCCGGGAGGTCGAGGGCCGGCAGGAGATCGCCGACGTGGCGACCGTCTCCGCCCAGGACCGCGCGATCGGCGACCTGATCGCCGAGGCGTTCGACAAGGTGGGCAAGGACGGCGTGATCACCGTGGAGGAGTCCTCCACGACCGCGCTTGAGCTGGAGTTCACCGAGGGGATGCAGTTCGACAAGGGCTTCATCTCGCCGTACTTCGTCACCGACCCCGAGCGCATGGAAGCCGTGGTCGAGGACGTCCTGATCCTGATCCACCAGAACAAGATCTCCGCCCTGACCGAGCTGCTGCCGCTGCTGGAGAAGGTGGCGCAGACCGGCAAGCCGCTGTTCATCGTCGCCGAGGACGTCGACGGCGAGGCGCTGTCCACCCTGGTGGTCAACAAGATCCGCGGCACCTTCTCCTCGCTGGCGGTGAAGGCACGCGGCTTCGGCGACCGGCGCAAGGCGATGATGGAGGACATCGCGATCCTCACCGGCGCGCAGATCGTCGCGCCCGAGGTCGGGCTCAAGCTCGAGGAAGTCGGCATGGAGGTGCTGGGCCGGGCGCGCCGTGTCACGATCGACAAGGACACGACCACGATCGTCGAAGGCGGCGGCCACGAGCAGGCCGTCGCGGAGCGCATCCGCCAAATCCGGGGTGAGATCGAGCGCACCGACTCCGACTGGGACCGCGAGAAGCTGCAAGAGCGCCTGGCCAAGCTGGCCGGTGGTGTGGCGGTGATCAAAGTCGGTGCAGCAACCGAGGTGGAGATGAAGGAAAAGAAAGCCCGCGTTGAAGATGCCCTGCACGCGACTCGTGCCGCCGTGGAAGAAGGCGTGGTTCCCGGTGGTGGCGTGGCTCTGATCCGTGCGCTGGAAAAACTGGGTGATCTCAAAGGTGCCAACCACGACCAGGATGTGGGCATCACGATTGCCCGCCGTGCCATGGAAGAACCGCTGC
>Ga0187788_10000283_pt1 | contig 13794 bp, 16 predicted proteins | sample 1015_BV01_MP10_2_FD_133008 | JGI IMG/M metagenome (GOLD analysis project Ga0187788, IMG submission 133008) | Tropical peat soil microbial communities from peatlands in Department of Meta, Colombia - 1015_BV01_MP10_20_MG | ecosystem: Environmental > Terrestrial > Soil > Wetlands > Peat | place...
GCCGTCAGCGGCAGGCGCTGCTGCATTGGGCCTACGACAGCCGAAAGATCTGACCGGCGATTTACTACCCAGTCTGTCCCGCGTTACGCTTTTTGCCGATCAACGCGGCAATAATTCATTGGGGGGACGTCCATGACGCGCGTGCTTCATTACATTGCGATTATTGGCGCGATCTTCATTGCCGGTTCCGCGCGTGCGCAGAGCATGCAGGAGCTCTACGAGAAGGCGAAGGCTGAAAAAGAACTCATCATTTATGGCGGCGGCCCGACCTCGCTTTACGACGTGCCGGCGCGTGCTTTCGAGGCACAATATCCGGGAATCAAGGTCACGGTGCATTCCGGCTTCAGCAATGTGCACGACGAGAAGATCAACCAGCAACTCAAGAGCAAAACGCTCGATGCCGATCTCGCCATTCTCCAGACCGTGCAGGACTTCATCCGCTGGAAAAAAGAGGGCGTGCTCGCACGGTTCAAACCGCCGGCGTGGGATGCGATCGATAAATCATTCAAGGACAAGGACGGCGACTATGTCGGCGTGTTCGTGACATCGGTGTCCTATGCCTACAACAGGGACATGGTGAAGCCGGCCGACGCGCCAAAATCCGCCAAAGATTTCCTGAAAGCCGAATTCAAGGGCAAAATGGTATCCTGCTATCCGCATGACGACGACATCACCCTCTATCTTTTTTATACGCTCGTCGATCAATACGGATGGGGTTGGATGAACAAATACATCGCCAATGGCGCCCAGTTCATACAGGGCCATCTTGGCGTTTCGCGCGGGCTTGCATCGGGCGAATACACGGTCTCTGTCGATTCAAACCCGAACCTGTCGCTGCGGGAGCAGCGCGCCGGCAAGCCGGTCGAAATTTCATTCTCGAAAGCCGATCCGACGCCGGTTTGGGCGCAGACGGCCGCCACGTTCAAGGACTCGCCGCATCCGAATGCGGCGCGCCTTTTCCTGAGCTGGTTCCTGGAAAAAGAGCAGCAAAGCAAACTCGATACCTGGTCGCCGCGCAGGGATGTCCCGCCGCCGGCCGGTTTGCCGCCATTGTTCTCGCTCAGGCTAGCCAACAACTATCCAGCCTTTATGAGTGACACAAAAAAAGTTGCTGACCTACGCAAACGCTTCGAAGCCTTGACCGGGCCGGTGCAAAAGAAAGGTGGCGTGCGCTAGTGACGGCCTTATCCGGCGGTGACCGCGCGGGTTCGCATGGCGCGCTCTTTCCATCGCGCCATAACCGCATCGACCACAACAACGGCGAGCCCCGCCGCAAGAACCTGCCAGCCCGGCCTGATGCCGGCATCGAGATCAAATATCGTACCGAGTACGAGCAGCGGCGAGACATGAAATGCAATCGCTATTCCGACGGCCTCGCCGATGAATGTTGCAATGGATACGGCGACAGCCAGCGCAAGCAGGCTCAACGTCGACAGGTCGCCGCTGCCCTGCCACCAGGCAAGCAAGCGATAGGCAATCAGCCAGAGAAACAGGCTGGCGGCGAAAGTCGGCACCGTCACATCGGCCTTGGTTTGCTGGAAGTAGTGAATGAGCGCGAGCAGTGCGATGACGTAAATGATTTGATGCAGGCGCCGCCACCGCATTCCGCCGAGGCGCCGCACCATGGCGTCGGTCGAGGTGGCCGCGAGCGCGGCAAGGCCGAGCCACGCTGTTGCACCCACAATCAGGTAAACGCGATGGCTGATTTCGTGGATGAATTTGCCTGGGTCGTAGCTTTGATCAGCAAAAAACAGCGCCAGATGCGTCGCAATATAACAAAAGGTGCCAACGCCGAGCATGCGGCGGATGTCGATCAGATTGCCGTAGCGCAATACGCGCCGGAACGGGGTCACCGCCAGGGTGACGCCGAGAAATACCAGCGCCCAAAAGCCCGCCCGGTGGATCAATTCATTCAGCGGACGCGCAGCGTGCGCAATTTCGTTTGCCTGGAGAGCCGCCTTGGCGAGCGGCAACAGCAGGAGCGCGAGCGTGGCGATTCGCAGCGCCGACAAACGTCCGCGCCGGTCGCGCCAAAGCTGCCAGAACGCTCTCATCGCACGCGCCGTTTCCCTAGGAATGGAACCCATCCATGCATTTTACTCAATCCGGCCAGAAGCATGGCGATACCGCGCCGCACAATTTACACAAATAAAACATTCGCCCGTGCTAACCTTTTTAGGTTGGCTTGATTCGTCGCAATCAATCAAAAGCTTGCGTGCAAACAAGGTCGCCGCAACGGAGCAAATCCGACGAGCTGACCATCGTGGAGCGGAGGAGCAAGTAGGGACGCCACAGTAACGCTGCGCCGGGGGATTTTATGGAGGCCACCGATGTCGCGAAATCTGTTTCGCTTACTGCTCGTCTTCGTGCCTGCCCTGCTCCTCGTCACCACCGCGGCTGCGCATGACAGCTGGGTCAATCGTGGTGCTTTCAAGAATTCCGCTGGTGAGTGGTGCTGCGGCGACTACGACTGCAAAAGTTATGTGCGCACATCGTCGACAGCGAGCGGCTGGATGATCGACGGCGAGCTGGTGCCGTTCGATGAAGCTATGCCGGTCGCACCGCCCGACGGCCAGGTCACGATATGTCGGCGGCCCGACGGATCGCGGCGCTGTGTCTTTGGCCTAAAACCGGGCCTGTAACGCTCGTCGTATCTTGATGGGAGCGCGCCTTGCAGACGGCGCGCCCCGTGTAGCTTTGGCCGCGAGCCTCAGGTTTTCTCGTCGCGCCCCGCGCCCGCATAAACGATCAGAGCAATGATGGCCGCGGCGCCGACCAGAATGAACCCGGCGCCGATAATGTCAGCGCCCATAAAATCAGCGGTGGCCGCGAGCACAATTGCACAAAAACCGAGCGACAAGGCCCAGAGGCCGAGCCAGTCAAACGCTGTAACTGCTTCACGCATGCGCTCGACCTTGGTGCGAGCCTTCGGCGGAAGCGGTATGGGCATGGCAAAGTCTCCGTAGTGAGCTGCGAGCCATTCGCAGCCCTTCGGACAATCCCTCGCAATTTCCGTGCCTGTCTCGATCCAACGCAAGATTTCCTTCCGGGTTCCTCGCAACCCATGCGGCGAAGTCGTTGGATTGCTGATCAGATTCTGGGGAGCGGCCGGCCGCCAGAATTTTTCGAAGGCACTTTCACCCAGGCCTCTCCGTCCAGAACGATCTCGTCACCGACCGAGCATGTGCAAGCCAAACGGGCACGAAACTTTTCCGGTATCAGTTCTGACACAGCTACCGTTACGTCAACGGTGTCGCCGATTTTCACCGGCGCCCGGAAATTCAGGGTCTGCGAAATGTAGACCGCGCCCGGACCCGGCAACCTCGTGCCAAGAACCGCCGAAATCAGACTGGCGGTGTAAAGGCCATGGGCGATGCGCGTCCCGAAGGGCGTTTTGGCCGCGAAGTGTTCGGACAGGTGGATTGGATTGCGGTCCCCAGTCACCTCGGCAAAACCGACAACGTCAGTTGCATCGATGACCTTTTTGAGCGTCTCGGTCATCCCGACTGCAAGGTCCTCAAAATACAGAAGTCGCAATTCTAATTGTTTCAATTTTTTGCCTCACCTTTCGCCAATCTTTATGAGCGGCCAGCACTTATTTTGGATCTCGGAACGCTTTATGGCGTTGGTTCGGATACCGCAGGTGATTCACCCGTTGCATCTGGCGAAAGGTGAGCGCGGACCCGCCCTTTGCGCAATCGACATCGACAACCGGCATCGCAGCGAAAATCGGTCGCCTCACTGACGACCATTATAGAATATTATCATTGCAAGAAGCCGCTTCGGGGTAATATTGGGTCTGCTCGGGCTACGGTGATAGCCCACATATCGTTGTCATAGACCCTCTAATCGTAGCGGGCCGCGCGACACCTACGCGAAAATGCGCGGCGAGCTCGGAGTACCAAGCGCGTCAGCACTATGGTCGGGAGCGATAGTGGTCTGTTGTTCGGTGCACGCGCAGGTCAGCGCTTCACGCGTCGCCAGTTTAATTCTACGACCGTTTGGGAATTCGATATACCGCAAGACGACGGGCCCGCACGCTTCAAGCACGTACTTTGTACCCATCGGAAAACGGCTCGGTAGACGAGTGGAACGCCGCATCGTTAGTCCCCTTAACCCTTTGCCGTTCCAATTCAATTTTACCAGAGGGGCGGCGATGCGTTCACTTTGTGACAAAATTGCAGTTATCCACGCTGTACAATTACCTAGGGGGTAACTTCGCACCTCCCTCGCATCGATTTCAGGCGACGGTGCAATTCAATTCACGCTCGCACCTGCAGTAACTCGTTCTATGAATTCCCACGCCTTAGCTCCGAGCGAACGTCCTTGCGTGCTGGCGTCGAGCAACTTCGCAGCAATCTCTTTAGTCACGTCGCACGACCAGCCTTCTTCTGTCTCGAATGCCACCACGCGCAATGGACGCTCGTACTGGCCGCTAAGAATGTCATCGACGATCGCTTGTTCGTTGGCCCTTGCTTCATCTATCTCTCGCCAAACGTGACCCAGCTTTCCCAGATCGTCCAGCAACAAATAAACGATCACTCTGTTGATGGCCGTCGGAACGAGAAAAATCTGCATCAAAAGCTTCCGTCGATAAACGCATTCTAATCATCCTAACGTGAGCGCCGCTTTCGACTTCGGTTGCCGAATACCCGCTGTAAGAGTTTCGCGTCTCTTTGCCGCACGGAGCCCAATTGCTGACACGGCGATCTTCATGCAGCGATTGACGGCTTCCGGCACAACCACCAAAGCACGCCGATTAGCACCACATTGATCAGCGCAAGCAACGTTAACGCACCGATGGTCGCATCTGAGCCACGCGTTTCGATCAACAAGGCGCCGGCTGAAGGGGCGAACGCCTGAACTATGAGGCTTGGAAACGCGAGTTTGCCCATCAACCGCGGAAACCGCACCGGTCCGAACAGTGCAAGCGGCAGGGTCCCGCGTCCGATCCAGGAAATCCCGTAACCCGCGCCGTAGAGCAAAATCACAAGCACGAGCGCGGGCCCCGCGCCCAACAGCAGCAACAGACCGATTGCCATGAGCGTGCAGGAAGCGATCATTGTCCAAATTGGGTGATAATGGCTGCCGAAAAGGCGCTCGATCACGCGCGCCCCGACTTGGGCGGGTCCAAAAATGGTCCCGAGGGTCACCGCAAGCGTAAAGTCGGCGCCCCTGGCCTGCAGAAAAATCAGCAAGTGCACCACCACGATCGAGCCGATGCCGGCCGCGATCGACAGCACCACGGCCAGCAAGGCAAAAACTAACGTCTCATTATCGATGCGCGATGCATCCCCAAAAGCTTTCTTCCCATTCTGATCGTGTCTTGCTTTCACCGGCACGCGCACCACGCTCGCTTGCAAAGGCAGCATCACGAACAGATGCAAGGCCGCATAGATCAAGCAAGCGCTGCGCCACCCCACATGGTCGATCATCAAAGCGCTCAGCGGCCAACAGATCGTGCTGGCAAAGCCGCCGAATAGTGTCAGATTGGTGATCGGCCCGCGTGCCTCGCTGCCATACATGCGGCCGAGCGCCGCAAACACAGCGTCATAGAGACCTGTGCCCATGCCGATCCCGATCAGCACCCAGGCCAGCAGGTAGACCGGTAACGCGTGCGAGAGACCAACGCCTGCCAGACCTGCCGCATAAAATGAGGAGCTTGCCAGCAGGACCGGTCGACCGCCGTGCGTAGCGATGATGCGACCGACCTGCGGCGAGATCAGACCGGCGGTCAGCAGGCCAATCGACGTCCCGGCAACGACAAAACCGAGCGTCCAGCCTGTTTCTGCAACAATCGGCTCGGCGAAGACCGCCGGAAAATAAAAAGAAGTCCCCCAAGCCAGGATCTGGGCAATGCCCAACGCGGTTATGACAATCCGGCGATCGAGCGGGCGCGCGTCTGCTGCCAATTCCAAAACGTGAGGTCCTTAGTGCGCCGGCTCCATACCTTTGAATTTTAGCACGGCGGCGGCGGCCGGACCCGAGAACATCTTGATCAAGGCCTGCGCCGCATCTTTGTTTTGCGCCAAAGTGCTTAGGCCGGCCGCATAGGTCGTAGTGTTCTGGATTTCTTTCGGCAGCGGCCCGACGAGTGCGGCGCCCTTCACCGGCACAATTTCGCTGATTTGGTGCAGGCCGAGCTCGGCTTCCCCGCTGACGATGCGTTCGGCGACGTAACCGCCCTTCTTCAGCTTCGCCTTCGGGCGGACCTGATCAGCGATGCCAAGCCGCTCCAGCAGCTTGTCGATATAGACGCCGCTCGAACCACCGCTCGCTGGATCGATATAGGCGACCGATTTGGCCGCCAAAAGCGCATCCTTAAAGGCCCCAACCGTGCTCACATCAGGTTTGGGGGCACCCTCCTTCACGACCACGCCAACGCCGACTGTGGCGAGATCGACGCGGCTGCCGCTCGTAATTTTCCCGGCGCCAGTAAGCTCGTCGATGACGCCAGGCGTGATGACTGCAACATCGAAGGTTTCGCCACCCTCAATCCGCTTCTTCAGACCCCCGGCGGTATCGTTGTCAACGACCACTTTGGTCCCCGTCTGCTTCTCAAAATCGGGCACGAGCGCCAGAACGACCTGCTTAAAGGCGCCCGCGGTCAGTACCTTGACTTCTGCAGCCCGGGCGCTGGACGCAGTGCCGATGGGGCCTAGGGCCGCGGCGATAACGACGGCGCGCCAGATATGCGAATTCATGGGACGCTTCTCCGGAGACGAGGCGGCAATCTACACGATCCGCAGCTATTTCGCTCTTGCACCTGACCATTTTGCAGGGCAACAAAAATCTTCTTAACGAAACCTTAAAAACAGGCCCGAATTTTCATTTAAGGCCCGAATTTGGCTCGTTTGAGTTATGCATTTTCCGTTTAGCTGCAGCGCAACATTATTACTTTTCAATCGGTAGAAGATCCCTATTTTGGCCGTTGAAATCAGTGACCGGCATGAGCCGGAACTTAAGGGAAAGAAGGACACCATGTTTGCCGCACTCGTTCGCTTCATCCAGGAGTGGAAGCGCTACAATAAGAGTATCAACGAGCTGTCGCGCCTGGGCGACCGCGAGCTTGCTGACATCGGCATTAGCCGCTCCGATATTCCGCGGATTGCCTGGAACGCCGCGCACCGCTAATCGAGCGTCTCGTTGATTTGAATCGAAACGCCCGCGAATGCGCGGGCGTTTCGATTTTTCGCAGCGTCGTAGACGATTGCTAGTTGAGCGACTTCCACCGCTCCAAAGGCATAACCTCCAGAATCTTACCGTAACCGACCGTCCAGGAATCGACCGACCATTTTGTGCCGTTCGCCTTCTCAACGAGAACGGCTGTGGCGTGCGGCGGTCGCCCATCGATAAAAAAGCCCCGCGCCTCCGGCGCGTCGACGTCGTGGTGTCGCAACAATTGGAGTTGGTCGAGCACCAGAAGCAAAGTGGTGGTATTCCGGCTTGAATCGATGCAATCGAATTGATGGACATCAAACATATATTTGGCGCCCGCGCGCGCCACGTGGTTTTCCGTGCCAGCGGCGGGGCCGACGCGCCTGTCGAACCATGCTCCGGCAGCCGCAACCGCCTTGCGCTCTGCAGTCGCTGACGACCGGCCGGCTGCCAATATTTGCGCAAGTTTCGCGCGATCACCGGCAGTCAGGTCCACTTCGGCCCGATACTTACACCCGAACCCGTGACAAACGAAAACAATGCTTGGCGTAGGCGGCGCGACCGAGAACCCGCTATAGGCTTCGTCGACGACGTTCGCCATTGTTGCTGCGCTCGCGAGGGAAATATTAGCCGCAAAAGCAATGCAACCCGCAAGGGCTACCACATTTAGGCGCATACGGAACCCGTTACCACCGTTGCAGATCGTCATCCGCCAGCCTATTGAATTTGAATGACACCGAAGAATTTACAAGTCGTGCACGTGGTCGGTGGCGGGCTCGCAGGATCGGAGGCAGCCTGGCAACTGGCCCACGCGGATGTGTCCGTCGTACTGCACGAAATGCGACCATTGCGCAACACTCCCGCGCACAAAACCGACGGCTACGCAGAGCTGGTCTGCTCAAATTCGTTCCGCTCCGATGATCGTGAACACAACGCAGTCGGTCTTCTGCACGAGGAAATGCGCCGACTTGGTTCGCTGATAATGCACGCGGCAGATACAAATCAGGTACCGGCCGGCAGCGCGCTGGCGGTCGACCGGGAGGGCTTTTCAGCCGCGGTATCCGAGGCCCTGATTGCTCATCCATTAATTGCGCACGAGCGAGGAGAAGTCGCGCTGCCGCCCAGTGATTGGGACAACGTTATCATCGCGACCGGACCGCTAACCTCACCCGATCTCGCCGCCGCGATCGCAAACCTGAGTGGGGAACGCCACCTCGCCTTTTTCGATGCAATCGCACCAATCGTGCACCGAGATAGCATCGACTTCACCCAAGCGTGGTTTCAGTCGCGCTACGACAAACCCGGCCCCGGCGGCTCGGGTGCCGACTACATCAATTGTCCGCTGTCGCGCGAACAATATGAAACATTTGTCGCCACCCTGCTTGCCGGCGAAAAAACCACCTTTCATGACTGGGAAACCTCCACACCTTATTTTGATGGCTGTCTCCCGATCGAGGTAATGGCTGAGCGCGGCGCAGAGACGTTAAGGCATGGACCGATGAAACCGTTCGGTCTGAGCAATCCGCACCTACCAGGCTCAAGGCCCTATGCCGTGGTGCAGTTACGCCAGGACAACAAATTAGGCACGCTTTTCAACATGGTCGGCTTCCAGACCAAACTGAAGCACTCGGAACAGATCCGTATTTTTCGAACCATCCCCGGCCTGGAGAATGCGGATTTTGCCCGCCTTGGTGGACTGCATCGCAACACATTCCTAAACGCGCCCAAACTCCTGGATGACACACTGCGATTCAAATCGAATCCAGTTTGGCGCTTTGCCGGTCAGATCACTGGTTGCGAGGGCTACGTGGAATCAGCCGCCGTTGGTTTGCTCGCGGGACGCTTTGCAGCCGCCGTCCGACGAGGCGAAAGGATCGTTCCGCCGCCGGTAACTACAGCACACGGCGCGCTGCTCGCGCATATTACCGGCGGCCATATCGAGACCATCGACGCTGGGCCGTCTTCATTCCAACCAATGAATGTCAATTTTGGATTGTTTCCACCACTGGATGAGATTCCGGTATTTGATCGCCATAGCAAGCTCGGGCGCAGCACGGCTAAGGCGCTCGCGCGCAAAGGCGCCCTGACACGGCGTGCGCTTGCAGATCTCGACAGATGGATCGCCGGCGAACTCCCCGCAGTAGCAGCTGAATAATCAGTTAATCCCCGATTCGCCGGAAAGATTTTGCCGCGCGCCAGATACGCCATTGCCGTCGCCAAAGCGCTACCTGCGGGGGGCGGAACGGGTCATAGTCAAGCCGTTCCATATCGCGTAGCCATTGGTACAGCGGTGCTACCGACAAGAAAGCGGGGTGGGCAGTTGGCGAGACTTCAGCGGCCCCGATGTGGGCCAAGTGACGACGGCAGCGCAAGCGAAGGTCTGCGAGCGCGGCCCTCACCTCAGGTGTCGCACGCATTGCAAAAACATCATCCGGCTCGGCTCGATACTGTCCAAGGATTTCCAAGGGAATATACAACTGTCGACGGACCGCATGGAGTGGCAGGCGGGCCAGTACGTTTGCAATCGTTAGTGCGACTCCCGCTTCTGTTGCCAATCTGGAGATCGCGGTAACTTTGTGACCGGCCAGAATACTAACAGCGAGTTCGAAGATCGCGCCAGCAGTTCTTACCGCGTAGGAATGAAAATCGTCGATACTCGAGATTGGTGCGTTGTAAATGTCGAAGCGATACGCCTCAATCGCGTTAACCAATGGCTCACTGGCTAGATCGTAACGCAACTGCGTCTCGCGCAGCGCCAGCGCGACCGGATTTGCGGCAGCTTCGCCGGTGCGTTCGCCCAGAACCGCTTCTCGCCACCATTGGAGCCGGATTTCACCCGGCATCGGCTCGCGCGTAACATCGCGCACGCGGGCAATTTCTGCATTGAAAGCATAGAGGGCGAATAGTGCACTCCGTTTATCGGCGGGAGCGAATAGTGTCGCAACATAACGGTCGCGATCGTTTTCTCTGACCAGCGCAGCACAATGTTTGAAATGAGCTTCCATTCGACCAATCTAGCGGGCATGTCTTATATGACTGCGATTAGTCCCGCGCCGGCACGGCGTTTTTCCGCCAGCAAGATATTATAGGTCCGTACGGCAGCGCCGGTCGCCATAGTATCGACGGATAACGATACTTCACGGAAACGCTGCCGCAGACCGGCAGGCAACACCCAGGGTTCGCGTCCGGCACCGATCAAGAAAAAATCAAGACTATGTGCGCGGGCGAAGACCGCCAAAAGCGCGTCCTCGGTCAGCTCACGAGCATCATTGATAGGCCAGGCCCACACGCCGTCGGGAAAACACAGTAACGAGCCACGGTGCGACATGCCGGCAAAGCGGAAGCCACCATCGCCGTACGCGTCAATTAGGGCCGGGCGCGGCAAATGCGGTGGGCCGGCGCCGTGGCCGAACGTCATCTACTTGTCCCGATCCGGTGCGCTCAGTGAATCACGGCCCGTACCGACGCCGAGATAAATCAGAATCGGCGACGCTATGAACACAGACGTGTACGTGCCGACAAGAACCACACCGAACATCATGGTCGCGGTAAAACTATGGATCGCCTGCCCGCCAAACAACAGCAGGGCCAGCAAGGCGAGTGACACGGTGACGTGTGTTATCACCGAACGCGACAGCGTTTGATTGACCGAAGCATTGAGCAAATCGGGCATCGGCAGTTTGCGGTACCTGCGTAGCATTTCCCGAATACGATCGTAGATAACGACTGTATCGTTAAGCGAGTACCCCAGGATGGTGAGCAACGCGGCGATGCTTGTCAGATCAAAGTCGATTTGCGTGATCGACATGAAACCAATTGTGAGCACAATGTCATGGACGTTTGCAATCATGGCACCAAGCGCGAACTGCCATTCGAATCGGAACCACAAATAAATCAGGATTGCGAAAATCGCGAGCATCAATCCGATAACGCCGTAGGAAAGCAATTCGCCCGAAACGCGCGGCCCAACCACCTCAACACGCCGATATTCGACTGCATCGCCAAGAGCGCCCCGGACCTTGGTAACTGCCTGCTGTTGGGCTACCTCGCCGCCCGGCTGTTCCGCGATGCGAATGAGTACGTCGTTCGGCGCACCGAATTGCTGCAACTGCACTTCACCAAGACCCAATGTTCCGAGTGTGGCGCGCATCTGTGCGAGATCGGCAGCCCCCGCCTTGGACTGAACCTCGATGAGCGTGCCGCCTTTGAAGTCGATGCCGAAATTCAGCCCGTGGAAGAAATAAAGTGAAATAGCGATTATCGACAGCAATGCCGATACCGGAAAGCTGATTCGCCGGAACCGCATGAAATCGAACTTAGTATCGTCGGGGACTATACGAAGCAGGCGCACGGCACGGGCTCCTAAATCGGCACGCGTTGCGGGCGCCGCCAGCGCACCCAATACGCGACGATAAGGCGGGTCAACGTGAAGGCGGTGAAAACAGTCGTGATAATTCCGATGCCGAGCGTAACGGCAAAACCACGGACTGGACCTGTCCCGATATAAAACAGCACGGCGGCGGCAATGAATGTAGTGATGTTCGAATCGAGAATCGTGGCAAGCGCGCGAGAAAATCCGGCATCGATGGCATTAATCGGGGTTCGGCCGCCCCGCACCTCTTCGCGGATGCGCTCGTAAATCAGCACGTTGGAGTCCACAGCAATACCAACGGTGAGCACGATACCCGCGATGCCCGGTAGCGTAAGCGTGGCATTGAGGAACGACAATACGCCGAAAATCATCGCAACGTTGATCGCCACAGCAATGTTCGCGAACAGCCCGAATAGTCCGTACGTAACCAGCATGAAGGCGACCACCATCGCCGCGCCGACATAAGACGACACCTTACCTTTGGCGATAGAATCCTGACCAAGGCCCGGGCCGACAGTGCGCTCTTCAATGATGGTGAGCGGCGCCGGCAATGCGCCGGCTCGCAGGAGTATCGCGAGATCGTTGGCACTCTCGACAGTGAAGCTTCCGGAAATCTGGCCAGAGCCACCCAGGATTGGTTCGCGAATGACCGGCGCCGAGATCACCTGGTTGTCGAGAACAATGGCAAATGGTTTACCAACATTCTCTTGCGTGACCTGCGCAAATTTACGCGCGCCTGAGGTATTGAACCTGAACGACACGATTGGTTCGTTGGTACGCTGGTCGAAACCTGGCTGGGCATCGGTAAGATCACCGCCGGAAACAAGAATGCGTTTTTCTACCAAATATGGAATCTTTGGCTGCGAGGCACTGTAGAGGATTTCGCTATCCGGCGGCACGCGTCCTTGCGCGGCCTGTTCAGCTGGAATCGAGACGTCAACCATGCGGAAATCGAGCTTGGCTGTTTTGCCGAGCAATTCTTTCAACCGCGTTGGATCCTGCAGTCCCGGGACCTGCACCAGGATTCGATCGACACCCTGACGCTGGATCAGAGGCTCGACAGTGCCGAGCTCATTAACGCGTCGTTCAATAATCTGAATTGATTGCTCGACAGACTGGCGAACCCGTTCCACGATGGCGGGGTCGGTGAGCGTCAGCCGCACCAAGCCGCCGGCCTCAGTCGTTACGTCGAGAGTCCGCTGGCCAGTACTGCTGCCAAGAATTCCGCCTAGCGGCTGCGACAGTTCCCGTAGTTTCTCAACTGCCTTATCGAAATCGCCGCCCTCACGAATACGCACTTCCACGCTGTTGCCGCGCACCACGAGGCCGGTGTAGCCGACGCGCGCGTCGCGCAGGACGCGACGGACATCGTCGCGCAATGATTCGAGCTTTTCCTTGCGGACCGCATTCGTGTCGACTTCGAGGAGAATATGCGATCCGCCCTGCAGGTCGAGGCCCAGCACCACGTGTCGCTGTGCCCATTTTGGCCAGCTCTGAACCACCTTATCGGGCAAGAAATTCGGAACGGCGAACAGGCAAACGATAAACGCCGTGAGAATAATCGCCGTAGCCTTCCACCGCGTGAAATAAAGCATGACGTCCCGACTTGCGGCTCAAAGGCTAAGACCGCCGGCGTTCAACCGGCCGCCGCCTCTTCCTTGACAGGTTCACCCTTGGCACGAACGTCGCTGACCATCTGTCGCATTTGGCGAATGCGTACGTCGTCCGCAATTTCGATTTCGATTTGGTCGTCGTCGATCACCTTGGTGACCTTGCCAATAAGGCCGCCATTGGTAATGACCGTATCGCCTCGCCGCACGTTCTTGACCATTTCCTGGTGCTGTTTCACCCGCTTTTGCTGCGGCCGCAGGATCAGGAAATACATTATGATGAAGATCAACGCGAACGGCAGCAGCGACATCAACATGCCGCCATCGCCGCCTGCACCACCACCAAATAACGATCCTTGTGCAAACGCAGGCGTTATGAACATCGAAGCTTGTTCCTTGCGTGGTTTCCCAGAGCCCGGCTGGCGCTTGAATTTCGCGCGGACTATACCGGCCGCCCGTCCAATTGCAACGCCGCGTCACTCTTCAAAACCAGCCATTTTCGGCCATTTCCGCGCGGGGCCGCTTGCGGGAGCAACGCCGCCCCGCTAAGAGCAGCGCGATTTGCGGAAAAACACCAGATGACCAAACCGAAGCCCAAATTGTCGCGACGCCCCTCGCCGAAATTGAAAGTCGGCGTCCGTTCAATAAACTACA
>Ga0187788_10000284_pt1 | contig 13792 bp, 16 predicted proteins | sample 1015_BV01_MP10_2_FD_133008 | JGI IMG/M metagenome (GOLD analysis project Ga0187788, IMG submission 133008) | Tropical peat soil microbial communities from peatlands in Department of Meta, Colombia - 1015_BV01_MP10_20_MG | ecosystem: Environmental > Terrestrial > Soil > Wetlands > Peat | place...
GTCTTCAACCCCAAAGAGGTTGCCGACAACATGCGCAAGTACGGCGGATTTATCCCTGGCATCCGGCCGGGGGTGCGAACCGAGAATTACATCAACGAAGTCTTGACCCGGATTACGCTGGTGGGTGCGCTGTACCTGATCGTGATTTCCTTCATCCCGGAGTGGATGATCGCAGGCATTCACCTCAACCACCTTCCGGGAGCCTTGGGTGCGTTTTTCGAGAAGTTTCCTGCCTGGGTCACCAACGGTCTGGGAGTCACCTTCTACTTCGGCGGCACGTCGTTGCTGATCGTGGTGGGCGTGGCCATGGATACCGTCCAGCAGGTGGAGGCGCAGCTGATCATGCGCCACTATGAAGGATTTACCCCGCGCAGTGGCCGCATTCGCGGTCGCCGCGCATGGTAAATGGTAAGAAGCGCTGGCGGACGCAGGAGCGGGCGGACGTCAGGCTATAATGCCGGGCCGTTTGCGTTACATTCGCTGGGCTGGTCTTTCCGGGGTGTCGGCCGCACGGAAGAGATCAAAAGACCGGCGAGAGGTGAAGCATGGATGCCCAGACCGCTTTATCGCCCAGCGTGGATAGCAAGACGAAGTTCGTTGGCACCTTAGTCCTGCTGGGAGCGCCGGGAGCAGGCAAGGGAACCCAGGCTAAAGCGATTTGCGCCAGATATGGGATTCCCCAGATGTCCACCGGCGATTTGCTCCGGGACAACATTGCCCGGCGCACGGAATTGGGAGCGAAGGCCAAGGTCTTCATGGACCACGGCGAGCTGGTTCCGGATCAACTCGTCGAGGACATGCTGGCCGCGCGGGTGGTTGGCGGCGCGGATACGGATCGGGGGTTCATCCTCGACGGCTTTCCCCGGACTCTACCGCAGGCCGAATGGCTGGACGGTTTCCTGGATGAATGGACCGCTCAGCATGGCGAAGGCAGGTCGTACCGGCCGGTTGTGATCAACGTAGTGGTCAGCTATAATGAATTGCTGCGAAGGCTTACCGGACGTCGATCTTGTCCCACCTGCGGGCGGATCTATAACGTTTACCTGCAACCTCCCCGCGTCGCCGACGTCTGTGATGTGGATGGCTCGAAGCTGGTTACCCGCCCAGACGACAGCGAGGAAGTGATTTCCGAGCGTTTACGGGTGTATGAACGGCAGACGCTGCCCCTGACGGACTATTACCGTGCGCAGGGGCGGTTGCATGAGATTGATGGTGATCGCGATGCGGCCACGGTTGCGGCTGACATCCTGAACCTGATTGAACATGGCGATCGTTTGTAAGTCGCCGGACGAGATCCAGAAAATGCGCCGCAGCGGCGGAATTGTGCGGCAGGTGCTGGATGAGCTGGCGGCCAAAGTTGAACCCGGCATCAGCACCATGGATCTGGAGCGGACGGCGGCCAAGCGAATCCGCCAGTTCGGGGCCAAGCCGGCATTCAAGGGCTACCACGATTATCCCTGCGTGCTGTGCACCTCGGTGAACCAGGAGATCGTGCACGGCATCCCCTCGGAACGGCGAGTGCTGAAAGAAGGCGACATCGTTTCGATCGATTGCGGAGTCGTCTTCGAGGGTTATTACGGAGATGCCGCGGTTACGGTTCCGGTGGGAAAGGAAGTGGCCCCGAATGTGCGCCGCTTGCTCGAGGTCACACGGGAGTCGCTGTACAAGGCCATTGATGTCACCCTGATCGGCAACACGGTGGGCGATGTCGGTGCGGCGGTTCAGGAGCACGTCGAGGCAAATGGCTTCAGCGTGGTGCGCGACTTCGTGGGGCATGGGATTGGAACCAGGCTGCACGAAGATCCCCAGGTGCCGAACTTCGGCAGCCGCGGATATGGTGCGCGATTGCAGGAAGGTATGGTTCTGGCGATCGAGCCCATGGTAAATGCCGGCAAACCGGGTGCGCGTCTGCTGGACGACAAGTGGACCGCAGTCACCGAAGACGGCAGCTACAGCGCTCATTTTGAGCATTGCGTGGCGGTGACCAGGGACGGGCCCATGATCCTGACGCAGTAAGCGGTGAGGTCGGGCTGGGGCGCTGAGTGGGAAGGAATTTCTGAACAAAGGATTGCATGAGCAAAGAGGATGCGATTGAAGTGATGGCAACGGTCATCGAACCGCTGCCCAATGCGATGTTTCGAGTCGAGCTGGAAAACAAGCATCAGGTTCTGGCGCACGTTTCCGGCAAGATGCGCAAGAACTTCATTCGTATATTGCCCGGGGACAAGGTCGCAGTGGAGCTTTCTCCTTACGATTTGACCCGAGGCCGGATCGTTTATCGCTACAAATAGCGGCCTGTCCGCAGCTGGGAAATGAGATGAAAGTACGGGCTTCTGTAAAGAAAATTTGTGACAAGTGCAAGGTGATTCACCGCCGGGGCGTCGTGCGCGTCATCTGCGACAACCCCAAGCACAAGCAGCGTCAGGGGTAAAGGATCCTGGCGCATATGAGCCTGGCTGGCGAGCCCGGCATCCGGCGAAAGCCGGCGAAATTAAGAGGAAACCAATGGCACGCATTGCAGGTGTTGATCTCCCGCGCAACAAGCACGTTGTGATTGCGCTGACGTACATCTACGGCATCGGAAACTCCCGGGCCGCCAGGATTCTGGAAACCGCGAATGTTGCCGGCGAAAAGAAGGTCCAGGACCTGGGCGAGGACGAAGTCAACCGCATTCGCCAGGTGATCGAGAGCGAGGGCGGGGTCGAAGGCGACCTGCGCAAGGACATCTCGATGCACATCAAGCGGCTGATCGAAATCGGCTCGTACCGCGGGTACCGCCATCGCCGCAACCTGCCCGTCCGCGGGCAGCGCACGCACACCAACGCGCGCACCCGCAAGGGCCCGCGCAAGGGCACCATCGCCAACAAGAAGAAGGCCACGTCGAAGACTTAACCGGTGGGCGGTTGCCGCACCTGGCGATCAGACGGCAAGCCGCATCCGCCAACAGAGAGACACATGGCAAAACCGCAAGCCGGCGCTCCTGCGCCGGAGAAAAAAGGCAAGACCAAGAAGTTCAAGCGTCGTGAACGCAAGAATGTGCCCTTCGGTCTGGTGCACATCCAGGCGTCGTTCAACAACACGATTGTGACCATCTCCGACCAGGAAGGCAACACTCTGGCCTGGAAGAGTTCCGGCTCGCTGGGTTTCCGCGGCTCGCGCAAAGGCACGCCCTTCGCTGCGCAGCAGGCGGCGATGAACGCCGCCAACATGGCGCGCGATCATGGCGTGCGCAGCGTCGATGTCCGCGTCAGCGGCCCGGGCTCGGGGCGGGAATCCGCGATCCGCGCCCTGGCTGCAGCCGGAATCGAGGTGCGTTCCATTCGCGACGTAACCCCGGTGCCGCACAACGGCTGCCGTCCGCCGAAGCGGCGCAGAGTTTAGGCGGTGGCCCGGGAGCGCCGAGGCGCGGCTGCGCATCGGCGACGAAGGTTTTTCAGGCAACCGACTGGGAAGACAGGAAACGCCAATCCCGTAAACCAGTCATGGGAAGGAGAGCAAATTGGCACGTTACAAGGATGCAGTGTGCAGGCTTTGCCGCCGCGAGGGAATGAAGCTGTTCCTGAAGGGGGCGAAGTGCTTCAGTGACAAATGCCCGGTGGAGAAGCGCAACTACGCTCCGGGTCAGCACGGTAAAGACCGCAAGGCGAAGGTTGTGGGCTACGGTCTGCAGCTTCGCGAAAAGCAAAAGGCGAAGCGTATCTACTTCGTCGGCGAAAATCAGTTCCGCAACTACTTTGAGGGCGCGGCGCGCCAGACGGGCGTCACCGGCGAATTGCTCTTGCAGCAGCTTGAGCGCCGTCTGGACAACATCGTGTTCCGGTTGGGATTTGCCCTTTCACGGCGCCAGGCGCGCCAGTTGGTTCGGCACGGCCATGTCTCCGTGAACGGCCGCAAGGTGAACATTCCTTCCTATGAGGTCAGCGTCGGGGAAGAGGTTGCAGTGCGGGAAGAGGCGCGCAATCTCGATTCCGTCAAGGCTGCGGTTGAATACAACAGTCATCAGACGCCGGCGGCCTGGCTGGAGATCGACCGGGAAGGGATGAAGGGCCGGATCAACGCAGTGCCGAAGCGCGATGACATCAATTTGCCCATCAACGAGCAGTTGATCGTCGAGTTGTATTCGAAATAATGAATCGCGCCGGCGGCCGCTTGGGCCGCAGACATGGCGCGAATTGCCCGGTTTGAGAGTTTGGCCCATTTCCGGGCCCGATCAGCCTCGGCAACCTAACCCCACCTTGGGCCAATTGGGGGTTGCCTTGAGCCACAGGGCCGGAAGGAGAATTGAATGCTTTGGAAAGGTTTTCAGAAACCCAAGCGTCTCGCGGTTGACATCGAGACACTTACGGACAAGTACGGCCGCTTCTGGGCGCAGCCCTTCGAGCGCGGCTTCGGCACCACCATCGGGAATGCGCTGCGGCGTGTCCTGTTGTCCTCGATCGAAGGTGCGGCCATCACCGCCGTCAAGATCGAGGGCGTGCTGCACGAGTTCCAGTCGATTCCAGGAGTGGTGGAAGATGCCACTGACATCATCCTCAACCTGAAGCAGATCCCGTTCAAGCTGAACGGTGAGGGGCCGAAGGCGATCTATTTGCGCGCGGAACAGCCAGGCGTGGTCACCTCCGGCATGATCGAGACCGACTCCGATGTGGAGGTGCTCGACAAGGAAGTTTATGTCGCCACGGTCAGCGAAGGCGGCAAGCTGGACATGGAGATGCGCCTCAAGCGCGGTCGCGGCTACGTCTCGGCCGACAAGAACTTCGACGAGGATCTGGGTCTGGGCTTCATCCCCATCGATTCTGTCCACTCCCCGGTCCGCAAGGTGAACTACACGGTGGATGCAGCGCGTCTGGGACAGATCACCGACTACGACAAGCTCAGTCTCGAGGTCTGGACCAACGGCTCGATTACTCCCGCCGATTCGATCGGCTTGGCCGCCAAGCTGGTGAAGGATCACATGAATATCTTCATCAACTTTGAGGAGGAGATCGAAACCGCGACCAGCCCGGCGGAGGAGCGCAAGCCACAAATCCGGAACGAGAACCTCAACCGCTCGGTCGAGGAGCTGGAACTCTCGGTGCGCAGCTACAACTGCCTGAAGAACGCCAACATTCAGACGATTGGCGAGCTGGTGCAGAAGAGCGAAGCGGAGATGCTCAAAACCAAGAACTTTGGGCGCAAGTCGCTGAACGAGATCAAGGAAATCCTGGCCTCCATGGGCTTGAGCCTGGGTATGAAGATCGACGAGCACGGCAACGCGGTGCCGGCAAGCCCGCCCGCCGCTGTCGGCAGCTTTGGGCTGGGCGACGGACAGCGCTAGGACTCACGTTTGCAATCGGGTAAGTCCGGGGATGAAATGTCCTCTGGGTTTCCCGATTGCAACTTACCAATTACCGACTGATTGCATAGCAATCAGAGTGTCGAAGGACGAATATCATGCGTCATCGTGTTGCAGGATGGAAACTCGGGCGTAACACCAGCCATCGCCGCGCGCTGCTGCGCAATCTGGTGACCTCGCTGATTGTGGAAGAGCGTATACAGACCACCGCCACGAAAGCCAAGGCCATGCGGCCGCACGTGGAAAAGATGATCACCTTGGGCAAGAAGGGCGACTTGGCTTCGCGGCGCTTGGCCGCGGGATACCTGATGACGCGCGAGGCCGTGGATAAGCTGTTCAACACCGTCGCGCCACGTATGGGAGACCGCAAGGGTGGCTATCTGCGGATCATCCGCAGCGGCTGGCAGAAGGGCGACGGCGCGGAAAAGGTGTTCATCGAACTGATGGGCAGCGAGCAGGTCATTGACGAAAAACGGCAGAAGCGGGCAGAAGCCCGGGCCAAGCGCGCGGAAGAGGCCCGCAAGGCCCTGGAAGAAGCTCAGGCGCAGCCGGGTGGAGAGGCTGCCCCGCCCGAAGGCGGCGAGGGCCAGACAAAGGAGTAGGGGCTCGGGCTTTCGTCCCCGATCACAGTTTCCGAACCTGAAAGCGCAACCGATGGCGGTTGCGCTTTTTGTTTTTCGGCTACAATTTTGTTCTGGCGCCTGCAACGGGACTCTTCGTCGAGCGGCGCAACTTTTGTTGCAGATGACGGTTAACCCTAGTGGACGTCGTTTTCGGCGTTCCTTAATGAACGTGGAGGTTTTCGAATGAAGCTAAAGTTTGCCCTTGCTGTCCTGCTCGGCGCGCTGTTGGCATTAGCCGCGGTCGCGCAAGATTCTGCCGCGCAGGCAGGCACTCCCCCGGCCGATACCACCAAGACCTACCCGCAGGAAGGCCGCGGCTTCGTGCAGATGCTTTCGCAGAAACTGAATCTGACTGCGGACCAGCAGGCGAAGCTCAAGCCGATCCTGCAACAGCAGCATCAGCAATTCATGTCGGTCAGGGAAGACGCAACCCTCACTGCGGATCAGAAGCAGGCGAAGATGAAGGAAATCCGCGAGGCCACCGACACCCAGATCAACGGCATCCTGACCCCGGAACAGCAGCAGCAGTTTGCGCAAATGAAGTCGCAGCACAGGGGGCGCATGAAGGGTGCCGCCGCGGCTACGCCTCCGCAATAGCGCAGCCCGCGAACCGGACCAAGAGGAAGCCGCAGGCTGCCTTTTTTCTTCTAGCGCGCGCTCCCGAGATCAGCTGCGGGTGACTTCTTCGTGCACAGGTCGAGGAGCGTCGGGGCGGGCGAACGTCATCGCGGCGAACATCACCAGCGACTGCGCAAACAGTCCGCCGAGTGAGTCCAGTACCACATCATGGACTGCGCCGGTCCGATTGGGCAGAAGGGATTGATGCCATTCGTCTAGGGCAGCCACCAGCGTAGTCGACAATAGAGCCAGCAGCGCAGCACGCTGGTTCCAGCCCATGCGCAAGGTTTCGCGAAGGCATCTCGGAGTCGGACGACGATTGCGGTGCTCGTAACCGACTTCTTGCTGGACCGCCAGCGTCTCCCTCCAGCCGCGGTAGGCGAACCAGCTCAGCACTGCATAGCCGATGAAATGTCCGGTCTTGCGCAGAACGGCATTGATGAAATACAGCGAGTAGAGAGCTCCGGTACCAAAGAGCGCGACAAACGGTCGCAGCCAGACCGCCGTGTGAGCAGAGGAGAACACAGGCGTGGATTCGGCGGCTATGACCAGCAGCCAGAGTACGGCGGGAAGCCATGCCCGCCAGATGGATTTGCGATGCAGCAAACTGGAGCCCTCACGGTTGACTGGTTAGGAAGATTGTAATTGGTGAAAAGCCCCTTTGACCGGGAAGTTTGGCTGGGAAAGGAACCAACGTCGCTGACCCCGCAGACGCTCGACAAGCCGACTCTCAGGCCGGTGCTCGCCGAAGGCCCAGCCTGGCAGTCCATCCTGACAGCCCGTGGCATGCATGGAGTCGCGGTTCGAGAGGGGGTTGTGCCCCCTTTTGGCGAGAGCATAGCTGGCCCTGTCATTCGACGTGGTAGTTAGGAGCCTCGCGGGTGATTATGACATCGTGCACGTGGCTCTCGCGCGTGCCGGCCGCGGTGATGCGCACGAAGCGCGCCTTCTGCTGCAGCTCCGGAATGGTGTGGCAACCCAGGTAGCCCATGCCCGAGCGCAGCCCGCCGATGAGCTGGTGGACCACCATCGCCAGGGTGCCGCGATAGGGAACCCTGCCCTCAATTCCCTCCGGGACGAGCTTGCCGAGACGATTGTTCTGGCCGTCGCCTTCGTCAGTGGAAACAGGAACGGAGGAATCGTCGTCGGTCGATTGGAAGTAGCGCTCGCCCGATCCCTGGGCCATGGCGGCCAGCGATCCCATTCCGCGGTAGGCCTTGAAGGATCGCCCCTGGTAGAGAATCGTCTCACCCGGACTCTCATCGGTGCCGGCGAACAGAGATCCGGCCATCGCGACGCTGGCTCCCGCAGCCAGCGCTTTCGTGATGTCTCCCGAGTATTTCACGCCGCCGTCGGAGACAATTGGAACCTGGGCGTCGCGCGCCGCCCGTGCGGATTCGGCGATGGCGGTGATCTGGGGTACGCCGGCGCCGGTCACCACCCGCGTGGTGCAGATGGAACCCGGGCCAATGCCCACCTTCACTGCATCGACTCCGCAGCGGATCAGTTCACACGCGCCGTCGAAGGTGGCCACGTTGCCGGCGATCAGATCCACTTCGGGCAGGCGCGACTTTACTGACTTGATGGCTTCCAGGACGCGGGTGGAATGACCGTGCGCGCTATCGATCACCACCACGTCAACCTTGTTCCGCACCAGCTCCTGGGCCCGCTCCAGGAAGTCGCCGGTGGCGCCAATCGCCGCCGCACAGCGCAACCGCCCCTGGGCATCCTTAGCGGCGTTGGGATATTTGAGCTTCTTCTGGATGTCTTTGACCGTGATTAGGCCTTTCAGGCTGTACTTGTCATCTACCACCAGCAGCTTTTCCACGCGATGCCGGTGCAAGACCCTCTCGGCCTCTTCCAGCGTGGTGCCCACGGGCACGGTGATGAGATTCTCCTTGGTCATCACCTTGCTGATCGGGATGTCGGTGCGGGTTTCAAAGCGCAGGTCGCGATTGGTAAGGATGCCCACCAGTTCCTTGTTCTTGGTGATGGGCACGCCGGAGATGCGATAGCGGCGCATAACCTCCAGCGCATCGGAGACCTTGTGGTCGGGGGAGAGCGTAATGGGATCGACGATCATGCCGCTTTCTGAGCGCTTGACCTTGTCCACCTCTCCCGCCTGCTGCTCAACCGTCAGATTGCGGTGGATCACGCCCATGCCACCCTGCTGCGCGATGGCGATGGCCATGCGCGACTCGGTGACTGTATCCATGGCGGCGGTCATCAGCGGGATGTTGAGAGTGATGTTGCGGGTAAGGCGCGTCTGGGTATTGACCTCGGCGGGAGTTACGTCGGAGCGCGCCGGCAGCAGTAACACGTCGTCAAAGGTAAGGGCCTCAGGTACAGGAAAGTTGATCATTGCTTCTTCGCTTCGTCCGATGAGGAGGTGCATCCATTCTACGGGCGGGCGACGCGGGGAGCAAACCGGAGAGGATGGGTTCGGCTGAAATCAGCCCTCCTTGGGTCTGGCGTCGAATGGCCGTGTGCTGCCGTGAATCGGACACCTATATCATTCCGGCATATAATCCTCCGTTCGTTGGGGTGATCGCTTGCCACTTTCACGGCATATCGACCGGATCGGCGGGCTAAGAAAAAATTCCATCCTGCGATGGGATTGCTGCACCAATTAGAGGCGAACGCCAGCGCTCGGCGAAGTTCAAGCGCAACCGCGATCCGAGTGCTGGAATCAGATTGCCCTGCGAAGGGAAAGTTAGCCAACCGGGTCTTCGCGGATACGGCCCTCTGGAACAGATCATCTGGATTCTTGCAAGTCTTTAGAGAGCTGTGCGAGCTGGGGATTGACCGAGCTCGTAATTAGTGCCTTCAAGTAAGCAGATCTGCTGGGAAGGAGAACAAAAATGTCCAAACGAACGGCTGTATTCGCGGCAGCTGTGATTCTCGCCCTGGGAGTTCTCGCCTTGGGTATTCCCAAACAACCTTCTGTGGCTGGCTCGTGGCAAGTGGATTTCCGCCACTCCGATGCCCAGCTTGTCACCGACGGAACTACGGACTACGGGAAGACGAAGATAAATGTCACTCTGGGTTTTGCCAGGGTGAATGGAACATTGAAGTTCGACGATGCCGACCCCGCAAAGTCGAGTTTCGATTTCCGGCTCTATCCCGCAACTTCCATGGCGCCGCCGATCGAGGAAGACGGGAACTTCAAGAATCAATGGCTGGCGAATCTGGCCAACCACACCCTGATCTGTTTTCACTCCAAAGGGTTCACCCGGACCGCTGATGGGCGGCTGCAGACTACAGGGAATCTGACCCTCACACGCGTCGACCGCAATGTCGAGGCAACACCCAATGAAGCCTACGCCGGGCCGGTGTACGGCCCCCCGATCATCCACCGCGTCTCGCGCGAAGCCACGTTCGTTTTCGATGTTCCTGCCGAAAGCGCGAGCAAGCAGAAAGATGAAGGAATTCAATTGGCTGGGTCCACGATGATGTACCGGGAGAATTTCCCGCAGTTGTTGAAGGCGGTGGTCGGTACCTACTGGCCGCCTCTGGTTCAGGATAGGAATTGCCAGGCGCCTGCCGGCGTGAGTGAGGATTACCACGGCGCTCAGTGCACGGGAACCCTTATGATGCCTGCTGCTCTTCCCCAGGCGCCCGGAAGCCAAGTCGGAGAAGATTACCCTGGTCCGTCCAATTTCAACGCCGTCAATGGAAATCAACTTACGGTCCTGGTTCACCTGCGTTTGACGCCGAGACCTGGCGAGATGATGGCGGGCGGAGACTGAACACGGGCATTTCTCGAAGCTGCTTTCTGCGGGCGGAGCCATATCACTGAATGGCTGCAACTCGGATACGTGTGGAACAGTCTCGTCAGCGTGAAAATGGGCTGTTGAGAGGAGGCAAGATGCGTAACCCAGTGACCCTCTTGCGAATAGCGCGTGAAGCGCTACAGTCCCTCTGCGTCGCACTCCTGGTATTGAGTTGCAGCACCGTTCAAGCCCAGAACCGGGAGCATGGCGTCCGGAATATTGTGCTGGTTCACGGCGCCTGGGCGGACGGTTCCGGCTGGAAAGGCGTTTACGACATACTGGTGAAGGACGGCTATAACGTCAGCGTCGTCCAAGAGCCCGAGACGTCCTTCAAGGATGACGTGGCTGCCACGAAGCGTGTTCTTGCTCAGCAGGATGGACCGTGCATTCTCGTCGCCCATAGCTATGGAGGGGCCGTAATTACCGAAGCCGGAACCGATCCTGTGGTTGCCGGCTTGGTGTACATCGCGGCCCACATGCCGGATGCCGGAGAGAGTGAGGCGCAGGACGGGAAGCGCTTCCCCAGTGATCTCAGCAAGTCTGCTGCGATAAAAAAGACGTCTGACGGTTTCACTTACCTCGACCCCGCACAGTTTCACGGGTACTTCGCGGCCGATCTTTCTGCTGATCAGGCAGCGTTCATGGCACGATCGCAAGTGCTCAATTTCGCCGATAATTTCACGGCCGTCATCACCAGCCGGCGTGGAGAAGCAAGCCCAGCTGGATGCTGGTAGCGACGAAGGATAGAACCATCAATCCTGACCTCGAACGCTGGTATGCCGAACGGGCCAAGAGCCACAAGGTTGAGGTTGAAGGCGCTAGTCACGCGGTCTATGTCTCCAGGCCGAAGGAGGTGGCAGCACTGATCGAAGAGGCCTCCTCGCATGTGCCGTAGGGCCGTTGTTTCCAGACGATAGAATGCTGAAGGGGCGGTTGTGGTTGTCCGTCCGCATGAGTCTCAGCCGGGCCGAATCGCATCCAATAGGTACTGCGGCTTGGCGACGAGGGGGCGGTTTGTCTTTTGGGGTTTCCGGGCGTATCATTCCAGATGTAGCTGCTGAAAGGCACCGGCTGAGCTGAATCGGCCCGATTTGCGCGCCGCGCAGTAGGGCGGCCAGCTCTCCGGCCCGGGTGTTTAGCTTCGGCGAAGCAAAACGGTGGGCGCGAGCCCACTTTTTATTTCCGCTCCCTAGCCCGCCCGAGAGGGCCTGGCAGCCAGAAAAAAATGGCTATCGAGCTGGAAAGAATGCGCGCCATCGCCGATCGGGTCACCGCTTCTAACGGGTTGGAATTAGTGGACTTGGAGTTCCACGGGGGCGGCAAAGGGCGCGTCTTGCGCATCTTCATCGACAAGCCCGGGGGCGTGACGCACCAGGATTGCGCCGACGTGAGCCGCGAGGTGGGAACCATCCTCGATGTCGAGGATGTGGTTCCGGGCGGGGCGTACACCCTGGAAGTTTCCTCGCCGGGGCTGGACCGGAAACTGGTGAAGCCTGCCGATTATGAGCGCTTCAAAGGCAGCCTGGTCAAGCTGCTGACCCGGGAGCCAGTGAATGGGTCGCGGAATTTGCAGGGGCGCCTGGTCGAGTTTCAACCGGATCGCGTCACCCTGGAGGTGAAAGGGAAGAAGAAAGATCCGCCTTCCCGGGTGACGGTGGACCTGGCTAATGTGGCCCGGGCCAACCTGATGCCGGAATTCTGAGCTGCGAATTGGCGCAGAAGACAGCCGGCTGCAAGCAACGAAATTGGAACGCCTTTCAGGGACATCATGGCGAGCGAGCTTTACAACACGATAGACGCGATCAGCCGCGAAAAGGGGATCGATCCCCAGATCGTCATCAGCGCGGTGGAGGATGCCATTGTCATCGCCACGCGCAAGTCGCTCAAGACGCAGGAAAACCTGCGGGCTGAACTGGATAAGGAGACCGGCACCATCAACGTGTTCTCGGTGCGTGCCGTCGTGGAGACTCCCGAGCAGGTGGAAGACCCCAACTCGCAGATCGCGTTTGAAGAAGCCCGCAGCCTTGATCCCACCATCGAGATCGGCGGCGAGTTGCGCCAGTTGCGGGCCTCGCACCAGATGGCTCATCCCAGCGGTTTGGGGCGCATTTCCGCACAGCTGGCCCGGCAGGTCATCTTCCAGAAAGTGCGCGAGGCGGAGCGCGACACGGTGTTCAACGAGTACAACACGCGTGTCGGTGAGATCGTGAATGCCACGGTGAAGCGCGTGGAAGGCCCCGATGTGATCTTCGATCTGGGTAAGACGGAAGCGCGCATGCCGCGCAAGGAACAGTCGCGGCTGGAGTCGTTCGCCATCGGCGAGCGCATCCGGGTCTGCATCGTGCGCGTAGAGAAGGCCTCGAAAGGCCCGCAAGTTGTGGTGTCGCGCGCGGCGCCTGAACTGGTGCAACACCTCTTCCAGACCGAGGTTCCCGAAATCTACGACGGCACGGTGCAGATTCGCGCCATCGCCCGCGAAGCCGGCGAGCGCACCAAGATCGCGGTGATGTCCAAGGATAAGGACGTGGATCCGGTGGGCGCCTGCGTGGGCATGAAGGGAATGCGTGTGCAGTCGATTATCCGGGAGCTGCGGGGCGAGAAGATCGACATCATCGAGTACCACGAGGATCCGGTGACGTTTGCGGAAAAGGCTCTGCAGCCGGCCAAAGTGAGCCGGGTAACGGTGCTGGATTCCTCCGATAAGCACCTGGAAGTGATCGTGGACGACAGCCAGCTTTCGCTGGCCATCGGGAAGAAGGGTCAGAACGTCCGCCTGGCGGCCAAACTCCTGGGCTGGAAGATCGACATCAAGAGTGAGGAGGAGAAGCGCCAGGAAGTCGAGCAGCAAATGCAGGCTCTGGTGTCCCAGCCAGCGACTCCTCTGGACAATGTTCCCGAGTTGGGCGAGGGCGTAATCGAGAAGTTGAGCGCTGCAGGCGTGACCTCGGTGGAAGCCCTGGCCGATATGACCCCCGAACAACTGGAAGCAATTCCGGGAATCGGTCCGAAGACGGTGGAAAAAATCAGTATTGCGGTGAATAATTACTTCTCCAGCCTGGAGGCTCCCGGGGCCTCCCCGCAAGCGGATTCAGAGCTCCTGTCTGACCAGCCCGCAGGTGAGCCTGAAAGTGGCGTAGCGGTGGAAGAAGCGCCGCTTGAGGCGGAAGCTCATCCTGCCGAAGCCGAGGGTATCGCCCAAGAAGGCGCCGTGCAGGGGACCAAAGAACAGCCCCCAGCCGATGAGGTCGTCGACGTTGCCGCGGAAGCGCAGATCGAGCAGGTGGAATCGCCCGCCGCAGACGAGGCGGAGGGCGGGGAAAAGAGTGAGAAGGAAAGTTAGCTCTGGCGGCTGGTAGCCGCCGGAGCAATTTTACCGTGAGGTTGATATGAAGACTTAACGGAGCAGCACGGAGGAGATTCAGGGCAGCATGGATAAGATTCGA
>Ga0187788_10000285_pt1 | contig 13784 bp, 10 predicted proteins | sample 1015_BV01_MP10_2_FD_133008 | JGI IMG/M metagenome (GOLD analysis project Ga0187788, IMG submission 133008) | Tropical peat soil microbial communities from peatlands in Department of Meta, Colombia - 1015_BV01_MP10_20_MG | ecosystem: Environmental > Terrestrial > Soil > Wetlands > Peat | place...
GTGCGCCGTTGCGCAAATTCTTGTTGCCAAATCTCTGATCCACACGCGGGTTATTGTATCGGACACCCTGGCGATGTTCGGGTCGATGCTGCCAGTTATTGCCGTTTAAGGGATTAACTCTCGGCCGATTGATGTTGATGTTGTTGTTGTTCCAATTAAACCCGCCGCCCCAGTAATTGCCACCCGAACCCCAATTCCCAAGCGCCCACCCGGCACCAAACGCGAGGCCAGCCCCAATGAGCGCGCCAGGGATGTACCCGGGATACCCGAAATAGTAGGGCGGGTACTCCGGATAAGGCCATTCGCCGTAGACAACGGACGGTTCGTAATACGGCACGTAAAGCGTTTCGGGATCAGTCGGCTCAATGTAGATGACCTGCTTGCCCTGTTCTTGTCTTTTGCTGACTTTCTGCTGCTTGGTAGTCGTCAATTTGTTGTTCGCGTCGGCTTTGGTGCGTAGCCGCTGGATGGCATCCATGACATCCGGCTGTTGGGCGAGCACCGCATCACCGAGCTTCTGCGTCCAATCAATCTTGGTGTTCATCATTGCGAGAACATCCGGCGTGGCAATCAATGATTTGACGCTGTCATCCCACGCCTGCTTGTCCACCGCCGCTTTTAGTTGATCGCCCTTCAGGTTTTTATTTTCTTTCGCCCAACGATCGGCCACCACGACCTCGAGCGGATAGGTTGCTGCCATCAGAACCAGGGCGAGAAGATTGTCGGGATAAAGCGCGATGGGCGCAACAAGGGCATCGAGTTGTTCGGGTTTGAGCAGTTGCTCGCTTGGTGCCGCCGCGGGTGGCGGCTGATTTTGCGCGAAAACGGTCAGGGGGGTCAGCACAATGACGAAAAAAAACGGCAACACGCGTAGTAAAAGGTGGTGCAAAGCCATCTGCGCCTCCACTCAAACGCAACGGTGGTCCACAGACAAATCGCCATAAATTCGTATCAGAATACAAGCCGGTTGATTCAGATTAAGCAAGAGATTGCCATGTCCGCTCGTTGCCGTTGGCAGGCATTTTTCAAGACGGGTAAGCGGGTAAGCAGGCATTTTTCAAGACGGGTAAACGGGTAAAATGTCCGTTTCCGAGGGCAAAGCGGCCATTGAAATCAAGTATTGCGCTAATCCCAGAAAAGGGGTGCGCATCTCATTATCTAAATTAAGTGCAAACAGCCGCAGTGGTTCCTGTCGGAACTTGAGCCAGCATATATTTAGGTTGGCGTCAGCCACCAAAGTCGGCGCGAAGCAAACTGTCAACGGACACGGTCCTATCGAGCCGCCCGAGTTTTTCGGCCATACCGTCGGCTCTCAGGAGATCACGCACTGAACCATGCGCGCCGACAACGCGCAATTTGATACCGCGGGCTGTGAGTTGACCGTGCAATTCATTCAACATGCGCGAGCCGGCAAGATCGAGATATGGAGATGCAGAGAGATCGCAGATGACCAGGCGGACTTCGGCACCGGCCGCCGTCCGTAACCGGTTCAAGACGGCTTCCAGCACCGCGTCGGTATTGACGTAAATTAGTGATGCTTCGGGACGGAATACGATCACGCCGGACAGCGGTTCGTTCTCGGGATGGCGGTCCATGTCTGAATAGTTGTTGGTACCGGGAATGCGGCCGAGAAACGCCACGTGCGGCTGCGATGCGCGGGCCAGGAGCAGCATGATGGAGGCGAGTGCAGCAAGCAGGATGCCGTCAAGGATTCCCAGAAGCAGCACGGCACCAAGAGCAATCGTTGCGGCATAAAAGTCCAGCCGACTCACGCGCCACATGTGGAACAGCGCCGGAAAATCCAAAAGCCCGTACACTGCTGTCAGCACAACGGCCGCCAGTACTGCTTTGGGCAGATTTTCCAGCAGGCCGGTCAGGAAAAGCAGGCACAGAGCAAGTGTGATTGAGGCAAAGACCAGCGCGAGCGACGTACGCGCGCCCGCCTTGTCGTTCACTGCCGATTGCGACAATCCGCCCGCCACCGGATAGCCGTGCCCCAATGCGGTCAAAAGATTGGCCGCGCCGATGCCAAGAAGCTCTTGTCGCGGATCCAGTGCATATCTGTGTTTGGCGGCAAAGGTGCGTGCGGCCGATACGCCCTCAATATAGGCCAGCAGCAAACAGCCGGCGGCCAACGGGAAGATCCCCTCCACGTCATGTAGCCGCAGCGCCGGGCCCGCGAATGTGGGCAGCCCGGACGGTATCTCTCCCGTCGTCGGCACTCCGAGAGCCGGAAGCCCGAGCATGGTTGCAGCAACGATTGAAAATGCAACAACTGCAAGCGCGATCGGCTTTCCTGGCAGGATACGTTCGCCAAGGACGAGCAGCCCGATCGCGGCAACACCAACGGCGAGCACGAGGTAACGCGTCTGGCCGAGCTGGCCGACAATCAGCACAGCTCGTTCAAAAAAGTTATGTCCTCCTCCTGGCACGCCCAAAAGACTTGGCAATTGGGTCATGGCGATGGTCAACCCTGCGCCGGCCTTGAAGCCCACAAGAATACTGTCACTGATCAGTTTCACGAGCGCGCTCAGTCGCAACAACCAGGCGAGCAAGGAAAGTCCGGCCACCGTGAAAGCTGCCAGACTGGCAATCTGTGCATAGCGTTGCGCGTCTCCGTCCGCCATTGCTCCCACAGATGCGGCAACCATGAGCGAGATAGCGGACGTGGGACCGATCGCAAGTTGACGTGAAGAGCCGAGCAGAGCGTAGCCCAGGCCGCCCAGCAGGTAGCCGTACACGCCGACTTGCGGGGGTAGGCCCGCAAGTCCCGCGTAGGCGAGGGAAACGGGGATCGCGTAGGCTGCCAGCGTCACTCCGGCGACGACATCATTTTGCAACCAGTCCACGCGATAACCTGCCAGCCAACGCGCTGGCGGAAACCACCAAAGCCAGGTCGATCCGTGCTCCGCGGGGTTCGTCATCCCTGACGCCTTAACTGCAAAACAATTGTCACACATTCCGTACGGAACGCGTAATTTATTCGCTTGATTCACATCGAAGCGGTCTGACTCTTCATTTTGGATATTGCGTCCAAGGTTTTTTCGTAGCTCGCAAATAGACAAACCAATAAACCGCGGCGACCATGATCGATCCGCCGATTATGTTCCCGATTGTCACGGGAAGCAGATTGCCGACAAAAAAATTCCCCCACGTCAATTCCGGAAAATCTGCCGCTGTCCTGCCTATGGCTTTCCAGAAAGAATCGGGCGCCCCGGCTTTGATAAAGAGGCCGGCCGGTATGAAGTAGATGTTTGCAATACAGTGTTCAAAACCAGCCGCTGCGAATGCCGCGATTGGTGGGATAACGGTTACGACCCTGTCGATGTTCGTGCGTGCGCTGAAAGACATCCATACCGCCAGACAGACCAAGGCATTGCACATGATCCCGAGAGCCAGTGCCGGAATAAAGGCCAGCGATGTTTTCGCATTTGCCGTGCTTAATGCTGCGAGTCCGACCGCACCTCCGCCGAAGGTATATTGCGTGGTGTAGAACATCAGAGCCGCGGTTGCGATCGCGCCGAAAAAATTTCCGGCAAATGAAATACCCCAATTGAGCAGCAGCGCGCGTGTCGTGACCTTTCCGCTGGCCCAGGCCATGACCAGCATATTGTTTCCGGTGAAAAGCTCCGCTCCCGCGATGACGACCATGATGAGCCCGGCCGAAAACACGAGTCCGATGAGGAGGCGCACAACGCCGTAAGGCAGCCCAGTTGCCCCTGCGCTGACCGTCGTTGCGAAGATTGCGCCGAAGGAAATGAATGCGCCGGCCGTGATGCTGAGAACAACCAGGGTTGTCAGGTCGAGTGAAGCTCTTTTCACGCCGCTCTGTTCGGCGCGCACGGCCATGCTTGCCGGCATGATGGCGTCGAAAGTCACCACTTGTGGAACGGAAACCTGGTTGTCGGCTGGCCTGTGCTTCATTTGCGCCGCTAACCGCCCGTGCCGGTAGCCGCGAGGATGCCGACGATTTGCACCGCGATCACTTTCAAAATCGTCATTGACGGGAAGATCATCGCGTAGCCGATATCGGGCCGCTCGGTCGGCGCCATCTTGGTCGAATAGACAAGGATGGCGGGATTTCCAGTCGCGCCTGAGGCGACGCCAACCAGATCGTCATACGGGATCTTCATGAGATAGTAGCCCACGATGAGGACGATCAACACGGTCGTCAGCAGGACGGCTATCCCGATAAAGAACATCGTAAAGCCCGACTCTGCGATGGTGCGCACAAAGGGCTGGCCGGCGTTGACGCCGACGGTGGCGAGAAACATCGCGAGCCCGAAATTGCGAAGCACGATGTTGGCCGGCAGCGGCATCGTCCACAGCATGGGGCCCGTCCGCCGCAATTTGCCGAGGATGAGCGCAACAATCAGCGGGCCGCCGCCGATGCCAAGCGTGACCTTGCCGACGCCCGGAACTGGGATCGGAATAAGTCCGAGCAGGACGCCGAGCACCATCCCGACTCCAAGTGAGACGTAACTGAATTCTGCGGCCGCTTTTACCGTGTCGCCGAAATATTTCCTGATCTCTTCCTTCCGATCCGGCGGCATCAGCACGCCAACGCGATCGCCAAACTCAAGCATCAACTCCGGCGTCGGCACAAGATCCGCATCGTAACGCCTTACGTGCAGCAGATGGACCGGAAAACCAGTGGGCAATGGCAGGCTGGAGAGCGGCACGCCAACCACGTTTGCTTTCCCGACGAACACGCGGATATAGTCGAGATCGGCTCTGTCCCTGATGAGCTGGCCAGGTGCCAATTTTCCAAGCCGCGCGGCCGCTTCCGCAATCGTGTCTTCTCTCTCGCTGACGATCATAAGAGCGTCGCCGGATGACAACGTGATGTCGGCCGCCGGAACGATGTTCTGTCCCGCCTTTCGAACCATCGTCACCTGCACGCCGCTCGGCAGCTGCTTGGTGAGTTCAGCAAGCGTTTGGCCGGAGACTTTCTCCCCCACGGAAATTTCGCCCATGTGGAAGCGCTGCGCTTTTGCCGGAAATTTCGGCTGAACAATGCGCGTCATGAAATAGATGCACAGGATCGGGCCGATAACGCCGAAAGGGTAGGCAATCGAATATCCGATTGAGGGTTCCTTGTTGTTCATGACATCGAGCGCGGCCTGGAGCGTCGCGGTGCTCGTCATCGATCCCGCATAGATACCGAGGGTGTGACCAATTTTGATGCCGAAGGCCTGACCCAGACCGAGCGCCACAAGGAGGCCGGCCACACAGCCGACCAACGCCAGCAGGTTGTACTTGCGGCCGACTCCGCGCATTCCTTCAAAGAACTGGCGTCCATACAGGATCCCGATGCCGTAAAGGAACATGATCAGGCCGGTCAGCCCAATGGGCCCGGTGATTTGCGCCTTCGGTGCGAATGCGCCGAGCGCAAGACCGACGAACAGAACGGCGCCGACACCAAGCGAAAATCCGCCGATGTTGATCTGTCCGACAAGGTAACCGAGACCGATTGCCAGAAACGCCGTAAGAATTGGCTGGGTGCCGATGATCTCGCGAGCAAGGTCTAGCATGGAAAACTCCCCCTGGAATCTCGCACTGCTTGCCTGTCGAAAGCCCGATCAGCGGACGCGGCAACCTGCGGAGCGGAATTGTTCGATCACACGAGCGATAAGGTCTGGCGTTGGCGTCTGCGTATCGGCGTTTTTGTAATCGAGCTTCATCGCCTTCCACTTGAACGCACCCAGCTGGTGGAATGGTTGAACCTCCACCCACTCAACGTTTTTCATTGGTGCGACAAATCTGGCGATGCCTTCGACATTGGCAGGATCGTCTGTGTGGCCAGGGACGAGGGTGAACCGCACCCACACAGGCTTGTTCATTTTTGACAGACGCTCGGCGAACCGCAGCGTCGGAGCCAGATCGCGGCCGGTGACCTTCCGATAAGTGTCGGGATTTGAACTTTTAATGTCGAGCAGGACGAGATCGAGAACGGAAAGATAGGACTCATCGACCCGGTCGCCCAGAAAACCCGACGTTTCGATTGCCGTGTGCAAACCCAGTTTTTTGGCGGCGGCCAGAATTTGCTTGGTGAAGGCGAGCTGCACCATGGGTTCGCCCCCCGATATGGTGAGGCCGCCATCTAGCGCGCGCAGGGCCGGGGCGAACTGCCCAAGGCGATCGATCACCTGCTGGACGGAGATATGTGTCCCGTCCTTCAGATGCCATGTGTCGGGGTTGTGACAGTAGGTACAGCGAAGCAGGCAACCCGACACGAACAGGACCGCGCGCAGGCCTGGCCCGTCGTAGCGGGATGACGTTTCGTAGGAATGAACGTAGCCAAATGCACCCTGAGCCTCGTCCTTAAGCTCGCCTTCATCAGGCGCATCCGGGGAAAGCCCGACACGCAGATCGTGTCGGCTGCCGGCTTCTAAAGTTCCAAGGGTTGACATTGCAGGTACCTCAGATCTGGCCGTGGAACGTCCGGCTGATCACATCCCTCTGCTGCTCGGGGGTCAGCCGGACGAAATTGACTGCATAGCCGGACACGCGAATCGTGAGCTGCGGATACTTGTCCGGGTTCTTCATCGCGTCCTCGAGCGTTTCCTTGTCAATGACGTTCAGGTTCATGTGGAACCCGCCATGATCGAAATAGACGTCGAACGCCTTCGTCGCTGATTCAATGAGCTCGTGTTCGGACAAGTGTGCCTTCTGCGGGGCAACAGAAACGGTGTAGCTGATGCCGTCCTGCGAATCCTTGTAGGGCAGTTTCGCAACCGACAGGCACGAGGCGAGCCAGCCGTGGTTGTCGCGGCCGTGCATGGGGTTCGCCCCCGGCCCGAAAGGCTCGCCCTTGCGGCGCCCGTCGGGCGTATTGCCGGTGGCTTTACCGTAGACGACGTTCGAGGTGATGGTCAGCACGCTTTGGGTGTGCGTCGCATTCCGGTACGTCGGATGCTTGCGGATTTTCTGCATGAAGCCCGTGACGAGCTCGGATGCTATCTTGTCGACGCGATCATCGTTGTTGCCGAATTGCGGAATGTTGGCATTGCCTTCGTTCTTGAAGTCGACGGCCAGGCCCTTATCATCGCGAATGACGCGGATTTTTCCGTACTTGATGGCGCTGAGACTGTCGGCGACGACTGACAGACCCGCAATTCCGAAGGCCATCGTGCGCAGGATGTCGCGGTCGTGCAGCGCCATCTCGAGCCGCTCATAAAAATACTTGTCGTGCATGTAGTGGATGCAGTTCATCGCATGCACGTACACACGAGCGAGCCATTCCATGGTTGTGTCGAATTTCTTCATCACCTCGTCATAGTCGAGGAATTCGCCGCTCACCGCAGGCGTCGGCGGCGCGATCTGATCGCCCGAGATCTCATCGCGGCCGCCATTGATTGCGTAAAGCAGCGCTTTGGCGAGATTGACGCGCGCGCCAAAGAATTGCATCTGCTTGCCGAGCTTCATCGCCGACACGCAACACGCAATGCCGTAGTCGTCTCCCCAGAACGGGCGCATCAGGTCGTCGTTTTCGTATTGCAGCGACGACGTATCGCGGCTGACCTTGACGCAATATCGCTTGAACGTGGCGGGGAAGTGCTTCGACCAGAGCACAGTGATGTTCGGCTCGGGCGCCGGACCCAGATTGTAGAGAGTGTGCAGCATGCGGTAGCTGCTCTTGGTCACGAGCGTACGGCCGTCGAGGTCCATCCCTCCCACGCATTCGGTCGCCCAGTAGGGATCGCCGCTGAACAGCGCGTCGTATTCAGGCGTACGGAGGAATCGGACGATACGGAGCTTTTGCACGAGCTGGTCCCACAGCTCCTGGGCTCCGGCTTCGTCCAGCCTGCCTTCACGAATGTCGCGTTCGATGTAGATGTCGAGGAACGAGGAGATGCGTCCGATCGACATTGCCGCGCCGTTGGCCTCCTTGATGGCGCCGAGATATGCAAAGTAAGTCCATTGAACCGCCTCGCGCGCATTGGTCGCCGGCCGGGAAATGTCAAAGCCGTAGAGTTTTGCCATCGCGGCGAGATCTTTGAGTGCGCGAATTTGCTCGGCCAATTCCTCACGCTGGCGGATCACCTCGTCAGTGGGCCACATGTCATCGATCTGCGCGCGTTCAATCTGCTTCACCTCGAGCAGTCGATCGACGCCGTACAACGCAACGCGACGGTAGTCGCCGATGATACGTCCCCGCCCGTAGGCATCGGGAAGCCCGGTAACAATTCCTGATCTTCGGCATCGCATGATCTCCGGCGTGTATGCGTCAAACACGCCGTCGTTATGTGATCTTCGATACTTCGTGAATGCTTCGTGCACCTGTGGGTCGGCTTCGAAGCCCGCGGCCTTGAGGCCCGCTTCGACCATGCGCAGACCGCCGAACGGGAAGATCGCACGCTTGAAGGGCTGATCTGTCTGCAGGCCTACGACAACTTCGTTGTCGCGATCGATGTAGCCGGGCTTGTGCGCCAGCATTGTCGAAGGGGTCTTTGCGTCGACGGCGAGGACGCCCTTTTTTCGTTCTTCCTGAAAGTATGGCTGCAGTTTTGCCCAGACGGCTTTTGTCTTCGCGGACGCCGGCGCGAGAAATTTTTCGTCGCCGGTATAGGGCGTCACATTGCGAACGATAAAATCCCGAACGTTGATCGAAGTCCGCCAGTCGCCAGGATTAAAGCCGCGCCAAGAATCCTCACCGCCTTTGGTCTCGACTTCCTTTGCAAGTGCGGCGCTACCTTTCATAGCGATTTCTCCCTGTTGGGCGTTTGTCACATTGGCGTTATGGCTTTTTTTAATCGTAGCGCCCTGTTGGACGAGTGTATACACTTGCCCTGGTGCTGCTCCTTTGACGTGAATCAAACGCGATCGACGGGGTCCGCGCTAGTATTCAACTTGGAAAATTGGAGCGCGATCTGCTGTTGGATTCGCGAGGGTGAATCTGTGGCTCAAGGAGAAGGGCGATGGCAATGTCTTCCACGGCGCAACAAGGCAGTGCAAAGCCTCATGCCAAATACGAACGTCTGATCGCCAGGGCGAAGGGAGTCGAGGCTGCCAAGACCCTTGTCGTTCACCCGTGCGATGAGACTTCGTTGCGCGGCGCGCTCGAAGCGGCGGAGACCGGCATTATCGTACCTATTCTGGTCGGTCCGGCGGGAAAGATCGCGGCAGTCGCGCGCGCTCACAAATTGAATCTGGACGGCATCGAAATTGTCGACGTGCCGCACAGCGATGCGGCCGCCGCCAAGGCCGTCGAGCTCGTCAAGGCGGGCATGGGCGAGCTTCTGATGAAGGGCAGCCTGCACACCGACGAGCTGATGCGCGCCGTGACGTCCTCGAGCACAGGCCTGCGCACCGCACGGCGTATCAGTCATGTCTTTGTCATGGACGTGCCGACATATCCTGAAACCCTCTTCATCACTGATGCCGCGATCAATATCTTTCCCGATCTCGACGTCAAACGCGACATTGTGCAGAACGCGATCGATCTCTGGACGCAGACAGGTCTCGGGACGCCACGAGTGGCCATTCTCTCTGCGGTCGAGACCGTCACATCGAAGATACCGTCCACGATCGATGCGGCGGCCTTGTGCAAGATGGCCGACCGCGGCCAGATCACTGGCGGCATCCTCGATGGGCCACTTGCCTTCGACAACGCGATCGATCCGGAAGCAGCTAAAATCAAAGGCATCAAGTCCGAGGTTGCAGGTCGCGCCCAGATTCTCGTCGTTCCCGATCTGGAAGCCGGCAATATGCTGGCCAAGAACCTTTCATTCATGGCGAATGCGGATGCCGCAGGCATCGTCCTCGGCGCTCGCGTGCCTATCGTCCTGACATCGCGCGCCGACTCGGTGCGCACGCGCATGGCGTCCTGTGCGGTCGCCGTGCTCTATGCCGATGCGCGCCGCCGTCAAGCGACCGTCACTGCGGTGTGACCGCCATGGATGCCATTCTTGTCGTCAACGCCGGATCGTCGAGCCTCAAATTCCAGGTGTTCGCAACCAGCGGCTCGGGTGGCGAGCTTGACTGCCTGGTCAAAGGCCAGGTCGATGGGGTCGGCAGCCGTCCGCGCCTGAGGGCCGAGGGCGCCGACAAAAAATCCCTGATCGACCAGACGTACAGTGCCGACAAAATCCCGGATCTGCCCGCCGCCATCCATGTCGCGGGTGAATGGCTGCGCAGCACGCAGAAGGTCAATCTCCTCGCCGTCGGACATCGCGTTGTTCACGGAGGTCCCGACTTTGACCGGCCCGTGCGCGTGACCCGGGAGGTCGCGGCGCAACTCGAACGCTACGTCTCGCTGGCGCCGCTGCATCAACCGAACAACCTTGCTCCGATCCGGACACTTCTTGACCGCCGTCCGGAGCTGCCACAGGTCGCCTGTTTCGACACCGCGTTTCATCGTGGCCACGGCGCGCTGGCGGACTATTATGCATTGCCCGAGAGCTTCTACAGGGAGGGCGTGCGGCGTTACGGCTTTCACGGCCTTTCCTATGAATATATCGCCCAGCGCTTGCCGCTTGTCGCGCCGGACATTGCGAAGGGTCGCGTGGTCGTCGCGCATCTTGGCAGCGGCGCCTCAATGTGCGCTCTCGCAAGCGGCCGAAGCGTCGAAAGTACGCTTGGATTCACGGCTCTCGATGGATTGCCCATGGGAACTCGCCCCGGGCAGCTCGATCCCGGCGTAGTGCTTTACTTGATTGCAGAAAAAGGAATGAGCCCGGCGGCGGTCCAGGACCTTTTCTATAAGGAATCCGGGCTGAAGGGGCTTTCCGGAATCAGCAACGACGTACGCGAGCTCCAGGATAGCAAGGATCCGAAAGCGGCATTTGCGCTCGACTATTTCGCGTATCGCGCCGGACTCTATGTCGGCATGCTGACGGCCGCACTCGGCGGGCTCGATGCCTTCGTTTTCACGGCCGGCATCGGTGAAAACTCGCCGACAATGCGCGCACGCATCGCCGAGCGTCTCGCCTGGCTTGGGATCGGTCTCGACGCCGCCGCGAATAACGCAGGTGCAACGCTGATATCGAAAAACGACAGCCGCGTTCCTGTCTATGTTATCCCGACAAACGAAGAGCTGATGATCGCGCGACATACGCTGGAGCTGCTTTCGACCCAAAGCGTCGCACCCAGGACTGCTACAGGATAGGCTCCGCTGGATCTAAACCGTGGGCGGGGGCTCCTCATGTACTGGAAGCAATCGTACTATCTCAAAGACCATTTCAGATCTTCGCTCTGGCTCGTTCCACTTATTGCGATTCCCTTCGCGCTTGTTGCGACCCGCTTATTGCACCACCTGGATGCCTGGCTCGGTTGGCGTTTTCTCGACTTCGGCGCATCTGCCGCCGAGGCGATGCTCAACACCATCATTACGGCTACGATGAGCTTTGTCGTTTTTACGTTTGGCTCGCTCCTCGTTGCCCTTCAGGTTGCAAGCGGACAACTGACCCCGCGCATCATCGCCACCATATTGGTCCGAAATAACGTTGTCAGGTATACAACCGGCCTTTTCATTTTTACCCTGCTGTTCGCGGTCAGCGCGCGGAACACGATGCAGGGCGATGTTTTTCAGCTCGTCATATTCGTCGCCGCTTGCCTCGGAATCCTGTGCTTTGCGGCATTTCTTTTTCTGATCGATTATGCTGCGCGACTGTTGCGCCCGATCAGCATTGTGAGCCACGTTGGCGAGGCCGGGATCGCGGTCATTGACAGCGTTTACCCGGACCCGAACCTGGGTCCAACGCAACCGAACAGCGACCGTTTCAATCTTGGAAAACCGGCGCGGACAATTGAGCACCGAGGCACGTCGGAAATCGTTCTCGCGGCCAATGTGAACGAGCTTGTGGCCGAGGCCGAGGGATCCGGCGGCGTGATCGAATTCGTTCCGCAGGTGGGCGATTTTATTGCGACCGACGAGCCATTGTTCAACTTGTACGGTGGGGCTGCCTCGCTCGACGAGGGAAGGCTGAAATCAACCGTCGCATTCGGGCCGGAACGGACGTTGGAACAGGACCCGACCTTCGCCTTTCGTATCATCGTTGACATCGCGCTCAAGGCTCTGTCACCCGCCATCAATGATCCGACGACGGCTGTCATTGCAATCGACCAGCTGCATCGGTTGCTCCGGAAAGCCGGAAACAAGAACCTGCGCACCGACGAGATCCTCGATAAAACCGGAAAGCTGGTGGTGATCTTTCGAACGCCGAATTGGCGCGACTTTGTGCATCTCGCATTCACCGAAATACGTCACTGCGGCGCGCAAAATATGCAGATTGCCCGGCGACTGCGCGCAATGATCGAAAACCTGGTTCAGACATTGCCGGGAAATCGTCATCCCGCTTTGCAGAAAGAACTGCAATTGCTGGACCGCGCAGTCGAAGAGCACTTTCGCTATCCCGAGGATCTTGCCCTTGCCCGCGTGGGAGATGCGCAGGGTTTGGGGGGCGCGTCAGGTATCCAGAAGACGCAGTAAAAGAGGCCTCAGGCCTTCGTGCGTGAAGTCCAGAGCCGTCGACGAAATTCGTCGGCCAAGAGGCAGATGCTGATCAGGAACACCCAGAAAGGAAAGGCCACGAACACCCACGAAAAATACGAACTGCCGAACAGGAGCAGCAGCGCAAGAACGAACCCGAGATAGGCGACCCAGCGGGGCGCGATGCCGGTGTAGGTGATGACGGTCGAAGTCGAGAACATGAACACGGCCGCCATCTTGACCAGGTAAATGTTCACCAGATTGTAGCTGAGCGTGCGGGCCAGCTGAAATGTCGGGGCGCTCGTCAGAGCCTGGGAATCGGCGGCAAAGGTCAAAATGATTGCGCCTATGACGGCCGCCAGAACAAAAAGCATGGCCAGAAACAGCAGGCTGCTCCCCAGAAATACCGTGGCAAAAAAACGGTCCTCAAGTGCGCCAAGGCGATCGCGCAACGCCCCCACAAACCAAAGGAACGCTATTCCCGCGAACGGGAGAAGATTGAGCGCAAAACCGACCAGTCTCGAGCTTGTCTTGAGCCACTCGCCGGGTTCGGCGGGATCGCTTGGAACGGAAATGCGCAGCATCGAGAACGCGGCGACAAACAACACGGAAAAGACTATTCCCGCGATGGCGGCCGCCCGCGGTGTTTTCAGTTTTGCCTGGACCATTTTGTCGGTCGGCATCGCAAATCGGTCCGTTAATCCGGATCAACTAAGCCGGAGCGTGACATGCACGGTGCCTGACTCGCGCTTCGTGCCCATTTGCAGCCCGCTTTTCTCGAAAGTCTTCAGCATCGGGATATTCTCCGGCAACACCTCGGCGGTGAATTCCTTCAGTCCGGCATCGCGAGCAAGTATGGCCAGATGCCGCAACAACGCCGCACCGATGCCCTGACCCTGATAGTCGTCGATCACAACGAAAGCGATCTCTGCCGTGCCGGGCCGCACGACGATATACCGGCCGCCGGCGACGATATCGGCACGGCCGGCTTCTTCGACGACCGCGACAAGCGCGACATGATTGACAAAGTCGACGTTCAGGAAGAATGCACGTTCCTTCTCCGAAAATTCACGCTTCGCGCCGAAGAAGCGGCGGTACATCGACTGGGAACTGGTGTGATTGATGGCGGCCAACAGACCAGGCTTGTCTTCCGGCACAAGGGCGCGGATTTCGACCATGCGCCCATCACGCAGACGCTCCATCGCCGAATACGTCGCCGCTTCGAGCATCGTCGACAATCCAACCCTGTCCAGGCAGGTCACGCTTTAAATCCACGTGTGTGCAAGGTTTTTGACTTACCTCTTTGACTTAGATCAAATGTGTGGCGGCGACCATGATCAATAGTTTTTCA
>Ga0187788_10000286_pt1 | contig 13773 bp, 8 predicted proteins | sample 1015_BV01_MP10_2_FD_133008 | JGI IMG/M metagenome (GOLD analysis project Ga0187788, IMG submission 133008) | Tropical peat soil microbial communities from peatlands in Department of Meta, Colombia - 1015_BV01_MP10_20_MG | ecosystem: Environmental > Terrestrial > Soil > Wetlands > Peat | place...
CCACCAGGTCGAAGACGTGGCTGCCGGGCGCGTCCGCCCCGGTGATCCAGACCGTGCCGGAGACCACCCGGGGATCGAGCAGGTAGCGGATCCCGCTGGCGTTGCGCTCCCCCAGCACGCCCGGCCCGATGTAGCCCTTGACCAGCTCGGGGCGGGCCGCGAAGTCGGCCTCGGTGAACGGCTCCACCTCCGCGGGCGCGACCGCGGCCGCCAGCCGCTTCAGGTCGACCTCGCGGTCCCCGGGCACCCCGACGCACAGCGGCTGTCGCCGGCCGTCGGGGTGGACCAGGGTGACCACGACGTTCTTCAGGGTGTCCGCCGCTGTCCAGGCCCGGTCCGACCGTGCGAAGTGCCGGTTGGCGAACTCGACCAGGGTCTCGATGGTCGGGGTGTCCGGGGTCTGCTCGGCGTGCGCGGCGGGCACGTCCTGCCAGTCCCGCTCCGGCGGCCCCGCGGTCACCACCGCCTCGGTGTTCGCGGCGTAGTCGCAGGCCGAGCAGCGCACGAAGGTGTCCTCGCCGACCTCGGCGGGTTGCAGGAACTCCTCGCTGCGGCTGCCGCCCATCGCACCGGACATCGCCCAGACGATCACGTAGTCCAGCCCGAGGCGGTCGAAGGTCTTGATGTAGGCCGCCCGGTGGGCGTCGTAGGAGCGCTGCAGGCCGGCCTCGTCGATGTCGAAGGAGTAGGAGTCCTTCATCACGAACTCCCGGCAGCGCAGCAGGCCGGCCCGGGGACGCGCCTCGTCGCGGTACTTGGTCTGGATCTGGTAGATGGACAGCGGCAGGTCCTTGTACGAGGAGTACAGGTCCTTGACCAGCAGGGTGAACATCTCCTCGTGGGTGGGGCCGAGGAGCATGTCGTTGCCCTTGCGGTCCTTCAGCCGGAACACGTGGTCGCCGTACTCCGCCCAGCGCCCGCTCGCCTCGTACGGCTCGCGAGGCAGCAGCGCGGGGAAGTGCACCTCCTGGAACCCGGCGGCGTCCATCTCCTCCCGGACCACCCGCTCCACGTTGCGGTAGACCAGATAGCCCAGCGGCAGCCACGAATAGATGCCCGGGGCCGCGCGGCGGATGTAGCCGGCCCGGACCAGCAGCCTGTGGCTGGGGACCTCGGCGTCCGCGGGATCCTCGCGCAGGGTCCGCAGGAACGCCGTCGACATGCGCAGCAGCACCGGTGTGCCTCCATCCTCGGTTGGAACGAGGCTACCGACAGTCAGCACCAGCCTCCGACCGGGTTTCCGGCGCCGCTCCCTTGCTCGCTGAACGCCGCGTTGCTCGCTGAACACCGCTCGGAGCCCCGTTGAAAGCGTTTGCAACCGGCTGCGAGCGAGCAAAGCGGGCGCCGGTGAGCAATGCGGTGCCGGCCATCCCACGCGGACCCCGCGTGAACTGTGCGGCGTTACGCGCATCCCGTTTGCGCACGGTGTCACACCGTGCCCTTCCTTTGCGCACGGTGTGACACCGTGCGCAAAGGGGAGGGGCTCAGAACAGGACGGTGGCGTAGGCGCCGACCGCGTGGAAGCCGACCCGCTCGTAGGCCCGGATCGCCCGGGTGTTGAAGCTGTTCACGTACAGCGAGACCACGGGGGCGACCTCCCGCTGCACGATCCCGGCGACCGCCGCGACACCGGGCGCCGCCAGGCCCCGGCCCCGGTGCGCCGGGTTGACCCAGACCCCCTGCACCTGCACGGCGTCCGGCGTGACCGAGCCGAGCTCGGCCTTGAACAGCACCTCCGGGCCGCCCGGCCCGGGGTCGATGCGCACGAACGAGCGGCCCGCGCCGACCAGGGCGGCGACCTGGGAGTGGTACAGGGTCCCGCCGTCCGCGGTCACCGGCGAGTACCCCACCTCCTCGGTGAACATCGCCACGCAGGCCGGGACCACCAGGGACAGCTCCTCCGGCGCGCTCCGCCGCACCGCCGGGTCCGCCGCGACCCGGGGCGGTCCGGTCAGCGCCATCAGCGGCTGGTGCGCCCGGACCTCCCGGGCCGGCCCCCAGTAGGGCCGCAGCCAGCGCCACATCTCCAGCACCGGCTCGGCCGGCCCGACGATCGACGAGCACTGCCGGCCCTGCCGGCGCGCCCTGGCGGCGAAGGCCTCCACGGCCTGCCCTCCGGCCTGGGCGGGCACCAGGTTGGCGCCCGACCAGCACACCGCACCCAGCCGCGACCCCTCGTACCAGCCCCAGATCTCACCGCCGCTGCGGCGCGCGTCGGTCCAGACCGCGTACAGGCGGGAGGCGACGAAGAGGTTGGCGACCAGGTCCTGCTGGCACAGCGCAAGGGCCTCCTCGACGTCGTCCCGCCCGAGGATCCGCAGCGCCGACCGCAGCACAGTTGCATCCTCGCCCACTGGCTGGGAATCAGCTGACCGTGACCACGGGCCGACCGGGCGGCTGAGGTCCGGCGTCGGGTCCGGCGCCGGGTCCGGCGTCGCCCCCGGCCTCCTCGGCCAGGCGCAGTGCCTCCTCGAGCAGGGTCTCCACGATCCGGGACTCGGGCACCGTCTTGACCACCTCGCCGCGGACGAAGATCTGCCCCTTGCCGTTGCCGGAGGCGACCCCGAGGTCGGCCTCCCGCGCCTCCCCCGGGCCGTTGACAACGCAGCCCATCACCGCCACCCGCAGCGGCACCTCCAGCCCCTCCAGACCGGCGGTCACCTGCTCGGCCAGCCGGTACACGTCCACCTGGGCCCGGCCGCAGGAGGGGCAGGACACGATCTCGAGCTTGCGCGGGCGCAGGTTGAGCGACTGCAGGATCTGCAGGCCGACCTTGACCTCCTCCACCGGCGGCGCGGACAGGGAGACCCGGATGGTGTCCCCGATCCCCTTGGCGAGCAGCGCGCCGAAGGCCACCGAGGACTTGATCGTGCCCTGGAACGCCGGGCCCGCCTCGGTCACCCCCAGGTGCAGCGGCCAGTCGCCGCGCTCGGCGAGCATCTCGTAGGCCCGGACCATCACCACCGGGTCGTGGTGCTTGACCGAGATCTTGAAGTCGTGGAAGTCGTGCTCCTCGAACAGCGAGGCCTCCCAGACCGCCGACTCGACCAGCGCCTCCGCGCTCGGCCTGCCGTAGCGCTCGAGCAGCCGGGGGTCGAGCGAACCGGCGTTGACCCCGATCCGGATCGAGACGCCGGCGTCCGCGGCCGCCCCGGCGATCTGCTTGACCTGGTCGTCGAACTTGCGGATGTTGCCGGGGTTGACCCGGACGCCGGCGCAGCCGGCCTCGATCGCCGCGAAGACGTATCGGGGCTGGAAGTGGATGTCGGCGATCACCGGGATCTGGGACTTGCGGGCGATCATGGGCAGGGCGTCCGCGTCGTCCTGGCTCGGGCAGGCCACCCGGACGATGTCGCAGCCCGCGGCGGTCAGCTCGGCGATCTGCTGCAGGGTGGCGTCGACCTGGGTGGTCGGCGTCGTGGTCATCGACTGGACCGAGATCGGTGCGTCCCCACCGACCTGGACCGAGCCGACCTTGATCGCCCGGCTGCGCCGGCGCGGGGCGAGCACCGGCGGCGGGGTGTCCGGCATGCCGAGGCTCACGCTCACGGGTTCACGCTCACTCGTTCAGGCACGCGGCCAGTATCCCGTTTCCGGTCCGGCGTCAACCGCCGAGCCGGATCGGCCGGACGATGTCGGCGTAGATCAGCAGGACGGACATCCCGACCAGGACCGTGGCCACGCTGTAGGCCAGCGGCAGCGCCCGCGCCACGTCCACCGGCCCGGGGTCGGGCCGGTGCCGAAGCCGGGCCACCTGCCGGCGCAGGCCCTCCCACAGCGCCCCGGCGACGTGCCCGCCGTCCAGGGGCAGCAGCGGGATCAGGTTGAAGACGAACAGCGCGAGGTTGAGCGAGACGATCAGCGACAGCAGCTGGGCCAGCCGGTCGGACCAGCTGATCGGGGTCAGCGTCCCCTTCGCGCTGGCCACCTCACCGGCGAAACGGCCCACGCCGACGATGCTGACCGGGCCGGTGGGGTCACGCTGGCCCTTGCCGAAGGCTGCCTGGGCGACGCCCACCATCTTCGCCGGGATCCGCACGATCACCCCGGCGGTCTGGCCGAGCAGGTTCCCGACGATCCCGGGGACGGCGGTCACCGGCTGCCGCACCAGCGCGCGGGTGGGCGTCACGCCGAGGAAGCCGACCCGCTCCAGCACGGGGTTGCCGTCCTGGCCGGTCACCGTGTTCCCGTCGGCGTCGAGCTTGGGCCGCTCGGTGGTCACCGGGGTGACCGGCAGGTCCAGGCGCTGCCCGCTCCGCTCGACGGTGAGCACCACGGGGCGCCCGCCGCTGGCCCGGATGGCCGAGCGGACCTCGTCCCACGTGGTCACCCGCGCGCCGTCGAAGGCGACGATCGTGTCGCCCGGGCGCAGCCCGGCGGCGGCGGCCGGGGCCGGGGGGTCCTGGGGAGTGCACGCGGCGTCCACCGGGGCGTCGGGCTGCAGCACGCACGCGTAGACCTGCGCCAGCTTCGGGGTCTCCGCGGCGACCCCGAAGCCGGTGACGATGATCGTCAGCAGCACGACGGCGATCAGCAGGTTCATCGTCGGCCCGCCCAGCATGATCACCAGGCGCTTGGGCACCGAGCGCGTGTAGAACAGCCGGCCGGCGTCCTCCGGACCCACCTCGCGCTGCGCGTCCTGGCGGGCCTGCTCGATCATCAGGCTCCAGCGGCCGGTGGTGTCCGCCCGGACCGGGCGGCCCGGCTTGGGCGGGAACATCCCGATCATCCGCACGTAGCCGCCGAGGGGGATGGCCTTGACCCCGTACTCGGTCTCCCCCTTGCGGCTGGACCACAGGGTCGGCCCGAACCCGACCATGTACTGGGTGCACTTGACCCCGAACCGCTTGGCCGGCACCAGGTGCCCGATCTCGTGCAGCGCGATCGAGATCGCCACGCCGACCGCGATCACCAGGACACCGAGCAGGTAGGCCATCAGCCGGTTCCCTCCCGGAACCCGCCCTCGGCGGGCACCGCAAGCAGTTCATGGGCACGCCGGCGTGCCCAGACGTCGGCGCTGAGCACATCCTCCAGGCTCAGCTGACCGTCCGGTGGGAGATACCTGTGAACCACCTGTGCCACGGTTGAGACGATCTCCTCGAAGGAGATCCGCCGTGCCAGGAAGGCCTCCACGCACACCTCGTTCGCCGCGTTGTACACCGCAGGATACGTCCGCCCGGCCCGGCCGCATCGGCGAGCCAGTTCCACCGCGGGGAAGGCCTCGTCGTCCAGCGGGAGGAACTGCCAGGTGGCTGCGGAGGTGAAGTCGCAGCCGGTGATCGTGCCCGGCACCCGGTCGGGCCAGCCCAGGGCGAGGGCGATCGGCAGCCGCATGTCCGGCGGGGAGCACTGCGCGACGATCGACCCGTCGGCGAACTCCACCATCGAGTGCACCACCGACTGCGGGTGGATCACCACCTCGATCCGGTCGATGTCGACGCCGAAGAGCAGGTGGGCCTCGATCACCTCCAGGCCCTTGTTCACCAGGGTGGCGGAGTTCGTGGTGATCACCGGGCCCATCCGCCAGGTCGGGTGGGCCAGCGCCTCCTCGGGGGTGGCTGTGCGCAGCCGCTCCCGGCTCCAGCCGCGGAACGGCCCGCCGCTGGCGGTCAGCACCAGCCGCCGGACGTCCGCCCGGCGCCCGGCGCGCAGGCACTGGGCCAGCGCGGAGTGCTCGGAGTCCACCGGCACGATCTGGTCCTCGGCCGCGGCGGCCAGCACCAGGTCCCCGCCGACGATCAGGGACTCCTTGTTGGCCAGGGCCAGCAGCCGGCCGGCCCGCAGCGCGGCCAGCGTGGGGCGCAGCCCGATCGCACCCGTGATCCCGTTCAGGACGACGTCACCCGGCCCGGCCGCGATCTGCTCGGCCGCGTCCGGGCCGGCGAGGATCTCCACCCCGCCGGCTCCCGCCGTGCGCAGCGCCGCCTCGAGCGGTCCCTGCGCCGACGGGTCGGCCACCGCGACGACCCGCGCCCGAAGCGCCGCCGCCTGCTCCGCGATCACCTCCGGCTGCCGGCCGCCGGCGGCCAGCGCGGTCACCCGGAAGCGGTCCGGATTGCGCAGCACGACCTCGACGGCCTGGACGCCGATCGAGCCGGTGCTGCCGAGCAGGACGACGTCCCGCCGGGCCGACGCAGAGGTCACAGACCGATGCCGATGTACTTGGTCTCCAGGTACTCCTCGATCCCCTCGGCGCCCCCCTCCCGGCCGTAGCCGGAGTGCTTGACCCCGCCGAACGGCGCCGCGGCGTTGGAGATCAGGCCCGAGTTGAGCCCGACCATGCCGGTCTGCAGGCGCTCGCTCACCGTGATCGCCCGGGTCAGGTCACGGGTGAACAGGTAGGCGATCAGGCCGAACTCGGTGTCGTTGGCCATCCGCAGCGCCTCCTGCTCGGTGCTGAAGGTGGTCACCGGCGCGACCGGGCCGAAGATCTCCTCCGACGCCATCCGGCTGGCCGCGGGCACCCCGGACATCACCGTGGGGGTGAAGAAGTACCCGCGTCCGCCGACCGGCTCGCCGCCGGTGAGCACCTTGGCCCCGCCGGCGAGGGCGTCCTCGACCAGGTCCTCGACCTTGGAGCGCTGCGTGGAGTCGATCAGCGGGCCGACGTCGACGCCGTCCTCGGTGCCCCGGCCGACCACCAGCGAGCTCATCCGCTGGGCCAGCCGCCGGCCGAACTCCTCGGCCACCGACTCGTGCACCAGGAACCGGTTGGCCGCGACGCAGGCCTCGCCCATGTTGCGCATCTTGGCCAGCATCGCCCCCTGCACCGCGGAATCCAGGTCGGCGTCCTCGAAGATCAGGAACGGCGCGTTGCCGCCCAGCTCCATCGACACCCGCAGCAGCTGCTGCGAGGCCTGCTCGGCGAGCATCCGGCCGGTGTCGGTCGAGCCGGTGAAGGACAGCTTGCGCAGCCGCGGGTCGCGGATCAGCGGCTCGATCACCGCCGAGGTCCGCCGGGTGGTGATCACGTTGAGCACCCCGCCGGGCAGCCCGGCCTCGGTCAGGATCCCGGCGAGCGCGAGCATGGTCAGCGGGGTCTGCGAGGCCGGCTTGATCACGATCGTGCAGCCCGCGGCCACCGCCGGGCCGATCTTGCGGGTGCCCATCGCCATCGGGAAGTTCCACGGCGTGATGAACAGGCACGGCCCGACCGGCTGCTTCATGGTCAGCAGGCGGGAGGCCCCGTTGGGCGCCACCGTGAACCGGCCGTTGATCCGCACGGCCTCCTCGGAGAACCAGCGGAAGAACTCCGCGGCGTAGGCGATCTCCCCGCGGGACTCCTTGACCGGCTTGCCCATCTCCAGGGTCATCAGCAGCGCCAGGTCGTCCACCCGGCTCATGATCATCTCGAAGGCCCGGCGCAGGATCTCCCCGCGGTCCCGCGGCGGCGTCGCCGCCCACGGCTCCTGGACGGCGACCGCGGCGTCCAGGGCCGCCCGGCCGTCCTCGGCGGTGGCGTCGGCGACCCGCGCGATCACCTCCTGGGTCGAGGGGTCCTCGATGTCGAACTCCCGCCCGTCGGCGGCCGCACGCCACTGGCCGCCGATGAACAGCCCGGTGGGCACCCCTCGCAGCACGGCCTCCTCGCGGCCCGCCAGGCCGGTGGTAGCGCTCATTGCCGAACCTCCCAGATCAGTAGCCGGATGGCGGTGCGAGGCGCCATTTCCGTCTGTCATGCCCGATGCGTCCCACCGAAATCGTAGTAGGGCGCCCGTGTCCGCGCCGGGGCCGCCGTCCTATGCTGGCGCCATGTTGGACACCGATCCCACCCTCTCCCAGGCGGCCCCGGCGCACCAGTCGCCGGTGCCCGTCCGGCACCTGGTCACCGAGGTTCCGGGCCCCCGCTCGCGCGAACTGGCGGCCCGCAAGACCGCCGCGGTGGCCGGCGGGGTGGGCACCATGCTCCCCGTCTACGTCGAACGGGCGGGGGCCGGGGTGCTGGTCGACGTGGACGGCAACACCCTGATCGATCTCGGCTCCGGGATCGCCGTGACCAGCGTCGGCAACGCCGCCCCCGAGGTCGTCGCCCGGGTGCAGGAGCAGGTCGCCAGGTTCACCCACACCTGCTTCATGGTCACCCCCTACCCCGGCTACGTGCAGGTGTGCGAGGCGCTGAACCGGCTCACCCCGGGCCGGCACGAGAAGCGCTCGGCACTGTTCAACTCCGGTGCCGAGGCGGTGGAGAACGCCGTCAAGATCGCCCGCCGGGCCACCGGGCGCAACGGCGTGGTGGTCTTCGACCACGCCTACCACGGCCGGACCAACCTGACCATGGCGATGACGGCGAAGAACATGCCGTACAAGGACGGCTTCGGCCCGTTCGCCGGTGAGATCTACCGGGCGCCGATGTCGTACCCGTTCCGCGAGCCCCCGGGCGTGGACGGGCCCGCCGCGGCCGCGCGGGCGATCGACGTGATCGACAAGCAGGTGGGCGCCGGGAACGTGGCCTGCGTGGTGATCGAGCCGATCCAGGGCGAGGGCGGCTTCGTCGTCCCCGCACCCGGCTTCCTGCCGGCGCTGGCCTCCTGGTGCCAGGAGAACGACGTCCTGCTGATCGCTGACGAGATCCAGACCGGGTTCGCCCGGACCGGGCAGATGTTCGCCTGCGAGCACGAGGGGATCGTGCCCGACCTGATCACCACGGCCAAGGGGATCGCCGGGGGCCTGCCACTGGCGGGCGTGACCGGACGGGCCGACCTGATGGACTCGGTGCACTCCGGCGGGCTCGGCGGGACCTATGGCGGCAACCCGGTGGCGTGCGCGGCGGCGCTCGGCGCGATCGCCACGATCGAGGGCCAGGACCTGACCGCGGCCGCCCGGCGGATCGAGTCGATCGCCCTGCCGCTGCTGCAGGACCTGGCCGCCCGGCACCCGCAGGTCGGCGACGTCCGCGGCCGTGGGGCGATGCTGGCGATGGAGATCGTCCAGCCCGGTGGCCGCACGCCCGACCCGGCCGAGACGGCACGGATCAACGCCGCCTGCCACCGCAACGGCGTGGTCACCCTGACCTGCGGCACCTACAGCAACGTGCTCCGGCTGCTGCCCCCGCTGGTGATCGGCGAGGACCTGCTGCGGGACGGGCTGTCGGTGCTGGCGGAGGCGGTCGCGGACTCCGGGGCCGGTCGGTGACCTCGGAGCTGCAGGCGACCGTCGACCCGGGCCGCCTCAACCAGCTGTACCAGGAGGAGACCGAGCGCTTCGTCGCGGCCCGGCCGCGCTCGCGCGAGCTCTTCGAGCGGGCCAGGCGGCATCTGCCGGGCGGCGTCCCGATGTCGTGGATGGTGAAGTGGCCGGGCCCGTACCCGGTGTTCGTCGAGCATGCCGAGGGCGCGCACTTCACCTGCGCCGACGGCATCGACCACGTCGACCTGTGCCTGGGTGACACCGGCGCGATGTCCGGGCACTCGCCGGCGGCGACCGTGGCCACGGTCCGGGAGCAGGTCGGCCGCGGGATCACCGCGATGCTGCCCACCGCGGACGCGGCCATGGCCGCCGAGGAGCTGACCCGCCGGTTCGGCGTGCCGATGTGGCAGTTCACGCTGTCCGCCACCGACTGCAACCGCCACCTGCTGCGCTACGCGCGGCTGGTCACCGGGCGGCCCAAGGTGCTGGTCGTCGACTACTGCTACCACGGCACCGTCGACGAGACCTTCGCCACCCTGGACGAGCAGGGCCGGGTGATGGCCCGCCGGGGGAACCTCGGGCCGCCGGTCCCGCCGGAGCACACCACCGCGGTGGTCGAGTTCAACGACGTCGACGGTCTGGCCGCCGCCCTGGCCCGCGAGGACGTCGCCTGCGCGCTGCTCGAGCCGGCGATGACCAACATCGGCATCGTGCTGCCCGAGCCCGGCTACCACCAGGCGCTGCGCGAGCTCGCCGAGCGGCACGGCACGCTGCTGATCATCGACGAGACGCACACGCTGTGCGCCGGGCCCGGCGGGTGCACGGCCGCCTGGGACCTGCGACCGGACGCGGTCGTCGTCGGCAAGACGATCGGCGGCGGGATACCGGCGGCCGCCTTCGGGATGACCGAGGACTTCACCGAGCGGATCGCGGCCGCGGTGCCGCCGGAGGACGTGGACGTGGGCGGGATCGGCGGGACGCTGGCCGGCAACGCCCTGTCCCTGGCCGCCGTCCGCGCGACGCTCACCGAGGTGCTGACCGACGAGGCGTTCACCCGGATGGAGGCGCTGGCGATCGACTGGACCGCGGGGGTGCAGGGCGTGCTGGACGCCACCGGAGCCCCGTGGCACGTCACCCGGCTCGGCTGCCGCGCCGAGTACGCCTTCTCACCGCAGCCGCCGCGGACCGGCGCGGAGGCGGCGGGCGCCGATGACTTCGCGCTGCAGCAGTACCTGCACCTGCAGGCGCTCAACCGCGGCGTGCTGCTCACCCCGTTCCACAACATGGCGTTGATGTGCCCGGCCACCACGCGGGCGGACGTCGACGCGCACACCGAGGCCTTCGAGCAGGCCGCGCAGGCACTGTTCGGGGCCTGAGGGACGGCGGTCCCCGGGCCGGCTCAACTGCCCGGGGATCGCTCCTGGATCGCCCAGCCGACGCCGTAGTCGCGCAGCCGCTCGAGGAACGGGACGGCGTCGAACGCCTCCGCGCCGCGCACCCCGGTTCCCTTCCAGCTCCCCTCGGCCAGCAGCTCGAGAGCCACCACGGGACCGACCGCGCACTGCCACATCACGCACGAGATCCCGTGCCGGCGCATCGACCAGCCGTTGTCGACGGCCTGGTACACGAACACCTCCCGGGGCTGCAGGTCCCGGCCGGTGCCGGTCACCGACAACCCCACGCACGTCATGCCGTGCACCTGCTCCGCCAGGTCGGCCGGGTCGGGCAGGCAGGCCGCGACGACGTCGCGGGGGCTGACCCGGACCGGGCCGGCCCCGGAGCGCACCACCACGGGTTCGGTGGAGTCCAGCCCGAGCAGGTGCAGCGTGCGCAGCACGTCCAGCACGCGGCTGCCCAGCCCACGCTTGAAGGTGATCCGCCGGGCCCGCAGCCAGCGCGGCATCAGCACGACCTCGCCGTGCTCGAGGTTCACGCACTCCACCGGCCCGATGCCCTCGGGGAAGTCGAAGACCTCCGGCTCGCTGAACGGCTCGGTGACGTACAGGCCCCGGCCGCGCTCCCAGATCAGCGGCGGATCGAGGCACTCCTCGATCGTCGTCCAGATCGAGAACCACGGCGCGAAGCCGTGACCCTCCACGGCCAGGTTCGCCCCCTCGCGCGTGCCGAGCTCCTCGATGTCGGAGAACAGGTGGTCGGCCGCGTACCGGGCGAAGACGTCGGACAGCCCGGGCGTGGCACCCATCCCGACCAGGGCCAGCCGCCCGGCACGCTCCCACTCCACGGTCTTGGCGAACTGGTGGCTGCCGAGCACCACACCCGGCTCGGCGTACGGGCGCTTGTCGTGCCGCCGGGACAGGCTCAGCGACAGGTCGAGGTAGTCGGCCCCGGCCTGGAACGCGCCCTCGAGCACCGGCATCACGGACCGCCCGCCGCAGGTGTTGAGCACGTGGCTGACCCCGTGCTGCACGGCCAGGTCGCGCACCGCGGACTCGTCCGCGGGGTCGACGGCGGCGGCCACGTAGCGCGGGTCGTCGCGGGGACCCTGCACGGCCGCCACGGTCCGCTCCGCCCGCCCGATGTCGGGGTCGGCGACGACCAGGAGGTCGAAGAAGTCCCGCTCCCTGGCCACGCGGGCCACGGCATCGCCGACGCCGCCGGCACCGGCCACGAGGATTCTCACGGGTTATCCGATCTCCCTCCGCCGCTCCGACCAGCGGCCCGACCATGCCACCCGGAGACGTCGCATCGTACGACGAAGCCCGACGTGATGACCGAGAAGGGACGCACAGCACCCAGACGGGTCATTCCTGTGATCATCCGGCATAGCCGCCATGTCAGACTGGGCTCTGCCGGGCCGTTCCGGCCACGGCCGGGCCCGGGCGACGGCCAGGGGCCCGCCGTCCCTTCCGGGAGCCCGCGGTCCCCGCCCTACGAACGAGGCGTACGGTGCCCGATGGCGGGCGCTCTCGTCTGATGCGGGAGGGATCATGAGCTCGAGTTCCGACACCGCCGCCCCGATCGGCTACCCGGAGGCAGCACCGGACAAGGGGCTGAAGGGGGGAGCGCTCGGCCTGCTGTCCACCACCGTGATCGGCGTGGCCTCGACCGCTCCCGCCTACAGCCTGGCCGCGAGCCTGGGGTTCGTCGTGCTGACCGCGAGCGGCAACGGGCTGGTCGGGGTCAAGGCTCCGTCGATCATGCTGCTCGCCTTCGTGCCGATGCTCCTGATCGCCTTCGCCTATCAGGAGTTGAACCGGGCGGAGCCGGACTGCGGGACGACGTTCACCTGGGCCGCCCGGGCGTTCGGCCCGCGGGTCGGCTGGATGGGCGGCTGGGGGATCATCGCCGCCGACATCATCGTGATGGCGAACCTCTCCCAGATCGCGGGCTCCTACAGCTTCTTCCTGGTGGGGGCGGACGGCCTGGCCGCCTCCACGTTCTGGAGCACGGTGGCCGGGGTGATCTGGATCATCGTGATGACCTACATCTGCTACCGCGGGATCGAGGTGTCGGCCCGGCTGCAGTACGCGCTGCTCGGGATCGAGCTGGTCGTGCTCGTGGTGTTCTCCATCGTCGCGCTGTCCCGGGTCTACCTCGGCAGCGCGCCGGAGGGATCCCTGCACCCCAGCCTGGGCTGGCTGATCCCCACCGGCCTGTCGGGGAGCAGCCTGGTCACCGCGACGCTGATCGCGGTGTTCATCTACTGGGGCTGGGACACCGCGGTCTCGGTGAACGAGGAGACCGACGACCCGGCCACCACCCCCGGGCGGGCCGCCGTCCTGTCCACCGTTCTCCTGCTGGTGACCTACGCGACGGTGTCCGTGGCGGCCGTGGCCTTCGCCGGTGTCGGTGACACCGGCATCGGGCTCGGCAACGAGGCCAACGCCGAGGACATCTTCGCCGGCCTCGGCACGAGCGTCTTCGGAGGCTCGTTCCTCGGGCACGTGATGCGCTCACTGCTGATCATCTCGGTGCTCACCTCGGCCTCGGCGTCCACCCAGACGACGATCCTGCCGACCGCGCGGACCAGCCTGTCGATGGGCGTCTTCCGAGCCATCCCGGAGCGCTTCGCCCGGATCCACCCGCGCTACCTGACCCCGTCGGACTCCACGATCTGGATGGGCGGGGTGTCGATCGTCTTCTACGTCGTGATGACCCTGGTCAGCGGGAACATCCTGGCCGACTCGATCGCCGCGGTCGGCCTCATGATCGCCTTCTACTACGGGCTGACCGGGTTCGCCTGCGCCTGGTTCTACCGGCACGAGTTGTTCCGCAGCACGCGCTCCCTGTTCATGAAAGGCGTCCTGCCCCTGCTCGGCGGGATCTCGCTGCTGGTCGCGTTCGTCGTCGCCAGCATCCAGTACGCCAGCCCGGACTACGGCTACACCACCGTGTTCGGGATCGGCGGGGTGTTCGTGCTCGGGATCGGCGCGCTGCTGCTCGGGGTTGTGCTGATGGTGATCTGGAACGCCGTGCGGCCGGCCTACTTCCGCGGCGAGACGCTGCCGATGCGCAGTGCCCGGGACCTGGAACTCGTCACCCCGGCGCACGAGGGCCTCACCCTGCGGCTGCCCGACTCGGGCCTGCCGGAGATCGTCATCGCCCCCGACCTGTCCAACCTGCCCCCGGGAGCCCACGCCGTCGAAGTCGGCGCCGAGGACGATCGGCGCGCCGACGATCCCCCGG
>Ga0187788_10000287_pt1 | contig 13765 bp, 11 predicted proteins | sample 1015_BV01_MP10_2_FD_133008 | JGI IMG/M metagenome (GOLD analysis project Ga0187788, IMG submission 133008) | Tropical peat soil microbial communities from peatlands in Department of Meta, Colombia - 1015_BV01_MP10_20_MG | ecosystem: Environmental > Terrestrial > Soil > Wetlands > Peat | place...
ACTGGTCCCAATGGCACAAGGAACTTGGGTCCACGGTGCATCGCGCTGGTGGGCCCGTTCCAAAGCGGTAAAACCACACTTCTTGAAGCGATCCTTTCCCGCACAGGTGCTGTACAGCGCCAGGGCACGGTGGACGCAGGAACCACGATCGGCGACGCCAGCAAGGAGGCGCGCCATCACAAAATGAGCGTGGAAGCGACCTTCGCTACCACCAACTTCATGGACGACAACTACACTTTTATCGATTGCCCGGGCTCGATCGAATTCATCCAGGATATGCGCAGTGTGCTACCGGCGGTGGACGCCGCTGTGGTCGTTTGCGAAGCGGATGAAAAGAAAGTGCCGCAACTGCAACTGATCCTGCGTGAGCTGGAAGATCAAAACATTCCGCATTTCTTATTCCTCAACAAGATTGACAAGGCCGACAAGCGCGTGCGTGAGACCATCAAGCTGTTGCAACCGGCTTCGCGCGTGCCGCTACTGTTGCGCCAAATTCCGATCTGGAACGGAGACATTATTTCGGGTTTCGTCGATCTCGCGCTCGAGCGTGCCTACGTCTACAAGGAGCACGCGCCGTCGGAGATCATCGAACTTGAAGGCCAGGACCTCGATCGCAAAAAAGAAGCGCGTTTCACCATGCTTGAGACGCTGGCCGATCACGACGATCAGCTGATGGAGCAATTGCTCGAGGATATCGAGCCGCCGCGCGACAAAGTGTTTGACGATCTTGCCAAGGAGCTGCGTGACCGTATCGTCTGCCCGGTTCTTTTAGGCGTTGCCACCCGAAGCAATGGTGTGCTGCGGCTATTGAAGGCGTTGCGACATGAATCACCGGGGGCCAGCGAAACGGCACAGCGTCTGGGCGTCAAAACCAGCAATGAGGCGATAGCGCTGGTGCTCAAGACTTTTCACACCACTCACGGCGGCAAAATGTCGATTGTCCGGTTGCTCGCAGGCCAGGCCGGTGACGGCACAACGCTCACGACGCCGGCCGGCGATTCCGGGCGTGTGTCCGGCGTCTTCAAACTGATGGGCCAGCATTTCGAGAAGCGCGCGCAGGCCACCGCCGGCGAGACTGTTGCGCTCGGCAAACTCGACAGTGCGAAAACCGGTGACACGCTATCGTCCGGCAAACAGCCGGCGGCCGCGCTTGTGCAAGCGAAGCCCTATCCGCCAGTGCTGGCCATAGCCGTGCAAGCCAAGGAGCGCAAGGACGACGTCAAGCTCGGACCCGCTTTTACCAAGCTGACCGAAGAGGATCCATCGCTATCGGTCGTGCACAACGCCGAAAATCATGAGGTGGTGATCTGGGGCCAGGGTGAAATGCATTTGCGTGTAGCCGCGGAACGGCTCGCCGACCGGTTCATGGTGCCCGTATCAACGCGGCCGCCTTCGGTCGGTTATCGCGAAACCATCCGTAAGCCGATCACGCAGCGGGGCAGGCACAAGAAACAATCAGGTGGTCACGGCCAGTTCGGCGACGTGGTGCTTGAGATCAAGCCCTTGCCGCGTGGCTCCGGATTCAAGTTCGAGGACCGCATCACCGGCGGTGTGGTGCCGCGCAATTACATTCCAGCGGTGGAGGAGGGCGTCATAGATGCCCTCAAACATGGGCCGCTCGGCTTCCCGGTGGTCGACTTGTCCGTTGCGTTGATCGACGGATCCTACCACACGGTGGATTCATCGGATCAGGCTTTCCGGACAGCGGGGCGCATCGGCATCGTGGAAGGTCTGCCGCAATGCCAGCCAGTATTATTGGAGCCGATTCATCAAGTCGAAATAGTTTGTCCGACCGAGGCGACGGCGAAGATGAACGCCATCTTGTCGGGTCGGCGCGGCCAGATTTTGGGTTTCGATACGCGCGAAGGCTGGGATGGGTGGGACACCGTGCGCGCGCAGATGGCGGAGGCCGAGATCGGAGATCTCATTATCGAGGTGCGCTCGGCCACTGCCGGCGTTGGTTCGTTCATCTTCAAGTTCGACCACATGGCGGAACTGACGGGCCGTACGGCCGACCAGATCGTCGCGGCCAGGCGGGCGGCGGAGTAGGCAACCTCACACTTACGTGATGGTGTCGTCGGCGCGTATATGGGACGCCGTCATTTGCGCATGACAGCGACAATTTTCTTCATTCCGGTAAGCAGGCGAAAAGCAGCTTCGCGGGCGGCCGCTTGCCGTTAACGGTGCAGCCGCCGTGATCTCGCAAAATCGGCACCGCGCGCACCATGGAGGCGCGACGTTCGGCGTGCGGAATGACGGATATGATGGAAGGGCTGCGCGACTTATTCTCACCACGGTTCGTGCCTTACTCCGACCCGAAAGCGACGATTCCGCTGGGCGCGGTGCTCAATTACGATTGGTTTGAGCTCTGGTATCAACCGAAGATCGAATTGAAGACGTTGCACCTCGTGGGCGCCGAAACGTTGGCGCGCGCGCGTCATCCGACGCGTGGCATTCTTTCACCCGCCTTGTTCCTGCCGGGCGCGAGCGCGGACGCCATGCATCAGCTTACCGAGCGGGCGATCCTCACCGCGCTCGGCGACTGGGAGGATTTCGCGGAGTGCGGCGTGCCGGTACGGCTTGCTGTCAATGTGCCGGTCTCGGCCCTGGTCGAGCTTCCAATTGCCCAGATGTTGCGGGAGGCGCGTCCGAGCGCGGCTAATTGGCCCGGCCTGACCCTGGAGGTGACGGAAGCTCAAATCATCCACGACCTGGAGCTTGCGAAAGAGGTTTCCAACGCGCTGCGCGAGCTCAAATGCGACCTCGCGGTGGACGATTTCGGCGCCGGCTATTCGTCATTCGTCCACCTGAAGCAATTGCCATTCGGCGAACTGAAAATCGACCGCAGCTATGTGGCGAATTGCAATGAAGACCATTTCAATGCGGGTCTTTGCGAAACGATTGTGGAACTGGGCCGTCGCTTTGGCCTGCGCACCGTGGCCGAGGGCATTGAAACCACACACGAGAGCCACAAGCTGCAATCGCTCGGTTGCCAAATCGGGCAGGGCTGTCTGTTCGCCAAGCCGATGCCAAAAAGCGAGTTCGTCGGCCGCTTGCGCATGCGCATGAAAGGTGCGGTTATGCCTCATGCCGTGCACGGAGGGGCCCTGGCCGGCTGATTTCCGCGGGCCGGAGCAGAGGATTTCCTCTCTCATAACCGTGACTTGCCAGTGAGCACCGCACCCCGTACTTCTGGGCCGGCGATTCAGGAGGATGAGCGTAATGCATGTTATTCGCCGCCGCGGGTGGGAAATTCCCGACGGATTGGCAACGCCCGAGCATCTGGTCTTCAACCGCCGCAGTTTTCTGGCTGGCGGCGCCAGCGCTCTCGCTCTGGCGCCATGCGCGGCAAGGGCGCAGCGCCTGACGGATGTCGCGACGCTGCCGGACCCGAGTGCCGATCTTTATCCGGCAAAGCGCAATGACAAATATCTGCTGGATCGGCCAATCACGGACGAGAGCGTCAACGGCAACTACAACAATTTCTACGAATTCGGCACGTCGAAGACGATCCGCGCCGCCGCGCAGGCGCTGCCGATCCGGCCCTGGACGGTGAAGATCGACGGCATGGTGGAAAGGCCAACAGAGATCGGCATCGACGACTTGATCCGCAAGCTGACGCTGGAAGAACGCACCTATCGCCATCGTTGCGTTGAAGCCTGGGGCATGGCGATCGCCTGGACGGGCTTCCCGTTCGGCAAACTTGTCGAATTCGCCCGCCCGCTTGGCTCGGCCAAATATGTGCGGATGGAAACCTTCCTAAATCCGAAAATGGCGCCCGGGCAGCGGCAGCCCTGGTATCCGTGGCCGTATGTCGAAGGTGTGACCATGGCGGAGGCGAGGAACGAGCTCGCTTTCCTTGTCACCGGCGCCTATGGCCACCCGCTCGCCCGCCAACATGGCGCACCGCTGCGTCTCGCGCTGCCCTGGAAGTACGGATTCAAATCGATCAAATCGATTGTGCGCTTCAGCTTTACCGACCAACGTCCGAAGGGCATGTGGGAAGCATTGCAGTCCGCGGAATACGGATTTTGGGCGAACGTCAATCCGCAGGTACCGCACCCCCGCTGGAGTCAGGCGACGGAAGAAGTCATCGGTACCGGCGAGCGGCGGCCGACGCTTCTTTTTAACGGCTATGGCGACTACGTCGCGGACCTCTACAAAGGCTTGGAAAGCGAACGTCTCTGGGCGTGAGAGCCGGGCGCTATGCCGCGGCCCTGAGTGAGAGTATTGTGGGTGCGTGCGGTAGATCCCTGTGGAGGTCTCAATGTCCGCTCAACAATCCGACATTCAAAGAATTCAACGCGCGGCGACCGCCGCGTTGCATGAACACTGGGTTCTCTTCCTTGTCGAAGGCGTTGTGCTGCTGGTCCTGGGCGCGACCGCTGTCGTGCTGCCGCCAATTGCGACATTGGCGGTCACGATCCTGTTTGGCTGGCTGTTTTTGGTGAGCGGCATCGTCGGCCTGGTCACGACCTTCTGGATGCGGCAGGCGCCGGGCTTCTGGTGGTCTCTGGCGTCCGCAGTGCTGGGCATCGTTGTCGGCGCCCTGCTGCTGGCGTCGCCGGTGACCGGAGCGCTCTCGCTCACGCTGGTCTTGATCGCGTTCTTCCTGATCGAGGGCGCCGTTTCGATCATGTTCGCGCTCGATCACAGGCGCGAATTATCCGGTCAATGGGGCTGGATGCTCATGAGCGGTATTATCGATCTGGCGCTGGCCATCATGATCTTTGCCGGCCTGCCCAGCACGGCGGCCTGGGCGGTCGGGCTTTTGGTCGGCATCAACATGATATTCGGCGGCACCGCGCTGATCGCCATGGCCCTGCATGCGCGCAAGGCCGCAGCATGACCCGGATGACGCCGGCGTAGGGTTATTTTTCCGCCTCGCCGGCCTCTGCCTCGGCCAGCTTGGTGCGCCAGTCTGTGCGCTTGAGCACAAATGCATAGGCTGCAAGCGCGAGCAGGGTGATGCTGACCATCATCAAGCCCAGTGAAATCGGGCGGCTGAAGAATATGAAGTAGTTGCCGTTCGACATGATCAGCGACTGGCGCAGGCTCTGTTCCAGGATCGGCGAGATGACCAGCCCGAGTACGAGCGGGGCCGGATCAAAATCGAATTTGCGCAAGGCATAGCCGAGAATGCCCATGATCAGCATGATCCAGACATCGACGACCGAGTTATTCACCTCGTAGACGCCGATGATGCAGAACATGATGATCAACGGGTAGAGATAGGCGTACGGAATCCGCAACACCGTCACGAACACACTGACCAATGGCAGATTGAGTGCAAGCAGCATGAGATTGCCGACGTACATCGAGGCGACGAAACCCCAGAATACGTCGGGATGCTCGTTGACAAGCGTTGGACCGACCGAAACACCATGAATCATCAAGGCACCAATCAATACCGCTGTGATCGGGCTGGTGGGGATGCCGAGCGCAAGCAGTGGCACAAAGGCACCGGTCGACGCCGCATTGTTGGCGGTCTCTGGTCCGGCGACACCCGCGACAGCACCCTTGCCGAACTGATCTGGATGTTTCGAGACGCGCTTTTCCAACGCGTAAGACAGAAAACTGGAAATGACGTGCGCGGAGCCTGGAATAATGCCGATGATGAAGCCGAGAAGCGTGCCGCGCGTAATCGGCATCGCGGCCTCGGCCCATTCCTTGCGCGTCGGCAGCAGGTCGCGCAGTCGTGGTGTGATGATGTCCTTCACTGCGTCGGCACTCGGCGTCGACAGGATTTCGCCGAGGCCGAACAGCCCCACCGCAACCGGCACAATGCCGATGCCGTCGCCTAATTCTGCGAGGTTGAAGCTGTAGCGGAAATGGCCTGTCATGTTGTCGATACCGATCATGCCGAGCAGCAAACCGAGACAAGCCATCAACAAGGTTCTGATCAACGATGACGACGACATGTACGCAAGGAATATGAGGCCGAGCACGAGCAGGGCTGTGTATTCGGGCGGCCCGAAACGTATGGCGATGGTGGCCAATGGCGGTGCCACGACCGTGAGGACCAGAACGCCGAATGTGCCGCCAATCCACGAGCCAATCGCTGCGATGCAGAGTGCTGCCCCGGCGCGGCCTTTCTTGGCCATGGCGTATCCGTCGATGCAGGTCATCACTGACGATGCCTCGCCCGGAATTCGCATCAGGATGGACGTTGTAGAGCCGCCGTATTGCGAGCCGTAATAGATGCCGGCGAGCATGATGATCGCTTGCGTGGCATTCAGTCCGAAAGTCACCGGCAAAAGGATGGAGATGCCCGCAAGTGGCCCGATACCCGGCAGCACGCCGACAAGGGTGCCGACCAAGCAGCCGAGGAACGCATACCAGGCGTTGGCCGGCTGAAGAGCGACGGAAAAGCCGAGGTAGAGACTGTGAAGTGTGGTTTCCACGACGATCCTAGAATCCGAGGGGACCGGGCTCGAGCGGCGTTTTGAGCACGTACACAAATAGAATGTATGCGGTCACAACCACCCCGACGCTGTAGATGGTCGTTGGCAGCAGCCGGCGCCGCTCGATGATTGCCAACAGCGCGAAGATCAACAGTACGTTGGTGGTGAGAAAGCCGAGCGGCTCGAACAGCGCAATCGCCGCGGCGGTGATTGCGACGACCAGTGCAGCATGCTTGGCGTCACTCCATGAAAGCGTTGCAAACGCCTTGCTTTCCTTCGCTCGCGCCACCAGCACAAAGCCGAAGAAAATTGTCAGCACCGCCACAATTTTCGGCAAGAAGCCCGAGCCCGGCATAGACAGGCTGCCGGTCGGCAGGTCGCCGCTGAGTGCGATTACCAGCAGGCCAAGGCCGATGAAGAAAGTGCCCGCAACATGATCGGCGCGTAGAGTCATCCCTGTACACGGCCGATGGCGTTGATCGCGTCTTCCTGGCGTTTGGCGTCGGCGGCCCAGAACGTCGCGAACTCAGCCTGGTCCATATATGCCAGCTCCTGACCGAGGTTATCGAGCGTGTCGAGGAATTGTTTGCTGTGAGCTGCCTTGTTGAGTCCGTCGCGCAAAGCGTTGACGATGGGCGTTGGCGTGCCTTTTGGGGCGAAGATGCCGACCCAGAAATAATATTCGAGATCGTGGCCCAGTTCCCTGAACGTCGCGACATCGGGCAGCGACTTGGTGCGCTTGGCGCTGGACACCGCCAGCGGCCGCACCTTTTCGGCGCGAATGTGCGGCAATGCGATCGATGTTGGCGACATGAAGAAGTTGACGTTTCCCCCGAGCACGGCGGTGACTGCTGGACCGCCACCATTGGTCGGCAAATGCCGCATCTGCAGATTGCCAGCCGATTTGGCAAACAGGACCGTTGGAATATGCGACGCCCCATAAAGACCCGATGAGCTGTAGATCAGCTTGTTGGGATTGGCCTTGGCGTCGGCGACCAGATCTTTCAGTGTCTTGTACGGCAAGTCGTTGTTGACGATCATGACAATCGGGTCGGCAATAATGCGGGCGATCGGTATAAAATCGGCATTGGTGAATTTCGGTGTGCGGCCAAACAATTTATCGACCGCGGCAAAGCCGGAAATCGACACGATATGGGTCAGCAGGGTGTAGCCGTCTGGTTTTGCAGCCGCGACAAACTGCGCGCCGACTGCTCCCGCCGCTCCAGCCTTGTTTTCGAGCACGACAGGTTGTTTGAGTACGACCTCGAGTGCTGCATCCAGTGGGCGAGTGATCGTGTCGCTCACACCACCGGGTGGAAATGGACTGACCACAGTGATCGCATGCGATGGATATGCGTCCTGCGCGAAAACTTGTCCCGACGCGATTGTGGCAGCTGACGCAGCAGTGCCGATAACGAAGCTACGGCGATCCATCTTCCTCCCTCCATTTGGGTGACACCGGTTCCCTCCGGCTTATCGGTTGATTGAATGCCTTATCCTTGCACGCGACCGATCAACTTGACTGCCTCGTCTGTGCGTTCGCCGTCGATATCCCAGAATTTCTGAAAATCAGGACCGTCGAGATAGGCAAGTTCTTGACCGGTATTGGCAAGCGCGGTCTTGAATTGCTCGGAATACGCGGCTTTTTTTATTGCGTCTCGCAAGGTCAGCACAATCGGGGCAGGGGTGCCTTTCGGCGCAAAGATTCCGACCCAAAGATAATATTCAGTGTTGTAACCAAGCTCTTTAAGCGTCGGAATGTCAGGCAGTTCCTTGGAGCGTGTTGCGCTGAACACCGCGAGAGGTCGCAGCTTGCCGGACTTGATGTGCGGAAGCGTGGCGGAGACCGACTGCGTCGTGCACTGGGCGTTGTTTCCAAGGATGGCGGTAATGGCCGGTCCGCCGCCATTGGTCGGGAGGTGACGTAACTTTAGACCGCCAGCCGCCTTGTCGAGCAGAGCCAGCGGCAAATGGGTCGCGCCATAAAGCCCGCCCGAGCTGAATACCAGCTCGTCCGGTCGTTTTTTTACGTCGTCGATAAACTCCTTCGCGGTCTTGTAAGGCTGTTGATCGTTGACCAGCAACACGACCGGATCGGCGACAATCCGTGCCAGCGGGACGAAGTCGGAACGCGACGTTTTAACGGGCCGACCGAACAGTTTGTCGACCTCGGCGTAACCGGAAATACCGGTGTTGTGCGAGAGCAGGGTGTAGCCGTCCGGCTTGGCGCTGGCAGCAACTTGTGCGCCGACCTGCCCCGCCGCGCCAGCTTTGGTCTCGACCACCACTGGTTGCTTCAGGATCGGTTCCATCATGTTGGCCAGCGGTCGCGTCACGATATCGTTGATGCCACCCGGTGGAAACGCGTTGATGATCGTGATCGCATGCGAAGGAAATGCTTCTTGTGCAGATATCGGACCAGCCGCCACGAAAGCGGCCGTTCCGGCGATAAAACTACGGCGATCCATCATATTCCTCCGGAGCTGCGCGAGGCGACGTGCGAGCGGTCGCACTAACCCTGAACCCGGCCGATCGCGTGCACCGCCGCTTCGACCCGCTTGGCATCCTCGTCCCAGAACTTTGCGAACGCCGCTTGGTCGAGATAGGCAACCTCGTCGCCGATATTGTTTATGGCCGTCTTGAACTGTTCGCCCGTCGCCGCCTTTTTGATCGCATCGCCCAGCGTCTTGACGATAGGCGCAGGCGTATTCTTCGGCGCGAACACGCCAACCCACAGCGAAAATTCGACGTCGTAGCCCTGTTCCTTCAGCGTCGGTACATCCGGCATCGATGCAGCGCGCTGCGGGCTGAAGCAGGCCAGCGCGCGGAGCTTGCCGGCCTTGATCTGTCCGCTGGCAGCGGCAATCGACGACACCAGTACCTGCGAATTGTTGCCGAGAATGGCAGTCAATGCTGGTCCGCCGCCATTGGTCGGCAGATGTTTCATCTTGATACCGGCCGCCTGCATGAACAGCGCAGTTGGCAAATGCAACGCGCCATAAAGCCCCGACGAACTGAAGATCAGCTTGTCAGGATTTTGTTTGGCGTCGGCGACCAGTTCCTTGACGTTCCTATACGGCTGTTGATCGTTGACCAGAAGAACCATCGGGCCCGAAGTTAGCCGTGCGATCGGAATAAAATCGGCGCGGGTAAACTTGGGTGGGCGGTCGAATAGCTTATCGACTTCGGCAAAGCCGGAAATGGACACGATGTGGATGAGAAGCGTGTAGCCGTCAGGTTTTGCCGTCGCGGCAACCTGACCGCCCACTTGTCCAGCCGCGCCTGCCTTGGTTTCGATAATGCACGGTTGCTTGAGGATGGCTTCGAGCAGCGCTGCAAGTGGCCTGCCAACCACATCGGCTGCACCACCGGGTGGGAATGGATTGATGAAGGTGATCGCATGCGACGGGTAGGCGTCCTCGCCGAAAGCCGGGCGCATGGCAATAGCTGCGGCCGCAACGGCGCTACTGACGACGAAATGGCGTCTGTCCACGTGAGTCCTCCCTGGAAGTGCTTATTTTGCCGGTACTTGGTCCGACTTTATTATTGGATGGGATGCTATAGCCCGGCCCGGTGGGCAATCAAGCATCAATGATCGCCACGGCTCTCGTCCAACCGGCGGAACCGCCACGGACTTTCACCGGAAAACAGCTTACCATGAAGCCTTTCGCGGGCAGCGCCTCGAGATTGTGCAATTTCTCGATATGGCAATAACCGATTTCGCGGCCGGCGCGATGGCCCTCCCAGATGAGCGCCGCATCGTGCGTTTCGGCGTATCTTTGCATTGTGTAGATGAATGGCGCGTCCCAGCTCCAACCATCAATACCGGTCACGCGTACGCCGCGTTCCAGCAGATAGAGCGTCGCCTCACGCCCCATACCGCAACCTTTCGCGACATAATCGGGTCGCCCGTATGCCGCACCGGCATTTGTATTGACCACCACGATTTCGAGCGGTGAAAGTTTGTGGTCGATACGTTTGAGTTCGGCTTCGATGTCTTCTGCGGTCGCGACGTAACCGTCGGGAAAATGGCGGAAGTCGAGCTTCACGCCCGGCTGAAAGCACCAGTCCAGCGGCACCTCGTCGATCGTAATCGCGCGCTTGCCATGGTCCATGGTCGAAGCAAAATGCCATGGTGCATCGAGGTGGGTTGTGCAGTGGGTCGACAGTCGGATCCATTCGAAACCCCAACCTTCGCCGTCGGGCAGGTCTTCCTTTTTTAGGCCGGGGAAAAACTTCAGAACGTCGGCTGCCGTCGCCTGATGGTCGAGATATTCGATCTTCGGGCCATAACCCGGCGGGTCGGCGGCTACGTCGTTCTCGAGCGGCACCGAAATGTCGACTATTTTGCGCGGCATTCGCTGCGTTCCTTCCTTGTCATGGCCGGGCTTGTCCCGGCCATCCATGTCTTGGATAGTTAAACAAATAAAGACGTGAATGCGCGGCACAAGGCCGGGCATGACGGTTGATAGGGAGTCGAATATGCCCGCCTATTGGGTTGCGCGTTCGAAAATCAACGACCCTGTTGAATATAAAAAATACACTGACCTGGTCCCCGCCATTATCGCCAAGTTCGGTGGCAAGGTGCTGGCACGAGGCGGGCGTTTTCAGATCATGGAAGGCCCGGATAAATTCCACCGGTTCATTGTGATCGAATTCCCGACTCTCGAACAAGGCGTCGCCTGTTTCACATCGCCAGAGTACGACACGGCCGCTGCCTTCCGGCGTAGCGGTGCCGGTGAGGTCGAAACTATCATGGTCGAGGGCGTGTGATCGTCCCACCATACGATGAAGGCTACTGGCGTGGGCAGATCAATTGGGCTAAATGTTCCGCAAAACCACAATAATTCTGGGAGGAAATGATGCTGCGATATGTGAAGTGCGCGCTATTTGGGCTCGTGGGGGCGGCTGCGTTGGGCGCAATGGCGGCGGTACCGGCCTCGGCGCAAGACAAGCAGCCCATCAAGATCGGCTTCGGCATGGCCGAGACCGGTCCACTGGGACCGAATGGCAAGTCCGCACTGCTTGCGATGGAAATCTGGGTTGAAGAGACCAATGCCAAGGGCGGTCTGCTCGGGCGGCAGGTTCAACTCGTGCACTATGACGACCAGAGCAATCCGTCGACTGTGCCAGGCATTTACACCAAGCTGCTCGACGTAGACAAAGTTGACGTCATCGTTGGCGGCTACGGCACGAACATGCTGGCCCCGGCTATGCCAATCGTTATGCAACGCAAGAAGACTTTCCTTGGCCTTTACGGTTTGGGCGTGAACACCGACTTCAAATATGACCGCTACTTCGCGATGATCCCGTCGGGGCCTGAACCAAAGACTTCTTTCACCAAGGGCTTTTTCGACACCGCGATGGCGCAGAGTCCGAAGCCGACCACTGTGGCGATCGTGGCCGCGGATGCGGAGTTTTCAAAAAACGCCTCCGATGGTGCACGCGAGAACGCCAAAAAGGCGGGCTTGAAGATCGTTTACGACAAGAGCTATCCGCCTTCGACCACAGACTTTGCACCAATCGTACGCGCGATCCAGGCGACCAATCCGGATCTTGTGGTGATCTGCTCCTATCCGCTCGACTCGGTTGGTATGGTGCAGGCGGTCAACGAGGCTGGCCTCAAGCCGAAGATGATCGGTGGCGCCATGGTGGGGCTGCAATCGACGGTCTTCAAGACGAAGCTCGGCCCGGCCCTCAACGGATTCATGAATTACGATTTCTGGCTGCCGGCGAAATCGCTGATGTTCAAAGGCACCGCCGAGTTCATGCAGAAGTATCAGGAGCGCGCCGCCAAAGCCGGTGTTGATCCGCTTGGTTACTATATGGCGCCGTTCAGCTACTCCTATCTGGAGGTTCTGGGACAGGCGATCACGGAAACCAAGAGCCTCGACGACGCCAAACTTGCCGATGCAATGCGCAAGACCACATTCAAGACCATTGTCGGCGACGTCAGGTTCGCGCCGAACGGCGAATGGGCGAAGTCGCGGGTTTTCCAGGCGCAATTCCGCGGCATCAAGGGCAACGGTGTCGATCAGTTCAAGAACCCCGATACCTTGGCGATCATCACGCCGGCTGAGTACAAATCAGGCAACGTGATTTATCCATATGAAAAGGCCAGACAATAGGCTTTCCCACCTTTGCCCACGGCTTGATCGTGCGATGGCGGCGCGGCCAAAATTGGCCGTGCCGTGTGCACTTTGCCGCATCCAGCAATTGGTCTAATCCGGGAGACTTTCCAACGCTGCCGATGGACCATTGCGCTGGGCGCTGTCATTATCGGGTATGAATATAAAACGAAGTTTCACGGGAGGAGAACGCATGTTCAAGAAACTTAAGTCCGGCACATCCGCCTGGCTGGCGGGAACGGCGTTAGCCGTGGCAGCCTGCGCGATGTTCGTGGTTTCGGCCACAGCCCAAGACAAGGAGCCGATCAAGATCGGCTTTAGCATGGCACTCAGCGGTCCACTGTCGCCGAACGGCAAGCAGGCGCTGCTTGGCATGAAAATCTGGGAAGAAGAGACCAACGCCAAAGGCGGCTTGCTCGGGCGTCCGGTTAAGCTCATTTACTACGACGATCAGTCCAATCCTTCGACGGTTCCCGGCATCTACACTAAATTGCTCGACGTCGACAAAGTCGACCTCGTTGTCGGTGGCTACGCGACAAACATGGTGGCCCCCGCGATGCCAGTCGTCATCCAGAAGAAAAAGACATTCATCAGTCTGTTCGCACTCGATGTGAACTCAGAGTTCAAATATCCGAAATATTTCTCTGTGTTGCCGACCGGCCCGAAGACCAAGCCGTCGTTCACGGAAGGATTCTTCCAGGTGGCAATGCAGCAGAATCCGAAACCGACCACGGTCGCGCTGGCGGCAGAAGATGCGGAATTCTCGCGCAATGCCTGCGAAGGCGCGCGTGAGAATGCCAAAACCTTCGGTGTCAAGATCGTCTACGACAAGACCTTCCCGCCGGGCACGACCGATTTCTCGCCGATCGTGCGCGCGCTGCAAGCGTCGAACGCTGACCTCGTCATTGTATGTTCCTATCCGCTTTCGTCGGTCGGCATTGCGCTTGCCATTAACGAAGCGAACTACAGGCCGAAGCTGATCGGCGGGGCGATGGTCGGCCTGCAGGCCACCGTGTTCAAGCAGAAGCTCGGTTCCAAGCTCAACGGCATCGTGAATTACGAGACCTGGGTGCCGTCAGAGAAAATGATGGCGCCGGCTGCCGCGTTCTTCAAAAAGTACCAGGAGCGGGCAAAGGCTGAGGGGGTCGACCCGCTCGGGTATTATCTCGGCGGTTGGGGCTATGCCTACATCAACTTGCTGGGTGAAGCTGTCACGGCCGCGAAAAGCATAAA
>Ga0187788_10000289_pt1 | contig 13753 bp, 12 predicted proteins | sample 1015_BV01_MP10_2_FD_133008 | JGI IMG/M metagenome (GOLD analysis project Ga0187788, IMG submission 133008) | Tropical peat soil microbial communities from peatlands in Department of Meta, Colombia - 1015_BV01_MP10_20_MG | ecosystem: Environmental > Terrestrial > Soil > Wetlands > Peat | place...
GCCAGCAGCAAAGAGCCAACCGCCAACACCGCCACGGCGAAGAGGGCGCCCTCCGGTGGGCGGGGCGGGGGACGCCGAGGCTTCCCGGTGGATGGCCGGCCGAGGGGGGCAGCGCCGATGGTCATGACCACCAGCGCCGCCAGGAGCAGCGAGAGAACGGCCAGCCCGGCCGGGGTCCGCAGGGACATCAACAACGTTCCCGCGTGGCGCACGACGATCCAGGAGCGTCCCACGATCTCGCCGGCCGCCGGCGTGTAGGAGTCGATCCAGCCGTTGTTGTCGCCCTGCAGCACATAGTGGGCGCCGCTTCGATCGATGATGCGATGGATGACCGGCCCAACCAAAGGGTGATGGTAGGCGACGATCTGGCCGACGTCATAGGAGGCGGCGCTGCGGGCCAGGACCAGATCGCCCTGGTGCAGCGTCGGCTCCATGCTGGCGCCGGCGACGATGATGTAGGAGGTCTGACCGCCGAAAGCGCTCGGGGCCAGCACGACCCACGCGGCCGCCAGGCCGGCGACCAGCGCCGCCCGGGCGACCACGGAGGTCCACTGTGAAGTCGATTTCATCCCGCCGCCTGCAGACGAGGGCACAGCCGGCCGGTGGTGCGGGCTGTGCCCTCGATCCGATCGATGTCGCCGCGGCCTAGGACGAGGCCACGACCCTCAGCGAAGCAGCGGCGGCCACGGATTGATTCAGGCTGCCGCAGGTGACGTTGGTTCCGCCAGAGATCGTGCAGCTGCTCCAGGTCGTCCCGCTGTCGAACGAGATGAAGGCCTGCGTGGCGGCCGCGTTCAACGTGAAAGCAACCGAGTCGATGTCGCCAGGGTTGCCGTCACTGTTGAGCGTGTAGACGACATTGCTCACCGTGTACCCGGTGATCGTCCCCGAGCCGTCGCCGGCATACGTGTTCGGGACGGTGTTCGCGGCGGCGAAGCCATAAACGGCGGCCGCCAGGATGAGGGCGAGCAGGACGAGTCCGACAGTGCGAGGGCGAACGTAGTTGCGCATACAGCATCTCCTTTGGTTTCTGCCGGCCGCAGGCGCCGGTCTTCGTCTGACATGCTACGCCGTTGTCAGCCCCCCGCACCTTACAGGCCGCCAACGCAAGGCGCCTGTCAGGCGCGCCGTGCGTGGCGGCAGGTTGGTTGCAAGGCCGAGGCCGCAGCCCCGCCCTTCCGCAACCCCGGACTTTGCCGCGCTGGCGCCCAAAGGTAGAATGAACCATTCCCTCGGGGGGCCGTGTCCGCGATGAGTCCCACGGAAGAGATCACTCCGGCGATCTTCGCCCACCTGATTCGGCTGGCCGAACTCGAACTCGAGCCGCAGGAGGCCGAGTACTTGCGAGGGCAGCTCAACGCCCAGCTGACGGCCATCCACGACATGGCCTCGATCGATGTAGACCCGAAGACTCCAATTACCTCGCACGGCGTCCCCTATCCCGAAGGAGCCCGGCCAGCGCTGCGGGAGGACGCCGCCCAACCCAGTTCCGAAGCCGAGGCCATCCTGGCGCAGGCGCCGGAGACCGAGGAGCGCTACCTGGTCGTCCCCGACATCCCGCACACGGACCTCGGATGACGGCCGAGCTGTGTGACCTCTCGGCCGAAGACACGGCACGGCGGGTGCGAGCCGGGGAGATCGCCGCGACCTCCGTCCTGGACTCGGTGCTTCGGCGCATCGAAGCGATCGAGGGCCGTGCCCCGTCGGCCGAAGGCTATGTCCCGCAGCCGGACGATCGCCTCACCATCCATGCCTTTATCACGCGCACTATCGAACGCGCCCGCCGACAGGCCGAGACGGTCGACGCCCAGGTGCACCGAGGCGAGAATCCGGGCCCGTTGGCCGGAGTGCCGCTGGCGGTCAAGGACATTTTCTGCGTCCGCGACACGCTATCGACGGCGGGCTCGCGCATCCTGGCGAACTTCCGCGCGCCGTACTCGGCGACGCCCGTCGCCAGGCTGGAGCAAGCCGGGGCCGTCACGGTGGGCAAGGTCAACCTGGATGAATTCGCCTTCGGCTCGTCGAGCGAGTCGTCGGCCTTCCTGCCGCCGCCGGGCAACCCGTGGGACCCGGCGCGCGTCCCCGGCGGCTCGTCGGGCGGGAGTGCCGCCGCCGTCGCCGCCGGCGAAGCGACACTCTCCCTCGGCACCGACACCGCCGGTTCGGTGCGCCAGCCGGCCGCCTTCTGCGGCGTGGTGGGCCTCAAGCCCACCTACGGCCGCGTCTCGCGCTACGGACTGATCGCCTTCGCCTCCTCGCTCGACTGCCCGGCCCTGGTGGCGCGCGGCGTGCGCGACGCGGCGCTGGCCCTGGGCGTGATCGCCGGCGCCGACGCGCACGATGCCACGGCCGCCGCCGTACCGGTGCCGGATTACCTGGCAACGCTGGAGGCCGGCGTCCGCGGCCTGCGAATCGGCCTGTCGCCGGACTACTTCCGGCTGCGCTACCCTGACCCGGCCACCGGCGAGATGAGGGAGCGTTCGATCGAACCGGAGATCGTCGAGGCGGTGAGGCGGGCGGCGCAGCGGTTGGCGCAGGCGGGGGCCGAGATCGTCGAAGGGGTGGCGATGCCGAACACCCGCTTCGGCATCCCGGCCTATTTCGTCGTCTCACGGGTAGAGGCAGCCTCTAACCTCCACCGCTACGACGGGGTGAAATACGGGCTCCGCGCAGAAGAACCCGTCACGGAACTGGCCCAGCTCTACCGCAAGTCGCGCGGCCGCGGCTTCGGGGTCCAACCCAAACTTCGCATTCTGATGGGGATGTACGTCTCGGCGGAGCAGTACGAGAAGGACTACTACCGACAGGCCTTGCGCGTGCGCTCCCTGCTACGCCGTGATTTCACGGAGGCCTTCGACCCGGCCGGCCCTTACCGACTTGATGCCCTGTTGACCCCCACCACGCCGACGACGGCTTTCGAGATCGGGGCCGTCTACGGCGACTCGGTGCTGATGCAGTACGCCGATCTCCTGACGGTGCCGGCCAACCACGCCGGGACGCCGGGCCTTTCGCTCCCGGCCGGTTTCGACGGCGCCGGACTGCCCATCGGCCTGCAGGTGCTGGGCGCCGACTTCGCCGAAGCGATGATCCTGCGCATCGGTCGTGCCTGGGAATCGCTCACGCAGGAGGAACCGTGGCGGAAGGCAAGGCCGAGGATTCTGGCGGAGGCCGGCGCGTGACCGAATCGGAGGCGGTTGCCAGATCGCCTGTCGCGGGAGCGCGTGCCCCGCGACTGCGAAGGACGAACCACCGCGCTCCCAGGAAAGTTGGTGAGGGTTGCGGATGAAGAAAGTTACACTCGGCGATCGATTTCGCTATGCCTTCGACAACGCCCTGGGGCGCGGGCCGGCCATCCAGATCGCCTGGCTCGGCCTGCTGTCGGTCGGGGTCGTCCTCCTGGCCGGCCTGGTCCTGACCCTGGCCCGCGTGGCGCCGCAGGATGGCCCGCCGCTGGCCTTCCACGAGGCCGTGTGGCTGAGCCTGATGCGGACTCTCGATCCGGGCACGATGGGCGGGGACGTCGGATGGGGCTTCCGCATCGTCATGCTCGGCGTCACCGTGGGCGGCATCTTCGTGATCAGCACCTTCATCGGTGTGATCACCAGCGGCATCGACGGCAAGCTCAGCGATCTGCGCAAGGGGCGCACCCGGGTGATCGAAGAGGGGCACACGGTCATCCTGGGCTGGTCGGACCAGATCTACACGATCGTCAGCGAGCTGGTGCTGGCCAACGCCAATCAAGCCCGGGCTTCGATCGCCGTCCTGGCCGACCGCGACAAAGTCGAAATGGAAGACCTGCTGCGCGAGCGTGTCGGCTCCACCGGCCCGACACGCCTGGTCTGCCGCCGAGGGAGCCCGGTCGACATGAACGACCTCGACCTGGTCAACCTGGGGGCCTCCAAGGCGATCATTGTCCTCTCGCCGGACGGCGACAGCCCGGATGCCGACGTCATCAAGGTTCTGTTGGCCATCACCAACAATCCCCAGCGGCGCGCCGAGCCCTATCACATCGTGGCCGAGATCCGGCAACCGGCCAATCTCGACGTCGTGCGCATCGTCGGGCGGGAGGAAGTGGAGGCCGTGCTGGTGGGCGACCTGATCTCCCGCATGATCGCGCAGACGTGCCGCCAATCGGGCCTGTCGGTCATCTACAACGACCTGCTCGACTTCGGCGGCGATGAGATCTACTTCAAGGAAGAACCCGGCCTGGTCGGCCGGTCGATCGGCGAGGTGCTGCCGCTGTACGACGACAGCTCGGTGATCGGAATCGTGCCCGCCAAAGGCGCCCCGCAGCTCCACCCCGATCACGCCACTCGCATCGGGCCCGGCGATCGACTGATCTTCATCGCCGAGGATGACGATACGATCCACCTGTCCGGCCTCCCGGCGCCGGCCGTGGACGAAGGGGCCATCCGGCCGTCGGCGCGCGCTCGGCCGCGGCCCGAAGCCACGCTGGTGTTGGGCTGGAACTGGCGCGGCCCGGCGATCGTGGGCGAGCTGGATGCCTATGTAGCCAAAGGCTCACGCGTGACCGTGATCGCCCGGCCGCCGCGCACCGTCGAGGAAATTCGGCAGGCCGCCCGGCGGTTGCGGCGCCAGACCCTGGACGTGCGGATTGACGACAGCGCCGACCGGGCGGTGCTCGACGGCCTGCGAGTGGACTCCTACGACCATATCGTTGTGCTGGCCTACGACGATATGGGGACCCAGCAGGCCGACGCCGTCACCCTGGTCACGCTGCTGCACCTGCGCGACATCGCCGAACGCGGCGGCCGGGAGCTTTCTATCGTCAGCGAAATGCTCGATGTGCGCAACCGCCGGCTGGCCGACGTGACCCGCGCCGACGACTTCATCGTCAGCGACCGCATCATCAGCCTCATGCTGGCCCAGATCTCGGAGAACAAGGCGCTTCACGCCGTCTTCCAGGATCTGTTCGATCCCGAGGGCGCGGAAATCTACCTGAAGCCGGCCGGCGATTACGTCGGCCTGGGCCAGGAAATGGATTTCTACACGGTGTTGGAAGCCGCCCGCCGCCGCGGCGAAACGGCCGTCGGCTACCGTCTCTCCGCCCTGAGCCGGGAGGCGGCCCGCAACTACGGTGTCGTCCTCAACCCGCGCAAGGGCGATCCGGTCAGGCTGGGTGCGAAGGACAAGGTCATCGTCCTTGCGGAGGATTGACCGTCATGCCGGCGTACGAGGCCGTCATCGGCCTGGAAACCCACATCCAGCTCAACACCGTCAGCAAGATCTTCTGCGCCTGCCGGGCGGACTCATGGGGAGATCCCCCCAACAGCAACATCTGCCCCGTTTGCACCGGACTGCCCGGCGTGCTGCCCGTGCTCAACCGCGCCGCGGTGGAGAAGGCCGTGCTCCTTGCGGCGGCGGTAGGGGCCGAGGCGATCCATGAAGAGTCTTACTTTGCCCGCAAGAACTACTTCTACCCGGACCTGCCCAAGGGCTACCAGATCAGCCAGTATGATGAGCCGCTGGCCAGCGGCGGGGCCTTCGACCTGCCGTTGCCCGATGGGACTTCGCGCCACGTCTCGATCCGCAAGCTGCATCTGGAGGAAGACGCCGGCAAGACGGTGCACCAGGGCCGCCGCCGCCTGATTGATTTCAATCGCTGCGGCGTACCTCTGGTCGAGATGGTCACCGGCCCCGATCTGCGCAGCGCCGACGAAGCGGCCCAATACCTGATCCGGCTGCGCCAGTTGCTGCGCTGGCTGGGGATCTCCGAGGGCGACATGGAACGCGGCCAGCTGCGCTGCGATGGCAACGTCTCGCTGCGCCCGGCCGGCACGGACGTGCTGAACCCGAAGACGGAGATCAAGAACGTCAATTCGATCGAGAACCTGAGGGCCGCCCTGGAGGCGGAGATCGCCCGCCAGCTCCGCGAAATCGAAGCGGGCGGGCGCATCGAGGCCTGGACGCTCGAGTGGGATGACGACTCGGGCACGCTGCGCAAGATGCGCTCGAAGGAGACGGAGGCCGACTACCGCTACTTCCGCGAGCCGGATCTGCTGCCCCTTCGCCTCGATCCGGGCTGGCGGGGCGCCATCCTGGCCTCGCTGCCCGAGCTGCCGCTGGCGCGCCGGGCACGCTTCACCCAGCAGTACGACCTGCCGCCCTACGACGCCGAGATCCTGACGGAGGAGAGAAGTCTTTCCGACTTCTTCGAGCAGGCGGTCGCCGAATTCGGCGGAGCGCCCAAGATCGTCTCGAACTGGATCATGAACGATGTCCTGCGACTGTTGCGCGACCGCGGGGTGAGCGCCGCCGGGTTGCGGTTGACTCCCCGCGATCTGGCGTCCATCCTCGCCATGGTCGAGGCACGCCGCATCACGACCCATACCGGCAAGGCGCTGCTCGAGCAGGTGGAGCGTTCGGGGCAGCAGCCGGAGGAGATCGTGGCGGCGGAAGGATTGGGGCAGGTTTCCGACGAGGGCGAATTGGAAGCGCTGGCGGGCGCCGTGCTGGCGGACAGCGTGGAGCAAGTGGCGGCCTATCGCGCCGGCAAGGCGACCCTGATCGGCTGGTTCGTCGGCCAGGTCATGCGACGGTCGGGGGGCAAGGCCGACCCGCAGAAGACGCGGGCCGTCCTGGAGCGCCTGTTGGGCACACCGGAGTCCTAGGCCGCCGATGACCGCATCGTTCGACTGCCGGGTCGGCGAGGTGCGGCTGCGCGTGCTCCACTGGCCGGGCGCCTCCGAGCGCGTCCCCTTCTTGCTCTTGCACGGCCTGGCCTCCAACGCGCGCATCTGGGAGGCCGTGGCGCCGCACCTCGCTGCCGCCGGCCATACTACGTACGCAGCGGATCTGCGCGGTCACGGACAGTCGGACGCGCCGGAGGACGGGTACGACTTCGCCCAGGTGACGGCCGACGTCGCCGGGTTGGCGGCCACCCTGGGCCTGGGGCGGGCCGTGGTGGCGGGGCATTCCTGGGGCGGCTTGGTCGCCCTGGATTACGCCGCCAGCCACCCGCTGGGCGGACTGGCGCTGATCGACGGCGGGTTCACCCAGCTGAGCGACTCGCCCGGTGCCACCTGGGAAAAAGTCGAAGCCGCGCTGCGGCCGCCGCGTCTGGCCGGCACACCGCTGGCAGCGTTCGAGGCTCGCCTGGAGCAGGCCCATCCCGACTGGCCTTCGGAAGTTCCCTGGCGCGACATCCTTCTCGGCAATTTCGAGGTGCGGGCCGACGGGACGATCGCTCCGCACCTGTCGTTCGACCATCACATGCTCGTGGTTCGGGCGATGTGGGATTTTCCCACCTATGAGCGCTTCGGCCGGATCTCCTGCCCCGTCCTGATCGTCGCCGCCCGCGCCACGGGGCCGTTGCCGCGGCGGGACGAGTCGTATCGTGAAATGAAGCGGCGCGGCGAGGCGGAAGCGCGGGCGCGCATGCCGCAGGCGAAATTCGTCTGGATGGACGAGACCGACCACGACATCCCTCTCCACCGACCGGCTGAGCTTGCGCGGCGGATGCTCGATCTCGCTCAGCGGGTGGAGGAGGGCGAGTGAACGGCCGGGACCCGGTCGGCCTTCGCCCAGCGACGGCCGCCGATTCCCAGGCGATCCGCCTGCTGATCCTGCGCGTGGGGATCAACCCGCGCGACCTGGACTGGCATCGCTTCCTGCTCGCCGTCGACGAGCAAGACCGCATGGTCGGTTGCGGCCAGGTCAAGCCTCACGGCGACGGCTCGCGCGAGTTGGCCTCCATCGCCGTCTCCTCCAGCTGGCGCGGCCGGGGCGTGGCGTCGACCGTGATCCAACGATTGATGGCGCAGGCCGGCCCGCCGCTGTGGCTGGTGTGCCGCTCGACGCTGACCGGGTTCTATCGCCGTTTTGGCTTTGTGCAGGTTCGCGACGCGGAGCGCATGCCCCGCCGCTTCCGGCGCATGTACCGCTGGCTGGCGGCGGCGGCGCGGTACTTACCCGGCGAGAACCCGATGGCGGTGATGGTCTGGGAAGGGGCTTCGCCCGCCGGTCCGGGTGTCGACGCCGTCAGCGGTAGGTGAAGTCGTAGTCGACGAAGTCCCCGCCAGGCGAGGCCAGCGCCGAGGGCGCCGAGCCGATGGCCCCGCGCTCGATCGTCCAACCGCCCATCGATCCCGAGAGGTAGAGGAAATCCGCCGGCGTGTACCAGCGCAGGTCGGTGCCGACGACCAGCGGCGTCGAAGCGCCCGAGGCATCCGCCAGCAGCAGGCCCGTCGGGTCGGCGGCGCCGTAGACGAAGTGCGCGCTGTCGGGCGACCAGCCCATCCACGCGCCGAACTCTCCCACCAGCGTCTCGCCGCTTCCGTCAACCGCCGACCGATACAGTTCGACGACATTCGGAGTGGTGGTCGGACGGGTGAAGACCACCTTTGCCAGGTCGGGCGAGACCAGCGGCGCGTAGGAGGTCATCAGGAAGAACTGGCCCTCGAGGGTGGCGACGAGCGTGGCCGGCGCGCCGACGGGCAGCCGCCAGATGGACCCGCTCGTCGACGGAGCCAGCGGGTCGCGCGACGGAATGGCCAGGGCGATGGCCGTCGAATCGGAGTTCCAGACCGGCTGGGCGTAGTAGGCGTACTCGGAATAGGTAATGACCGGATCGTAAGCGATTGTGCCCGAGCCCGAGGGAGAGCCGTCCGCCAGGAGGATCTCGACGAGGTCGGAACGACTCAGGGCCAGGTAGCGTCCATCCGGCGAGGGCACGAAGTCGCCGCCGCTGCCCGGCGCCAGCAGCATGGTGCGGGCCAACGAGTCGACGTCGATGCGCAGCAAGTCGTCGTGCTTGGCCAGGCCGGGACCCTCGAAGGTCGAGCGGGTGTTGAGCAGCAGAACGTGCGTCCCCGGCAGGAATTCGAACTCGCTCAGGTCGTGGTGGCGCGCCCCGGCGAGCGGATAGAGCGCGTCGAAGTCAGACGGCCCCATCAATAGGACGTCGCCGGTGCCATCGCTGTGCACCGCCCGCAGTTCGACCGGTTCGTCGACGACCGGCCGCCGGGTGTAGGCGATCACACTGCCGTCGTCGGAAAGGCGGATTTGTTCGACGCTGCCGGAGGCGGTCAGGACGGTGGCCGGGCCGGCCCCGGTCAGGAAGTCGACGTTTCCCGCATCGGTATAGGCCAACCTCAGCTCGGGGCTCGGCGCGGCGGGCTCCGCGCTGGGCAGGCCGTGCTCTTCGACCGTGGCCGGCACTTCCGGAGAGGGCGTCGGTGGAACGAGGGCGGCGACCGTAGCCGCCACGGCGGTGGCGGCGGCGTCAGGCGAAAACGCCGGCGTGTTGTTGCAGGCCAGCCCGCTGAAGATCATGGCGGCCAGGGGGGCCGCCCCGCCTCGACTGCGCGCCGCAAGCGTCACGGCAAGGTCACCAGCGAAACCTGGTTGTTCTCATCGACGACGTAGGCCGATTGACCCGGGACGTTCCAGTCGATGAGCGTGAAGCCCTGGCCGAGCACCTGACCGCCGACAACGTGGAGACGAGTCGGGTCGAGCTGATACAGCACCAGCGGCGAGGGCCCCCCCATGCCTTGCGAGTAATTGGCGAGGCCGAGGAGTTGCTGCCCGTCGGGATGCCAGATGACCGCCGTCGGGCTGGTGCCGAACACGGGGTTGACGGAAAGACTCTCCTCCACCGTCAACGTGCCGGAGGCGCTGCCATCGCGCGCCGCGATCACCATCCCCCCGGGGGCGAAGCCCCAGTTCGGCAGCGCCAGCCACTCGTCATCGAAAGACCACGAGGGCCGGTCGTCGATACTGCCGGCGCCATGGCGGTCGGTGTCGGAGAGCTTCACCTCCGCTCCCCCTGCCAGCGGCACGACATACAAGCCAGGGGCGCCGGGGAGGCTGTAGCCTGATTCCCGCGTGAACGCGACGTAATCCCCGGTGCGGGAAACGCTCCAGGTCGGAGCAACGTCTCTCGCCAAGACTCGCTCTTCCCCGCTGAGGGGTCGGTAGCGCAGCTCATAGGTGGTCGGCGTGGCAGCGATGTACACCACGCCGGAGCCGTCCGGCGTCCACATCGCCTCGACGACCGAATCCGTGGTGATCAGCGAGGTCGGCGTACCCGAGGGGTAGTCGACGGTCCACAGATCGGCGACCGCCAGGTTGCCGGGTCCGGCGCCGGAGGTCGAGAAATGCGAGGCGTACAGAATCTTCCCGTTGACAGGGTTGTAGTCGTAGTACTGCCCGGGCACGACCGGCAGCATCACTTGCCTCGCCGTCCCGTTTTCGAGCCACCACGCCTCGGGTCCCCCGCTGGTGTAGGACTTCCAGAGGCGGGCAGGCAGCGCCGCCTGGGTCGGGGTAGGTTGCGGGGTGGCGGTGGCCGCCGGTGTCAACGCGGCAACACCGGTCAGCGTCGCGGCGACTTCCGTCTGGACGGTGCCGTTGTCGGCCGCCTGCGAGCCGCAGGCCAGCAAGGCAGATCCACAGGCGACAACCAGCAGCGTCGGGGCGAAGAAACGCATCACCGACCTCCCATGGCGAGGCCGGCCATTATACCTACCCGGCGGGCGGGGGTCAGGACGGATAGGAGAAGAAACCCCGCCCCGTCTTGCGGCCAAGAAGGCCGGCATCGACCATCTGGCGCAGCAAGGGGGCGGGGCGGTACTTGTCGTCGCCCAGGTCGCGCTGCAGGACCTGCATCACGAAGAGGACGACGTCCAGGCCGATGAGATCGGCCAGTGCCAGTGGCCCAATCGGGTGACTCATGCCGAGCTTCATCACTTCGTCGATGGCCTCGGCCGTGCCGATGCCTTCCTGGAGGCAAAAGACGGCCTCGTTGATCATCGGGCACAGGATGCGGTTGGAGATGAAGCCGGGCGAGTCCTTGGCTTCTACCGGCTCCTTGCCCATCCGCCGGCCCACTTCCACGGCGACGGCAGCCGTGGCCTCGGAAGTGCGCAGGCCGCGCACGACCTCCAACAGCCTCATCAGAGGGACGGGATTGAAGAAGTGCATGCCGATCACCTGCTCGGGCCGGCCGGTGGCGGCGGCGATGCGGGTGATGGGGATCGAGGAGGTATTGCTGGCCAGGATGGCCGCCGTCGGCGCCAGCCGGTCGAGATCGGCGAAGAGCGCCAACTTGATCGCCGGATCCTCGGTGGCCGCCTCGATGACGAGGTCCGCCCGGCGCGCCGGCTCGAGATCGGAGGAGGTGGCGACGGCGAGCGCCGCCTCCTTCTGCGCCTCGGTCAGGGATCCTTTGGCGGCCAGCTTCCCCACCGACTTGGCGATGGCGGCTTTGCCGCGTGCCAGGGCCTCGGGCACGACGTCCGTCATGGTGACGTCGAAGCCGGAGACGGCAGCGGTCTGGGCGATCCCGTTCCCCATCGTGCCTGCGCCGACGACGAAAACGCGCTGAATGCTCATGGAAGTCGCTCCGAGGTGGGAAGGAAGGCGGGCAGCGATGCCGGTCTGCCCCAGGTTACTCTTCGATTTCGATCGCCATGGCCACGGCTTCGCCGCCGCCGAGGCACAGGGCGGCGACGCCGGTGCGCAGGCCGCGCTCCCGCAGCGTATGGAGAAGCGTCGTCAGCACCCGCGCCCCGGAGGCCCCGACAGGATGTCCCAGGGCGATGGCCCCGCCGTTGACGTTGACCTTGTCCCAGTCCCAGTCCCAGCCGTCCTCGAGCAGGGCGTAGCCGTCGGCCAGGACCTGGGCGGCAAAGGCCTCGTTAAGTTCGACCAGGTCGACATCGGCGAAACGCCAACCCAGTTTCTGCAACAGCCGCGGCAGGGCCCGGGCGGGCGCGATGAAGAGCTCCTTGGGCGGGACGGCTGCCTGGGTATAGGCCAACACGCGTGCCAGCGGCTTGGCCCCCATCTCCTTGGCGGCGGCGCGGCTGGCCAGGACGACGGCCGAGGCGCCGTCATTCAGACCGGGGGCGTTTCCAGCCGTCACGCGCCCGTCGGACTTGAAGGCCGGTTTGAGCGAGGCCAGCTTCTCCAGCGACGTATCGCGGCGTGGGGTTTCGTCCTCGGCCACCCGCGCCTTGCCGCCCTTGGCCGGCACGTCGACGGCGATGAGTTCGGCGGCGAACTTGCCGCCGTCCGCCGCCGCCAGGGCCTTTTGATGGCTGCCCAGCGACCAGCGGTCCATCGCTTCGCGGGTCACCTCGTGCTTCTCGGCGATGTACTCGGCCGCCATCCCCATGACCCAATTCTCAAAGGGATCGAACAGGCCGTCGTGCAGCAAGGCGTCCTCGACCGTCTGATCGCCATAGCGCAAGCCGTTGCGGGCGCGCAGCAGGTGCGGGGCATTGCTCATGCTCTCCATGCCGCCGGCCACGATGACCTCGGCGTCACCGGCACGGATCGCCTGCGCGCCGAACATGCAGGCCTTGAGCCCCGACCCGCAAACCTTGTTGATGGTGGAGGCCGGGACGGTGTCCGGCAGGCCGCCGAAGAGGGCGGCCTGGCGCGCCGGCGCCTGCCCCACGCCGGCCGAAACGACATTTCCCATCAACACTTCGTCGACGCGCTGCGGGTCGATGCCGGAGCGCTGCACCGCCGCCCGGACGGCGGCGGCCCCAAGGTCTGAGGCGCTGAGGCCGCCCAGCGCGCCCTGGTAGCGGCCCATGGGCGTGCGGACGGCGCTGAGGATGACGGCTTCGTGATCGTGGTTGTGAGCGGCCATGTGTGCGTCCTGTCTCGGTCGGACCGTCGGCGCCCTTGCGTGTTCGTTCCGGCGCCCCGGGAGGGCGGCTTGGCCAGCGGGGCGACGGCCGTGGTAGTGAGAGCGTGCCGGCCAGTCAGCCGGCGCGCCAGGCCTCCTCGAGGCGGTGGTAGGTGCGGTCGAGGTCTTCCGGGATCACGCGGGTGGCGGCGGTCGTCGCCATGAAATTGGTGTCGCCGGGCCAGCGCGGCACCACGTGCACGTGCACATGATCGGCGATGCCGGCTCCGGCCGCCGCGCCGATATTGACGCCGACGTTGAAGGAGGCCGCGCCGTAGGCTGTTCGCAGGGCTTGCAGCGCACGGCGAGTCAACACCATCACCTCGGCCAACACCTCATCCGGCAGGTCCTCGAGCGACGGAACGTGCGCCTGCGGCACCACCATCAGATGGCCGTTGGTGTACGGATAGCGATTGAGGACGACGAAAGCGCGGGGAGCGTGGTGGAGCACCAGGGAGGCCGGGTCGGGCGCGGCACTCAGGAGTTGGCAGAAAAGACAACCGGGCTCGCTGTTTCGTTCTTCGATATACGCCATACGCCACGGCGACCAGATCTGCTTCATCGCGTGCGGTCGATTGTAGCAGAGAAGCCGTCCGGGCCGGATGGACATCTGACACCGGCACGGTCGCGGTTCGGTACAATGGGCGGGTGGAGAACGGCGAGGAACTGCGCGCCTGGATCGCGGTCGGCGCCTTCGGCCGGGAACTCTACTTCTACCCCTCGATCGACAGCACCAACACCAGGGCCGCCGAACTGGCGGCCGCGGGAGCCCCGGAAGGCACGCTGGTGACGGCCGACCATCAGCGCCGCGGGCGGGGCCGTCATGGCGCCGACTGGCAGACGCCGCCCGAATCGGCGGTGGCCATGAGCCTCGTGCTGCGGCCGAACGTCGCCCACCCCTTGCGCTGGACGGGGCTGGGAGCGCTGGCGGTCGCCGAGGCGCTGGAACGGTCGGGCCTTCCAGCGCGGATCAAGTGGCCCAACGACGTGCTCTTGGCGGGACGCAAAGTGGCCGGCGTGTTGGCCGAAGCCGCCTGGGAGGGCGGTCGGCCGGCTCACCTGATCCTGGGGATCGGGATCAACGTCCGGCGC
>Ga0187788_10000290_pt1 | contig 13751 bp, 11 predicted proteins | sample 1015_BV01_MP10_2_FD_133008 | JGI IMG/M metagenome (GOLD analysis project Ga0187788, IMG submission 133008) | Tropical peat soil microbial communities from peatlands in Department of Meta, Colombia - 1015_BV01_MP10_20_MG | ecosystem: Environmental > Terrestrial > Soil > Wetlands > Peat | place...
CGCTCCGGAGCCGCTAACGCTCACTGCTATATCAGGTCCGTGCGCGCATGCGGATCTGGAAGCTGTCGAACCCGAGCTCGGCGACCTGCAACCATGCGTAGGCGTTCGCGCGATAGGGCACGAGGCTCTCGTACAGTTTCTTGAAGTGCGGTCTGGTCTTCGACAACTCGTCGTAAAGGCCGCTTGCCGCCTTGTAACAGTTTTCAAGCACCGGCTGCGGAAACGCGCGCAGTTGCGTGCCGGTGGCTGCCAGACGCAAAAGGGCGGGGGGATTGACGTAGTCGTATTTCGACAACGTCCACACCCAGGCGTCGTTGGATGCTGTGATAATTGCCGACTGATAAGGCTTGGGAAGTTCGCGCCATTTCTGGAGATTGATAAGATTGTGAGCCTGGCCGCAGCCCTCCCACCAGCCCGGGTAATAGTAGTACTTGGCGATTTTCGCAAAGCCGAGCTTTTCATCGTCGTAAGGACCGACCCATTCGCAGGCGTCGATCGTGCCTTTCTCCAGTGCCGGATAAATGTCGCCGGCCGCGAGTTGTTGCGGCACAACGCCGACCCTCTGCAAGATCAAGCCAGCAAAACCGCCGACGCGAAATTTAAGTCCCTTGAGATCCTCGCTCGTGTTGATCTCCTTGCGGAACCAGCCGCCCATCTGGGCGCCGGTGTTGGCCGCCGCAAAGCCGATGCAGTTGTAGTCGTTGAGTAGGCCATTCAGCAGCTCTTCGCCGCCACCATGACGGACCCACGAAATCATCTGGCGTGTGTTCAGACCGAAGGGCAACGCCGTGCCGAAGGTGAAGGCCGGGTCCTTGCCGAAATAGTAGTACATCGCGGTATTACCCATCTCGACCGTGCCGCCTTGGACCGCGTCGAGGACCTGCAGACCGGGGACGATCTCGCCGGCGGCAAAGACTTGGATCTGGAATTTGTTGTCGGTGATCTCGGCGACACGCTTGGCGAAATATTCACAGCCACCGTAGAGCGTATCGAGTGACTTCGGCCAGCTTGCTGTTAGCCGCCATTTCAGGTCTGGCGTTTGTGCAATTGCAGGTGCGGCAACAGCCGATGCAGCGAGCCCCACACCCGCGGCTTGCAGGAATTGACGACGTTTCATGGCGTTTCCCCTCGTTGACGCCGGTCCGCCGACCGAAGGAGATTCTACTCATGAATGTCTGAAGTCGCCTCGTGACGGCGGCCGACTAAACAATCTTACGCCAATGCGGACAAAGCAAAAGCCCCAACTTGACGATGAATGCTAACTTTTACCAGTAGGTGGCCTGGACCCTTCTTTTTCCGCCAGCTCTTGCAACATGGCCAGCGCCTGCAAAACCGATTCCTGGCGCACATTGGCACGGCCGATGTCGCCATATTTGCGATCATGCGCGATGACCCGGCCGCTGCGTGAAGCAGCGCAAAAAAATACAAGGCCAATTGGTTTGCCGGGGACTGCACCAGTCGGGCCTGCGATTCCCGTAATTGAAACAGCGAGATCGACACAAGCGTGCGCCAATGCACCTTTAGCCATTTCCTCGGCACATTCGTGACTCACTGCGCCGTAGACATCAATTGTTGCGGGCGTCACTCCCAGCATTTGCTGCTTGGCGGTGTTTGAATAGGTAACAAAGCCGCGGTCAAGCACCTGGGACGATCCGGCAATTTCACTGATTGCCGCTGCGACCAGCCCGCCCGTACAGGATTCGGCCGTCGCCAATGTCAGTTTTTTTGTCTTGCAGATTTCGAGCAAGGCGTTCGCTGCATCGTGCAATTTCGTGTCCGCCATCGCATCAGCCCCACGGCAGGCGAACGGTTGCGGTTGCATAGGCCGCGATGCCTTCGCCGCGTCCGGTGAAACCGAGCTTCTCACTGGTCGTCGCCTTGACGGCTACCCGGTCAATGTCGATGCCGGCAAGTCGCGCGATGCTCGTGCGCATGGCATCACGATGCTCGCCAATGCGTGGCGCTTCACAGACGATCGTAAGATCGAGATGGGCGATCCGGCCGCCGCGGGCGCGCACGCGTTCGACGGCAAATGCGAGGAAACGGTCGGATGATGCACCGCGCCACTGCGGGTCGCTCGGCGGGAAATGCGCGCCGATGTCGCCATCGGCGAGTGCGCCCAGGATGGCATCAGTCAGGGCATGCAGCGCCACGTCGGCATCGGAGTGACCGGTGAGTGCCTTGCCGTGCGGAATGCGGATGCCACCGAGGATGACGTGATCACCCGGACCGAATGCATGCACGTCCAGGCCCGAGCCGGTACGCACGTCGCCAAGCACGGCAGATTGCATGGCTTCCGCGCGTGCAAAATCTTCCGGTGTCGTGAGTTTGATATTGCCGGGCTCGCCGGCGAATACGCTCACTTTCATCCCGGCCCACTCGGCGAGTGCGGCGTCGTCGGTAAAATCGCTGCGCCCTTGCGCGGCGGCGTCCCGATGCGCCTGCAGCAGGGCAGGGAATGCGAAAGCCTGCGGCGTTTGCACCAAGCGGATGGCATTACGGTCAACGGTTGCCGCCACCATGCCGGCCTCGTCGACACGTTTGACAGTGTCGGTGGCTGGTAGAGCGGGGACGGCTGCGCCGGTTTTCTCGACCGCCGCGATGGCGCGCGCAATGAGGTCCGCGCTTGCAAAAGGCCGCGCCGCGTCGTGGACAAGGACGATGTCAGGTGAGCGCGGCAACAGCGCTTCAAGTCCGGCCCGTACCGACGCCTGGCGGGTAGTGCCGCCCGATACCGGTTCGAGCACATTCAGGTCGTGGGACAAGGCGCGAACGAGGGCCAAGTCGTTCGGGCGTACGACGGGCTGCACAAAGGCGATGTTGGGGACGTCCGCGAAGGCCGACAGGGCGCGTTCGAGCAGCGTTTGACCGGCAACGCGCCGGAACTGCTTGGGCAAATCGCCGCCCACGCGTACGCCTTGCCCGGCAGCTACTACAACGGCTGCGACTTGCGTCATCCAAGTACTCCCCTCGAGCCTCCTGCCTTTAGCGCGTTCGTCTCGCGGCGGGAACGCGATAAGCACTTGCACAGCCTGTATTCCATGAACAATTTTTTGCACTGCAGCACTTGCGTTGCGTAGCGGAATGGCTAAAGTATGAGCATCAAAAAGGGTCAGCCTAAATGATAGGCAAGCGGTCCGGAGGCTTTGAATTTAGGGGATTTCCGTCCAACGCGCTCGCAGTCGGGTCGGTTGCGGTGCCTAACCGGGTCTTTTTGGCCCCAATGTCCGGAATTACCGACACGCCGTTCCGGCGGATAGCCGAGCGGCTCGGTGCCGGCCTGGTCATTTCAGAAATGACCGCCTGTGCTGGACTGGTGCGGGGGGAACGCGAGGCCAGCGTTCGAAGCGAAGGCGCTGGCGTCGGAATTCACGTCGTGCAGCTCGCTGGTTGTGAGGCGCGATGGATGGCGGAAGGCGCCCGCATTGCCGAGGCCCAAGGTGCCGACATCATCGATATCAACATGGGTTGCCCCTCCAAGCAGGTCACCAATGGCGTGGCAGGGTCAGCGCTCATGCGCGATCTCGATCACGCGCTGGCCTTGATCGAAGCAACGGTGGGCGCCGTCCGCGTGCCAGTCACCCTGAAGATGCGGCTTGGCTGGGACACCTCGACCATCAATGCACCGGAACTCGCGCGCCGCGCGGAAGGTGCCGGAATCAAGCTCATCACGGTCCACGGCAGGACCCGGTGCCAGTTTTATGACGGCTCTGCCGATTGGCAGGCCGTGCGCGCCGTCAAGCAAGCCGTCTCGGTTCCGGTCGTTGTCAACGGCGATATCCGCTCATTTGAGGATGCCCTACGCGCGCTGGCTATTTCCGGGGCCGACGCGCTCATGATTGGCCGTGCGGTGCGGGGCCGACCCTGGTTTCCGGGGCAGGTTGCGCGCTACCTCGCGACCGGCACACGCGAGCAGGCTCCGCCGCTCAGCGAACAATTCAAACTGATCGACAGGCTTTACGATGAGATGCTGCAACATCATGGCGAAGCCATCGGTCGCCGTCATGCCCGCAAACATCTTGGCTGGGCGCTCGATTCCGCAGCGATAACTACTGGCGCGCCGATCGAGCTGGTCAAGCGTTATCGCAATCGCGTTCTCACCGCGGAAGCGCCCTCACTGGCAAGGCGTTTTCTTGCCGAAGCCTACGACGATCTGGCCCTGAGGACTGCCGCATGACCCGTGCCCAGGCCATCTCGGCGATCGTCAACACACCAGCCGACGCGATGATGCATGCGCTGCCACACCCGGTGATCATGGTGTCGCCCGATGGCAAAATTGCCGACGCCAATGTTGCGGCGGAACAGTTCTTCGAGGCGTCAACCGCAATGTTGCGCCGGCACATGCTGCGGGAACTGGTGCCGTTCGGTTCTCCGTTGCTGCCGCTGATCGAACAGGTACGGCAGCGTGGTGCGGCGGTTAACGAATACAGGGTCGACCTTGCAACGCCACGCAATCCAGGCGAGCGCCTGGTGGACCTCTATGTGGCGCCATTGCCCGAATATCCTGAACACGTCGTGGTCATGCTGCAGGAGCGCACCATAGCCGACAAGATGGATCGCCAGCTGACCCATCGCGGGGCAGCACGTTCGGTTATCGCGCTGGCAGCGATGTTGGCGCATGAAATCAAAAATCCGCTGTCGGGCATTCGCGGTGCCGCACAGCTGCTCGAGCAGTCGGCGGGGGATGATGATCGGCCGCTGACGAAGCTGATCTGTGATGAGACCGATCGCATCGTGAAGCTGGTCGATCGCATGGAAGTATTTGCAGACGAGCGCCCTATCGACCGCGAGCCAGTGAATATTCACGTCATACTGGACCACGTAAAACGGCTCGCCCAATCGGGTTTTGGACGCCACATCAAATTCGTCGAAGAGTATGACCCCTCGTTGCCACCCGTTCTTGCCAATCGCGATCAGCTTGTTCAGGTTTTTCTCAACCTGCTCAAGAATGCCGCCGAGGCTATCGGCGAAACGGCAACTGACGGCGAAATTCAGCTTACAACCGCTTTCCGTCCGGGCGTGCGGCTGTCCGTCCCCGGCAGTAAAACGCGCGTATCGTTACCGCTAGAGTTTTGCGTGAAGGACAACGGCCCGGGCGTGCCCGAAGACCTGATGCCGCATTTGTTTGATCCTTTCGTCACCACAAAGCAAAGCGGCAGTGGCCTCGGTCTCGCATTGGTGGCCAAGATTGTTGGCGACCACGGGGGCATTATCGAATGTGAATCACAGCCGCGGCGGACCATCTTCCGCGTGCTCATGCCGGTTTACAGCGGCGACGGCGAAGTCACTGGCGATACGCCGTCGGTCCAGAGCTCGTGAGGCAAGACATGCCGACGGGAAGCATCTTGGTTGCCGACGACGATGCAGCGATCCGCACCGTCCTCAATCAAGCACTCTCGCGCGCCGGATATGAGGTGCGCTCTACCGGAAATGCCGCAACGTTGTGGCGTTGGGTCACTCAGGGCGATGGCGATCTGGTGATTACCGACGTCGTGATGCCTGACGAAAATGCTTTCGATCTCATTCCGCGCATCCGCAAGGCGCGTCCCGATCTGCCCATTGTTGTCATGAGTGCCCAAAACACTTTCATGACGGCAATTCGCGCGTCCGAGCGGGGTGCCTATGAATATCTGCCGAAACCGTTCGATCTGAAGGAACTCATTGCCATTGTTGGTCGCGCGCTGTCAGAGCCAAAAAACCCGCGTCCGGCCGCTGTCAAAAACGAAGAGTTTGAAGGCATCCCGCTTGTTGGCCGATCGGCGGCCATGCAGGAAATTTATCGCGTGCTGGCGAGGCTGATGCAGACCGACCTGACGGTGATGATTTCGGGCGAGTCCGGGACAGGCAAGGAATTGGTAGCCCGCGCATTGCACGACTACGGCAAACGGCGCGCTGGCACTTTTGTGGCCATCAACATGGCCGCGATCCCGCGCGACCTTATCGAATCCGAATTGTTTGGCCACGAAAAAGGTTCATTCACCGGTGCCAACACTCGCAGCGCCGGCCGTTTCGAGCAGGCCGAGGGCGGAACACTTTTTCTCGACGAGATCGGCGATATGCCGATGGAGGCACAAACGCGATTGTTGCGCGTGCTGCAACAGGGCGAGTACACGACCGTTGGCGGGCGGACACCGATCAAGAGCGACGTGCGCATCATCGCCGCGACGAACAAGGATCTGCGGTTGTTGATCCAGCAAGGTTTGTTCCGGGAAGATTTGTTCTTCCGGCTTAACGTCGTGCCGATCCGCCTACCGCCGCTGCGCGAGCGCGCCGAGGATATACCCGACCTCATTCGCCATTTCTTCGCGCAGGCGCAGCGCGAGGGCTTGCCGCCAAAACAAATGGAGCAGGCCGCGCTCGATCGCCTCAAGCGACACCGCTGGCCCGGCAACGTCCGTGAACTTGAGAACCTGGCGCGCCGGCTGGCGGCTCTCTATCCGCAGGAAACCATCAGCCTCGCGGTTGTGGATGCCGAGCTGGCGCAGCCGTCGCTTCCGCTCGGCAGCGAGGAGCCGCATCGGGAAGAAAATCTCAGTGGCGCCGTTGAGCGGCACCTCGCAACCTATTTTTCGGGGTTCGACGACGGCTTGCCGCCGGCCGGCCTCTATCATCGTATTCTGCGTGAGGTCGAATATCCCTTGCTGACAGCGGCTTTGGCGGCCACCCGCGGCAATCAAATCCGCGCAGCAGACCTCCTGGGCCTCAATCGCAATACACTGCGGAAGAAGATCCGCGATCTCGATATTCAAGTTTATCGCGGCGGCAACTGATCGCCAGCCGGCAAAATTCGAGCGAATCACGCCGCGGATTTGTCGCAATTCGGCAACATTGTTGTATAAAAGCATCACTGCCCGGAGAGGGTCGAAGGACGGCCACTCCTCCCAATTTGTCGCTGCCAGGGGTCAATGAGCGTCGAACAGGCCGCCACAGCCGAGACAGCGCTTGCCGGCGCACCCGCGAAACGTGGGGAAACGCGCGTTCTTGGCCCGATGGCGGTCGCGCTTGCGTTGCTGTCGGCCTTCGCCACCTTCGTCGTTCTAGCCGACCTCACACCCATTTCGCCGACCCACAATGTCGTCGTGACGCTGCTGCTTGCGAATGCAGCGACGGTCTTGCTGCTACTCAGCCTCATCGTCCGGGAAGTGTGGCAGGTGGTGCAGGCTCGGCGCAGCGGACGCGCTGCCGCGCGGCTGCACGTGCGCATCGTAGGGCTGTTCTCCATCATCGCCGCCGCGCCGGCAATCATGGTGGCGATCGTGGCGAGTGTGACACTCGACCGTGGTCTCGATCGGTTATTTTCCACGCGCACGCGCTCGGCAATCGAGAACTCGCTAATCGTCGCTGAAGCTTACCTGCGCGATCATGCGCAGATCGTTCGATCCGACATCATGGTGATGGCTTTCGATATCGGGCGCACCAAAGCGATATTCGACCAAGATCCGGACAAGCTCCGGCAGTTTCTCACTTTCCAGGCGTCTGTTCGCGGGCTGGCAGCCGCGATCGTAATCGACAAAGATCTCAAGGTCATCGCGCGTGCTGACCTGAATGTGAACCAGACCTTCGCATTGCCGCCGCGCGATGCATTGTCTCACATTACCGAGAAAGAGCCGCAAATCGTCCTGTTGCCGGACACGAACTATGTCGCGGCGATTATCAAGCTCGATCAATACGAAAATTATTACCTCTATATAACCCGCCTGCTCGATCCGCGCGTCGTACCACAACTGCAGGCTACCCGGGCAAGCGTCACTGAATATGCCGCGCTTGAATCGCGACGTGTTGGCGTACAAGTGGCCTTTGCATTGATGTACACGGTGATCGCCTTGATCGTTCTTCTTTCGGCGGTCTGGATTGGCTTCAATTTCGCCAACCGTCTGGTTGCGCCGATCCGACGACTCATCGGCGCCGCCAACGCCGTCTCAACAGGAAATCTTTACGTTCGCGTACCGGTACGGCAAGCAGAAGGCGATCTCGCGCACCTTGGCGAAACTTTCAACCGCATGACGCAGGAGTTGCGCACGCAGCGCGATGACATCATGCATGCGCGCGATCTTATCGACAGCCGCCGGCGATTTACGGAGGCCGTGCTTGCTGGCGCCAGTGCTGGCGTTATTGGCGTTGATAGCGCCGGAAATGTCAGCATCCTGAACCGATCGGCAGAAAAATTGATCGGACGCGCCGAGAGCGAAGCGCTTGGCCGGCCATTGAACGAAGTGCTGCCTGAGCTCGCGGACATCATGGCCGGCGCCAAATCGGGCGCTCCCACGCAGGATCAGATCACGATCAGCCGTAACGGTCGGGAGCGCAATTTATCGGTGCGGGTGACCAGCGAACAATCGGGCGACTCCGATCGCGGTTACGTGGTGACACTCGACGATATAACCGATCTGGTGACCGCCCAACGCACGTCTGCTTGGGCCGACGTTGCGCGACGCATCGCGCATGAGATCAAGAATCCGCTTACGCCAATTCAGCTTTCCGCCGAGCGTTTGCGCCGCAAATACGGAAAAATGATTGGCGAAGACCGCGGCGTTTTCGAGCAGTGCACCGACACCATTGTCCGGCAGGTCGATGACATAAGGCGGATGGTTGATGAATTCTCTCATTTTGCGCGGATGCCGAAACCGGTGCTTGCTTCGGACGATGTCGCCGATGTGGTGCGGCAAACCGTATTTCTGATGCGCGTCGGAAATTCGGAAATCGATATTGAAACAGAAATCGCGGAAGATCCGATGCTGGCGCGATTTGACCGGCGTTTGATCTCGCAGGCATTGACCAACATTATCAAGAACGGGACTGAGGCAATTGCGGCCGTGCCTCCGGGTGAGCTGGGGAAGGGCAAAATTCGCGTTTACGCAGCACGGGATGGCGCGGACATTGTGATCGATGTGGTTGATAACGGCATTGGCTTGCCGACAGCGAACCGCAGCCGGTTGCTTGAGCCCTATGTCACCACACGGGAGAAGGGGACAGGGCTTGGCCTTGCGATCGTGGGGCGGATTGCCGAGGAGCATCGCGGCAGCATTGAGCTGCGTGATGCTGCCGAGAAAATTCCCGAGCAACGCGGTGCCTGGGTGCGGTTACGTTTTGCCGCCGAAGGCAAAGTCGACCCTGAGCCCGAAAAAACCAAAGATCATGTGCGAGTGACCTGATGGCCTCGGAAATATTAATCGTCGATGATGAAGCAGATATCCGCGATCTGGTGGCGGGGATCTTGCAGGATGAAGGCTACAGCACGCGGACTGCGCGTAACAGCGATGACGCGTTGACGGCAATCACAACGCGTCGGCCAAATCTGGTTTTCCTGGATATCTGGTTGCAAGGCAGCAAACTCGACGGCCTGCAATTGCTTGACGCCGTCAAGCAGGAGCATGCCGAACTGCCTGTCGTGATGATTTCCGGTCACGGAAACATCGAAACCGCTGTGGCTGCCATAAAACATGGCGCCTACGATTTTATCGAGAAGCCGTTCAAGGCTGACCGTCTGGTCCTCGTCGCGGACCGCGCCCTGGAAAACTCACGGCTCAAACGCGAGGTCAAGCAACTCAAGCAGATGTCGCCGCAGCCCTCGACGCTGATTGGGCGGTCGGCGACGATGGGACAATTGCGTCAGGCCATCGAACGCGTAGCGCCCACCAATAGCCGTGTGCTTGTGGTCGGTCCTTCGGGGGCGGGCAAGGAACTCGCCGCGCGAACGCTTCATCAATTGTCCGGACGGGCGAGCGGTCCCTTCATCGTCATCAACGCAGCCGCAATTACACCGGATCGCATGGAAATCGAACTGTTCGGAGTCGATCAATCCAACGGCTCGGAAGGACGCAAGTCGGGTGCTCTCGAAGAAGCCCATGGCGGCACACTGTTTATTGATGACATTGCCGAGCTTCCGCGCGAGACGCAAAACAAGATCTTGCGCGTGCTCGTGGACCAAACCTTCCAGCGGGTCGGCGGCAGCACCAAAATAGCCGTCGATGTCCGGATCGTATCGTCGACCGCGCGCAATCTCGAAGTGCTGATCGCCGAAGGTAAATTTCGCGAAGACCTTTATCATCGTCTTGCAGTCGTGCCGATCCGTGTGCCGCCGCTGGCGGAACGGCGCGAGGATGTTCCCGATCTCGTCGACTATTTCATGGATCAGATTTCGTTGGCGACCGGCTTGCCGAAGCGACGGATCGGCGATGATGCAATGGCAGTTTTGCAATCGCATAGCTGGCCAGGCAATGTAAGACAGCTGCGAAACAACATCGAGCGTTTGATGATTCTTGCCGGCGGCGACCCGGAGGCTGTCATGAATGCGAGCATGCTGCCGCCGGATGTGGGCTCAATGGTGCCAAGCATGCCGAATGGAAATGGCGGCGAGCAGCTTATGGGCCTGCCGCTGCGCGATGCCCGGGAGGTATTCGAACGCGAATATTTGGTGGCGCAGATCAGCCGGTTCGGCGGCAATATCTCGCGGACCGCTGAATTCGTCGGCATGGAGCGTTCCGCCTTGCATCGCAAGCTCAAGGCGCTTGGAATCGATTAACTCTCCATGTCGCGAATCGCTTACGTCAATGGACGCTATTTGCCGGGGAACGATGCCAAGGTCGGCGTCGAAGATCGCGGTTACCAGTTTGCCGACGGCGTCTATGAAGTCTGCGAGGTCAGGGAAGGGCGCCTGGTCGACGAAAGGCGACACATGGCGCGTCTCGAACGTTCGCTCGGCGAATTACGTATTGCACGTCCAATGTCGTCAGCCGCGATGCAGATTGTTCTGCGCGAGACGATCCGGCGCAACCACGTGCGCGATGGTATCGTCTACGTTCAGGTTACCCGTGGTGTTGCGCGACGGGATTTTCCATTCCCAGCCGATGAAACTCGGCCGTCTCTGGTTGTCACGGCACGCAGCAATAATCTGGAGCAACTCGAGCAACTCGCCGCGGAGGGAGTTGCGGTTATCACAGTGCCGGACATTCGCTGGAAGCGCGTCGATATCAAATCGGTGGCGTTGCTGCCGAACGTGTTAGCCAAACAGCGCGCGCGAGAGCAGGGGGCACGTGAGGCTTGGCTTGTAGACGAGCAGGGCTGCGTCACCGAAGGCGCATCATCGAACGCCTGGATTGTGAGCCGGGACGGGAAGCTGATCACCCATCCGCTCGGCCAAGACATCCTGCCGGGGATCACGCGCTCGGTGGTGATCGACGTCATCAAGGCTCAGGGGCTTGCCTTTGAAGAGCGTTGCTTCACGGTCGAGGAGGCCTATGCCGCGCGCGAGGCTTTTGTCACCTCCGCGAGCCAGATCGTATTGCCGGTGGTGAGTATTGATGGACGCCCCGTTGGGAATGGGGCGCCCGGCTTGATCGCGACGGCGTTGCGCCGCGACTATCACCGCCACGCCGAGCTCAGCGAATAATCTCACCTTTTGCCGGCGGACGGGGCATTGCAGTTTGGCCTCCGGCCAAAGCGCGAAAAAATGTGTTATTTCAGTACTTTGATATGGATTACGCCAACTTGTGCTTGCGCCCGGGAAGCAGCTGCAATCTAATAGTGGCTCCCGGGCCTCGCACCGCTTCTGCGAGGGGCAAAGCGGCGCATCCTCCAAAAAAGGGTATGCGGAAGGACTTGGGCAAATAAAGGTCTCGCGCGCTAGACGCGAGCAAAAAATGGAAAAACGGCCATGGCAGCCGATCGTGCGCAAAATCTGCAAGACACTTTTCTCAATCACGTCCGCAAAAGCAAAATTCCTCTCACCATCTTTCTGGTGAATGGTGTCAAGTTGCAGGGTGTGGTGACCTGGTTCGATAACTTCTGCGTTCTGTTGCGACGGGACGGACATTCTCAACTCGTCTACAAGCACGCGATTTCGACGATCATGCCGGGTCATCCTATTCAGCTCTTCGAAGGGGCCGACGAGCCGCCGGCCGGAGACAAGGTCTAATTGGAAGTACGTCGCCGTGATCAACGCGCCGATCTCCTGAGCCCAACCACAACGGGCGCTGAGACTGGCCGTGCGATTGTCATTGAGCCGTGGTTGAAAAATCCACCGCGTAAAAATGGCGCGCTTGCGCCGGCGGATGCGCGGACGCCTGAAGCGCGGCTTGAGGAAGCGGCCGGCCTCGCACGTGCCATTGACCTGACTGTCGTCGAAGCGGGGCTGGTGACTCTCAATGACATCCGGCCCGCGACCTATATCGGCAAGGGAAAGGTCGACGAAATCGCGGGGCTGGTGAAAAGCCTTTCAGCGTCTGTGGTCGTGATGGACTGCCCCGTCTCGCCGGTCCAGCAGCGCAATCTTGAGAAGGCGTGGAATACAAAAGTCATCGACCGCACGGGCCTGATCCTTGAAATCTTCGGCCGGCGCGCCCGCACGCGGGAAGGCGCATTACAAGTCGAGCTCGCGCATCTCACGTACCAGAAGAGCCGGCTGGTTCGCTCGTGGACCCATCTTGAGCGTCAACGCGGCGGATTTGGCTTTCTTGGCGGGCCGGGCGAGACCCAGATCGAGGCAGACCGGCGGGTTATCGAGGAGCGCATTGCGCGCATCGAGGCGGAGCTCGAAAGGGTCAAGCGCACCCGCAAACTGCACCGCGATAGCCGAAAGCGTGTGCCATATCCAATTGTAGCGCTGGTCGGTTACACCAATGCGGGCAAATCGACGCTGTTCAATCGCATGACTACCGCGAGCGTATTGTCGGCAGATATGTTGTTCGCCACGCTCGATCCGACGTTACGTGCTGTCAATCTGCCACACGGTATCCGGATCATTCTGTCGGACACGGTGGGATTTATTTCGGATCTTCCCACCATGCTGGTGGCCGCTTTTCGAGCGACATTGGAAGAGGTCATCGAAGCCGATGTCATTTTGCACGTACGCGACGTGTCGCATGAGGATTCCGAAGCGCAATCGAAAGACGTCGAGACGGTGCTGGCCGAACTTGGCATCGCAGCCTCCGACCAGCGTCTGATCGAGGTCTGGAACAAGATCGACCGGCTCGACAATGAAGGCCGCGCAAGGTTGCTCAACCTAGTCGAAAGGCAACCAACTCATCATCGGACCGTGACAGTGTCAGCATTGAGCGGCGAGGGCATCGATCGCCTGATCGATGCGATCGAGGTGCGCTTGAGCGAAAGTCGGCAGACTCTCGAACTTTCAATCGATCCCGCCGACGGTGCAGGTTTGAGCTGGCTCTACCGGCACTCCGAGGTACTGTCCAAGGGTCTCCGTGACGACGGCCGGCTGGCGGTGACGGTGCGCGCCGACCCCGACAAAGCCGCGCAGGTGCGTGCAAAATTCAACGCTTAGACTGAGATTTCTCGGCCTCTTTTGCTTCGTCCCACAGTTTGTCCATTTCCGTCAGACTTGCATCTTTGGGCGCCTTGCCACGAGCAGCGAGCGCGCGCTCGATCGAAGCGAAACGGCGCTCGAACTTGATGTTGGTGTCGCGCAGGATGCCTTCAGGGTCGGCATCGAGATGGCGGGCGAGGTTGACGACGGCGAACAGAAGATCGCCAACTTCCGCGGCCATCCGGCCTTTCTCGCCACGATCGAGCTCGGCTTCGATTTCGTCCGCCTCTTCTCGAATTTTGGCGAGAACCGCACGCGGATCGTTCCAATCGAAACCGACGCGTCCGGCCTTGTCCTGGAGCTTGAGGGCGCGGGTTAACGCGGGCAGGGCAACCGGTACTCCTGCCAGCGCCCCCTTGGGCGCCTCCTCGCCGCGTTCGGCGCTTTCCTCCGCCTTGATCCGTGCCCAAAGCCCCTCAACCGCCTTCGC
>Ga0187788_10000291_pt1 | contig 13733 bp, 11 predicted proteins | sample 1015_BV01_MP10_2_FD_133008 | JGI IMG/M metagenome (GOLD analysis project Ga0187788, IMG submission 133008) | Tropical peat soil microbial communities from peatlands in Department of Meta, Colombia - 1015_BV01_MP10_20_MG | ecosystem: Environmental > Terrestrial > Soil > Wetlands > Peat | place...
CTTTACCTCTCGGGATGTATCGGAATCGATCCCGCAACTGGCCTTGCGCCCATGGACCTGGATCAGGAGATCACCCTCCGGTTCGACCACTTGCGAGCCGTGCTCGCGGAAGCGGGAATGACCATGGATGACCTGGTCCAGGTGCAGGTCTTCTGCCCCGACATTTCGCTGTTTGAGCACTTCAACAGCAGATATAGAGGCTGCTTCCGCGGCCCGCTGCCGGCGCGAGCGTTCATCGGTTCCGGTTCGCTGCTGCGCGAGGGGCGCTTTGAAATCCTGGGAATCGAGCGCAAGAGCTGACGGCGGCTGAGAGGACTGGAAAGGTACCCTGGCGCGCGGGGCGTGGCCTAGAAGTACGCGCGCAGCTCCGAGAAGCGTTTCAACACCAGAAGCCTGCGATGAGCCGGTTCCGGGTAGAGTTCCTCGTGCTCCAGCACCCAGGTGTTGCCGTGGGGCACAAACACCGCATTCAGGCTGGCGGCAATCGCCGGATTGATATCGGACTTTGGAGAATTACCCACCATCCAGGTGACCTCCGTGGACAAACCGTACCTCTGCACCAGCTCGCGATAGACCGAAGGGTCCTTCTCGCTCACCACCTCAGTCGCCGCAAAATAGCTCTTCAGGCCCGAGCGTTCCACCTTGCCGGTCTGCGCCGTCAGGTTCCCCTTGGTCACCAAAATCAGATGGTGCCGCTCGGCCAGGTAGTCCAGGGTCTCAGGCACGCCTTCGATAATCTCCACCGGATGCTCGGCGATGGCGTGAGCGAAACCGACGATCTTCTGGTGAAGCTCAGGGGTGATCGGCTCAACCGACAAACGTTCAAACGTCTCCACCAGTGCATGCGCGAAGCTGTGCAGCCCGTAGCCGTGCTTGAGGATAATTCCCCGTTCCACGTCGTTGAGAAATTCACGCACCTGCGGCGGCGAATATTGCTTGTGGTCGAGGAAAGAGATGAAGGCGGCGATGGCACGCTCGAAATAGATGTTGTTCTCCCAGAGCGTGTCGTCCGCGTCGATCAGCAAAGTCTGCGAGCCGTTCTCGAAGGAAGAAGCCATCGCCTGTAAGTGAGCTGCCCTCAGCGGGCTTGCGGCGCACCCCACGGCGCCGTGATCGGAAAGATGCTCTAGCTCACGAAATCCACTCGCGCCGCATGGGGAATAATCCCCGCCTGGTGACCCATATCCAGAAGCCGCTTCACTGCCTCGCGCCCCTCTGTTCCGTAGTCCACCGTGCGCTCGTTGACGTACATCCCCACGAATTTGTCAGCCGACTGAGCATCCAGATCGCGCGCGAATTGCATGGCATAAGCCAGAGCTTCTTCCCGATGGTCCAGGGCATACTGAATGCTGTTCTTCAAAGCGCGCGCGACACTGCCAATGACCTGCGGCTGCAGGTCTCTGCGGATCACGTTTCCGCCCAGGGGCAGGGGCAGACCCGTCATGTCCCGCCACCACTTTCCCAGGTCCACGATGCGGTGCAGGCCGGTCTTGGGGTAGGTCAGCTGGCCTTCATGAATGATGAGTCCGGCTTCAAACTTGCCTTCCAGAATGCGGGGAATAATCTGATCGAAGGGAACCACCACGGTTTTGGCGTTGGGCGCGAACAGGCGCAGCACCAGGTAGGCGGTGGTCAGAGTGCCGGGAATGGCCAGCTTGATGTCCTGGACCTCGTTGGGCGAGATGTTCCGGCTGGCCACGATCATCGGGCCATAGCCTTCGCCCACGCTGCCGCCGCTGGGCAGCAGCGCATACTTCTCCTGCACGTAAGGATAGGCATGGAAGGAAATGGCGGAGACGTCGTAGACGCCTTCCACGGCTTTGCGATTCAGCGTCTCGATGTCGCAGAGCGTGTGTGTGAACTTGAGGCCGGGAACCCGCACTCTATTTGTCGCCATGCCGTAGAACATGAAGGCATCATCGGAATCCGGGCTATGGGCGACGGTGATTTCCTGAACCGGTACCGCGGTACTGCGCGTTGACATATGGATTTCCCGTACTGGTCTGAGGTCTGCCAAGACTTCTCTACGGCCTAGCCAAGGACGCTTCCAGTGAGAGGGCCGCGTTTCAGGCGCAGCGCCAGGGCTGCCGCTGTCATCACCTTGATAACCTCGGCAAAAAGAAATGGGTAAACGCCAAAATACGCCGCTTTGCCCAGGGGCGCGTGGGTCAAGAGTGCGAGCCAGCCAATCCCCAGGGTAAACAGCACCACCTCACCCGCCACGCTTGCAGCCAGATTGCGCAAGAAGCTGCTCGACCCACGCTCCGCGATCCGACCCGCCAGCCCGGCTACCAGGGGATAGGCCATGAGGTACCCGCCCGTGGGCCCAAGCAATTGCGCAATTCCTCCCGGGCCGGCTGGACTGAAGACCGGGATTCCTGAAACTCCCTCCGCCAGGTAGAGCGCCAAGGCCAGGAAACCTCGCCGCGCGCCCAAGGCCAGACCTACGAGGATGACCCCGAAGTTGGCCAAGGTAAGCGGAATAGGGGTAAAAGGTAGAGGAACGGATAAGCGGCCACAGAGCGCCACGAAGAGGCTCGCTCCCATCACGATGGCCACCTGTTTCAGAACCGCAGACGAGGATCGCAGTTCCTCGCCAGATGTCGTCGTCTTTTCCATTAGCTGTTCCTGTTGCGCACCACTATTCCTTGGCGCTGCCCACAAGCTTCTGTTGCTGTTCGATTTCCTCTAGCGCTTCGCGCAGCATCCGGTCCGATGCGGCCATGTCGCGGCGGACCCGGAAGTAAAGCGCGGCTGAGGCCCACAGCAAGGCCAGCCCGCTGGTTACACACATTGCAAAAAGGAATTTAACTATCACCGCTCTATAGGATACCAAAGCAAACGCCGGTTTCAGCGGGCGTCAGCCCCGAGCAGGGTACAAGCTGGGCCTCCGCCTACTTCTTCCGCATTGCCGCCTCAACGTCTTCGGCCGTGCGGGGAAGACTTCCTGACAAGCTTACTAGCCTGCCGTCGTCGTCCACCCAGAAAATATCCTCAATCCGCACTCCCAGATTTTCTTCGGGAATGTAGATTCCTGGCTCGATGGTGAACACCATCCCTCTGTCCAGAGCAATGGAGGTGTCGCCCACGTCGTGGACGTTCAGTCCCACGTAGTGGCTCAAGCCATGTATGAAGTACTGTCCCAGCGGCTGACCGTGCAGGTCCTTGCCGTGGTTGTTGATGTAGTCGTAGGCCACGCGGTAGAGAGAGCCTGGACCGTCCCGACTGACGTTGGACTTGCCGGCCTGAAAGGCTTTGATCGCGGCATCTTGCGCACCCAGCAAAATGTCGTAAATCTCGCGCTGCCGGGGCGTGAACTTTCCATTCGCCGGCAGGGTGCGGGTGATGTCGGAGGCGTACATCGAGTACTCTCCCGCCACGTCCATAACCACCACGTCCCCATCCTGGATGGTGCGATCATCCTTGGAGTAATGAAGCACGGTGGAATTGGGACCCGAGCCAACGATGGGAGCGTAAGCGGGCCGCTCGCAGCCCTGCTTCTGAAATTCGTATTGCATCAGGGCCGAAATGTCGTGTTCGTTGAGCCCTGGGCGCATGGCCTTGATGGCCGCCAGGTGCGCGGCCACAGAAGCGTTGGTGGCGGCGCGGACGAAGCCGATCTCTCCCGCATCCTTCACCACGCGCAGGGAGGCGAGTAGGGGCGCGGCATCGGCAACCGAGAGATAGACGGGCAGCGCGTTGGCCCGCTGCAACCACTGCATCGATGACGCCGAGACTGGCCCGGTATTGACGTAAAGCGTGCTGCGCACCGGTGGCAGCAGGCGCACCAGTTCGTCCCGCAGTTGATCGAGCTTTTCCACGCGGTCAAACCCGGAGATCTGGGTTGCCTGCGGGCTGTCGGCGGACAGCTTCGGTCCCGTCCATCTCTCCTGCGAGAGGTTGCGGGCCGGCAGAAACAGGATTTCGCTGTACTCTCGGGCGGGCCTGGCATCGGCAGCCGGGAGGGCGGGAACAATCAGAAGGGCTGCTCCCGGTTCCGTCAGCCCCGTCAGGTAATAGAAGTTATCGTCCTGACGAAAGCCGTAGAGCGCATTTGGACCTTCGGCTTCGGTTGCAGCGAAGACCAGCACTGCGCCGTCGGCCTTCTGGGCCAGGCGCATGCGGCGCGCGCGGTAGTCGGCATTGGGTTGGCGCTCGATCGCCAACAAGGCTGTGGTAAGCAGCAGGAGGATAGCGAGCAGCGATTGACGCAATCTAGCCCTCAGTGGCAGCGGGAATTCGCGAGATTATACCTCCGATGAGCTCCAACTCCAGCCCCCAAAGCCATGGTTGACCCTGCTGCACCTGGTTTCCAAGCAGGCGGCCATCGAGCTGCTTGCTATTTCGTCTTGGTGGCGGCTTGCGCCTGGATCACGCCATCCACGTTGCTCCTGTCAATCAAAATGGCTCCAGTGTCGACAAAGGCAGGCAGAGGTGAAGTCGTCGAGCCAGAAACCGAAGGCAGCGTGGGATAGGCATGGTGCAGGTCATCCAGCATCCGCATTCCGAAATAGCCCATGGTGTAAGGGCGCTGCGCAATCGTGGCCGCGATCACGCCCTTCTTCACCCAATCCAGAGTGGCGTCGTCGGTATCCATAGCGATGACGGTTCTGCCGGTCGTCTTGGTGTTGTTGAGAACAGTGGCCACCTCCTTGCCCGCCAGCGCCTCCAGGCAGAGGAAGCCGTCAATCTTCTCCTTGCTGTCGATGACCTTCTGGGTCTCGTCGAAGGCCACGCGGGGATCGCCCTTGATGTCCACGACGCGCGCGATCTTGAGCTGCGGATATTTCTCAAACACCTGCCGATACCCGCGGAGGCGATCCTCAAGGTTCGTCTGGTTGGGCATGGTGAACACGATTACGGTGCCCTTGCCCTGGAGTTGCTTGGCGGCAATCTCCCCGCCCAGAATGCCCGCCTGGTAATTGTTCGTGCCGATGAAAACCAGGCGCTTGCTGGCTGGAGAATCGGAATCGATGGTAAGCACCGGAATCCCTGCCGCAATCGCACCATCGATGTCCGCCTTCATGAATTGAGGATCGGCGGGCGAGATCAGAATTCCGGAGGGTTTCTTCGTCAGAATGCGCCGGAACTCGTCTTGCTGCGCCTTGGCATCGTAAGTGTCCGGCCCGGCAATCTCCGCCCGGACTTTCATCTCCGAAGCCGCCTTGAAGAAGCCGGCAGCGGCGGCCTGCCAGTAGGGAATCTGGGTGTTGACGGTCACCAGGTAATAATGTTCGTCACCGCTGTGTTGACCGCAGCTGATACAGAAGACCATCAGGAATACCGGAAGTAAAAGCAGACACAAATTGCGCTTCGACGACATCAGACACCTCCACTTGAGGCCGAATCATCGCGGGAGTCGAAAAAACACGCGGCATTGTAGTGCTTACGGCGCAAGAGGAAAAGGGCATCCTTTAGAAGCGGGATGCTTACACGCCCACCGGGTAGGGCTTCGCGGTTTGTGGCTCACGCGCCTCACGGCCCAGGAAGCGCTCGAATCTCCCCTGCAGCAGCGACATCAGGCCGGTGTACCAGTAGCCCACGACAAACAGAAACAGGAACGGCACGGTGATGTAGTTCTCGTTGCTTAGCGCGTAGTGAACCGTGGCGGCGAAGTAGGTGCCGATGGCCAGTTCGGCCCATGGGATCCATCCCAGGCGCTTGCGATACTTGCTGGTGAGCGGCTTGTCCGCCTTGGACACGACGCGGTACTTAGGAGTGCGGGCGAAAGCCGTCTGCTTGCCGAACAGCGCTTCCAGGACCGCCTTGGAGTTGGTAATCGTCAGCCCGATGCCCAGCGCCATCAAGAAGGGCAGGTAGAGGAAGGTCCTGGGCCAAGTGCGGGGGAAGAGTTCCTTCTGCGACACCAGATAGAAGCTGGAGATCGAAAAGGTCGATGCCAGGAACAGAGGCACATCGATGTATAGCATCTGAAACCAGCCCTGGTAGAAGCGAATGATCATTGCTGGCAGCAGCAATGTGGAGAGCACGATCATCAGCGGATAGCTGATGTTGGCCGTCAGGTGATACCAGGCTTCCATCTTGACCCGCCGCGGGGCAGTACTCTTCAGAACCAGGGGAAGGTCCTTGAGGGCACACTGCACCAGTCCTTTGGCCCAGCGCGCTTGCTGGGTCTTGAAGGCCGTCATTTCCACTGGCAGCTCGGCCGGGCACTCCACGTCCTGCAGGTAGATGAAGTTCCAGCCCTTCAGCTGTGCACGATAGGAGAGATCCGTGTCCTCGGTGAGAGTGTCGTGCTGCCATCCTCCAGCCTCGTCGATGGCTTTGCGCCGCCACATCCCGGCGGTGCCGTTGAAGTTGAAAAATACCTTGCTGCGGGAACGCCCACCGTGCTCCAGGACAAAGTGTCCGTCCAGAAGGATGGCCTCAACTTCGGAGAGGAACGAGTAGCCCCGGTTCAAGTGGGTCCAGCGCGTCTGCACCATGCCAACCTTCGGATCGGAGAAAAAATGCACCACGCGCATCAGCCAGTCTTCGTGGGGAACGAAGTCGGCGTCAAAGATCGCGATCAGCTCTCCCTGGGCCTCTTCCATGCCGTGCTGCAGCGCTCCGGCTTTGTATCCCGCGCGATTGCTGCGGTGGATGTAGCGGATGGCATGCCCCATGGCGGCGTAACGCTCCACCACCCCGCGGGCGACTTCCACCGTCTCATCCGTGGAATCGTCCAGGACCTGAATTTCCAGCTTCTCTCGCGGATAATCGAGCCGGCAGACCGCGTCCACCAACCGGTCCACCACAAACTGCTCGTTGAAAATCGGCAGCTGGATGGTGATGGTGGGCAGCTCCGAGAATCTCTGCGCGGGCTCTGTGGTCTTGTTCCTGCGGTTCTTGTAATACATGTACACCAGCTGGTAGCGATGCAAGCCGTAGAACGCCAGCAGGATCAGAACCACGAAGTAAGGGATCAGCAGCGCCATGTCGAATGCATTGGCGCGGTACAAGCCGCGGAAGGTGGTGTCCAGGACGTGAGTGCGCACCCAGTGCCCGATGCCGCGTGGCTCGGCAAACAGGCTAAGCGCCATGAATGGAAAGCAGTGAAGCAAGATATCCCCGGGAAACAGAGATCGCCGCTGGGCAGCGAACGGTGCATTTTACTTGTAAGAGCAGCTGGATTCGGCCGAGGCGGTTTAACCGGGCCCACCTACTAGTTCAGAAAGTAGGTCCGGTAAAGTGTGTCTCGCTGCACGGGTCGAAAGCCCGCGTCGCGGATAATTCGCCGCAACTCTTCTTCCGTGGTGCGGTTGCTGGTGCCCGCCGCCTTCACCACGTTTTCTTCCAACATCACCGAACCCACGTCGTTGCCGCCAAACCTCAGGCCCAGCTGGCAAACCTTCAGCCCCTGCGTTACCCAGCTGGACTGCACATTCAGAAAATTCGAGAGATACAGGCGCGAAATCGCCAGCACTTTCAGGTACTCCACCGCCGTGGCTTCATCCCAGTGACGTCCGCCCAGCGCCGTGTTCTTGGGCTGAAAGCTCCACGGAATGAAAGCGGTGAACCCTCCTGTTTCCTGCTGCAGTTCGTAGAGCCTCTGGAAGTGGTTGACTCGGTGCTCGTACGTTTCACCGACGCCGAACATCATCGTGGCGGTGGTGCGCATGCCGAGTTTGTGCGCGGTTTGATGAACGTTGATCCAGTCCTCGGTGAGGCATTTCAGACGGGCGATGCGGTAGCGCACCTCGTCGTCCAGGATCTCGGCTCCGCCGCCGGGGATGGAATCGAGACCGGCATCGCGAAGGCGCTTAATGGTGTCCTCAATCGTGAGCCCGCTGTACTCGGCGATGGCAATGATCTCGGAAGCCGAATAACAATGCAGATGAATCCGGGGAAAGCGCTGCTTGATGCCGCGCAGCAGCCGTTCGTGCCAGTCGATCTTCAGGTCAGGATGCAGGCCGCCCTGCATCAGCACGCCCGTTCCGCCCAGCTCTACCGTCTCGCGAATCTTGTCGTAGATGGTCTCAAAATCCAGGATGTAGCCTTCGGCGGCCAGTTTGCCTTTCAAGGGCCGGTAGAAGGCGCAGAAGGTGCAGTACTCGGTACAGAAATTCGTGTAGTTGATATTGCGATCGATGATGTAGCTGACGATGCCCTCGGGGTGCAGCTTTCGCCGCTGCTGGTCGGCTTCCATGCCGATTCCGATCAGGTCGTCAGACTGGAACATGTCCAGCGCTTGCGCTTTGGTCAGCGACATAGGATCAATCTCACTGCCGATATCAACTGGATTCCATTCTAGATGCTGCGGACCGAGAAAGCGAACCGCTACCCGTACATCCGAAAGGCCGCGCTCCCGATGAAGCGAATGGTGGGAGGAGCGGCGATTAGGCCGCATTCAGCAGCATAACGGTAGAACAGGTTCAAGCCCTCCACATTCTCCCGGTCGAGGTAGTAGTGAATATTGTGCGTCAGGTAGGAAGTTATCTCCTCCTGCGGCAGTCCCAATCTCGGCGCCCACTCACGCGCCAGAAGGGAAACGTTTGCGGGCTCCAGACCGTGATCGCGCGAGCGGCTGAAAACGGCATCCATCTCCAGCTTGGGATGAGCCTGTGAAAGTGCCGCCATGCGGATGGCCCAGAAGGCAAACACAAAGGGCTTGCCGGTGAATTGCACCCACTGCTCGGCCAGGTCGTAGGTCAGATACTGCTCACGGTCTGCCTGAAGCGCCGGGTCTCCGATGAGCAGCGCAGCATCGCACCGCCTGAGCATGAGTTCGGGATTTGGCGGCATAGGGATAAACTCGCGCGAGCGGCCGTGGGATTGGGCGGGAAAAAACTTGCGCATCAGGACCTGGGTCAAAACGACCGACGTACGGGAGGAAATGTCGGCTGCGACAGTAGACACTCTCTCCAGCGGCTCCCTGCAGAGCAGCAGAATCGAGCGCACCGCTCGCTTGGACGCGATCGCCGCATCGGGAATGATCAGCAGGTCAGGCACCGTGGCGAACACGATGGAGGGAATGATTCCAATGTCAGCCGTCCCGCGGGCCAAAGCGTCGGCGCAAGCCGAAGGGATGGTGTACGAGATCTCAAAGTCACTGCTCGCGGAACCGTGCTGGAAGTCCCACATGAGCGGCGCGGTGTTGAGGTAAGAGATAGCGGAAATCCTCAGGGCGCACATGAAGACTGTTCATTCTAACAAACGGATGAGACGTGCTTCCTTGACGCTCTGACAAGACCGCATATAGAGTCCGGGCTTCGCACGAATCCCAGCCCGCATTGGGAGATATTGCTTGAAGACTGATCCTACCGCTGTGACCCAGCAACTTGAATGGGTGGCGCTGGCTCTTACGCCTGGCCTGGGGGCGACCCGCTCGCGTCGCCTGGTCGATCACTTCGGCAACATCGATCGCGTCTTTCACGCTTCGCTTACCGAGCTGGAGGCCGCCAGCCTGCAGCCCGTGTCCGCGCAATCCATCTTCAATGGCGATTCCCTCGCGAAGGCGGACGAGGAACTGGCGCGCGCCACCGCGGCCGGAGCCCAGTTGATCACGCTGGCCGATGAGGCTTACCCGGCACGGCTCCGGCAGATTTATGATCCCCCAACATCATTGTATGTTATTGGTGATAAAGGTGTTCTCGGCCTTCCAGGAATTGCAGTGGTCGGGACCAGGCATCCCACACCCTATGGGGTGGGTATGGCCTCCAGGCTTTCCTGCGACCTGGCGGCCCGCGGCATCATCATTATTAGCGGCTTGGCCCGGGGCGTGGACACCGCCGCCCATCGGGGCGTGATCGAGGCGAAAGCTAGGACCGTAGCTGTTTTCGGAACTGGCGTCGACGTCATTTATCCCCGCGAAAATCAGAGGCTGGCAGAGCAGATCCTGACTCTGGGAGGCACGCTGATCTCCGAGTTTCCCCTGGGCACCTTTGCCGCTCCACAGAACTTTCCCATCCGCAATCGCATCATCAGTGGGCTCTCCGTCGGCGTGCTGGTCGTGGAAGCGGGCGAATACAGTGGGACGCGCATTACCGCGCGATGTGCTCTGGAACAGGGGCGCGAAGTTTTTGCCGTTCCGGGAAATGTGACCAACAAGAACTCCTGGGGACCCAACACGCTGATCAAGCAGGGGGCCAAGCTCACAGCAACCTGGGAAGATGTGTGGGAGGAGATTCCCTCGGATCTGCGTGTGCAGCTCGCGCCGCAGGTGAGTTCCGCAACCGAAAGCACTCCAACTGCATCGTTATTTGATCAGGAGTCGATGGCGCCGCATGAGAGGAAGATCTACCAGCTGCTGCGGGCTGATGAGGCCACCCATATCGACGAGGTCGTCGAGCGCCTGACTGAGCAGTTGTCTTCCTCGGAAATTTTTGCGGCGCTGTTCGAGCTGGAGATGTCGGGAAAAGTGAAACAACTGCCCGGGGAAAATTACGTGAAGACTTTCTGAATCAGCCGGTTGCCTCAGGGATAACACTTCCGTTCTCAAACCAACGGTTGACGAACCGTCCCGTATCCGTGCTAGCTTCAAGAACAGTTTTGGGAAGAAGAGGTTGTTTTGGCGAAAGGTTTAGTTGTTGTTGAATCGCCGGCTAAGGCGAAGACCATTCAGAAATACCTGGGGAAGGGCTATGCGGTCGAAGCGTCTCTCGGCCACGTCAAGGACCTGCCCAAGAGCAATCTCGGCGTCGACGTCGATAACGACTTCGAGACCGAATACATCGTCATTCCCGGCAAGGAAAAGGTGCTGGCCAGGCTGAAGAAGGCCGCCAAGTCTGCCGATGCCATCTACCTGGCGCCTGATCCCGATCGTGAGGGCGAAGCCATCGCTGCGCATCTCGCCGAGGAACTGGGCGGCGATGCCTTTGACGGAAAGAAAAGGAAGAAGTCGAGCAAGCAGGACATCCGGCGCGTGACCTTCAACGAGATCACCGCGCGTGCCGTCAAAGCGGCCTTTGAACATCCCCGCGACATCGACCGCAACCTGGTAGATGCTCAGCAGACTCGCCGCGTGTTGGATCGCCTGGTCGGCTACCAGGTTTCGCCCCTGCTCTGGGACAAGGTGCGCCGCGGTCTCTCTGCCGGCCGCGTGCAGACCGTCGCTCTACGCCTGATCGTGGAACGCGAGCGAGAAATCAAGGCTTTTCAGAAGCAGGAATACTGGACCATCGATGCCCACCTGGCCGCGGGAAAACCCCCGGCCTTCGACGCTCGCCTGGTCGGCAAGGGGGACGAGAAAATCGAAATTCCCAACCAGGAGGAGTCCGACAGGATCAAGGCCTTCTTGGAAAATGCCGACTGGATTGTGCGCTCGGCCGAGAAAAAGGAGCGCCGCCGCAACGCTCCCGCTCCCTTTACCACCAGCAAGTTCCAGCAGGACGCGGCACGCAAACTCCGGTTCAGCGTCAAGCGCGCCATGATGATCGCGCAGCGCCTCTACGAAGGCGTGGAACTGGGCGACGAAGGCCTGGTCGGTCTGATCACCTACATGCGCACCGACTCGGTGCACACCTCCAACGACGCGCTGGTGGAGGTGCGGGAGATGATCCCGCTGCAGTTCGGCGCGCCCTATCTTCCTGAAACCGCCAATTTTTACAAATCCAAGAAGGGCGCCCAGGAAGCCCACGAGGCCATCCGTCCGACTTCGGCGCTGCGCCATCCCGACGCCATCAAAAAGTACCTCAAAGAGGACGAGTACAAGGTTTACAAGCTCATCTGGCAGCGTTTTGTCGCCTCTCAGATGATGCCTGCCGTCTTCGATCAGACGACCGTAGAGATCGACGCCCGGCGGGGGAGTGACTCGTACCGCTTCCGCGTGACCGGATCGGTGCTCAAGTTCGATGGCTTCCTCAAGGTTTATGAAGAGTCCAAGGATACGCGGGATGAGGACGACGAGGCGCTGAAGCACAAGCTGCCCCCGTTGACCGAAGGACAGAAGCTCACCCTCAAGCAGCTGCGTCCGGAGCAGCATTTCACCGAGCCGCCGCCGCGGTATAACGAAGCGTCGCTGGTGAAGGAACTGGAGGAGCGTGGAATTGGCCGCCCGTCCACGTATGCTGCCATCCTGACCACCATCCAGGAGCGCCAGTATGTGAATAAGCTGGGAGGCAAGTTCGTGCCAACCGAAATCGGACTGGTGGTCACCGATCTGCTGGTGGAAAACTTCAAGGATATCTTCGATCCGCAATACACCGCACGCCTGGAAGAAGAGCTCGACGATATCGAGGAAGGCAAGGAAAAGTGGACGCAGGCGCTGAGAGAGTTTTACACGAAATTTCAGCGCGACCTCTCCTACGCCGAAAAGCACATGGAGAATCTCAAGGCGATGGAGAAGCCCACCGACGAGAAGTGCGAGCGCTGCGGATCCCCGCTGGTCATCAAGTGGGGAAAGCACGGATCGTTTTATGCCTGCAGCTCCTACGACAAGAACGATCCCAATAGCTGCACCTTTACCAAGGAAAATCCCATCGACCTGCCGGACCTCGATTCGGCCGACCTGCAGGAAACCACGCAAGAGGAGTACTGCGAAAACTGCGGCCGCCCAATGGTGCTGAAGCGCGGCCGCTTCGGGCAATTCATGGCCTGCACCGGATATCCGGATTGCAAAACTACGCGGCGACTCGACCAGGGCAAGCGGGTGCCGGATATTCCGCTGGACGAGAAGTGCCCGCAGTGCGGACGCAACCTGATCCTGCGCCACGGCCGCTACGGTGAGTTCACCTCATGCAGCGGCTACCCGGAATGCAAGTACGTGAAGCAGAACTTCATCGGCATGAAGTGCCCGGAGTGCAAAACCGGCGAACTGGTGGAGAAGCGGGCGCGCAAGCGCGGCAACTCGTTCTACGGGTGCTCCAATTACCCCAAGTGCAAGTTCACTTCCGCCAATCGTCCGGTTCCTGAGAAGTGCCCGGAGTGCGGGCACGAGTACCTGGTACAGAAATTCCTGAAGTCAGGCCCGGTGATCGCGTGTCCCAACGAGAAGTGCGAATACTCGCGGCCGGTGGAGGCTCCAGTCCCGCAACTGACGTGATGCGCACTTTCTATCTTTGCTGACGGCGGAATGCTGACCGCCCGTTCCTCACCTCGCCATCGCCGCATGCGGCTCCCGCGCGATCGTGCTGCTGCCTGGCGGCTCTTCGCTCTCCGCCTGTAGAGCCAGCCACATCTCCATCACGCGGCTTTTGACCAGGGCAGTCATCTCTTCGTACGCTGACTCGGGATCAGGAATTTTTGCGGGCGGGTAGATCGGGTCTCCGAAAGCGATCTTCAGCTTCGAAAATCGCTGGAAGTGCTTGCCGCGCGGCCAGGCCTCAAAGAAGCCGTCGAGGGCCACAGGATAAATCGGGACATGAAGGTTGCACGCCAGGATGGCAGCGCCCTTCTTGAAAATCCGCGGCGTCCCGTCGATACTGCGCTCTCCCTCCGGGAACAGGACCAGCACTTTGTCGCGGCGCAATCCGAAGGCTCCCGCTCGCATCGCCGGAACCAGGTTGGCGTCAGGGTCCACCGGCACCAGGTTCAGCGTGTAGGCCACCCGTCGCGCCAGCCCTGTGCCGAAAATCTCGCTGGTGCCCACTGAGAATTGGTCGCGAAACAAGCGCCACGGCAGAACGCTCAGCAGAATGATCGGGTCCAGGTAGCTCTGGTGATTGGGCGAGAGAATGAAAGGGCCGCTCTTGGGCAGTTTCTCCAGGCCGGTAACGCTGAGCTGGAAGCGGTCGCGAGCAAACAGTTGAACGACGCAACCTACGGCATACCAGAAGTGCAGAGCGATGGGATGC
>Ga0187788_10000292_pt1 | contig 13720 bp, 11 predicted proteins | sample 1015_BV01_MP10_2_FD_133008 | JGI IMG/M metagenome (GOLD analysis project Ga0187788, IMG submission 133008) | Tropical peat soil microbial communities from peatlands in Department of Meta, Colombia - 1015_BV01_MP10_20_MG | ecosystem: Environmental > Terrestrial > Soil > Wetlands > Peat | place...
GCGGCTCTCACGTGCGGCTCTCACGTGCGGCTCTCAACGTGCGGCTCGGTCGCGGACGGGCGCGCGTGACGAGGCCCCGGGACGGCGCGGCCGCCGGCGGGCGGGGCGGACCCGGTCCGCACCGCCTGTCGGTGGCGGCTGGCAGGCTGGGCCCCGGTGGGCAGGGTCGCAGCCGCCCCCCGCCGGTCACGTGCCCGGTCGGGGGCTGACCGTCGGTCCGGTCCCGGGGGAGGGCGGTTCGGTGGCGCACGGTGCCGGGGTGGGTGGGGCGGATGCCCTGGCCAGGTTGCTCCTGTCCGCGGGGTGGCGGCGCGGCCAGCCCGGCGGCTACCGCGGTGACCTCGCCCTGGACACCTCCGAGCTGTTCACCTTCCTCGGCGCCGGCCAACCGCGGGAGTGGGAGCGAGTGGTCGCCGGGTACGACGACGCGGACGCGGCGCAGCGGAAGTTCGCCCGCCGGGTGGCCGGGGAGCTCGACCGGCGCGGGGTGCTGGACGTTCTCCGCCGCGGGGTGGTGGACCAGGGGATCGCGATCCGGCTGGCCGATCCACGCGGCGGCGGTGGCACGCTCGGGCCGGACGACCGGCCGAGCCTGATCCGCGACCTGCACCACACGCCGTCCCGCCCGAGCCGGGCCGTGGGGCTGGCGCTGTTCGTCAACGGCGTGCCGGTGGCGACGGTCGAGGTCGCGGATGCCTCCGGGCCGGGCCCGCGGCATGCCGCCGAGCGGCACCGCACCGGCCGCGAGCCGGCCGGGCCGCTGCTCGGCACGCGGGCGTTGCTGCACCTCGCGGTGGGTCCTGGGGGCGTCCTGGCCGGCACCCGGCCGGCCGGGGCGCAGACCCCGTTCAGCACGGTGACCGTGACCCCGGGCCCGCCGGGGGTGCCGTTCTGGCGGCCCGGCTCCGTGCTCGGACTCCTCGAGCGGCTGACGTAGCCCGAGCCGGGTCGATCCGGCCCGCACCGCGGCGGGTACCCGGGTTACGCGCCCAGCCCGATCTCCTGCGCGCGCCGGACCGCCTGGCCCCTGGAGGAGGCGCCGAGCTTGCGGTAGACCGACCTGGCCTGTGACTTCGCCGTGTGCTGCGAGATCCGCAGGTGCTCGCCGATCTCCCGGAAGGTCAGGTGCGTGGACAGCAGGGGGATCAGGCGGAGCTCGGCCGTGGTCAGTGACCACCCGTTCCCCGCGCCGTCATGGACCGCCTCGAGCTCTGCCCGGAGCTCGCCGGCCTCTGCCGGCAGGACGCCGAGGTCCGGCCGCCGACGGAGCATCTCCTGAGCCGCCTCCAGGGTCTCCCGCGCTCCGCTGAGGTCCCCGAGGGTCAGGTGGGCGCGGGTGAGCTGCAGCAGCGTCTGCACCCCTCGGTGCGGCATGGCGTGGTTGAGCTGCGGGCGCAGCCGGGCCGCCAGCGCGAGGTGGTCCCGGGCGCGGTCGAGGTCACCGCGATGCGCCGCCGTCCTGGCCACCACGGCGTGGATGAACGAGGTCATCGCGTAGTCGTCCAGCCGCGCCGCCCGGACCACCTCGAGCGCATGCTCGGCGAAGTCCTCGGCGGCCGGCCACCGGTCGCCGTCCATCGCCACCATGCAGCGCTGCCCCAGGGCGGCCGCGGCCGCGGGCATCGCACCGGCGCGGAGTGCGGCCTCGACCGCGCGGGCCAGGATCGGGTCGGCCCGCTCGGGGTCGCCGTCCAGCATGAACGAGATCCCCTGCAGGCCGAGCGCCGTCGCCCGCCACGGGCTGCCCGGCTCCAGCCGCCGCCAGGCGAACTCCGCGTCCGCGCGCATCCGGGCCACGCCGTCCCGGCACATGAACGCGCGAAGCAGGGCCATCCCGGCCTCGACGCGTTCCCGGTCCGGCAGCCCCCGGCGCGCCAGCGCGTGTTCCGCCGCTGCCGCCCACCGTTCCGACTCCGCCGGGTTGCCCACCAGCGCCTGCAGCCAGGCCCCTTCGACCGCCACCCGTGGATAGCGCTCGATCAGGCCCTGGTCCTCGAACCAGGCCAGCCAGCGCCGGGCCGTGCGCACCCGGCCCGCGGCGTAGGCGGGCTGCGCCAGGCTGGTGACCAGGTGAGCGACCCGGTCGGCGTCACCGGCGGCCTGGGCATGCTCGACGGCGGTCTCGGACTGGCCGTGGGCCTCGCACCAGGCCGCTGCCCGGGAGTGCAACTGCGGGACCAGGTCGGGCTCGCGCCGCTGGAGTTCGGCGCGGAGCAGGTCGCGGAACAGGTTGTGGTACCGGTACCACCTGTGCTCCCGGTCGAGCGGGACAACCAGCAGGTTCGACGCCGCGAGCGACTCGAGCAGCGGCCCGGACCCCCTGGTCCCCACCACCGCGTTGCACAGCGACCCGCACAAGCGGTCCAGCACCGAGGTGCGGGTGAGGAAACGCACCTGCGCGGGCGGCACCCGGGCCAGGACCTCCGAGCGCAGGTAGTCGGCGACGAACCGGTCGTCACCGCTGAACGCGACCCCCGCGGTCGCCTGCCGGCCGCCGCCCTTGAGGGCCAGCGCGGCCAGGTAGAGCCCGACCGGCCAGCCCTCGGTCCGCCGGTGGAGGTCGGTGACCTCGGCGCCGGCCAGCCGCACGCCCGCCGCCTCCAGCAGCGCGCGGGCCTCCTGCCGATCCATCGCGAGCTGAGCGACCCCGAGCTCCGCCGGTTCCGGGCCGGTCCCCGGCAGCGGCGGCCTGATGCGGGAGGCCATCGCCAGCTGCGACCCGTGCGGCAGGTAAGCCGCGACCTCGGCCACCGCCTCCAGGCAGTGCGGGTTGTCCAGCACTTCGACCTGGTCCAGGGCCAGGGCGATCGGCTCCGTCATCGATCGGACGGCGTCCGCCAGCCGGGGCACGACGGTGCCTGCGAGCGACGCGTCCGGCGAGCCCAGGGCCCGGAAGACACCGGGCTCGATCGGCTCGATCCGATCCAGCGCGACCGCGAGGTAGGTCAGCAGGACCGACGGGTCGTTGTCGCCCCGGTCGAGCGTGACCCATCCCGTCCGGCGGCCGGCGCGCCGGGCCCACTGGGCGAGCAGGGTGGTCTTGCCGTAGCCGGGCGGGGCGACGATGCGAACCACCCGGGCGGCGCCCGCGCCGAGCATCCCCCCGACCAGCCCGGAGCGGGACACGATCCCCGGCCGGGCCCACGGCGGGCGCAGCTTCGACTCGACGAGCTCGAACGACGGCCCGCTCGAGGGTCGGCGCTCAGTGCCGCGGACCACCGGCGTTGCGTCCCGTGACGGTCGTGGCAGCCACCCCTCGATGCTGGGCCGGACCCGCACGGGGGCGCCTCACCCCGGCAGGGTGAAACACCAGGGGGGCGACGATCGTTGGTCGGATAGGGTCAAGCAGTGACGCCTCGGGCAGGGACGTGAGCTCAGGTCAGGCCAGCACCTCGGTCCGGACCGCGACGCGGATTCCGGCAGTGCCCCCGTTCCCGATCCTCGAGTCGAAGCTGACCCCCCCGCTGACCCGGCGGGGGACGGTCCCGCGAGCCGCGCTGATCCGCCGCCTGGAAGCATCCGCCGCCACCCCGGTGGTCACCGTCTGTGCCCCTCCGGGATACGGCAAGACCATCCTGCTGACCCAGTGGGCGCAGCGGGATCCGCGGCCGTTCCTCTGGCTGTCGATCGACGAGCACGACAACGACCCGGCGGTGCTGCTGACCTACCTCGCGGTGGCGCTGGACCGGCGCGCGCGGATCGACCCGGGGGTGGTCGGCGCGCTGGCGTCCCCGGGCGCCTCGCTCGTGCAGAGCGTCCTCCCACGGCTGGCGACAGCGCTGTCCACCCTCGCCGACCCGATCGTCGTCGTGCTGGACGACGTGCACCTGCTCCGCAGCCGGGAGTGCCTGGACGCCGTCGCGACCCTGGTGGATCACCTGCCCGAGGGGTCCCAGATGGTGCTGACCAGCCGCGGCGAGCCGTCGCTGCCGCTGGCCCGGCTGCGCGCCGAGGGCCGGCTGACCGAGATCGGTCCGGCCCACCTGGCGATGGGCGCGGGCGAGGCCGACGCCCTCCTGCGCGCCACCGGGCTGAACCTCCCGGCCGCCGAGATCGCCGAGATCGCCGGGCGGACCGAGGGCTGGCCGATGGCGCTGTACCTGGTCGCCCTGTCGGCGCGGGCACACCGATCCGACGGCGCAGGGATCGCGGTGATCGGAGCCAACCGGCTGCTCGTCGACTACCTGCAGTCGGTGGTGCTGTCCGGTCTCTCGCCCGCCGAGGTGCGCTTCCTGACCCGGACGGCCGTGCTGGACCGGCTGTCCGGACCGCTGTGCGACGCACTGCTGCGGACCTCCGGCTCGGCCGAGGTGCTCGAGGCGCTGGAGCGCTCGAACCTGCTGCTGACTCCCCTGGACCGTCACCGGGAGTGGTACCGGTACCACCAGCTGTTCCGGGAGCTGCTGCGTGCGGCGCTGGAACGGCGCGAACCCGAACGGGTCGGCCGGCTCCTGCTCCGGGCGGCCGAATGGTGCGAGCGCAACGACCTCCCGGAGGACGCGGTCGAGTACGCCATGGAGGCCGGGGACGCCGGTCACGCGGCCCGGCTCGTGCTGCGCCTGGCGTTCCCCGTCTACCACAGTGGCAGGCTGGCGACCCTCGAGCGGTGGTTCGGCTGGTTCTCGGAGCACGACCTGCTCGAGCGCTACCCGCCGATCGCGGTGCTCGGAGCCTGGGTGCAGGCGTTCACCGGACGCCCGGCGGAGGTCGAGCGGTGGGCCGATGCGGCCGAGCGCGGCTCGTTCGAGGGGTGCCTTCCGGACGGCACCCCCAGCATCGACGGCTGGCTCGCGCTGCTGCGCGCCGTGCTGTGCCGCCGCGGGGTGCAGCAGATGCGGACCGACGCCCGGGCCGCTCTGGCCCTGGTGCCTGCGGCCAGCGTGCTGCGGGCCCCGGCACTCATGCTGCTCGGGATATCGCACCTGCTGGCCGGGGAGACCGCCACGGCCGACCGGGTCCTGGCGGAGGCCGTCGATGCGGCCAAGGACGCCGGATCGCCGGACACCCTCGTGGTCGCCCTCGCGGAGCGCGCCATCCTCGCCATGGGGCTGGACGCCTGGGCAGACGCCGAGGCCCTGGTCGAGCAGGCGCGAACGGTCCTGCGGGACACGCACATGCACGACTACGTGACGAGCATCGTGCTGTACGCCGCGGCAGCCCGGGTGGCGCTGCAGCGCGGCGACCTGCCGGCGGCCCAGGCCGACCTGGCGCTGGCGCAACGGCTGCGGCCGCAGGCGGACTACGCGCTGCCCGTCTACGCCGTGCAGAGCCGGCTCGAGCTTGCCCGCACCTACGCCGCCCTGGCCGATGTGGCCGGTGCCCGGACGCTGCTGCGTGAGGTGGACGACATGCTGCGGCGCCGTCCCGGGCTCGGCGTCCTGACCGAGCAGGCCGAGCAGATGCGCCTGCGGCTGGACAGCATGCGCGCCGACGTCATCGGGGCGTCCGCGCTGACCGCCGCCGAGTTGCGCCTGCTCCCGCTGCTGTCCACCCACCACACCTTCCGGGAGATCGGCGAGCGGCTGTCGGTCTCGCCGCACACGGTGAAGTCGCACGCGATGTCGATCTACCGCAAGTTCGGCGTCTCCTCGCGCAGCGAGGCCATCCAGCGGGCGCGCCACCTGGGCCTGCTCGCAGCGTGACGCCTCACCGCGGGTGCCCTTTCATCCCGTCCGGATGATGGCACGTGCCCGGCGGCGCGGTCCCATTGCTGGACGGCGGGCAGTGCTGCCTGAGTGGGTGGGTGAGATGGTCGAGCACGAGGAACGGCTGCGCCGTCTGGCGATGCACGACGAGTCGTTCATCAGGTCGGTGCTCGCGATGGATCTCGAGGACGTCGAGGCGTCCGGGCTCGACGCCAAGACCCACGCCCTGGTCCGCCTGGCCGCGCTGCTGGCGGCGGACGCGTCGCCGGCCTCCTACCAGTGCACGGTCACGGTCGCGCTGAGCGCCGGCGCCACCGCCGACGAGGTCGTCGGGGTGCTCGTCGCGATCGCTCCGTGCATCGGGCTGGTCCGGGCGGTCGCCGCGGCACCCAGGATCGCCATCCCGATGGGGTACGACATCGACGCGGCACTGGAAGGACTCGACGGTGACCGCTCCCCGTGAGGGACTGCACGTCAGGTACCGCTGGTGAGGGATCGCCCCAGACATCGCCGGTGAGGGCTGCCCCGAGGGGGCGCAGGTCGACCGATTCATCCCATCGGGGTGATGCCGTGTCCCCGGCGCCCGGATTGCATGTCGACGCACTCTCCCGTCGCGCACGGCGGGGCCGGCGCGCCCACCAGCCCGATGTCGGGCACCACGCAGAGGAGGGGACCGCGATGGCACCCAACGACACCAGGGCTGGCGCGGCCGCCGATGTCTTCGTCGTCTTCGGGATCACCGGCGACCTGGCCAAGGTCATGACGTTCGCCTCGTTGTACCGGCTGGAACGCCGGGGGCTGCTCAACTGCCCGATCGTCGGGGTCGCGGTCAACGACTGGACCGTGGATCACCTGCGCCGGCACGCCCGGGAGTGCATCGAGGGCACCGGGGAGCGGGTCGAGGACGACGTCTTCGACCGGTTCGCCGCGCGGCTGTCCTACGTCTCCGGCGACTTCGGCGACGAGAGCACCTACGCCAAGGTCGCCAAGGAGATCCAGGGCGCCCGCACGCCGGTGTTCTACCTCGAGATCCCGCCGTTCCTGTTCGGCAGGGTGATCAAGGGCCTGGCCGCAGCCGGGCTCACCGAGCGCGCCCGAGTGGTCGTGGAGAAGCCGTTCGGCCACGACATCGCCTCGGCCCGCGCGCTCAACGACGAGATCCACGAGGTGCTCGACGAGTCCCAGCTGTACCGGATCGACCACTTTCTCGGGAAGATGGGCCTGGCGGAGGTCCTCTACCTGCGGTTCGCCAACACGATGTTCGAGGCGGTCTGGAACCGCCTCTACGTGGAGTCCGTGCAGATCACGATGGCGGAGAGCTTCGGCGTGGAGGATCGCGGCCACTTCTACGACCCCGTCGGCGCCCTGCGGGACGTGGTGGTCAACCACCTGATGCAGGTGGTCGCGGCAACCGCGATGGAGCCCCCCGCCGGCGGCGACCCGGAGACGCTGAAGACCGCGATGAACTTCGTGTTCCGGGCGATGCCGGCGGCGGACCCGAAGAACTACGTGCGCGGGCAGTACGAGGGCTACCGCAAGATTCCGGGGGTCGCCCCGGACTCGAGCACCGAGACCTACGCGGCCCTGCGCCTGGACATCGACAACTGGCGCTGGGCCGGCGTCCCGTTCGTCATCCGCACCGGCAAGCTCCTGCCGATCACTCAGACGGAGGTGCGCCTCATCCTCCGCCGGCCGCCCCGGCTGGGGTTCAAGGTCTACGCCGAGCGGCTGCCCGAACCGGATCAGCTCGTGGTCAAGCTCGACCCGGCGACCGGGATCAGGCTGCTCGTGGAGGCGCAGGGCGCGGAGGCCGAGCCGCGGCAGGTCCACCTGGACATGGAGTTCGCCGAGGAAGGCGGTGAGGGTGCAGCGCCGTACGAGGTGCTGCTGCACGCGGCGATGGAGGGCGAGAGCGTCCGCTTCGCTCGCCAGGACAACGTCGAGGAGTGTTGGCGGATCCTGCAGCCCCTGCTGGATGCGCCGCCGCCGGTCCACGGCTACGGGCAGGGGTCCTGGGGGCCGGCGGCCGCAGACGACCTCGTGGCCGAACACGGCGGGTGGCGCGGACCCTGGATCGCGTGATGGCCGAGGCGAAGTCGAAGGGGCGCGCCGCGGCTGTGCACTCGGCTGAGGGGCTGGGCAGGGTGCAGAGCGCGGCGGCGCCCTCGCCGTTCCCCCCGATCGAGGACTACGGGTTCCTGTCCGACTGCCACACCGGCGCGTTGGTCGCGCCCGATGGTGCGGTGGACTGGCTGTGCGTGCCGAGCTTCGACGCGCCGAGCGTCTTCGGCACGCTGCTGGACCGCGAGGCCGGCTTCTTCCGGCTGGCGCCGTTCGGCGTCAACGTCCCGGCGTCCCGCTGGTACGAGCCGGGGACCAACGTGCTGGTGACGACCTGGCACACCCCGAACGGCTGGGCGGTGGTCCGGGAGGCGCTGACCATGGGACCGCGCCAGGGTGAGGACGAGGTCACCCCGCACACCCGGCCGCCGGCCGACGACGACGCCGACCACATGCTGGTGCGGACGGTCACCTGCATCGACGGTCACGTCGAGGTCGACCTGATCTGTGAGCCGGCGTTCGACTACGGCCGCACCCCGGCCACGTGGGCGATGGTCGACGGCAGCCGGCACGCCGCTGACGCCTCCGGCGCCGGGCAGACGGTCCGGTTGCAGACCGACATGGAGCTCGGCATCGAGGGCAACCGGGTGCGCGCCCGGCACGTCCTGAACCAGGGCGGCCGGCTGTACTGCGCGCTGTCCTGCGCCCCGGGCGTCCCGCTGCCGGGCAGCGTCGACGATGCCGTCGCCCGCCTGGACGCCACCACGCGCTACTGGCGCTCCTGGCTGAGCAGTGCACGCTTCCCCGACCACCGCTTCCGCAGTGCGATCCGCCGCTCGGCGCTGGCCATCAAGGGTCTGACCTACATGCCGACCGGCGCGACGGTGGCCGCGCTGACCACGTCGCTGCCGGAGACCCCGGGCGGGGAGCGCAACTGGGACTACCGCTACACCTGGATGCGCGACACCACCTTCACCCTGCAGGCGCTGCACTGGCTCAACCTCGACTGGGAGGCGGACGAGTTCATGCAGTTCGTCGCCGACCTCGAGCCCAACTCCGACGGGGCGCTGCAGATCATGTACGGGATCGACGGCAGGCGCGACCTGACCGAGTCCATCCGGGACGACCTGTCCGGGTACGCCGGCGCCCGCCCGGTGCGGGTCGGCAACGGAGCCTTCGACCAGAGGCAGAACGACGTCTTCGGTGCGGTGCTGGACTCCGTCATGCTGCACACCCAGCGCAGCCAGCGGCTGCCCCGGCGGCTCTGGCCGATCGTCCAGTCACAGGCCGAGTGCGCCTCCCGCGTCTGGCAGGAACCCGACCAGGGCATCTGGGAGGCCCGCGGCAAGCCCCAGCACTACGTGTCCTCCAAGCTGATGTGCTGGGTCGCGATGGACCGCGCCGCGAAGCTGGCCGGAATCCGCGGCGATCCCGGCCTGGAGAAGGGCTGGCGGGCGGTCGCCGACGAGATCCACGCGGACATCCTCGGCCACGGGGTCAGCGACCGCGGAGTGCTGCGGCAGCACTACGACACTGACGCGCTGGACGCCTCGACGCTGCTGGCAGCCATGTTCGGGTTCCTGCCCGGCGACGACCAGCGCATGCACAGCACGGTGCTGGCCATCGCCGACGAGCTGACCGAGCACGGGTACGTGCTGCGCTATCGCACCGACGAGACCGACGACGGGCTGTCCGGCAAGGAGGGCACGTTCCTGATCTGCTCGTTCTGGCTGGTCTCCGCGCTGTCCGTGGTGGGGGAGGAGCAGCGGGCCCGCGACCTGATGGAGCGGCTGCTCCGGCAGGCCTCCCCGCTCGGGTTGTACGCCGAGGAGCTGGACGCCGACACCGGCCGCCACCTCGGGAACTTCCCGCAGGCCTTCTCCCACCTCGCGCTGATCGAGGCGGCGGGACGGATCATCGTGAATGAGCGACTGGGGGAGTTCAGGTGAGCAGCTCCTACGACGTCATCATCATCGGCTCGGGCGCCGGCGGCGGCACGCTGGCCCGGCACCTGGCGCCGTCGGGCAAGCGCGTCCTGCTGCTGGAACGGGGCGACTGGCTGCCGCGCGAGCCGCAGAACTGGTCCACCGCCGACGTGTTCATCGAGAACCGCTACATCTCCCCGGACACCTGGCACGACGCCGACGGCAGGGACTTCCAGCCGCAGGTCCACTACAACGTCGGCGGCGCCACCAAGCTGTACGGCGCCGCGCTGTACCGCCTGCGCCGCGAGGACTTCGGCGAGCTGAAGCACCACGACGGCATCTCCCCCGCCTGGCCGATCGGCTACGACGAGATGGAGCCGTACTACACGCTCGCCGAGCAGCGGTACCAGGTGCACGGCGCCCGGGGGGAGGACCCCACCGAGCCGCCCTCGAGCGCGCCCTACCCGTTCCCCGCGCTGTCGCACGAGCCGCGCATCCAGCAGCTGTCGGACGACCTCGCCAAGGCCGGCTACCGGCCCTTCCACGCTCCCTGCGGCGTGATGCTCGACGAGGCCAACCGCCCGTTCAGCGTCTGCATCCGGTGCGCGACCTGCGACGGGTTCCCCTGCCTTGTCCACGCCAAGTCGGACGCCGACGTGCTGGGCGTCCGGCCCGCGCTGGAGTACCCCAACGTCACGCTGCTGACGAACAGCCGCGCCGTCCGGCTGGAGACCGACCCGGCCGGCACCACCGTCACCGGCGTCGTCGTCGAGCGCGAGGGCGGGCGGGAGACCTTCGGTGCCGACCTGGTCGTGGTCTCCTGCGGCGCGGCGAACTCGGCCAAGCTGCTGCTGGCCTCGGCCGGCGACCAGCACCCCAACGGCCTCGCGAACGGCTCCGACCAGGTCGGGCGCAACTACATGTTCCACAACAGCCAGGCCGTGCTCGCGCTGTCGAAGGAGCCGAACCCGACCGTCTTCCAGAAGACGCTGGGCGTGAACGACTTCTATTTCGGGACCGACGACTTCGAGTACCCGATGGGCAACATCCAGATGGTCGGGAAGTCGCAGGCCGAGATGTACCGGGGCGAGAAGCCGCTGGAGACCGCGCTGGCGCCGGGCTTCGCGCTGCGCGACATCGCCAGCCACGCGGTGGACTTCTGGCTGTCCACCGAGGACCTCCCGGTGCCGGAGAACCGGGTCAGCCTGGAGTCCGACGGCACCGTCCGGCTCAGCTACCAGGCGACCAACGACACCGCGGCCACGCACCTGTACCGGCAGCTGAAGGGCATGCTGAGCCACCTCGGCATGCACCCGGATCACCTGATCCCCCGCAACGCCTACCTGAAGACCACCATCCCGGTGGCGGGCGTCGCCCACCAGGCGGGCACCTGCCGGTTCGGGAACGACCCGGCCACCTCCGTGCTCGACACGATGTGCCGCGCCCACGAGGTGGAAACCTCTACGTCGTGGACACCAGCTTCTTCCCGAGCATCGGGGCGGTGAACCCGGCGCTGACCGCGATGGCCAACGCGCTCCGGGTGGGCGACCACCTGCTGGAACGTCTCGGGGCCTCCGCCGGGAACGCGGCGGGCTGACCCACCGGCAGCTGACCCGCAGGCAGGCTGCACGTCCTCGTCACCTGGCCGCCGCCCCCGCCGGGAGGTCGGATGTCTGTCGAAGGCCTGGAACCATCCCAGTTCGGGGCCCCGGCCTCACCTTCGGGTCGGCAGTTCACCATCGGCCTTGGAGAGCAGGCGGCCGTCATCACGGAGGTCGGCGCCACGCTCCGCTCGTACACCACTGGAGGGGTCGACCTGATCGACGGCTTCGACGAGACGGTTCGCGCCCACGACGGACGCGGGCAGGTGCTGGCGCCGTGGCCCAATCGGCTCGCCCAGGGGAGGTATGAGTTCGGCGGTCGCGAAGTGCAGGCGGCACTGTCCGAGCCTTCTCGCGGCGATGCGATTCACGGCCTGGTGCGCTGGCTTCCCTGGCGTTCGACGCGGACCACTGCGGACGAGGTCAACCTGGCATGCACGATCCACCCCCAGCCGGGATACGAGTGGTCATTGTCCCTCGAGGTCAGCTACCGCCTCGCCGGCGACGGGTTGCAGGTGAGCGCGCAAGCCGTCAACCTCGGCTCCGAGGCCGCACCCTTCGGCATCGGATTCCACCCCTACCTCACGCTCGGGTTGTCCGTCGACAATCTTGAGCTTGAGATCCCTGCGCGCGCGCCCTCGGATTACCTCACCCCGAAGGTGTGCGGCGACAGCGTCGTCGACGCCGACTTCACGGACCTTCGTCGCGACGCGGATGGACGAGCGGTGGCACGAGTGCGAGATCCCGACAGCGGTCGATGTCTCGAGCTCTGGGTCGACACGGCGTTCTCGCACCTCATGGTGTACACCGCGGATCAGGTCAGTGATCCTGCACGACGACGACGAGCCGTGGCGATCGAGCCCATGACATCCCCCCTGATGCGTTCAGATCAGGAGTTGACGTGATCGTCCTCGACCCCGGACGCAGTTGGGCGGGTCACTGGGGGATCCGGCCCCCGACCTGAGCCGGCACACGCCCCTCGGTGACGGCGGGCCTGCGTCGGCAGGGTCACTCCAGCGACCGGTGCCGATCAGCGCGCCGTGGAAGGCAGAACCGAGTGCACCGAAGATCGGCGCGCAACGGCGAAGAAGCAACGGTGGCCTGGCCTGCCCGTGCCGGTATCTAGCGGCGGCGGTCGACGCGTCGAGCGGTCCGGCGCGACGTACGCCTCGCCACTCTGCGGGATCCCATCATCTCTACCTCCCACTTGTGGTGCCGTTCGCCGGTCATGACTTGGCGGCAGCGGCTGTCTCCATCTCGTGCAGGTTCTTGGCCTCCTCGGCCTCCATCAACCCGATCGCGACCAGGTCCAGTGGGCTGATGAATCCATCGCTGAGCCGGAACCCTCCCGCGCGCGCGATCGCGTCACGCAACGGCACCGCCCAGTGATGCTCCAACAGAAGCAGCGCAGCTGCCGAGTCGTTGGGAATGTCGGCCAGGACATCCCAGGCATCCTCGTCGCTGAAGAGGTCCAGGCCATCGGCTGCGGCCTCGGCGCCCGCCTCGGCGCCGGCTGCCATGCCTTCCTCACCCTCGATGCCGAGCCCGATCAGGGCGCCGACCTTGCTGCCGAGCTCGATCGCCTCGTCCAGCGTGAGGTTGCTGAGATGGGCGACCTCGATCTCGCCCTCGGCGTCCTTGTGAACCGCCAGGGCGTCGATCACCCGCACCGTGTCGCTCTCACGCAGTCGCTCGAGCTCGTCGATGATCTCGCCGTGGAAATTCGGGTGGTTGAACCCGAGCACCAACAGCTGGACAGGCCCGATGGCCATGGCGGCCTCCTCCCGGGTGCTACGCGCTGGGCTGACCGCTGTCGGCCAGAGAGGCACCCGCGGTCATCCTCATCGCGGCCACGTGAACGGGGCATCCCCCGATGCGGGTGAGATTGCCACCAACCAGACAGATGGGCGGCAGTCTCCTTCGAGGTGCAACGCTGACGCTCGTGCCCGACTCACGCGTCTCCGCCGCGGTCGTCGTCATTGCAGCTCTCCTAAGATCCACGATTCGGCGACATCAAGCCGTCCCGTCTCCTCCGGTGCGGCTCGATGGCATGGCCCCGAGCGCCGGCCCGCTGGACCCGCCGACCATCGGGGATCAGTCCACCTCGTGCCGGGGTGAGTTCCATCCCCTCGATGAGGGGAAACCCGACTCGCCTGCCCTCACCGGTCGCCCGGAAACGGGGTGGGGGACCGGGGGCCCATCGGGGTGCGCCAGCGGGGTCCGGGCGGTCGAGCGTCGCGGCAGCGGCGGCTGTGCCGGCTGCGGGCTCCCTACCGCTCCTCGCGCCGGCCCCCGTCCGGAGTCAGGACGGGGCCCCGGCGGCGGCCGATCGGCCGGTGCGGGTGAGCAGGAAGCTCAACCCGCCCATGATCACTGCGGCGATCGCACCGAACCCGAACAGGGTGGGCAGGCCCACGCCGGCGTCCACCAGCGGCCCCGTCCCGAACGCCGCGACGCCGTAACCGGCCTGGTAGAAGGCGATCACCCC
>Ga0187788_10000293_pt1 | contig 13712 bp, 11 predicted proteins | sample 1015_BV01_MP10_2_FD_133008 | JGI IMG/M metagenome (GOLD analysis project Ga0187788, IMG submission 133008) | Tropical peat soil microbial communities from peatlands in Department of Meta, Colombia - 1015_BV01_MP10_20_MG | ecosystem: Environmental > Terrestrial > Soil > Wetlands > Peat | place...
CACCGCCCCCAGGACCACGCGGTAGAAGTCGGCGGACATCCGGGGATCGCGGACCAGCAGGTTGGCGCAGAACGTGGGCAGCGAGCGGCCGTACTCCGGTGCGTCGGGGAAGCTGTCGACCAGGCCGGACTCCGGCCCGGTGGTCGCACCCCCCGGCTCGGGATCACCTGCAGCGTTCATCGGGGGCGACGGTAGCCACCCCGCAGCCGCAGCGGTAGCCACCGGGCGGCCTCCGGGACGGCGGGCCGTCGCTGCGGTTGCGGACCGCGACCGCGGCCCCGAGGCCGGCCACGCTGCGTGCTAGCCTGGCACGCGCTCGCGCGAGTGGCGGAATAGGCAGACGCGCAGGATTCAGGTTCCTGTGTCCGCAAGGACGTGGGGGTTCAACTCCCCCCTCGCGCACTCCATGATCTTGCCGCCTGCCTGCGCAGGCGCGGCCCATGATCTTGCCGCCTGCCTGCGCAGGCGCGGCCTGGGCGTCCCCTCAGTCGTCGAGGATCGAGCGGGTGCCGTCGACGACCCCACGGGCGACGTCCGTCAGGTTCGCGCCCTCGACGAAGGCGCGGGCGCGCAGCAGTGCGAGCGCATCCGCCGTCGAGCAGTCGCCCTGATGCGCGAGGATTCCCGCTGCCTGGTGCACCTCCGGCCGGTAATCGATATCCGCCATCCACGGGAGCGCTGCTGCCGGGTGGACGCCGTCGTCGCCCGGTTCGGCGAGCAGGGCCTCGACGAACGCGCCCCCGATCCGGCCCAGCCGCTCCAGGTCGGCCGTGATGCCGGCCGGCTGCGAGCCGAACACGACAAGGCTGCCCACCGGAGCGGCCGCCAGCTGCAACGGGACGGCGCCCAGCGAATGCACCCCGAGGTCGGCGATCGCGGGGCCGTAGTGCGGCCAGCGCCTGCGGATCTGAGCGGGCGTCGCGCGGAGCGGCCCGGTCCTCCGGCAGTCACCGGCCGGACCCTCGCCGAGGGTGAATTCGAGGTCCTGAGCTGCATGAGCGGTCCGGTCCGAGGCAAGGACGACGTCGCCCGATCGGCCGGCGAGCAGCGTCACGGACGCGCTCTGCATGCCGAGGATTGCCGGGACAGCTGCCACGAACGGGAGCGCACGCCCCTCCAGGCTCACCGCCTGCCGGTTCAGGAGCCCGGCGTACGCGTAGTACAGCCGGGCGACCGCCAGGTGCCGTTGCTCGCTCCGACGATGCAGGGCAACAATTCGCTGCCGCAGGCGGCGCGCGGCCGGACTGGGCGGGATGATCGATGCCTCGCACTTCGCGGCGAGATCGGCCGACGCTTCGGCGCGTCGCACCGCATTCGCGGCCTTGCGGAGCGCGTCCGCAAGCCGCGCTCGCCGATCCCTGTGGAGATCCACGCTCAAAAGGCTACGCCTCGGAATCACGGGGTGGGCATGCCCCGGGGCCTCAGTCCTCCCCGGAGAGCTCCTCGATGAGCAGGACGACACCCTCGTGCGGGCGGCCGTTCAAGGGTGAGCATTCCACCGAGCACAGAATCCCTCGCCCGAGCCGGTTGATCCCACGCACCTCGAGGCGGCCGCCGCGCTTTCCGTCCATGCGGCAGGTGTCGACGACCTGCCGCAGCGGCGTGGTCGGCAGGCCGAACTCGAGACCGAAGAATCCGTGGCCGACGGTCTCGTCGGGCCGGAGTCCCCACATGTCCTGCGCCCCGGCATTCCAGCTCCGGACGATGAGATTGTCGTCGAGTACGACCACGGCGGCGGCGAGGCTGGTCAGGACGCCCTCGAGGAAGCCTCGGGCCTCATCCAGTTCCGCCGAGCGGATGCGCATCTCCTCGTTCATCGTCTGGAGCTCTTCGTTGCCGGACTGGAGCTCCTCGTTGGTCGTCTCCAGTTCCTCGTTCGTCGCCTGCAGTTCCTCGTTGGTGGTCTCGAGCTCCTCGATGCTGGATTGGAGTTCCTCGTTGGTGGTCTCGAGCTCCTCGTTCGTCGACTGCAGCTCCTCGGACGTGGTCTCGAGATCTTCGCGGGTGCGCTTGAGCTCCTCCTGCAGGTGAACCATCCGTGTGGTGTCGATGAACACCACAGCCGTGCCGAGCGGCACGCCGTCCTCGTTCGTGAGCGGCTGGACCAGCACGTCGAAGTACTGCAGGTCGTCCGCGCCACGGTGCAAGGGGACCGCGTTGATCCGCAAGGGTCGCCGCTCCGCCTGGACGCGCTCGATGACCGAGCGCAGTTCCGTCGGGCGGTACGACACCTCGAGTTCGTGGAACGCCCTGCCGACGTCTCCCTGCGACAGGCCGAAGGTGGCGCGAGCCCGGCTGCTGATGAAGACGACGTTTCCCTCCAGGTCGAGTCCGATGGCCTCGTTCGGGTCAGCCTCGCTCATCAGCCCGCGCAGCAGTTGCACGCGGTTGTCCTGCGGCACCGGCGCAGGGTCGACTCGCTCGAAGCGGAATGTCGGCTGGTGAAGATGGGCAGTCCTGCCCGGGCGGCGGCGGAAGATCCGCTGCCTCATGTTGCTGGCCTCGAAGCGGTCGCCGTCGGACATGAGCATCTCGGCCTTGCCGAGGAACAGGTAGCCGCCGCCGCGCAGGGCGAAGTGGAACCGATCGATGATCTGCGATTGGGTCTCGACGTTGAAGTACATCAGCGTGTTCCGGCATACCAGGAGGTGGAGCCGGGAGATCGGGGCATCGCGGGTGATGTCGTGCCGACCGAAGATCACGCGTCGACGCAGGTCGGGGCGGAACACGAACCTGGTGCCGTTCGGCTCGAAGTACTTCTCCCGCAGTTCCGGGGCGAGACCCTCGAGGACCTTGGCCGAGTACACCGCCGCGCGGGCCTCCTGCAACGCCTCCTTGTCCACGTCCGTGCCGTAGATCTTCACCCGCTCGAGAAAATCCGGGAGACCCAGGATCTCCGCGAAGGAGATGGCGAGCGAGTAGGCCTCCTCGCCACTCGAGCAGCCGGCGCTCCACACCCGGATCTCGTCCGTCGTCTCCGCCATGGTGACGACGTCGGGAAGCACCTCGCGCTGCAGGTGCTGCCAGGGACCGACGTCCCGGAAGAAGCCGGTCACGTTGATCAGGATGGTGTTGAACAGGGCGTTGAACTCGTCGGCGTTGATCTCGAGCAGATCGCGGTAATCGCCGTAGTCCTGGATTCCGACCTCATGCATTCGCTTGCGGATGCGGCGCGCGAGCGACGACCGCTTGTATCCGGTGAAGTCGAACCCGCGTGCGTCGCGGAGGAACCGGAGCAGCTCTTCGAGTTCCTCGGACTCGTCGGTGGCGACCGCCTCGCTCTCGCTCACGCGGTCCTCCCGGCCTCGACCAGGCCCACGATCACCTCGGCGATCTCGTCGAGCGGGAGCACGAAGTCGACGGCGCCGGTGGCGACCGCTGCGTCGGGCATGCCGCGGAACTCGGCAGTGGCCGGATCCTGGGCGAGCACCGTCCCGCCTCGGGCCTTGACCGCGCTCACCCCCATCGCCCCGTCGCTGCCGGTGCCGGTCAACACGCATGCGATCACCCGCGGCCCGTACGCGCCGGCGACCGACTCGAACAGCAGGTCCGCCGAGGGGCGAACGAAGTGGACCAGCGCGCTGTGCGAGAGGGTCAGGGTGCCGTGCGCGTCGACGAGCAGATGATGATCGGGTGGCGCCACGTAGACCACGCCACGCTTGACCGATTCCTCGGCCTCCGCCACCTTCACCGTCAGGGGCGTGTGCCGGCCGAGCACCTCCGCGATCACGGTCTCGTGACGCGGATCGAGATGCTGGACCACGACCACGGGGACGGGAAAGTCGGCCGGCAGGGCAGCCAGGAGATCACGCAGGGCGCCCACCCCACCGGCGGACGAAGCGACCGCGAGGATCTCGTATCTCTCGGCCGACGCCCGCTCCAGCGATGGCTGCGCATTCAACGGCTGGTCAGGGCCGTCGTTCACAGACGTAGCGTAGTCCTCCGCTCGACCGCCTGCTCCACCGAATACCAGTTCAGAGGCGCAGGCTGCGGTTCACCACAGCCGCGGCGACGTCGTGTATGCGGGCATTGTGGTCACGAGAGTACTTGCGGAGGATCGTGAAGGCATTGTCGACGCTGATCCCGTGGGCGGCGGCGAGCATGCCCTTCGCCTGCTCGATCACGATGCGGCTGTCCAGCGCTTGCTGCAACTGCTCCGCGGTACGACGTTGCCGCTGCAACTCGGCGGCACGTGCCAGATGGCCGGCGGCGATGTCGACGAGGATGATTGCGGCCTGCAGGTCGTGAGGACTCCACTCGCGGGGTGGGGCGCTGTAGAGGTCGACGACCCCGAGAGGCGCACCGTCGGCCAGCATGGGAATGGCAGCCACGGCGTGGATCCCGATCTGCTGCGCGTGGGCGGTGTAGTGCGGCCACTCGTGCCTGCACCGCGCCGCGGCGAGGTCCTGAACCGCGATCAGGCGGCCCGTGGTGGCGGCGACGGCGCAGGGGCCTGCTTGGTGCTGCTCCTGGACGCGCTCCAGGCCGGCGACTGGCTCGCTGGGTGAGGCGGCGACATCGAGTCGACCGGCACGCACCAAGATCACTCCAGCCCCGGCCAGGCCGAGTATGTCGGTGGCCCGTTCGATGAGGGCACACAGCATGTCGCTCGGGTCGCCGCGACCGGAGAGGTCGCGCGCGAATCCGGACACGGCACTCAGGAGGACGGACATGTCCCCCTGCGCTACCCGGCGTTGGCGGGTCGTTGCCATCGGCTCCCATCCTGCCATACCCTGATCTTGGATCATCCCTGCGGTTGCGTGTGGGTGCTCGCCACTCCGGTCCGTTGGTGGCCCGTAACAGTTTGTTACGTGGGGGCTGACGTGGCGATAGTGGAGGAGCGGTATCCCGTCCCGGACGTGGTGCCCGGGTCGATCGAGGCGATCAGCACGCCGTCGGTCGTCCAGCAACTCGCAGTCGCGGTCCTGCTGATCAACCCGGATGGATGCCTCGCCGGAGCGAACCAGGCGTGGACGAGCCTGAGCGGCCGGAGCCTGGCCGCCAGTCACGGTCGTCGCTGGTGTGAGGTCATCCCGGCGGCCGGGGAGCGGGAACGACTGCTTCATGAACTGGCTGCCGGCTCCGCAGGTGCGGTCGAGTGCCGCCTGATCACACCGGCGGGACCCCGACGGACACGCTGGCTCTGGGGCCACCCGGCGTCGGCGGGCGAGCCCCGTGCGGTGGGCGTCATCGACCTCACCGCTCCGCGGGCGGCTGAGGACGGTGCGGCGAGGCGAGCCGCACCGGATCTGTCGGGCGAGGTCACGGACCGGCGGCGGTTCCTCGACCTGGTCGAGCAGGCGCTGAGGGTCGTCGGCGGACTGCCCATCGGTGTGGTCCACGCCGACCTCGAGTGCGAGTGCCTGGGCGAGACAGGCGATCACGTTCTGGGCGACAAGGTCTTGCGAAGCGTGGTCGGCAGGCTGCGGCAGCACCTGCGCGCCGGCGACGTCCTCGGCAGGGTGGGCGGGAACGCGTTCGCCGTGCTGTGCACAGGGGCGCCCAGGGAGATCGTGTCGGTGGGGTCGCGACTCGTCGCCGCGCTGCAGGACCCCGTCGCCGTGGAGGGGGGAACCGTCAACGTCGGCGCCACCGTCGGCATCGCTCTCGCCGAGGGGCCCGGCGATGACCCGGAGGCCCTGCTCGGCCGCGCCGGCCGGGACGTGTCCGCCGGCCGAGCCACTGCCCGGTCGGGCGGCGGGCCGGATCGCACCGAGCTGCCGGCGGGGTATTCCCCGATCACGCTGGCCGCGGCCGACCGGGCGATCCGCCGGACGTTTCTGGCCGGACTGCTCGTGGCGTCCTGCCACACCCGGGTCGACCCTGCCACGGCCGACAGGCTGGCGGAGGCCCTCGACGAGATGGACGCCGTCGTCAAGGACCTGCGGAGCGCGATCGCTTCCGCCGATCTGCGGTCGATCTTCGGCTGAACCGGTACGGCCGGCCCGTCTGGATCTGCGCCGACGCGGTGTTTGTTCCATCATGAGTACGTCGCTACGGGTATCCCAGCCAGGCTGGCAGGCGGGAGACGAGATGAGCGGCGTGCCGCAGACCCCGGGGTCGCCCCCGAGGGCCGTCGTCGTCGTCGGTGCCTCGGCGGGCGGCATCGACGCGCTGCGCCGCCTCCTCGGGCTGCTCCCCGCCGACCTCCCAGCGGCCGTTCTCGTGGTTGTCCATCTGGCGTCGGGTTACCAAAGTGCTCTGGCGCGCATCCTGGCCAGGGGATGTGACCTGCAGGTGGAGACGGCGGCGGACGGCGCGCCGCTGCGCAACGGAGTCGTCAGCGTGGCCACGCCTGGCTGCCACCTCGTCGTGCACGACGGCCGGCTGAGGGTGGGTCCTGGCCCGCGGGAGAACGGGCACCGGCCCGCGATCGATCCGCTCTTCCGGTCGGCTGCACGGTGGTACGGCACGGGAGTCACTGCGGTCGTCCTGTCGGGGACGCTTGACGACGGCGCGGCAGGCTCGCTGACCGTTGCCGCTCGCGGTGGCGTGGTCCTCGTCCAGGACCCCGATGAGGCGGCGTACAGCGGGATGCCGGAGGCGACTCTGCGCGCCGTGGCGGCGGCGGAGGCGGCGCCCGTGGGGCGGCTCGCCGAGATCCTGAAGGAAAGGGTCGGCAGACTGCAGCAGCCGCTGCCGGTCGCAGTGGGGGAAGCCGCGGCGTCGAGGCTGGTGGCAGGGACGGATCCCACCGGGCTCGACAGCGGCGCGGTGCCGGCCGTGGACCCTCCGGGCACTTCGCCGGGTCTGGCCCGCCTGGGCTGTGACGGTGTGCTGTTCGAGATCTACGAGCAGCCCCTGCCGGGTTACCCGTGCCGGGTCGGGGACGCCCGGTCATCGGAGAGTCTGAAAGCCGAGCGGTCGGAGGAGCTCGAGTCGGCCCTGTGGGTGGCATTGCGCTCGCTGGAGGAGCGCGCGGCCCTGCATCGCAAGCTGGCAGCCGACGCCCGTGGCCGCGGGCGGCTGAGCATGGTCGCCCTCAGCGAGGACCGGGCGTCCGAGGCGGAGAGATCCGCCGAAGTGATCCGCCAGCTGCTGCACCGCCTCAGCCTTCAGGCTCAGGATTGATCTGGGCGGTCGGGCTGCGCGCCGGCCCGACGGCGTCAGTGTCATCACTACAGCACCGCGCCGGACGGGCCGCGCTCCGACCCCCGGCCGTACGGGTCGTGGCTCCAGCGGTCCGCCTCATCAGGTGCGGGTGCTGATCGAGGGCGCGTCGGTGGCGGGGCAGGCGGCGCCCGCCGCCGGCCCTCCAGCTCCCTGACCGTCGTCGCGGCCGAGGGCAGCCGGAACAGCGCCCCCGGAGCGGGCAGGTCCGCGGCGAGGCCGCCGCCGCCCGCAACGTGTTCCCACCCCGACCGGTCGACCGCCGGTCGCAGCACGGCCCTGGCGGCCGGGTCACGGCGTGCCACCCTGACCTCGCCGCCCCGGATCACGCTCCGCGCGATCAGCGTGCCGGTGCCGGTCACCCGGCGACCCTCGGTCCCGGCTGGTGCGTAGCGTGTGCTGCGTGGCAGACCTCAGCGGCTCCTGGTTCGCATCGCCGTCCCACCGCGCCTGGCTGGCCGGTGAGGCTGACCGGATCGTCGACTTCGCGCAGCGCTCGGCGCACCCCGGCGGAGGCTTCGCCTGGCAGGACGACGACGGGACGCCACTGCTCGACCGGCCGGTCGAGCTGTGGATCACCACCCGGATGGTGCACGTGCTCGCTCTGGCGCACCTGTGGGGACGCCCGGGCGCCGGGCCGCTGGTCGACCACGGTCTGCGGGACCTGGGCGGGCGGATGCGTGACGACGAGTACGGGGGCTGGTTCGCCTCAGTCGGCGCCGCCGGTCCGGTGCTGGCGGACAAGCGCGGCTACGAGCACGCCTTCGTCATCCTGGCGGCGTCCTCGGCGCTGGTGGCCGGCCGGGACGGCGCGGCCGACCTGCTCGCGGACGCGCTGGCCGTCTCCGACCGCCACTTCTGGCGGGAGGACGACGGGATGGTCGTCGACGTCTGGGATCGGCCGTGGACGGAGTGCGAGCCGTACCGCGGGGTGAACGCGAACATGCACACCGTGGAGGCCTACCTGGCGGCGGCCGATGCGACCGGCGACGGGGAGTGGCAGCGCCGGGCGCTGCGGATCACCGAGCGCGTGGTGCACGGGTGGGCCCGGGCCAACGACTGGCGGATCCCGGAGCACTTCGACGCCGGGTGGCAGCCGTTGCCGGAGTACAACGCCGACCAGCCCGGCCACCCGTTCCGCCCGTACGGGGCCACGATCGGGCACGCGCTGGAGTGGTCCCGGCTGTGCCTGCACGTGCACGCCTGCCTGGCGGCGGCCGGCCGCAATGCGCCCGGCTGGCTGGTCGCGGACGCCGCCGCGCTGTTCGCCGCCGCGGCCCGTGACGGGTGGGCCGTGGACGGCGCCGACGGGTTCGTCTACACCATCGCCCGGGACGGCACGCCGGTGGTGCGCCAGCGGCTGTTCTGGGTGGTCTGCGAGGGGATCGCCGCCGCGGCGGCGCTGCACCAGGCCACCGGCGAGGACCGCTACGAGGCGCTGTACCGGCAGTGGTGGGACCACGCCGCGAGGTACTTCATCGACACCGATCTCGGGTCGTGGCGCCATGAGCTCGACCCTGGGAACCGTCCGGCGTCCACGATCTGGCAGGGCAAGCCGGATGCCTACCACGCCCTGCAGACCACGCTGATCCCCCGGCTTCCGCCGGCGCCGACGATGGCCTGCGCGATCGGCCGCGGCCTGCTCCGCTGAGCCACCCACGGGCCCCGTTGCTCGCCGTGGCCCGCTTTGCTCGCCAGGAGCCGGCCCCCGCCACATGACACGCCGTGGACAACGGCAACCAGTGAGTGAAGCGGCAACCGGTGAGCACGCGGCCCCCGGGTGACAGTGCCCGGCGTGCGGGCGAGCCGCGGGCCGGCCGCGGTCACCCGGTCGGAGGATGCGGCCATGGCGCGCGCCGGTCGGACGACGGAAGATACGGCCATCGCCGCGATGCCTGCGCCGCCGAGGAGAGCCGATGGCCGAGGAGCTGACCGTCCTGTTCGTGCCGGAGAGCGCCTACGGACCCACCAACAACTGCATCGGGATCGGCGACGTCATGCGACGGCGCGGTCACCGGGTGGTGTTCGCCGCCGAGGCGTCATGGCAGGGCAAGCTGCAGCCCCTGGGCTACCAGGAGGACCTCGTCGACCTGGCCCCACCGCCCGAGCAGCCGCAGGACGCCGGCCGGTTCTGGAAGGACTTCGTCCGCGACACCGCGCCGGAGTTCCGCAAGCCGACGATCGAGCAGCTGGAGACCTGGGTACGCCCGGTGTGGGAGGAGCTGATCGCCGGCTCCAAGTACTGCGAGCCGCAGCTGCGCGAGATCATCGCCAGGCACCGGCCGGACATCATCGTCGAGGACAACGTGGTGGCCTTCCCGGCGCTGGTCACCGCGGAGGCGCCGTTCGTGCGGATCGTCTCGTGCAACCCGCTGGAGATCAAAGGTCCCCTGGTGCCGCCCACGTTCTCCGGGTACGCGATCGGCGACCGCAGCGGCTGGACGGCCTTCCGTGCGGAGTACGACCGCACGCACCGGCAGCTGTGGGAGGAGTTCAACGCCTGGGTGGTCGAGCAGGGCGCCCCGCCGCTGCCCGACCTGGAGTTCATCCACACCTCGGAGGCGCTCAACCTCTACGTGTACCCGGAGGAGATCGACTACACCGCTCGCCGGCCGCTGGGCCCCACCTGGCATCGGCTGGACTCCTCGGTCCGCGGCACCGAGGAGCCCGTGGAGCTGCCGCCGAACGTGCGCGCCGGTGACGGTGCACTGGTCTACTTCAGCCTCGGCTCGCTGGGCAGCGCGGACATCGACCTGATGCGCCGGGTGATCGGGTGCCTGGCCGAGACCCCGCACCGGTACATCGTCAGCATGGGCCCGCTGCACGAGGAGCTGCAGCTGGCGCCGAACATGTGGGGCGCGGAGTTCCTGCCGCAGACCCGGGTGCTGCCGCTGGTCGACCTGGTGATCACCCACGGCGGCAACAACACGACCACCGAGTGCTTCCACTTCGGCAAGCCGATGATCGTGATGCCGCTGTTCTGGGACCAGTACGACAACGCGCAGCGGGTGCACGAGACCAGGTACGGGATCCGGTTGGACACCTACCGGTTCACCGACGAGCAGCTCCGGACGGCGATCGACCGGCTGGCCGGCGACACCGCGCTGCACCAGCGGATGGCCCTGATCGCCAAGACGATCCAGGGACGGCGCGGCGTCGAGCGGGCCGCCGACCTGATCGAGGCGACCGCCCGGCAGGCCGCCCTGACCCGGTCGACCAGCGCCCCCTCGAGCTGAGCCTCACGCGCCGCGGATCAGCAGCAGGCCGGCCAGGATGACCCAGCTGCCGGTCACCACCCGGGCGGGCAGCCGCGTGCGGGCCACGCCCCAGGCGAGCAGCGGCAGCAGCACCACGCTGGTCTCGCGCACCGCGGCCACCACCGGCACCTGCGCGGGCGTCGCCCGGGCCAGCGCGAGCAGGGTCAGCCCGTAGGCCAGGAAGATGCCGGCACCGGTGAGCCAGGCCGTCCCGCTGCGGAAGGCACCGAGCCCGGCGGCCAGGCCCCGGGAGCGCAGGTTCCCGGCCAGCAGGACGGCGGCGACCGGCGCCATCGTCACCCACAGGTAGGCCGCCGGGCCGGCCCGCCGGACCCCGGCGGCGTCCAGCAGGGTGTAGGTGGCGATGCAGCACGACACCGGCGCGGCCAGGGCCGGCAGCCGGCTTGATCGATGGAGGTCGGTGGCTGCGGGGACCCGCGCGGTGAGCAGCACCCCGGCGCACACGGCGACCACGCCGAGTGCCTGTGCGCCGGTGACCGCCGCGCCCAGGGCGGCCGAGACCGCCAGGACGCCCGCCGGGGCCAGGCCGCGGGCCACCGGGTAGCCGCGTTCCACCGGCTGGTGGCGGTACAGCCGGCCGAGCATGATCACGTAACCGAGCTCGGCCGCCGCGGAGGCGGCCGCCCAGGGCAGCGCGGCCGCGGTGAACGACCAGGAGGCGACGGCCACCGGCGTCCACACCAGCACCCCGCAGCAGACCGCGGTCGCTGCGACACCCGCCTCCTGGTTACGGCTGAGCCGGCCGAAGGCGAGGTTCCAGCCCGCGTGCACCCCGGCGGACGCCAGCGCCAGCGCGATCGGTCCCGCGGTGATCACGACCGGGAGGGGGCGCCGTCCTCACACGCCCCAGTCCGGCCGCAGCGGGACGTCGGCCCGCCCGTCGGAGCGCACCCGGACGGCGAGCACCTGGTGCAGCTGGATCTGGTTGCGTTCGAAGCCGAGCCGCGACCCGGCCAGGTACAGCCCCCAGACCTTGGCCGTCGCCTCGCCGGCCTCGGTGACGCACTCCCGCCAGTGGGCCGACAGGTTCGCCCCCCAGGCGGTGCAGGTCCGCGCGTAGTGCTCGCGCAGGTTCTCCTCGTGCCGGACCTCGAAACCGGCGTTCTGGATCTCGGCGATGATCCGCCCGGAGCCGGTCAGCTCGCCGTCCGGGAACACGTAGCGGTCGATGAACCCGCCCGCCACGCGCGGCGCCTGGGTGTTCTCCGGGCGGGTGATGCAGTGGTTGAGCATGCGGCCGCCCGGGCGCAGCCGGTGCAGCAGGAACCGGAAGTACGACGGGTAGTTCCGCACGCCGATGTGCTCGGTCAGGCCGATCGAGCTGATCGCGTCGAAGCCGGACTCCCTGACGTCCCGGTAGTCGAGGTGACGCACCTCGGCGACGTCGTCCAGCCCGGCCCGCTTGATCGACTCGGCGGCCCACTGCGCCTGCTCCTGGGACAGCGTGACGCCGAGCGCACGCACCCCGTAGTGCTGCGCCGCGTGCTTGACCATCCCGCCCCAGCCGCACCCGACGTCGAGCAGGCGCATCCCCGGCCGCAGGCCGAGCTTGCGCGCGACCAGGTCGTGCTTGTGCCACTGCGCCTCCTCCAGGCTCGACGCCTCGGTCGGGTAGCAGGCGCAGGTGTAGGTCATCGAGTCCCCGAGCAGCAGCTCGTAGAACCGGTTGGACACGTCGTAGTGGTGGTGGATCGCCTCGGCGTCGCGCCGGCGTGAGTGCCGCATGCCCTCCAGCCACCGCCGCCAGTCCGGCAGCGCCTCCTGGGGCGGCGGCGAGGGCGGGATCAGCTTGGACAGCCCCAGCGCCCAGGCGATCCGCAGGACCGTCCTCGGATCCGGACGGCGCATCAGCAGCTTGTCGTAGAGCAGCGCGAGCAGCGGGTAGGGGTTCCCGGGGTCGATCCCGGTGACCACCAGGTCCCCGGCGACGTAGGCCCGGGCCAGGCCCAGCGACCCCGGGGCGGTGGCCAGGTAGGCCGCTCCGCGGGGGGTGGCGAGGTGGAGCCGGATGTCGGCGTCCTCCGGGCCCGCGCTGCTGCCGTCGTAGGCGGTGAACCGGAACGGCAGCGGCGGCCTGACGATCAGCTCGAGCATGTCGGCCAGCCGGAGCTGGCGGCCCCCGGAGCCGCCGGGCCGGGCCGCGGGCGCTGAGTCGTGACTGGGCATTCGGAGGCCTCCCACTGGTCACACGCCGTTACTCCAGAGGGGCGACCGGCCGAGCGCAGCCCACCCCACCCACGCTTCACCACTGTACGTTGACACGGCCGGAGACCACAGGTGGAAATCGGTCACGCTGAGTACATAGGGGCGCTCGCGCCGCGAGGTGAGGGAGGCATCGGGTGGGCTTCCTCGCAGCGCGCCGCACGCGGGCCGTCCCCGTGATCGTCACCGGGCTCACCGCGACGCTGGTCGCGCTGGGCGGTCCCCCGGCAGACGCGGTCTCCCCGGGTGCCGCGTCCCCCCCGACGGCGGCCGCGGCGCCCGCGCCGCAGGCGGTCACCTCCGGCATGCACCGCTCCTGCTCCAGGCCGCGGCCGGGGGCGGTGGGCTGCCTGTCCGTCTGGCGCCACGCCAGGTCGCGTCTCGTGGTCGCCTCCGGCCCGGCCCGCGTGGGTCGCGCCACGGTGACCCGGCCGACCGAGGGGTACCGGCCGGCGGACATCGCGGCCGCCTACCACCTGAACACCTCGACCGGGATCGGGCAGACGATCGCGGTGGTCGACGCCTACGACAACCCGCGGGCCGAGGCGGACCTGGCGGTGTACCGCAAGGCGTGGCGCCTGCCGCCGTGCACCTCCGCGAACGGCTGCTTCCGCAAGCTGAACCAGCGCGGCGGATCCACCCCGCCACCCTCGGACGTCGGCTGGGGGATCGAGATCGCGCTCGACATCCAGGCCGTCTCGGCGACGTGCCCGAAGTGCAACATCCTGCTGATCGAGGCCGACGACAACTCCTTCGGCTCGATCGGTCAGGCGGTGAACACCGCGGTCCGGCTCGGGGCGAGGGTGGTGTCCAACTCCTACGGAGCCGACGAGTTCCCCGGCGTGCTCAGCCTCGCCACGGCGTACTACACCCATCCGGGGGTGGCCCAGGTCGCCGCCTCGGGGGACGCCGGGTTCGGCCCGGCCCAGATGCCGGCGACCTTCCCCTCGGTGATCGCCGCGGGAGGGACCAGCCTGAGCCGCAAGGCGAACGGGACCTGGTCGGAACGGGCGTGGGAGGGTTCCGGCAGCGGCTGCTCGGAGGTCGTGGCCAAGCCGGCCTGGCAGCAGGACACCGGGTGCTCGATGCGGACGGTGGCCGACCTCGCCGCGCTGGCCGACC
>Ga0187788_10000294_pt1 | contig 13661 bp, 12 predicted proteins | sample 1015_BV01_MP10_2_FD_133008 | JGI IMG/M metagenome (GOLD analysis project Ga0187788, IMG submission 133008) | Tropical peat soil microbial communities from peatlands in Department of Meta, Colombia - 1015_BV01_MP10_20_MG | ecosystem: Environmental > Terrestrial > Soil > Wetlands > Peat | place...
AAAATGGACGGTGCAGCCTGAGACTTTCACTCCGTGCTCGAAGGCCTGCTTCTGGGCATCGAGGCCGGGAAAAGCCGGCAGCAGAGAAGGGTGAATATTCAAAATCTGCTGCGGGAATGCACGGATAAACAAGGGTGAGAGGAGGCGCATGTAACCCGCCAGGCAGACCAGATCCACCTGGGCCTCCTTGAGCGCGGCAATCACCTCAGCGTCGTGCTCCTCGCGCTGCTTGCCTTTGGAAGGAATGACTGCGGTCCTCAGTCCGAGCCGGCGCGCATGCTCGATTCCGGGAGCCTCGGCACGATTTGAGATCACGACAGCGATGCGGGCGGGAATGCGTCCTTCCTGGCAGGAGCGGGCGATGGCGGCGAAGTTGGTGCCACGTCCGGAGAGCAGGATCCCGAGGCTTTTCATCTCGCGCTCATTTTTTCACTGCCTGCGGGGTTCCGCAACGGTGGCGGAAGAACCGACGCAGGCTTCGTGAAATCTCTACCAGATCAGGAAACGAGCAAAGCTGCAGGAGGCGAGCAGACCTACGCGTACACCACCTTGCGCTCGCCCTTGATGATGCGGCCGATGGTGTAGCCCTTCTCGCCGGCGCGCTCCAGGATGGTTTGGACCTTCTTGAACTTCTTGGTGGGGACGACCAGGATCATGCCGATACCCATGTTGAAGGTGCGCATCATTTCACCCTGGGAGAGGTTGCCGAGCTTCTCCATGTGGGAGAAGACGGGCGGGACCGGCCAGCTTCCCATCTGGATGACGGCAGCAGTGCCCTTGGGCAGGATGCGAGGCAGGTTTTCCGTGATGCCGCCGCCGGTAACGTGGGCCATGGCGGAGACGGCCTCGGCTTCCACGATCCGCTTGAGCACCGGCCAGTAGCTTTTGTGGGTTTTCATCAGCTCGCCGCCGACTTTGCCCTTCAGTTCGTTCACATAGGTGTCAGCGGAATAGCGAGCCTCGACGAAGAGCAGCCGGCGGGCGAGAGAGTAGCCGTTGGTGTGCAGGCCGTTGGAAGGGAGGCCAACCAGCACGTCGCCCACCTGAACACTCTTTCCAGTGATAATCTTGTCACGCTCGACCACGCCGACGATGAAGCCTGCCAGGTCGTATTCTCCGTTGGCGTAGAAGCCGGGCATCTCGGCAGTTTCGCCGCCGATCAGCGCGCAACCATTGTGCTTGCAGGCGTCGGCGATGCCGCTGACGACCTTCTCGGCGACGTCGGGGTCGAGCCTACTGGTCGCAAAGTAGTCCATGAAGAAAAGGGGAACGGCTCCCTGCACGGCAACATCGTTGACACAATGGTTAACCAGATCGGCGCCGATAGTGTGGTGCAGGTTCATTTCGAAAGCGATCTTCAGCTTGGTGCCGACGCCGTCCACGCTGGAGACCAGCACCGGGTCGCGGTACTTTTTCTTGTCCACGGCAAACAGGCCGCCGAAGCCCCCGATGTCGCTGAGCACGCTCTTGTTGAAGGTACGGTGGGCGAGGTAACGGATTCGCTGCTTGGTGCGGTTCGCCCGCTCGATGTCCACTCCGGCATCGGCGTAGGTGATTTCACGATCAGGAGGTGCGGCTTCTTGTGCCAAGTTGGGTCGTCGATCCTGGGGAATGCTGAAAGGCCCCTTATTCTAGCATCCGGCAGCAGCCGAACTCTGGCCCGCTATCCGGCTTTACACAAAGATGGTATTGAGATCGCCTATTCGGTGGTCCCCGCCGAAGCTTTTGCGGGTTTGGGCCTATTTCAGAACGTAAGTCGAAAAATGATAGGCGAGCACACCCAGAAGGGCCAGGGCAGCCGCTACATAACCGGTAACGATCCAGACACTGCGTTCCTTGCGCGTGGGCCCGACCGACACCTGATGAGTATCCGTGGACCCGGTGGGTACCTCGTTCGCCATTCTCCGCCTCCGATTCCGTCCAGTTGCCTGGAGAACCGAGTATTTTCAGTAATGAAGCCCAATCAGCGATCTGGGGACGACAGCCGGAGGCAAGCAGATTTTACCGCCAATCCCGTGCGCCGGGGAGAATTTTCCACAAGCGCAAGGTGTTTTTGCCGGGGTACGGGCGGCAAATGGTTAATGCGCAGGGCTGCGGCAAAAATTCCTTGTCGCACTGGGCCGCAAAAATAAGGCACAGCCACCCGAGCTGTGCCTTCACGTCAGGAGGAGTATGTGAGCTTTAGCGATTGGCCGTGGTCGCGGTGTTCAGGTGATTCTCGACGCTGAAGGCTCCGAACACCTGATTGGCGCGAATGCCGGCAATCTGCTTGTCCATCGCCGAGTTCACGGTGCCATAGAGCCCTACGTGGCCGTTGTCCACCAGGATGCGAATCGGTTGCTGGGGATCCAGGGCGTACTTGGACAGCACAGGATCGCCATAAACCGCGCGCAGAGTGCGCAGGCGGATGGAGTCGTCGAAGTTGGAAACCGGTGCGACCTTAACCTCGTTCACCACATCCTTCACGCCACGGGTGTTCTCCACCACGCTGAAGGCGGAATCGCGATCCACCGGAGTGCGAACTTCACCACCCAGGGTGACCACGCCGTCCTTGACGCCCACGGTCAGGACGTTGAACACATTGCCGTAACCGACGCGGTCATAGCGCAGATCCCTGGCCAGCTTTTCGCGAAGCTCGTTGTCCGGCAGGGAAGGACCGGCAACGACAATCTGGTTTTGGACGCTGCGAACGTGGCCGGCCTTCCGGGCCTGTTTCTCAGCGTCAAATTTGGCTTTGTAGCCGTCGACCGTGCCCTTAAGAGTGACCACGCCATCGGCGACCGAGGATTGGACGTTGCTGAATTCAGGTTTTGACTGCAGCTTGCCGGCAATGCTGGCCTGAATGACGGAGTCAGGGGCGCTGTTGGCGGCAAAGGCCATACCCGCGCTCAGGACCAGGGCCAGGAAAGCGGCGCTTAACTTACTGGGAGACATCGGAATCACCTCCGAAACCGACTGACTAACTGGTTAGTTAAAAACCCCAGACAGGAGAAAAGTTGCGCCTGCGCGGGCGGAGCGGGGGCGAATCGGCGCTGTGCAGGCTCCCGCGGGGCGTTTGCCACGCGCAAAAAGCCGCAGACGAGGCCGTACAGGCTGAGAAAAAATCGGAAGAAGGGCCCAAATCCCGCAAGAACAGACCAATGCTGTTCGCCGCTTCCGCGTCTAGTGAGGTGTACCTGGTGGGAGGCAACCCACACGTGAGGAGGGCAAGTTTATGAAGCGAGTGAATATGAAATCGTCATTCTTCTTCGGGCTGTTGTTGCTGGCTAGCTTGACAGCGGCGGTTGCAGCACACGCCCAGGGCGTGAATGCTGACCCGACCCTGCTGGTAGCCACGCCGATTTCCGGATCCCAATTCCTGCTGCGCTGCGATGCGGTTGATAGTCAGCACCTCGCCTGCGAAAGCGTTTCCGGCGGAGGCACGGCGGTGGTCAGCCGGGAAACGTGCACTTCATATCCGGAATACCAGTGCGAGCAGGACTATGCAAATCCACAACCCGGCAAGGGCAAGAAGCTGTCAGCGAACAGCCCGGCCGCGGCGACCCAGCAGACAGGAGATTTTTCCACCTCGTCCGGCGGTCCGGAGCTGTTCCTTTCATACTGAGAACTCGTTCGATTCAGGGCGACGCACAGTTTGCAAATAGGGGACGCCGCAACGGCGTCCTCTTTCTATCTTTCCGAGCAGCGGCCCGCGACTCGGGGCCGAACCAAGAATCAACAACTTAGGGTCCTCCAGCGGCAAGTATTGCGACGGTTCAACTCCCTGCCGAGTCTAAGTTCGTAATACCTGGATTCCCGGGGTGGGACGCATGGACGCTCCAAGCAACGAAGGCCGGATCGAGGTTCTCCGCAATGGCAGAACGCTACCCCTGATCCCCTGGACGCCAGTGATTTCCAACGCCAAGTGCCCCTGGGAAGGTTTGAGGTTTGAACACCACGCTGGCGGGCGGATCGAGATTCCCGAGCATGAACACCCTACCCACGTGGTGAATCTGCACACCGGCGTTCCGGTGGATATGGGGTGGCGTTCGGAAGCGGGGGCCGGCAGCATTCGAAGGCGCGCAGGGAACCTGTTGCTTCTGCCTCGCGGAACGCGCGATTCGGTCACCTGGAGCGGCCCCGCCGAGTATATGATCCTCTCAATGGATCCCCATGTCTTCGATCGCGCGGTGGAGGACTCGGTTTCGGGCGGGAGCGCCGAACTGGTGGAGCGCTGGGATTTTCAGGACACGCAGATTGAGTTGCTGATGCGGGCCATGCACGCGGAGTTACAGGCGGGTTGTCCGGCGGGCAGGCTCTACGGCGAGTCGTTGGGGCAGACCCTGGCCATCTACCTGGCGCAGCGCTACTCGAAATCTCCGTCCAACGCGGGTGCGCTTCTGTTTCGCGATGGGCTTCCCAAGGCGCGCCTCAACCGGGTGCTCGAGTATATTCGCGCGAATCTGAGCGAGGACATCTCGTTGCGTTCGCTGGCGTCAGTCGCAGAGCTGAGCTCCCATTACTTCGCTACGCTTTTTCGCCAGAGCACGGGGCTCAGTCCACACCAGTATGTTCTGCGGGAGAAGGTTTCGCGCGCCAAGGAGCTGCTGGGCGATCCCAAGATGAGTATCCTCGAGGCGAGCGCCAGGTCCGGTTTCGTGGATCAGGGGCACTTCACCAAAGTGTTCCGCCGCATTGCAGGTACGACGCCCAGCCAATACCGGCGGCAACTCTAGAGCAGCGCCAGCCCGGCGTTGCTCCCAGCGACACCTCAAGCGCCTAAACTTGCACTGGCTCAGCGACGCGCTGGAGCGGCAATCGCACGCGAAAGCAGGTGTCTCCCGGCCGTGAGCTCACGCTGATGGTGCCGTGATGCTTGCGGATGATGCGATATACCGTATCAAGACCGAGGCCGCTACCCTTCCCGACATCCTTGGTGGTGAAGAAGGGCTCAAAGATGTGGGGTTGGAGATCGGGCGGAATGCCGGGGCCGTTGTCGCGGATCTCGACCAGCAGGGAGGTGTCCTGCTGGGCCACGCGGATGCGCAATTCGCCCTTTCCATTCATGGCGTCGGCTGCGTTGTCGATGAGATTGGTCCAAACCTGGTTCAACTCGCTGCCATAGGAGGGAACCCGGGGAAGATCGGGAGCGTAATCGCGAAACACAGTGATGCCGCCCTTCAGTTTGTGGTTGAGGATGGTGAGCGTGCTCTCCAGTCCGCGGCGGACGTCAACGTCCTGCAGGGGCGCCTGATCCATGAAGGAATATTCCTTAATGGCCTGGACGAGTTCGGAGATGCGTCCGGTGGCGTTCTCGATTTCCTTGGCCAGCCGGGCCAGCTGAATCTTGCTGACGATGCGGTTCAGCAGATCGTCGGGATTGACATCCGGACACTGGGAATGAAGGGTGCGCAACTCCTCCGCCGTGATGCCGGATTCAACCAGCTCGGGAGCCAGCTTCCAGGGCTCGGATATGCCCGCCTTGGCGAGCCAGCCGCTCAGCTCTTCTTCCCGCTCGCTTTGCGCCAGGGGATCGAGAGCCGGAGCAGAACGTGAGATCACCTGGGATTCGAACCTGCAGACGTGGTCCAGGCACTGCGCGGACAATTGGATTCCCTGCAGACCATCGCAGGCCAGATACAGCCGCTGCAGGGTCTCACTCAAAGTGGCGGCCGCGCGGCGCGCCGCCGCCGCGGGATTGTTGAGTTCATGAGCGAGGCCAGCGGAAAGCTTCCCCAAGGCAGCCAGCCGTTCCCGCTGCTGGCTCTGCCGCGTTACGTCGCGAACGCGATCGGCCAAAACACCAACGAGCCGCCCGCTCAGCACGGGAATCTGCTGCAGCATGTCACTGAACGACGTGGCGGGTATGCGGGCGATGCGGGTTGGTGTAATCGCGCGAATGGTAATCGGGATCTGCTTGAGCCGCGAATAGGGCAGCATGCCGGTCACATCGCCGGCGCGGGCGACGTAGACCATGCCGTCGTCGGTCCCTTGCTCGACGCGGCCCTCGGTTTCGCCCTCCAGGTAGATGAACATGGCGTCGGCGGGTGCGCCTTCACGGACGGCGATCTCGCCGGGTGCAAACCGAAGTTCATCGGCGTGGCCGGCCAGCCACTGTAAGTCGGCGTCGGAAAGATCGGAGAAGATGACGATGCGCCGCAGATCGTCTTTCAGGTGATGAGCCGCCTGCTGATTTTCCGCTTCCACGCTACACCTTGCTCAGGTATTGGTGAACGAACTGCACCGCGATCGAACCCTGACCTACGGCAGAGGCCACACGCTTGACCGAACCCTGGCGCACATCCCCAACCACGAGGACACCCGGGATGTTAGTTTCCAGCAGAAACGGGTCGCGATCCAGTGTCCAGCCCCGTGGCCGCTTGCCATCACGCAATAACTGCGATCCGGCGAGGATAAATCCGTGATCGTCGCGTTCCACCTGGTCGCCGAGCCAGTCGGTGCGCGGCTGGGCGCCGATGAAGATGAACAGTCCAGTGGCGGGAACGCGCTCCACGCCGCCGGTCTTGGAGCAGAGGATGGAGATCTCCTCCAGGCGCTTGTCGCCATGGACCTCGACGAGGCTGGACTCAGTGGCCACCTGAATGTTGGGCGTCTCCTTGATCTGATCGATCAGATACTGCGACATGGTCTGGGCCAAGGAGGTGCCGCGCACCAGCATCGTCACCCGGCCGGCGTACCGGGAAAAAAACATGGCCGCCTGACCGGCAGAATTGGCGCCGCCGACAATGTACACGGTCTCCCCTTTGCAGGCGATGGCCTCGGTAGCGCCGGCGCCGTAGTACACTCCCGCGCCCTGCAGGCGATCCGCGCCCGGGATACTGAGTTTGCGCCATTGCAGACCCATGGCCAGCACCAGGGCGTGGCAGGAAATCTCTGAGCCGTCGGAGAGTCTAAGGATGCGATAAGGACCATCGACGCGGAGAGACACCGCTTCCTGCGGGGAGAGGATTTCCACGCCGAAGCGGCGCGCTTGGATTACGGCGCGCCGCGCCAGGTCGCCGCCACTCAGTCCGGTTGGAAATCCCAGGTAGTTCTCGATGCGCGAGCTGAGGCCTGCCTGCCCGCCAGGCGCTTCGCGCTCCACAATCACGGTTTTGAGGCCTTCTGATGCGCCATAGACGCCGGCGGCGAGGCCCGCGGGGCCTCCGCCCACGATGACCAGATCGTAAAAATCCACCTGCGCGCGAGTGCGCAGGCCCACCTTCTGCGCCAGGTCTGCGGTGGATGGCTGCTCCAGCCGGCTGCCATCGGGGAGCAGCACGACCGGAAGTTCGCTGGCCTGGCCGGCGAGAGAGTGTACGAGTTGCTGCACCTCGGGATCGTTGGCCGCAGTCTCTACGTCCATCCACTGGTAGGGGATCTGGTTGCGCGCCAGAAACTCCCGTACCTCGTAGGAGGAGGGCGACCAGCGCGTGCCCAGGACCCGAATTCCCTGATAGGGCGGCTTGTAGGAGGCTTGCCAGTCCTCCAGCATGTCTCCCAGAACGGGGTAGAGGTGCTCACTCGGCGGGTCCCAGGGCTTCAGGAAAAAATGATCGATCTTGACCTTATTGATGGCGTTGATGGCGGCATCGGTGTCCGCGTAGGCGGTGAGCAGGGCACGCTTGGCCTCGGGATAGAGCTGCATTGCCTCCGAAAGGAAGCCGACGCCATCGAGTTCGGGCATGCGCTGGTCGGCCAGCAAGAGAGCGACGGCTTCGTTTCGCGCTTTGAGCTGGCGCAGGGAATCGAGCCCCGATCGAGCCGAATTGGCGCGCACGATCCGGTAGCGGTCGGCGTATTCCTGGCGCAAATCGCGCTCGATAGCGCGCAACACGTCGGGATCGTCATCCACGGTAAGAATTACCGGCTTGCTGGACATAATGGGAGCCCCTGACGGAAGACTACTGAGAAACAATTACAGGTTTCAGATGAGCCGAAAGACAAGTGGTTGCAGAAAGCTGGTGGCCACGAGCCACAATTTCGTCCCATCTTCTCCCAGAGGCCGGGCTCAGTCGCCGGCGCGATCGGTTCCCGCGAATCTGCGGAAGAAACTGTTCTGCTTCCACTGCGGCGGCCGGTCGGTATTCGAAACCGTCACCAGCAGCGCGCGAATGACGTCCTCGTATTTCCCGGCAGCCGCAAGATCCACGGGCTGGTCGAGATCGTCAGAGGGGGCATGGTAGCGCTCTGTCAGCCAGTCATGCGCGGCCTTCTCTTCCGGCGAATTCTTTTCAAATCCTACCTTCATGGCGATGGCGGGAATTCCATGGCGAATGAAGTTGTACTGGTCGCTGCGAATGAAGGCATTGCGCAGGGGCTCGGGATCGGGCTGCACGCGGAGTCCCTGGCTGCGGGCTACCTCGGTCACCAGGTCTCCCAGGTCGGATTCGGCCAGGCCGTACACGGTCAGAACCCGGAGCGGGAAAATGGGCAGGAACATGTCAATGTTGATGTTGGCGATTATCGAGCCTGGGCTCACAGTGGGACGGGCAGCGAAATACTTGGAGCCCAGCAGTCCCTTCTCTTCCGCCGTCAGAAAAAGAAACAGCACCGACCGCTTCAGCTTCTCCGGCGAGCGTCGGAGCGAGGCCGCCGTATCCAGCAGCACGGCGCTCCCTGAAGCGTTGTCCATGGCGCCGTTGTAGATGCGGTCGCCACGAATCGGTGCGCCAACTCCCAGGTGATCGAGGTGGGCCGAGAGGACCACGTATTCGTTGCGCAGAGCGGGGTCGGAGCCAGGCAACCTGGCTAGGATATTGGCGGAGTCCAGCTCCTGAGTCCGCAGGGTGGCGTAGGCGTCGATGGACAGGTTGAGAGGAAATCGCGGGAGCGGCTTTCGCTCTTTGCCGAGCGCAGCGATTTCGTCAAAGGTGTGCCCGGTCCCCTCAAAGAGCTTTTGCGCCCTGGCAGGGTTGAAGGTGATGGCCAGCTGCTCGCCGGCAGCGTCATCCAGGGCAGGATCGACCAGGCTCATGCTGGGCCGCGTGCGCGCCAGCCGTTGGCGCTCCCAGGGAATGTCCATGGCGGCAGGATTCTGGATGGTGACAATGCCAATCGCGCCGGCCTGCTGAAACGCTTTCCAGCGTTCGCCCAGAGATTGGTAGTGCGAGGCCAGGGCACTGGGCATCTGCTCGGGAGATCCCACCAGCAGCACCGCGACTTTGCCTTTCAGGTCCAGGCCGGCAAGATCGTCGTAATGCATTTCCGGAACCCGCAGCCCATATCCCGCAAACACGAGGGGCGCCTCCAGATGCGGCGCCAATGCAGCGCGAGTGCTGAACATGGCGTCGTCGCCGAGAACCAAGGGCTGGGTTTTGCCGTTCCGCACCAGAGCCAGGCTGGATTGATCTTCGACAATCTGCCGCGACTGCAGTTTCACCGGCTGATAGAAGCCATCGCTGCCGGCCGGTTCCAGGCCGTTTTTCTTCAATTGATCGACCACGTACGCCGAAGCCCTGCGCAGCCCTTCGCTGCCGGTTTCGCGGCCCTCCATGTCGTCAGCGGCAAGAACCTTCACGTAACCCCACCAGCTCCTGCCGTCAAATTGCGGCGCGGATGATGGGGTCTGAGAAAAAACAGCGACGGTCAAGAATAAGAGGACGGGGGTAACTCTGCGAATCATGGATTCAACCTTCCGGGAACGCGGCAGGGCGTGGACAAGGCCAGCATTCTGCCATGTCAAGTCGAGAGATCACAAGTTTCGGAGACGCTTGGCTGCTGACGAATGTGGCCTTCCCGGCTCACCTCACCATGGCCGGCACCCACACGCTGGAAGCGGAAACGATTTCGACTTTGGGAACCTCCGTGAACACCTTCACCCTTTGCAGCCCCGCCTTGGCCTTCGGCCTGGCGCGGAAGACCAGGAGGTATTGGTTCTCGAGGTCCGACTCCATCTCCTTGAGGTAGGGTTGGAAACTGACTGGGTTGTCCATCCCAAGGTAGAAGGATTCGCCTCCGGTGTCCTCTGCCAGCTTGGCCAAGCTGTTCTGACCGCGGTTCAATTCCCAGTAGTTGTGCCCCAGGTGTCCGCCGCTGCGGAAGAAAATGGAGTAAATGGGCACTCCCTGGCGCTGAGCCAGGTTGCTGGCGGGATCAAGATCGGGGCTGAACGGGGCCAAGGGGCCGAAGTCGCCGCGGAAGCGATCAATGCCGTCGCTGACCATGAGAATGGCGCGGCGCGGATTCTGGCCGGGCCACTGCTTGAGGAGTGAGATCAGCGAGAGATAGGGACTGCCGCCGATGGCGGAGTAGCCGACAGGAAGGCGCAGAGCGTTGCCGGCCGCTGCGTGGTCGCTGGTGAAGGCCTGCACCGTGGTGACGGTGGCATTTCGCATGTAGCCGACGGCCACCTGCGTGTTGGCAGGCTGGGAGTTGATGAATGTGCGCAGTTCATCGAGATAACTCCCCAGCGCGGTTTGTGCGGCATCGTCGATGAGAAGGTAAAGATCCAGTCCGCCGGCGCCGGCCCCACCCTTGACCGGGGTCAGGTCTGTTACCTGCAAGCGGTCCTTGCCCTGGCGAACCATGACATCCTCGCGCGTCAAGGCCGGGGGAGTGGGCTCCTTGCTCTCGACGCGAATCACCATGCGCACGGGAACGGTTTGAACAGTTTGCGCCACCAGGGGCAGCGCGATCAGGGCGATCGTCATCGCGGCAAACGCTTTCAACGCAGTTTTCATCTCGCTTCTCGCTATTCTGGGGATTGGGCCTGGAAAAAACAAAGAATCTGGATTCAGACGCTGGCCGGTGTTCCTGTTGTGACCAAGATGATGCTGGACGCCGCGGGGCTTCTTTTTTAGCGCGAGGGCATGGCGACCGTATCCGCGCAGAAAATTCGGCTCACCAGTCTTCTGCGAAAGGGTCACCAGGACGGGCTGGCATCTGCATTCCTGGTCACTCATGCTCTATTCTGTTAGAGGATGGCAACGATCAACGAAGCTGCGTCGACGAAGGCAAAGGCTCCCGGACGACCCGAACCGGAGTGGTCGCCGCGGAAGCTGCGCGCCATCCTGTTGGCTGGTTTTGGCGGTCTGCTGGCGTTGATGATTGCGGCAGGGGCCGACGCACTCTATTCGCTGCGAGAGCTCCACGAGCTGCAGCAACAGGTCGGCCGGCAGTACCTGGCGCGTAGCCAGGCGCTGTCGACGGTTGTGCTGTCGGTTCACGTCTACAACAGCCGGGTGGAACAGTATCTGCTGGCCGGTTCCTCCGCCGAAGCGGCGCGCAAAGCGGCGGAAGTGTCGAGTCACGCGGCGGAGCTGCGATCCGCCCTGCAAGGGTATCCGCAGGATCGTGAACCCGACGAGCAGCGCCTGCTAGGCGAGTTGCAGAAGCAATTCGCGGAAGAGGAAAGTTCCTTGTCCACCATGCTGTCGGGAGGTCCACAGGTTCAACCCGACCGCGCGCGGCAGCTCATCGTGGAGGAGGTGGTTCCGCGACGGCTGCAAATCCTGCGCATCTCGCAACAGATCGCGGTTTTGAACCGACAGCAGCTGAATGCCGCCGACCAGGCGCTGCTGGCGAGATCTGCCGGTTTGCAAAAGACACTGGAATGGATGCTTCTGCTGGCGCTGGGAGCAGGGCTGCTGCTGTCGATGGTGAGCATTGCGTACATCCTTCGCCTGGAGCGCCAGGGGCGGCAGCGCTACCAGGAACTGGCCGAAAGCCGCCGCAATCTGCAGGAGCTTTCTGCCTGCCTGGTGGATGCGCAAGAGGCGGAACGGCGCTCCATCTCGCGGGAATTGCACGATCAGGTGGGGCAATCGCTGGGTGCGCTGCTGGTCGATGTGGGGCGGCTATCGGCGATGGTAGCGCCGGAAAACGGCGCGATGCAGCAGCAGATCCAGCGCATCCGCTCGGTAGCGGAAGACTCGGTGAAGACGGTGCGCAACATCGCCCTGCTGCTGCGTCCGTCGATGCTGGATGATCTTGGGTTGATGCCAGCGCTGGAGTGGCAGGCGCGAGAGGTATCGCGGCGGGGAGAGATGGAGGTGGAGGTTCATTCGGAGGGGGCATCGGAGAAGCTGCCGGATGAATACAAGATCTGCATTTACCGGATCGTCCAGGAGGCTCTCAACAATGCAGCGCGCCACGCAGGCGCGAAGAGCGCGACCGTCAACGTGGGGCAGAGCAAGGATCGCATCGTGGTGGAGGTGAAGGATAACGGCCGGGGCTTTGAGTCGGAACGCGTTCGAGGCATGGGCCTCGTGGGAATGGAGGAGCGGGTCAAGCGATTGGGGGGGATTCTTAGCATCGATTCGCAACCAGGCAAGGGAACTTTGGTAAGGGCGGAGCTGCCATTTGGCCGGGGAGAGGTGGACGCAGCCTATGCGGAAGATTCGCATCCTGCTGGCCGACGATCATAAGCTGATGCGCGGAGGCCTGCGGCTGCTGATCGATCAGCAGCCCGACATGATGGTGGTGGGCGAAGCCGACGACGGCCGGCAAGCGGTGGCGCTGGCAAGCTCGCTCAAGCCAGACGTAGCCGTGCTGGATATCGGCATGCCGAATCTGAATGGCATTGAGGCCGCGAACCAGATTGCCCAGGCGGAGCCGGCCCCGGCGCTGGTGATGCTGAGCATGCACTCCGATGAGAGCTATGTTCTGCGGGCGCTAAGGGCCGGAGCCCGAGGATACCTGCTGAAGGACTCGGCGGAGTCGGATCTGATTCGCGCGGTGCACGCGGTTAGCGAGGGCAAGAGCTTCTTCAGTCCCGCGGTCAGCAGGGTGCTGCTGGACGACTACATGCGCAAGCTGGAGCGCTCGGGGGCCGAAGACTCTTACGAACTGCTTACGCCGCGTGAGCGCGAGATCCTGCAACTGGTGGCAGAAGGAAAATCCAATAAAGACGTGGCCAACCGGCTGAATTTGAGTGTGTACACGGTGGAAACCCATCGCGCCAACATCATGCAGAAGCTCAATCTGCGCGGAGTGCCGGAACTCATCCTGTACGCGGTCCGCAAACGCATTATTTCCTAACACTTCTTCAGAATTCTCAAGCAGGGGGACGAACGCTTCCCCGCAAGCTCGCCGCCTACCCAGTCGCCGGGAGGCGAAATCCCCAATCACCGGGACTATCGAACCGCCGGCTGGCGCGTCTGTATGTCTGTATCAGCGATACCAACCCGGCTCCATTCCTGGGTCGAGACAGGACTCGCGCGGGCCCGTTGAAGCGGGCTGCAGCAGGAGTGGCAGCCGGGAGACATATAAGGAAGAGGCATGAATCGAATCCGCTCCTGGGTAAGATCCAAGCCAGCGGTGCTGGCACTCGTTCTAGTTCTAGGGCTGGCGGGACTGGAAGCAGCGCGCGCCAGCCAGAAGTTTTTCGGCAACAATCCGCCCGCCACGCTCAAGCTGGCCGATCCCAGCGAGGGACCGAGCAAGACCAGCTTCGCGCCTGTGGTGAAGGCAGTATTGCCGACGGTAGTCAACATCTCCTCCTCCAAGGTGGTGCGGACGCCGTCGCAGTTCTCACAACAGATCCCCATGGACCCGTTTTTCCGGCAGTTCTTCGGAGACGATTTTGACGGCCGCTTTAACGTTCCCCGCGAGCGTCGCGAGAAGAGCCTGGGTTCGGGGGTAATTGTGAGCCCGGAAGGATACGTGCTCACCAACAATCACGTGGTGGATGGCGCCACCGATGTCCGCGTAACGCTCTCCAACAAACGGGAGGTGAAGGC
>Ga0187788_10000295_pt1 | contig 13568 bp, 9 predicted proteins | sample 1015_BV01_MP10_2_FD_133008 | JGI IMG/M metagenome (GOLD analysis project Ga0187788, IMG submission 133008) | Tropical peat soil microbial communities from peatlands in Department of Meta, Colombia - 1015_BV01_MP10_20_MG | ecosystem: Environmental > Terrestrial > Soil > Wetlands > Peat | place...
ACAGGGACTGGGCGATGCCGGGCTCCGGGACATAGAACAATTTGTCGCGATACCCGGCAAACTCGGAATAGGTTTGGGAAGAAGCGGCTATGATCGCTGCGGCATTGCGGTAAGTAGATCGAGCAAAGGGCAGAAATCGGTATAGGGTTCTCAGGCTAGAGATCCATTGCTTCTCGTTGTCCGCTTGGCTGAAACCCCGCACGTATGGGAGCCCCCCATTAATTGGCCCGATCACGAAGGGTATAGGCCCCTTCCGCAGGAAGAAAGCAAAAGGGCTCGGCAACACCGCTGTCATCGGTATGATGCGCAGAACCACGTCGAACTCGCCCGCGGAGATCCGATGCCGCAACTGCCGCCAAGCACGCCATTCAAAGGCAAGAGCAAAGGGATAACCGAAAGCGGTCAACGACTGGCTCGTAAAGTTGTATCTGAAGATCCATCGCAAACTCCACGCATAGATGCGCTCAAGCCATGGCATCCGGACCACCTCGATGGCGCGAAACGGCGCCATTGCGCGGCGCACATTGTTCTCAACGGGCGATCCAACGACCAAAGTGACGTCATGTAGCTCGGCGAGCGCTGCCGCATGAGAGTAAGTGACGTAAGATATGCTGATAGCTTCGGGATCACAGGAAGGCGCCAGTACCAGAACGCGTATCCGACTCATGCTACGTTCTCCATCTGAAGAATTTGTTCAAGCTCGGACCGGACATCGCACGAATCGTGGAGTGATGTTCCCGCGGATGCATTTGCGAAGCAGCCGAGGTCGCCACTATTCCCGCAACTCGGCCCTGTCCTTTACCTCTGATGGCCTGTTTTTCTGAAGGGGATGGCGATTCGCTTCGCCACAACGCCTGGGTCAGCGAGAGGTGATTGCGACGGGCCCTCTTGGCGACGCCGGTTGCCCGGCTCGCTGCCAAAAGCGACAGAAGCAGGAAAAACCATTCCACGCTAAGAATTCTAAAGTCAGCCTCGGTGATGTTGAAAAACGCCGCCGTCACAACATAAGCTATCAGCAGAGCGCCAAGCGTGCTATCGCGACTAAAGGCACTGACACTCCTGCCATAACCATGCCCAAGAACCAGAGCGATGAGGACCAAGCCGAGGCAGCCCAAGTTCAGATATACTTCAATATAACCGTTGTGCGCCTCGTTGGCTGCTGCGAGCGCTCGCCCACCCGCGATCATGGCGAAAACTCTTGCGACCCGGGGCCCCAGCCAGAAGGTTTCGAAACCCGCCCCGCCGATCGGGTTCACCATAGGAATCACGATCCCCCAGATGTTGGTACGTCCTGTGAGATCCGCGTCCCTTCCCATTGCCGCCGTGACTGCAGCCCGGCCTCCGAGGAGCTCAGTGAGAGCACCCCCTAGTAATATGGTCAGAACTAGCGCATGCACGGCCGCGGGACGGCGTCTGATAAGAGGCAGAGAGGTGGCGAAAATCAACCCTGCTCCGAGAATGAAGCAAGCCCCAGACGTGGCCGATTGCGCCGCAAACAAGAGCTGGACGCCAAAAGCGAGCAGAGTGCATTGGGCGAGCAAACGACGGGCGCGATTGGGCTCCTTGCTGTCGCGGACAAGACTGAGTGCCTGCCACAGGGCTCCTAGCGCTACAAGGCAAACCAGGCCCCCGAGCGTATTCTTGTCGGTTGTGACTCCAGTGCACACCCGATCTCCCCATACGCCAATTGCCTGGCCCAGCTTCGGGTAGTACTTGATTAGAAGAACGGAAACAGGCAGCAGAACAAACCCTATTCGCGATAACAAGCGCCTCAAGGCCGCAGTCGGCTGCGCGTCCGTAGCAACAATCAGGACCATGACCAAATCGCCCAGACCCCTGACCCATCGCTTGAAGCCCCACAAGGGAAAATCGGACCAGAGCAGGCTAAACAGACAATAAGAAAAGTAAAGCACGATCGGCCAGCTGGCTTTGAGCAGACGCCCGACGTCTCTGCGGCGCCGAATGAGAATGATTGCTCCCAATACCATTAACGTGCCGGCAAAAAGCTGGTCGAGCAAGTCAGTCGCGGGAAGCTGATCTACGGGTTCCCTTGGCGGCGGCCCCATCCCGAGCCAGGCAGAGACTGACCGGGACCCATTGATCAACAGCCAAATTACGGGCAGCCAGAGGGCTTTCGATGCGTCCTCGGAGTCATGGCGATACAGAGAAAGGCTTCCGCTGGATGCACAACGAAGATGCCATGGCGATTCGAGGTAGAAGAGACCGGCAATTCCGATCGCGAAGACGAGAGTAGCTAGCAGAGGAGGCACTTTGGGCTTGCGATTTTGGATGTTTCTTCGATTGACTGTACCGAGCCGCGCGGCCGAGGTTAAGGCCACTGTTCCCCGTAACCTAACCTGAGCCTTGCTTTTCAGTTATCAGTCTTTATTTGTCACCAGGGTTTGTGAGGGCCGGCGATCTAGCAAATGCTGACCGTGGCTACCCTCTAACGCGCCCGTATGGACTGATACCTAAACTCCGCATCCTGTGCTTTTGAATGTTGCGCTCTCAATCTGTGCCCGGCTGATACCAGGAAGACTGCTGCGAGGACGGTCAGGAACGGCACAACCAGGATGCTATAACGCGCTTGCGCGAGTATTGGAGCATGAACGGCCGGAACGTAAAGGATGTATAGCAGAAATATGCCTGCGTTGCGCAAGAGCCTTCGTTTCCACAAAACCACGAAGCCTGCAAAAGCCAGGGCAAGCAGCGGCGCCTGCACGAGCACGTTCAACAGGACTGACTTCGGTGTCTTGCCGAGAAACCAGAAGTTGAAGAAAAGGTTCTTCGCGGCGCATCTGGCCAGAAGCGCCGGATGGCTTCGGTACTCAGCGGAAACATTCTTACGGAGAACCTGGTCGAATTCGAGTTCGCCCTGCGGCGTGTAAAAGATCTGGTAATACTGCGCACCGACAAAGGGGATGCGAAGCTGCTTGGCTATTTCCCCCCTGGCGCGCCCGGCTTTTGAGTCGGTCAGGAAAAACGGTTCACCTGGTGAGGCATTTTCGCAGGTGTAAAGCCCCGTCTGCGCTGCCACTCCCGCAACGGTCGCGGTGGGCACAAAGCTGTGTACCAGTTTGTAGTTGCGAATAATCCACGGAGACATCGAAGCCGCCGCTCCAAGAGCCAGCACCACAATCCTTTCCACAACCTTCCTTCGCTCCGCCCAGCCCTTCGCTGCAATGAGGAGATAAATCAGCAGCAGAACCGGAAACAGCAGCACTTCACTCCTTACCAGCGCCGCGGCACCGAGGAGTAAACCTGCTGCACCATAGCGCCAGAGGCTTTCTTTCTCCACCGCACCATAGAGCGCGAGCATGAATAGCATCACTGTTAATATGCAGGGGATTTCAATACCAGCTCGTGTCTCGGCGACAAGCACTCCGGGGTAAAGGAGGAACAGAAGCGCCGCGGCTAGCGCTGTCATCGCGTCGCCAGTTATCTTTCGTGCGAGCCGCAGCAGAATGAACGCGGCCCCAAAGGCCAGCAGCACGCACGCTACGCGAGCCTGCTGGATACCGTAGCCGCCAAGCTTAAAGACTGCCGCGAGAAGCAACGGATAACCTGGCTCCCGAAGCATGGTGTCGCCCATAGCGGGGTCAATACGGTATCCGTTTCCCTGGGCCAGGTTCTTGGCTATCATGTCATAGAAGTCCCCGAAGCTCGTGCTGTAAGTCAGCGGCAAGGCCCTGCTGACCTCTGGCAGTCCCACAAGCACAATCGCGGCGTTCACGAGGAGCGCGGCGAAAAGGATGAGAGATATGAATTTCCGGCTGAAGGCCTTGGGCGCAGGCATGGAGACGCGGGCGGCTGGCTCGGCGCCCTCCACGTGAATTGGTGCCAACCGGTGAGTTTCGAGCATCATGCTAATCGCGCACCGCGAGCTTCAGAACCTCGCGAACCCGACCAAGTTCCAACTCCGACAGTTGTAAGGCCTGACATCTCAAACCTCTGCAGCCTGCTGCCGGATGTCTACCAACCCGCTAGTGGCGTACTGCTCACGTATGCGCAGATCGTTGGCGAGATCGAAAACGGTCAGCTCCCCGCGGCTCCTGTACCAGTATCCGAACGTCCAAGACGATGATGAAGGGAGTTGCGTGATTTGCCAAATGGTTGGCGCCGCTCCAGGTTCTTGGCTTGCAATGCCTGCTCTTCGAGCGCTCGTAATCCGATCCTTTTCCAACGTGTTTTTTCAACTTCCCTTGCCATCTTAGCTCGTTCTCGTCACTGCGTCTTTCCAACCTGGCTGCAGCCGTGTTTAGAGTGCGGCTTTTGGAAAGATAATCGTCTCGCGGCACCGGTATCGGCCATCAGCTCAACGCCGCAACGGGCGATTCGTGGGCTCGCAGCCACTCGTCAAGAACAACCAGGCTAAACAGGATTTTGTGATTGTCATATCGCCCCGAGGAGTGCTGCTCGTAAAGTTCTCGCACGGGGCCCGCGCGAAGATATTGATAGATCCTGGAGCTAGGGTCGAGGAGGGCCTCGGTCATCCTGCTGTCGATCGTACTCCGGAACCAATCATCCACCACGTTTACAGCGAACCCGCGTTTCGGCCGTTTTAAAATCGACCCGGGAAGATAGGTACGGCACACCTGGCGGTGTAACCATTTCCCGGAACCATTCCTGACCTTCAGATTTGCGGGTAATCGTTCCACGTATTCGACAATCTCTTTATCCACATACGGGACGCGAAGTTCAAGACTGTGAGCCATGGAGAGCTTGTCCGCGTACATCAGGAGTTCGTCGGGGAGCGTGGATCGTACCTCCAGGAACTGGAGCCCACCAAGCTCGTCGGTTTCAGACATGAGATCCACCATGTTCGCCCAGCATTCCAGTATGGTCTCGCCCGAACCGTGAGGAAGCAGTCCATCCAGGAACAGCCCGTCGACCTGGTCTCCCGGCAGCATTGATAACACATGCTGATACCTACGCATCCGATCCGGAATCGCCAGAGAGTACACTCCCCGCTTTAGGGTCTCATTTCTCGGCAAAGCGGCGATAACCGAGGAGATCGGGTTACGCATCCAACCCGGCAGTCGTGCCCACAGGGCGCCATAGCGGACACCAAGATGACGAACGTAACCGCCAAACAATTCGTCCGGTCCCTGCCCAACCAATGCTACTTTGACGTCCTGGCGGGCCCGTTCACAGACGAAATACATGGGAACAATTGAGGAGGCGGCAATGGGCTCTTCCAAGGAAGCCACAATCTTCGGGAGCGCCTCCTCGAAGATCGATCTCGTAATCGTTACGCTGGTGTGCTTTGATCCCAGGACGCGAGCCGTTTCTGCCGCATCTGCCAATTCATCATCAGCGAACGTCGAGCCGTAGCCTACCGTGTAGGTCGGCCAGGAATTCCCGCCGAGGTTCATCAAGGCCAGCAGCAGGCCAGAATCAACGCCGCCACTCAAAAGCAAACCTACCGGCACATCGCTGATGAGCTGGCGCTTCACCGCTGCTTTGTAAATCGCCAGCAACTCTTCTCTGGCTTCGCCCGATGATTTTGCTGGCGCAAATGGCGTAGGCTTGAATTGGTACCACCGGCTTACCTCATAACTGCCGTCTTGGGCTGTTAGTTTGGTTCCGGGAGCAAGCTTATACACACCTTTAAGTATCGTATAAGGCGAGGGGGTATAGCGAAAGCGCAGAAACAGATTGAGCGCGGTCGGGTCGATCTCTGCTGTTTCCGGCATCGTGGCGCGAACGGCTCGCATTTCCGAGCCGAAATACAAACGATCCCCTTCGATTCTGTAGTAGAGCGGCTTGATTCCGAATGGATCTCGGGCAAGAACTAATCGCCTCTGCCGCGCATCCCAGATGGCCAGACCGAACATGCCGTTCAGGTGGTTAAGGACGTCATCGCCCCACTGTTTGTACCCGTGGAGGATAACTTCGGTGTCCGAGTTCGTGCGGAAAACGTGGCCGTATCCTTCCAGTTCACGCCTGAGCTCGAAGAAGTTATAGATTTCACCGTTGAAAATCACCCAAATGGACTCTTGCTGATCCGACATGGGTTGATGCCCGCCCCCAAGATCGATGATCGAGAGCCTCCGAAAACCGAACCCAAGTGGCCCGGTGATGTAGTACCCCTCGTCATCCGGGCCTCGATGGATGAGAGTCCTCGTCGTCGCTTCGATGTCCCGACGCCGAACGGGTTCCAGATTTCCGAAGTTATATTGTCCGCAAATGCCACACATAAATTAGTCACGTGTCAGGTTTCAGGATTTCAGGATCCAAACTCATCGTGGCTTGCGACTTCCAGCTGTTGAAGGGAACGCGGGGCGCTCCGGTGTCGGGCCTCTTTCAGGTCTCGCGAGAGCAAAAAGCAGAGACTTCGAAACATCTGCGCCTGGGACCAGCGGTGCATCGGCACATTGTCCCATCCCACCCAAAGCTGGCGGGACCTGAACGCGCCATCGCGTTTTTGCCATCGCCCAATCACATCCGTAACAACAACGGGCAAGATCCTCTCCAACTCTGGAGATCGTCTGTTCAACAGCAGGCACAGGTTGATGCACTCGGCATAATCATAGAGCTCTCGACGATATACCGTCAGTCGCGGGCGCTTGGAAAATGGCAGTGGCAAGCGCTCTCGGTCGAACAAGTTCTTTGTGTAATATTTGATCCCCTGCTCGATGGCGTTCCGACAGCGAGCATATCCTGTAAGGTCTTCGATCTTTATCAGCGCCTTAAGCACAAAGCAAGTATGATAATGATCGACAAAATCCCTCTTCGCATTCGTCGCATAGTACCAAGAACCGTCTGGATTTTGAGAGTCTAGGACGAAATTCAGGTTTTTTCTCGCAACCTCCAGGTACCGCGACTCAGAAAGCTCAATCGCAGCCTTGGTCAAAAGAAACGCGCGATAGGCGCTGGCGTTAATCACACCGCACGGGTCGTCAGGGGCTGGTGTATAGCCGCAGCTCGCAGAATCCGGGGTCGTTTCAACGTCGCGGTAACATCGGAAAGCGTGATGGGCAATAGATCGCATGATTTGCAGCCATTCCGGGTCCTTATCTAGCGCATAAACCTGGGAAAATGCTTCATAAACGTAAGGTACAGTAGTTATCAGGGGAGTATCTTTTTTAATGACACCGGTTTTCGTCTCCCAGTCGAAAGGATATCCCCAGCAGTAGTCCTCGTAACCTCGGCATCGAGTCTGCTCAAGCACCTCAAGAAAATGGACCGCCTTCCGGTAGTAATTCTCTCCGTTGCGGGCTCTCGCAAGAAACGCGAAACCCATCGCGTAATGCGCGTCCGCAATCGGGAATCTTTGGCGTTTCCAGAAAAGCTTTCGAGCCGAGGGTATAAAGGCTTCGCAGAAAATGATTGGAGCAACTGCCACTGTCCCGAGAAGGGGTTTGCGATAATAGAGCGCCTTGGCCTTCCTGCACAGATCGCTCGCGTAAAACGTCTGAAAGTCGTAGGAGGTCTCCCCGTCGCTGTCGAGCCAGGAGATGAAGCGGCCCAGGGCCGCCAAGACCTCTCCGAGCGGCAATATGTCTGTGTCAGCCTTTGAATACCCGTCGATTGCGGCTGGCACCGGCGACATCATGTCAAGTCCTTGGGGCTTGTAACAAGGTAATTTGCGGGCGAAGTCTGACTTACTTTGCGGAACGTGCTCGAGCAGAATTTGGTTCAGCGGGCAGGAGCTCAAAACTGTTGATCTTTTTGTGCCTGCACAGAGATGAAACGATGGTTTTCAGTTTTAGCATCTGCTCGCTGCGGTGAAAGCGCATGAGTTCGCATGAGACCGGCTGGTCCGCGCAGCTTAGAAACGCCGCCAAGTAACCTGCAAACAGCGCGACACCTCCAACCACATAAGGACGCTTCGTCATACGATACACGCAACGGAAAATCTGCCAGAGAGGATGGCCGCCGAGAATGTAATCTTTCTTGCCGTAGGCAAAGTTCGAAGCAATAATGCCGCGGTCGGCCGTTCCCAATATCCGGTGATGCAAAAAACTTTTTTCTCGAAAGGAGCGCGTGTTCCAGCCGATCATGCGAGCCGTTGTAACCGCCATCCAATCGATGCCGCCGATCTTGCTGGGCAAATATCCGCCAATGTCCTCGAAGCATTGCCGCCGAAAGACCTGACACCCTCCCGCAACGTGCGTGTGTCCTTCGAAACTGTCAATAGCGGAGCTGTATCCGTTCAGTTCCCTGAATACCGTGCCGGCAACCCCCAGTCGGCTATCTTGGCTGAACTTGGAAAGTAGGAACTCGAAATGATCGGTATCCAGTGAGACATCAGCATCCAGATTGCCGATAATCTCATAGTGGAGTTGCTTAACACGCTCCAATCCGGCATTAAATGCGTGGACCTTTGCTGCAAAATGCCGTTCCCTCCGCACCGGCCGATTTACTAGCTCAATCCAGCTGTGCCGTGCCGCGTACCTCCCTACGATCTCGGCTGTCGCATCCGTCGAACCGTCATTCACAATGACCCACTTCAGCGGAAGTACCGTCTGGTACACGACGGATTCGAGCGTGTTCTCAATGGAACGCGCTTCGTTGCGACTGGGGGTGATCAGCACGTACGGCAGATTGTTCGCTCCGTTGCCCATGAGCAGTCCCCAGGTTTTCAACTTTCTCGAACGCCGCTCTGCGCGCTTTTGCAGAAGCCTTGATCGGAGCTTCTGCTCGCTTCACCACGCCCTTGCGAGGGTGGCATTGCCAGGCGCATCCGGTCCTTTAGCAAACCGATGTACACCCCTGCTGTAATCTCTCCGACGATCGTCCACGAGTGGCGAGCGCTGGAATATTCCTTAATGCGCTGACGACGCTGTGTAGCATCTTTGTAGAGATGGCTTTTGAAAAATGCCTCTAAGTTAGCGGCAAGCGAAGCCGAATTGCCGGGTTCAAAAAGCAATCCCGCTCCGCTGTTCGTGAGCTCCTCGCGGAAAGATCCCACGTCCGAAGCGATCACCGACAAGCCAAATCGATACGCCAGGAATAGAACCCCGCTCTCGAAAATATTTCTATATGGCAGAACCAGAACGTCCGCCGCCTTGAAATACACCTCGGTCTCATCGTCGGGGATGAACTCGAGTCGACACAGAATACGATCGGCACCACAACCATCTGCGATCGCCCGCCGAATATCCTCGACATAGCTCTCGAATCCTATCATCGGCTGGCCGGCAATAATCAATCGGTCATTCATGTCGTACGGGGCCAAGCGATGAAACGCCTCAACCAAGTGCTCGAGACCCTTATACGGAACAATCCGCCCGAAGAAGAGAATGGTCCGTTCCTCAGGCCGAATCCCCAGCCGGCGCTTAGCCTGCGCTGCAGTGAGTTCCGTATCGGGAACGGCGATGTTTGTGCCGAACGGGATCACTACCACACGTTCCGGCGAGACACCGAATTCCTGAACCAGCTCACTCTTCATTTTTTCAGTGTGGACAAAGATCTGGTCTGTAAGGCGGTACTGGATCCCCAAGGTCAGTCGATTCAGGACCGAATCGCATGAATCTCGTTTGGCCTTGTTCACATTGTGCGCGGTAAGGACAATCTTCTTCCCGAGACATTTGAAGTAAAGCGTAAGAAGCGTTCGATCGAAGTATTCGGCCTTGTTATTCCACAAGATGTGAACTATTTTCGGCGATTTAAAGGTGACGTATGCGATCAGCCGAACATAATAGACAGTTAACTGGAACAGCTTTGCCAGAAAGCCAGCGTTTGGCCGCATGCCCCCGCGATCAACGAATGTGATGCGGTCTGATGTATGGAACTCGATGTTATCGACGCGATCGTTGCCGACCACGTGTACGCGTATACCCCGCTGGCGAAGCGTCGTGGCCAATCCAAATACGTAAGAACGGTCTTGTCCGCCGGTCAGCAGCGCAACTTCCGGGGCCGCCCAATCTGGGGCCCCGCGCCTGGAATTGGACAGTCTCGTTCTTCCTATTGCATTTCTTGGCATTCTGGTAATGCGGCGAAGTCGGTCAAAGAAGCCGTAGGCGTTCTTGTAGACCGGAGCACCAGCACGAAATCCACCGCCCAGGGTTTCCCGCGTGAATTAGCAGCACGCCAAATAGCGATTCGCTGCGCGCCTAGACCGATTCCACGAACAGCCTATGGGCTAGTTCTAGGGCGAGTAGTCTGTGGATCTCGGTCGTATAGTTGCAGTCTCCGCGCAGATGGCCGTTCACAACTCGCTCGACTCCGGCCCGAGCGAGGTATGGCCGAGCGAGCGAGCGCGTCTCAAGAAGCATCTGACGCACGTAATCGCGCAGGTGATCTCTATACCAAACGCGGAAATGGAATGGCTTGTGACGGCCAAGCCAGATACGCTCTAGGTGAAGGAGGGCAAACAAGTGGTCGATTCGCGCCATCCATTGGGGCATACCCATATCATATGCATATTCAGCTTTAAAGAAGAACTCGAGGAACCAACGCGTGAATATGCTATTGAGGTCGCCAATGCCACGATCAGTTCGCAACTTCGCCAGGGCAGGGTTTCCATCGTGAATGAGCTGAAACCTTGCTTTCTCATTCGCAGCAACGGCGGCCGGACAAGGAGCCCGGTACACAGTCTTGACGACATCGTTGTCGAGATACGGCGAGCGAACCGCCACCTGCGTCTGTTCCAAGCCAAGCACGCCATAGTGATGCCAAGGCGATTGGCGAAACGCCACAAACGAGACCGGATGACCTGTTCGAGCAGCATTGTAGGTTTCTTTCGCCGCACAGATCTGGTCGTGTATCGGTTCAAAAACTCCCGGCGGCGGATCCGTTGCCTTGAACATTACCGCGCGTAGGAGAATTTCGCTGCCATAAGTTCCCACCATGCGCACGGGGGCGATCTCTCGAACCTTTTCGTTCACGTAGAGGTCTGGAGATCGGCTGAGATCGACGCATGCGTCGGTCAAGGAGACGGAGCGCTCTGCGTAATGCGCAAACCGCGACAGGAATTCCGGGCCCGTCGTAATCACCTGATGACGCTGCTCACAAATTTTCGCGACCCGACGCGCAAGTTTGACGTCCTCATTGTCGCGATAGGTGCTGCCGAACGTGTAGCAAGGCAGCGAGTTTGGCTCCGCTTTGCGCCACGCCATGATGATGCGCGTATCCAAGCCGCCGGTTAGCGACACTCCAATCCTCTCACGCCCATCGAAATAACGTGGAAGATTGCCCACAAATGCGCTTCGTAACTGGCGATAGTACTCCTCAGGCTTGAGCGCTTCCTGCTGCTCCCACTCCTTCGGCTCAAAGTAGGAACTCCTTGCCTCAAGCACACAATCGCGGAAGACCCAAGCCGAACCCGGGGGCAGAACATAAACACCCGGAAACAGCGTCCGATTCTCGAGCACACACCCACAAACAACGAATTCTCCGAGTCCGCGCGGATCCGTGCGGCGCAGTTCCGGCCGAATCTTCAGAATGGCCTTTGCCTCCGCAGCAAAATAGAACGCGTCTTTGGACTCGTGATAATACAACCGGTGCAGTCCGTAGCGATCGTTGAACAGCGTCGCCGTACCTTGATGGCGATTCGCGACTAAACCGTGAAATCGACCATTCAAGCCTTTCGGGAAATCCGCCTCGTCTTCATAGCGATGAACTAGGTATGAGGATTGCTCATTCGAGAACTGGTGTCCGCGCTGCCGCAGTGCCTTTTTCAAATCGGGGTCGGGAAATTCCTCTCCCGAGAAGAAAAGGGTAATATCACCATTTTCGTTCCGAACCGGCATGCCATCGGCAAAGCAACCGCGTCTGGCTACCCAGCCGACGTAGATACCATATTCTGGATCACTCCAGGTGCCGCATGTGTAGAACGGCTCATGGTGTAGACACTTCACCATTGTGAGTAACTGTTGCTCGGCGGCAGCTCTGGGCAGTTCCGTTATAAGACCCACGATTCCGGGCAACGCGATCTCCTAAAACGACTCCGCTCTCAAGTCAAATCTGTGCTGGTACCAACGATTGCGCAGTTCGCGCAGCTTCGCGGCTACCGGTTCCGGCAAGCGCTCAGCAAGGCGCTGATGCAAGCCAAGACGAAACGCCACAGCGCCCCATCGAGTGAGTGGAACGTAATACCGAGGTAGATCTACTCGCTGAAAGCCGTTATTCTTCTTGAAATCACTTAAGCTGCTCCGTACCTTCTTCCCGTACGCGAAGTTTGCATAGACAAGATAAGGAATGTTGCGTTTTGCGCAGGTTTTGACCGACTCGGCGATGAGCGCATTCGTCGGAGCCTTATCCCTGTGCTGGACCATGGCAAGAATATGCATGACACCTGCCTGTGATCGAGATTGATCAATTGTCAATTTCACGAAACCAATCAACTGGTTGCCGAGAAAAGCCCCGATAAAGACGCTACTTTCTAGGAAGGTCGCACTCATCTTCCCTACTGTCTCGAGGTCTTTGCCATAATGGGGAAAGGGCTTCCCCTGGCGAATGGGGCATTCGTTGTAAACCCCGCAAATCCCACGTGCTAGATATGCGTCAAAGGGCACCTCGCGGACCACTACCCCTTTCTTTTCGGCTCGCCGAACCATGTTCCGGGTCTTGGTGTCGACCTGACGCGTCCACCAGTGATCAAAAGTGGATATTGGCAAGACCGCCAGGTTGTCCCATTCAAAAGGATACGGGTATCGCGGTGTCTCCGGCAGTTTTTGTAGAAACGTGAAGAGATCTGCTCGCATGTTCGAACCGCGCAATGCAGCCATTGCTGATTCAAGATCCGCCAAGAACTGAAAACCATCCCCGTCAACTTGCGCAACCCGGCACAGCCGGCCGTGCACGACTAAGTCCCTGCCTTCTAGACTAAGTTCCACTGTCTCCTTCTCCGTCAGTTCTAATTATCGGACTAGATTTGAGGAGTGGTGTCTGCTTACTGAATGAATTCGTGACAATCGGAGCACAGTGACTCCACCGCTCTCTTCGGAATCGCGTTGGTGCGGGCGCCGTCGAAGAGGTGAACAAAGACCACATTCCCACGGTCACAACGTGATCATTGCTAGCGCGAAGCCCGAAATAAGAGACCAGTGATACCCCACATACCCAAAGCCGTTGCGGAGCAGGCATTTGACAACATCCTCAAGATGCGGTTCGAAAAAAGGCATTGTGCCGGCTTCCAGCATACCCAGCTTTTTCCTGTCGCTCTCGCCACAAACACGTCATGACCAATCTGCGCCAGACAGGCGGCAGTGGTAAGTCCGACATAGCCAGGGCCGATTACTGAGATTTTCATCTTGCTCTATCTTGTTTTTGGATCACCTGCGAAATGTTGCTTAGAAGCGCGCTTCGCTATTCCTTACAGCGCCGGATTGCGCAAAGACATCTTTGGAAGTCTCCCGACTCTGCACGAAGTTAACGCTCTCCTCAACGACTCGGGCCTGCTGTCCATCCGTCATCTGCGGAAAGATCGGGAGTGACACGACGCTACTGGCGATTTTCTCAGAAACCGGATAATCGCCCGCCACGTAGCCTAGGGCACTGTAGGCATTCTGCAGGTGCAACGGAATCGGGTAGTGGATTGCGGTGCCGATACCCTTCGATTTAAGGTGATCTATGAACCCTCTCCGGTCCTCGACCCGCACAACGTAAAGGTGGAACAC
>Ga0187788_10000298_pt1 | contig 13504 bp, 14 predicted proteins | sample 1015_BV01_MP10_2_FD_133008 | JGI IMG/M metagenome (GOLD analysis project Ga0187788, IMG submission 133008) | Tropical peat soil microbial communities from peatlands in Department of Meta, Colombia - 1015_BV01_MP10_20_MG | ecosystem: Environmental > Terrestrial > Soil > Wetlands > Peat | place...
AAAAGCCACTCATGCCAGGAGGTGAAAGGCGCAACCATAGTACCCGCTGAGAGAGAAGTCTCTCCAGGACGTCGTGTAGCTGCTTTTTTTACCCCGAGCATCTTCACATTTATCGAGTTTGCACTAGTCGAATTGGTGAGTGGCGGGAATTTGCGCCGGCGGATTGCTGTTCACGTGAAAAACATTGTTCCAGAAGGCACTGCGCTTGCGGCTGCAAGGTGATGAAATTACAGGAAAACACCGCAATTTCTCTCTTCTTCTGCAAATTGCTGCAGCTTTGATGCAATGCAGGCGGGTTGACACTCTTTGTCACTTACCGTATCCCACTGATAGAGTGTGGGTTGCAGTATAACTGCGAGGCCGGAATGGGGCCGATTTGTGGCCATCAAAGTGCACGGGAAAAGCAACAAGTTCGTTCGAATTAACCCCATTGGAGTAACCCCAAGAAGGAAGAAGGCATCTTCTCTTGTCCCGTGACCTCGATCCGAAGGGAGCCCGTTCAATGCTCAGGCCAATCTGGGGCGCATTTCTGCTGATCCTCGTTCTCGCAAGCGTGGGCGCATCCGCTTCCGAGTTCAGCTATGTGGTAACCGGAACCTACGACAACAGCACCATCACCGATCCCAACAATGTGGTGATTGCCGGGGACGCGTTTTCGCTAGAGTTCTCCGGCATGCCGTCGCCACTGCCGAGTCTGACATTGAACAATGTTGCACTGGCCTACGAAGTGGGCGGCAGCTCTATCAGCGGTCTTACGGCTCAGGTCAATTTCATACCCTTCTCTTCGAGTGATCCTTCCACTGGACTGTTTGACATTTTCGTGAGCACTTTCAATGGGTTCGCTTATGAGTGGGGATTCACAGGCGCGGCGGCCTTCGACAACAGCAACTTTCTCATCCCCTTAAGCAACGTGCCCGTGGACCTGGATTTCAGCAACATTATCGTTACCAACAATGGCGACAACAGTTTCACCCAGGGTTTCTTCCAGGAAGGAACGGTGGTCAACGCAGGGGAGACTCCGGGGGAAGTTCCGGAGCCGAGCAGCCTGCTGATGCTGGCCAGCGGATTGGTGACCACCTTCGGCGTGATACGTTGCCGGCGCTGACGGGAATCCAAGCAGCAAGAACCAACTAACCGGCGTTCTCCAACGCCAATGCCATTCCCATCCCTCCGCTCACGCAAAGGGTAGCGGCGCCGGTGCGCGCGCCGCGCTTTCTCATTTCGTGCAGCAGAGTCACCGTGATTCGGGTTCCTGAGCAGCCAATGGGATGCCCGAGGGCGATGGCGCCGCCGTTGACATTGAGCTTGTCGCGATCGAAGTGGAGTTCGCGATCGCAGGCCAACACCTGGGCGGCAAAGGCTTCATTCAGTTCGAGCAGGTCGAAATCAGCGGGAGCGAGGCCGGTCGCTTGCTGCAGCTTGCGCATGGCGGGAACCGGGCCGATGCCCATGGTGCGCGGGTCCACGCCGGCGGAGGTGACGGCCACAATCCGAGCGATCGGGCGCAGGCCATGGGCGCGCACAAATGCTTCGCCGGCCACGACCACGGCAGCGGCTCCGTCGGTGATGCCGGAGGAATTGCCGGCCGTAATAGTCCCCGATTCGGAGAAGACCGGCGACAGGCGAGCCATCTTTTCCAGGCTGGCGTCAGGAAAGGGGTGCTCGTCGCGGGTGACAGTTTGACGGCCTTTTTTCCCCTCTGCCGTGACCGAAACCAGTTCCTCTTCGAAACGGCCACTCGCCAGAGCTCTTTCCGCGCGCTTCTGCGAGCACAGGGCAAACTGGTCCTGCTCTTCGCGTGAAATCCGGTACTGGGCCGCGAGCAGCTCGGCGGTCTCGCCCATCACCATTCTGGCCATAGGGCAGAAGAAGCCGTCGCGATACATGCCGTCCACCAACTCCTGGTTTCCCAGGTGCAGTCCCCAGCGGGCTTCGACGTAGTAGGGAAGGCGCGACATCGACTCGGCTCCGCCCGCCAGAACGCATTCGAGGTTACCGTTGGCAATCTCGGCGAAGGCCAGCCCCAGGCTCTTCATGCCGGAAGCGCAAGCCATGTTGACGGTGTAAGCCGGCACGCTCTCGGGAACGCCGCTGCGGATGGAGATCTGGCGGGCGGGATTGGGGCCTCCGCCGGCCTGGCGGGCATTGCCAAAGATGCTCTCCTGGACCTGCTGCGGCGAGATGCGGGCCCGCTCGATGGCGGCGCGGGCGGCAATCACACCCAGGTCGGGGGCGGTGAGGGAGGCCAGCGCGCCGCCGAATTTGCCGATCGGGGTGCGCACCGCGGAAAGAATGAAGACGCTGTGCAAGAACGAAGCTCCTGGCAGGGAAAGGATGACTGAATTCAGTCTAACAAAGCGGCGCGCTCCATTTGCGCCATTGGCGCAGTTCCCGCAAGATATGATGATGGCAGGATTCGACGCGAAGAAATGAGCGTAATTTACGGCATCCATCCTGTAGCCGAAGCTCTGAAGGCGCGGGGGCGCGCTTTTGAGTACGTGGCCGTGTTGCAGGGGCGTCAGGACAGCCGTCTGAATCGCATCGTGGAGGCCTGCCGGGCAGCGAGAGTGCCCATCCGACAACTGCCACGGGAGCAACTGAATCGCTTGGCTGAGGGCGGGACGCACCAGGGCGTGGTGGCGGTCACGTCGGAGAAGCAGTATGTCAGCCTGGAAGACTTGCTGGAGCAGCAGCGCGCGCAGTATCGCTTCCTTCTGGTCCTGGATGGAGTGGAGGATCCGCACAACCTGGGAGCGATCATCCGCACGGCGGATGCCACGGGGGTGGACGGCATCGTGGTGCCGGAGCGGCGGGCGGTGGGTGTCACGGGCGCAGTCACCAAGGCCTCGGCCGGGGCCTCGGAGTACGTGCCCATCGCGCGGGTGGTGAACATTGCGCGCGCCCTGGAAGAGCTCAAAGAGAAAAACATCTGGACGGTGGGCCTGGACGAGCGCGGGCCGCAAACCTACGACCAGATGGACTTCGTGATGAATTGCGCGCTTGTGCTTGGGGCGGAAGGCAAAGGCCTGCACGAGCAGGTGCGAAAGAAGTGCGACTTCCTGGTATCGCTGCCGATGCTGGGGCGTGTGCCCTCGCTGAACGTTTCCGTGGCCGCGGGCGTGGTGATGTACGAGATCGCGCGGCAGCGGCGAGAAAAGAAGGCGCGACTTCCCAAGAAGGAATTGAGGGAAACCGCAACCGAGGAACGAGAGTGAGATTTTTCCTGGCCCTCGGGCTCCTGGCTTGCGGCTGGTCATCTTTATATGCCCTCGATCGCGAGGCCTTTCGCTTCACCCACTATGACCTGGAGGTGCGGGTGGATCCCGACAACCAGGTGCTGGCGGCGCGGGGGAAGATCGTGCTGCGCAACGATTCGGCTCAGCCACAGACCAACGCAAGCCTGCAGATATCCTCCTCGCTCACCTGGCGGCTGATCGAATCGGGCGGAAAGCCGCTGCCGTATCTGGATCAGAGTTATCCCAGCGACATCGACCACACGGGCGCGGTCACGGAAGCGGTGTTGACATTGCCAGCAGCGGTGCCGCCGGGTGGCAGCGTGGAAGTGGAGGTGGGCTACAGCGGAGCCGTCGCGCCCGACGCGACACGACTCACGCAGATCGGGGTTCCGGCGGACACGGCCGCCGCCAGCGAATGGGATCAGATCGGCCAGGACTTCACCGCGCTTCGAGGAGTGGGGCACGTAGCCTGGTATCCGGTGTCGATCACGGCGGCGCGGCTCAGCGAGAACAGCCTGTTTCCGGCCCTGGGACGCTGGCAAACGCGCGAGTCGCAGGCGGAGATGCGAATGCGGCTCTGCTGGGTGAGCGACCGGGAGCAGCCGCCCACGCTGATTGCCAACGGGCGCTTTGCGGGCATCACCGGCAAGGCGGAAGGGGAGGCAACGAGGACCGGGTGCTCGGAGTACCGCTTCGCCCCCCTTGGCAATACCCTTCCCACATTCGCCATCGGCAACTGGCAGGCGCTGAGCCGTCCTGTCATTACCGTCTACCATGCGGCCGAGCACAAGAATGAGGCCGCGGACTATGCGCTGGCAGCGGAGAAGCAGGTCCCCTTCCTCAGCGAGTGGTTCGGGGAGCCGAGCGAGAAGGTGCAGGTGATCGAATTGCCGCAGGCCAACGATGTGCCGTTCGAGACCGGAGCGATGATCTTCATGCCGCTGCGTGCAGGAGAACCCAAGTCACTGCAACTTGCTCTGGCCCATCAGCTAACGCACGCGGCGTTTCATTCTCCGCGGATGTGGATTGCGGAAGGGCTGGCGCATTTTGCCCAGGCGCTGGTGCGCGAAAACCAGGATGGGCGCAAAGCCGCGTTGTCGTACATGGGCTTGCGGTTGCCGGCCCTGGTGGAGCTCGAAAAGCAAACACCCGCAGCCGCCACGGATAATGCGCTGATCGCCACGCATGAGGAGGTCTTTTACCGCATTAAAGCTGCCTACGTGTGGTGGATGCTGCGGGACATGCTGGGCGACACGGTGTTACGCAGCGCCCTGACGGCGTACCGTCCTGACCAGGACAAGGACCCGATCTATCTGCAGCGGTTGCTGGAAAAGCACGCCAAGCGCAACCTGGAGTCGTTTTTCGATGACTGGGTATATCGCGATCGCGGACTGCCCGACTTTCGCATCGCGTCCGTCTATCCGCGCCAGACGCTCGATGGCGGGTACGTGATCACGGTGACGGTGGAAAACCTTGCGGCCGCGGGAGCCGAGGTTCCGCTGGTATTGCGCACCGGCTCCGGCACGCAGAGTGCGCGATTGCAGGTGGGTGGGAAGCAGAAGGCGGTGACCAGAATCCAGTCATCCGAAATCCCGTTTGAGGCGGTGGTGAACGACGGCAGCGTGCCGGAGAGCGATGAAAGCAACAATACATTCGAGGTGGAGGGGAAGGCGGCCCAGTAGTGAGCGGCGGTGGAGTGAATTGAGAGTGAACTGCAGATCCCGGGCTCGTGGAGGCTCGCTCGGGATGACCAATGTGGCGCAGGGGCCGCGTCGCTTCAAGAGCAGCAACAGAGTACAATCCCGGTTTTACTCCTTCCCAAGGAGCAGCCTTGGCCTATATTCAGTTTCTGGGAGCGGCGGGCACGGTCACCGGCTCCAAGCACCTCATCAACACGGCTGACGCCGAAGACGGCAAAGATGGATTCCAGGCGCTGATCGATTGCGGTCTGTTCCAGGGCGAGAAAGAATGGCGGGAGCGCAATTGGCAGGACCTGCCGATTCGGGCCAAAGAAATCGATGCGGTGATCCTTACCCATGCCCACCTGGATCATTGCGGCTGGATCCCGCGACTGGTGAAGCAGGGCTTTCACGGGCCCATTTACGCCACACCACCGACTATCGACCTCTGCTCCATCCTGCTCCCTGATTCCGGCCACCTGCAGGAAGAAGATGCGGCGTTTTACAACAAGACGAAGGCCTCGAAACACGTTCCAGCCCTGCCGCTGTACACCTTCGAGGAAGCGCAAGAATGCCTGCAGTACCTGCAGCCGGTACATTTCGGCGAGCCGATGCAACTGCGGCCCAATTTCAGCTTCCGCTTCGTGCGCGCGGCGCACATCCTTGGTTCGTCGATGGTGGAAATAACGCTGGCAAACGGGGGCCGGTCGCCACGCCTGCTGTTTACCGGCGATGTGGGCCGGGTTCGGGATTCGGTGATCGCCCCGGGACGGGTGGTGTATTCCGGGCCCACGGAGGGCGAGCGGGCGGATGTGCTGGTGATGGAGTCCACCTACGGCAACCGGCCTCATCCCAAGAACGATCCGCGGCCGGAGCTGGCGAAGTTGATCTCCGACACGGTAGGGCGAGGCGGCAGCATAGTAGTGCCGGCATTCGCCGTGGAGCGGACACAGAAGTTCCTGTTTGTGGTGAAGGCGCTGATGGAGACGGAGGGAATCCCGCGGGTCCCGGTTTTTGCGGACAGCCCCATGGGCATCCAGGCGGTGCAGATCTTCCTGAAGTACGAGAGCGAATTCAGCGATGAAACGCGAGCGCTGATCCAGAAGTACGGTTCACCCCTGACCTGGCGGGGCTTCACCTTCGCCAGCACGCCGGACGATTCCAAGAAGATCAATGACGTGAAGTACCCGTGCATCATCGTGTCGTCGAGCGGGATGTGCACTGGCGGGCGCATTCTGCATCACCTGATGCTGCGCCTGCCGGAGGCCAAGAACCTGGTGTTGTTCATCGGCTTCCAGGCGCCGGGAACGCGCGGTTTCGCGATCAAGAGCGGCGCGGCGCAGGTGAAGATCTTCGGCACGATGGTCCCGGTGCGCGCGCAGGTGGCGGCACTGGAGCAGTTCAGCGACCACGCCGACACTCCGGAACTGCTGGAGTGGCTGCACACCTTCAAGGGGCGGCCGGGGGCAACCTACCTGGTGCACGGCGAGCCCGACTCGGCGTCGCAATTGCGCGATGCGATGATGAAGGAGCTGGGATGGAAGGTGGAGGTTGCCCAGTGGAAACAAAAGGTCAGCCTGAACAACGTTCCCATCGGCGCAGGAGCGTGAGATGACCGACAAGGAACTGAAGAAGCTGATTGAAAAGGCGGAGAAAGAGCCGCGGCTGATTGCGGCCGCCGTCTCCGGTTTGAAGGACAAGGTTCTGGACTACAAATCGTCGCCCGAGAAGTGGTCGATCCGCGAGATCCTGGCGCACCTGGCAGACTCAGAACTGATCTCGGGCATGCGTATGCGCCAGATCCTGGCTGACAAGGATGCGATCCTCGGCCCGATCGACCAGGATGCGTGGGCGGGCAGCCTGGGCTACGGTGAGAGCTCGCCAGCGGAGTCGGTGGCGCTGTTCGGACTGCTGCGCCACGCGAACCTGCGGGTGCTGCGGCGCATCAAGGCGGAGGATACGAAGCGCAGCGGATTCCATCCCGAATACAAACGCCAGTTCACCCTGGAGGAGCTGCTGGGGCGGATGGCGGGGCACGCCGAAAATCATCTCGGACAGATTGAGAAGCTGAAGGAAGGGGTTGGGGCGTAGTCCGATCAGCGGTGCAGCGGGGAATGAGTAAAGGCAACCAGGGATTGGAGCCTGGCGTTGGCCGCGCCGGAATCGAGCGACTGCGCCGCCAGGGGCAGGCCTTCGCGAATGGAGCCGGCTTTGCCCGCCGCCACCAGCGCGGCAGCGGCGTTCAACAGCACCACGTCGCGCTTCGGGGAGAGCTCGCCGTTCAGAATCGATCGGATGATCGCGGCGTTGGTTGCGGCGTCGCCGCCGGCAAGATCGTCCAGGGCCGCGCGCGGCAACCCGAATTCCTCGGGCGTGACCTCGTAGGTGCGGAGCGCGCCGTCGCGGACTTCAGCCACGCGCGACGGCCCGGTAATGGTGATCTCATCCAGGCCATCGCTACCGTGCACGACCAGGGCCCGGCGCAGGCCGAGCATCTGCAGCGCCTCTGCCACCTTGTCCACCAACTCGGATGAATAGACGCCGACGACCTGGGCGGAAGCGTGGGCGGGGTTCGTAAGCGGTCCCAGGAGGTTGAACACCGTCCTCAGGCGGAGTTCGCGGCGCGCAGGCTGGACGTACTTCATGGCCGAGTGCAGGGCTGGGGCGAAGAGAAACGCGATTCCCACCTGCTCGAGGCAGGCCGCCAGCTTGGAGGGGGGCAGGTTGATGTTGACGCCCAAGGCCTCGACCACATCTGCCGATCCGCATTTCGAAGTGACGCTGCGGTTGCCGTGCTTGGCCACGCGCACCCCGGCGCCGGCCACGGTGAGCGCGGTGGCGGTGGAGATGTTGAAGGTGCCGCTGGCATCGCCGCCAGTGCCGCAGGTATCGACCAGGGCATCGCGCTCGGTGCCGCTGACGTCGAGGGCGGAATCGCGGCTCACATTGAGCGGGACGGCAGCGGCGCGGATCGCCTCGGCGAAGCCCACGATCTCCTCCACGGTTTCACCCTTCATGTGCAGCGCCACCAGCAGAGCGGCAATCTGAGCGTCGGTGGCTTGTCCCTCCAGGATCTCCGCCATCACCTCCCGCGCCTGCTGGCGCGAGAGCGACTGCCGGTGATTGGCGATCTGGTGAAGGGCGTCGGTGATCACGGGGTTCAAAGTACCCGAGCCCGCAGTCGATTGCAAACCGGGCTGCCAAGAGCAGCACAAGGCCGGTGTCGGGTCTGCTTGCCAGCAGGACTCAACGGGTTGGAGCGGACTGGGACGAAGGGGCGGCGGTGAGGCGGTGGCGTGCTGTGAATCGTTTGCCCGCGTCTGGCGGGGTCTTATACAATCACGAGTTTCGTCGCAGCAAACGGAAAGCCGATACAGAGACCAGCTTCGGACCAGCCGCATGAAAATTCACGAGTACCAGGCGAAATCTATTCTGTCCAAGTATGGTGTGGCCGTCCCCCGCGGGGAGATGGCGGCATCGCGCGAAGAAGCCGAGACCATCGCCAAGAAGCTATTCTCCGAAGGGGCCACGGGCGTGGTGGTGAAGGCGCAGATCCACGCCGGCGGGCGCGGCAAGGGCGGGGGCGTCAAGGTTGCGAAATCGGTGCAGGAAGCCGGAGAGCTGGCTACCCGCATGCTGGGGATGAAGCTGGTGACGCACCAGACCGGGCCCGAGGGGCGGATTGTCCGCCGCCTCCTGGTAGAGGAGACGCTGCCGATTGCGCGCGAACTCTATCTTGGCATGCTGCTGGATCGCGCGGAGGCCAGGCTGGTGCTCATGGCCTCGGCTGCGGGGGGCATGGAGATCGAGCAGGCAGCGGCAGAGAATCCCGATGCCATCCTCAAGGAGTACGTGGATTTTGGCGCCGGGCTGCAGCCGTTCCAGGCGCGCAAGATCGCTTTCTGGCTGGGACTGAAGGGCAGCGAGATCAACCAGGCGGTCACTCTGCTCACCGCGCTCTACACGGCCTACGTGGAGACCGACGCTTCGCTGGTGGAGATCAACCCGCTGATCACAACCTCAGACGGACGCCTGATCGCGCTGGATGCCAAGGTCAACTTCGACGACAACGCGCTGTTTCGTCACAAGGACATCCGCGAGCTGCGCGATATCAGCGAGGAAGATCCGCTGGAGGTGGAAGCCTCCAAGTACGGGCTGAACTACATCAAGCTCGACGGCAACGTGGGCTGCATGGTGAACGGCGCGGGACTGGCGATGGCCACCATGGACATCATCCAATTCGCCGGCGGCATGCCGGCGAACTTTCTGGACGTGGGCGGCGGCGCCAACGAGGAGCAGGTGACCCACGCGTTCGAAATTCTGCTGAGCGACAAGAATGTGCGGGCAGTGCTGATCAACATCTTCGGCGGCATCCTGCGCGTGGATACGCTGGCCAACGGCGTGGTCGCAGCGGCAAGAAAAACCAATATCCAGTTGCCGATCGTGCTGCGCCTGGAAGGCACCAATGTGGAAGAAGGGCGCCGCATCCTGAAGGAATCGGGTTTGAACTTCACCGTGGCTGAAACCATGAAAGATGCCGCCGAGAAGGTGGTGACAGCGGCAAGAGCAGCCTGAGGCGAGCGTGGCCAACAAGATCTGCCATATCGAAATCGGCTGCCGCGACCGCGGCAGGGCGGCGAGGTTTTACTCTCAGGTGTTCGACTGGAAGATCGAGGAGAAGGGCGATCAGACCATGCTGCGCACCGGCGACGAGGTGGGCGGGCACCTCAATTCGCTCGGCCACGAGCCACATCAGTACACGATCTTCTACGTGATGGTGGACGATGTGGCAGCGGCGCTGAGCAAGGCGGAGAGTCTAGGCGGTAAGACGCTGGTAGGCCCGATTGCGATTCCGGAGGGAGGGGGCACGTTCGGCTGGTTCGCCGACCCGGAAGGCAACACTATCGGCGTCTATGCAGGTTAATAAAAAGGACGGCGAGCCGTGAAGCGGGGAGAGCCCATGCTATGAGCGTACTGGTTGATCAGAATACGAAAGTCATCGTGCAGGGTCTGACAGGCAAGGAAGGCACCTTCCACGCCAGGGCCTGCGCAGCCTACGGAACCAAGATCGTGGGTGGAGTGACGCCCGGCAAGGGCGGCACCACGCACGAGGGCTTTCGCGTCTTCAATACGGTGCAGGAAGCGGTGGACAAGACGGGCGCCGATGCCAGCATGATCTTTGTGCCACCGGCGTTCGCGGGGGACGCGGTGATGGAGGCGGCCGATGCGGAGATCGAGCTGATCGTCTGCATCACCGAGGGCGTGCCCACGCTGGACATGCTGAGAGTGTGGAACTATCTGCAGGATCGGCGGGCACGGCTGATCGGGCCCAATTGCCCGGGCATCATTTCTCCCGGCAAGTGCAAGATCGGGATCATGCCCGGACACATCCATCGCGAGGGCAGCGTGGGGATCGTCTCGCGCTCGGGGACGCTGACCTACGAGGCGGTGTACCAGCTCTCGCAGCGGGGCATTGGCCAATCCACAGCCATCGGGATTGGCGGCGATCCCATCATTGGCACCAACTTCACGGACGCGCTGGAGCTGTTCAACAAGGATCCCCATACCGAAGCCATCGTGATGATCGGCGAAATCGGAGGCAATGCGGAAGAGACGGCCGCCGAATACGTCAAGGCAAACGTCCGCAAGCCGGTGGTCTCGTTCATCGCCGGCCAGACGGCTCCGCCGGGGAGAAGGATGGGCCACGCCGGCGCCATTATTTCCGGGGGCCAGGGAACGGCTGCGGAGAAGGTGAAGGCGCTGGAGGCCGCGGGCATTCGCGTGGCCAGAACGCCGGCGGTCATCGGCGAGCTGGTAGCCGAGGCGCTGGGCGTGGCGGCGCGGTGAAGCAGCAACTAGCACTCAGGACTTAGCAATTTAGCAATCAGCAGTCAGCGGTTAGCACCATCTTTTTTAGGTCGCGAAAGGATTCATGAGAACGCTGGAACGAACGCTGGCCATCATCAAACCCGACGCAGTTCACCGCAAGGCGATTGGCGACATTCTGCATACCATCGAAGCCAAGGGCTTCCGCATCATCGGCATGAAGATGCTGCACATCAACAAGCACCAGGCGGAGGGGTTTTACGCGGTGCACGCGGGAAAACCGTTTTTCGACTCGCTGACCGAGTTCATGTCGAACGGGCCGATCGTGGTCATGGCGTTGGAGAGAGATGACGCCATCAAACAGTGGCGTGATCTGATGGGGGCTACCAATCCCGCGCAGGCTGCGGAAGGAACAATCCGCAAGAAGTGGGCGACCAACATCGAGAAGAATGCCGTGCATGGCTCGGACGCCGACGACACGGCCCGCTTCGAACTGAGTTACTTTTTCGCCGGCTGCGAGCTGGCCAAATAGCATGCCGCACGTTCAGATCACGCTGCTCAAGGGCCGCACTAGCGAACAGAAGCGCAAGATCGCTGCCCGCATAACCGAGGTGCTGGTGGAAGAGGCGGCGGCCGCCAAAGAGGCAATCAGCATCGCGTTTGTGGACGTGGAGCGAGACAGCTTCGCGCGCGGCGGGGTGCTCATCGCCGATCGGAAGTGAAGAGGCGGCGCTTCTAGCTGGTTCCTAGCGGCTGGTAGAGATCTCCCTGCACACGCTCGGCGATCTGCGGGAGTTGCCTGACCGCGTATTCCTGAAAATGAGGCGAGCTGCGGTGAGCCTGGAGGGCGGCCTCGTCGTCGTATTGCTCATAGAGGAAGAAGCGGCGGGGCTCGGTGGTGTGCTGATGCACGACGTACATACGGCAGCCGGGCTCGCGCCGCGAGTCGGCTTGCAGGCGTTGGAAAATGCCGATCACCTCGGCCTCCCGGCCGGGCTTTGCCATCCAGGTAACCGCCAGCACGAGCATGCAGAATCTCCTGTCCGGCCCCTGCACGGGGCTGTGTGCCCGCGGGCCCGCTAGCGCGCGGCAGCGCGGGCAGCGCGGCGGGGCCGAACCAGCTCTTCCACGGCAGCACGCTGCGGCAGAATGGAGTGGAAGCTCCCTACCAGCATGGTCTGCTCGCGATCGGGGCCGGTGGAGACCATGCCGATCGCCGCGCCCACCTGCTTCTGGATAAAGGCCAGATACTCTCTGGCTTTGGCGGGAAGTTTTTCGAAGCTGTTGATGCCGGCGGTGGATTTCTGCCAGCCGGGCAGGGACTGATAGAGGCACTCGATCTTGTCGTAGCCGCTGGCTTGGGCGGGAATCTCGGCCGTTTTTTTGCCGTTGATCCGGTAGCCCACGCAGACGGGGATTTCCGCGAGGCTGTCGAGCACGTCGAGCTTGGTCACCACCAGCCAGGAAATGCCGTTGATCATGGCGGAGTAGCGCAAGAGCGGCAGGTCGAGCCAGCCGGTGCGGCGGGGGCGTCCAGTTACGGCTCCGAACTCGTTGCCGCGGCGGCGAAGCTCCTCGCCCATCTGGTCACGCAGTTCGGTGGGGAAGGGACCCTCGCCGACGCGGGTGCAGTAAGCCTTGGTGACGCCGATGACGGTGTCGATGGAGGTTGGGGGAACTCCGGTGCCGGTGACCGCGCCGCCGGAAGTGGCGCTGGAGGAGGTGACAAAGGGATAGGTGCCGTGGTCGATATCGAGCATGGTGCCTTGCGCGCCCTCAAACATGACCGATTCGCCGCGGGCGATGGCCTGATTGAGGAGAGCGGCGGTGTCGGCCACGAAGGGCCGCACCTGCTCGGCGGCTTTTTCGTACTCGCGATAGATCTCTCCCGCATCCAAAGGCTCGGAATTGAACAGGGCGTGGACGATGGTGTTCTTCTCGTACACCGCGTTTTCGATGTGCTTTTTCATCAGCTCATGATCGAGCAGGTCGGCAACCCGCAGGCCGCGGCGTCCCATCTTGTCTTCGTAAGCGGGGCCAATGCCGCGTGAGGTGGTTCCGATCTTGACTCGTCCGGGAGCGTTCTCCGAGGCCAGCTCGATCATGCGGTGATAAGGCAGGATTACCTGGGCGCGGTTGCTGACGAAGAGGTTGCCATCGACCTGGACTCCGGCCTCGCGGAGCATGCGGATTTCCTTGAGCAGGGCGAAGGGGTCGAGCACCACGCCATTGCCGATGACGGCTTTGCTGCCGGGCCGCAGAATGCCGCAGGGCACCAGCTGCAGAATGAATTTCTTGCCGTCGATGGTAACAGTGTGACCGGCGTTGTGGCCGCCGGCGTAGCGGGCCACCAGGCTGTAGTGATCGGAAAGGTAGTCAACAATCTTGCCTTTGCCTTCGTCGCCCCACTGAGCGCCGACGATAACCGCGGTCTTGCCTCGATTCACGGTCCACTCCACACACGTCCAGCGCAGGGCTGGCGGATTGCACACAGCGAACCCGAAGATAACGAGAGAGTGTCTGAATTACGGGGAACGGGAAACGAACAGGCTGTGTACAAAACATTCTACCTTGGGGTGAGCGGGCGAGCAAACCGGGCAGGGATCGGGCATCGGCCAGACACGCGCCGATTGGCGGTCTCATTCGCTAGACTGTCTCTATGCCTGAGCTACCCGAGGTGGAGACGATTGCGCGCAGCCTGGCGCGGCGGGTCACCGGCGACAGGATCGAATCGGTGTGGATCGGCGACAAGCCGGAGCCGCT
>Ga0187788_10000300_pt1 | contig 13496 bp, 11 predicted proteins | sample 1015_BV01_MP10_2_FD_133008 | JGI IMG/M metagenome (GOLD analysis project Ga0187788, IMG submission 133008) | Tropical peat soil microbial communities from peatlands in Department of Meta, Colombia - 1015_BV01_MP10_20_MG | ecosystem: Environmental > Terrestrial > Soil > Wetlands > Peat | place...
CACCGTGCCCGGCCGGTCGGACGCGCCGACCAGCGCGAGCCGGCGGGGGTTGAACAGCGCGTCCAGCAGGCGCATCAGGCGGCGTCCCGGGCGAACCGGCGGTGCAGCTCCTCGGCCCCGAACTCCCGCCGGCGCACGCCGAGCGGGTCGAGGCTGCGGACGGCGGCCAGCTCCGCGTCGGTGGGCGGGCCGAGCAGGCTCGGGTCGAGCTCCACCCGCAGGTCGAACCCGGTGGCGGCCTCGACGTCCGTCAGGCTCACGTCCGGGAAGGTCGCCCGCAGCCGGGCGTGCCCGTCCGGCGCGAAGTCGAAGACGCCCAGCTCGGTGACCAGCCACTGCGGGCCCCTACCCGTGTACCCGAGCTCGGCCCGGCTGCCCGCCGGGGTGCGGTGACCGAGGTCGGTGAGGAAGTCGACCTGGGGTACCAGGGTCCGGCCGGACCGGTGCCGCGTCGTCCACAGGCTGAGCGTGCCGATCGTGGCGGAGATGTTCCCGCCGCCCCCGCCGCCCCCCAGCTTGATCTTGGGCGTGGGCATGCCGCCGATCGCGGTCACGTTCGTGTTGCCGTACCCGTCGATCTGCCCGCCGGACAGGAACATCCGGTCCACGGCTCCCCGGGACGCCGCGTCGAAGAACTCCTCGAAGCGCATCCGGTAGGCGGCGTCCCGGTGCAGCGCCAGGTCGTTGCTGGTCGGCGGGACGAAGACCGGATCGGGGTCGACCGCGTACGTCGCGCCCTCGATCAGCAGGCATCCGGGGGCGTGGGTGCGCCGGGCGACGTGCATCGCGACCTGCGCGCACGGGCTGGCGAACCCGTGGAAGACCACCTCGCCGTCCCTGATCGTGCGCGCCAGCGCGACCACGAACCACTCGTCGAGGCTCCACCCGCTCACCGGAACAGCTCCTGCCAGTCCCGGTCCGACGCCGCCCACGACCGCAGCCGATCGGCGTCGATCCGGCCGCGGCAGGTGTCCTCGCCCGGGAACACGAACCGGTCCAGGTACTCCCGCAGCGCCTCGCCGCCCTCGGTGGCCGCCGCCACGTACCCGGCCAGGTGCGGGCGGTCGTAGGCGTAGTCCGGATAGCACGACGACGGGTGGGCGCCGAACGGCGCCTCGACGACGGCCGACACGCAGTGCGCCGGGATGACGACTCCGGCGGCGGCCACCTCGCCCGGCTCGGCCAGCCGCTCCACGGTGGCCAGCACGGTCCGGGAGGCGTGCGCGAAGCGCTCGTCCATCACGTACGGCTGCTCCAGGTGCAGGTTGCCGCGGTGGTCGCCCAGCGGGGCGTGGATCAGCGCCGCATCCGGGGACAGGGCGGGGACGGCGACCAGCTCCTCCCCGGTGAACGGGCAGGTGACCATCGCGTACTCGGGGTGCAGCGTGCCGATGTCGGTGCCCTTCAGGCCACGCACGGGAAGGAACGGCAGGCCCATCTCGGCCGCGCGCAGCTGGCTGAGGATCGAGACGCAGGTGCTCTCCCGCACCTCGAGCGCGCCGGACTCGGCGGCGCGGCGGAACGCGGGCGCCAGGCCGAAGTCCTGCTCGAACCCCACGTAGCTCTCCTCGCTCACCTTGACCGCCCCCGCGGCCACGAGCAGGTCGACGTCGATGCCGTGCGCCGAGCCGATCACGTGCAGGTCGCGCCGGCCCTGCCGGATCAGCTCGCGGACCATCGCCATCGGCAGCCTGGCAGACAGCCCGCCGCCGAGCGCCACGGTCATCCCGTCCTGCACGAGCGCCACCGCCTCGGACAGCGAGGCCCGCTTGTCCGGCGCGAGGTGGAAGGTGGTCATCGCGGGATCCCGGAGCGCTGCGGTCTCACTGCGCCGTCATCCCGCCGTCGGGGGTGACCACCGAGCCGGTCATGAAGGCCGCCTCGTCGCTGGCCAGGAACAGCGCCACGTTGGCGATGTCGGTCGGGTCGCCGAGCCGGCCGATCGGGTACTTCACCAGCGTCTTGGCCAGGCCGGCCTGCAGGTCCCCGTCTCCGCGGGCGCGCAGCATCGGCTCCATCAGCGGGGTGAAGACGGTGCCGGGGCAGATCACGTTGACCCGGACGCCGCGCGGGGCCAGGTCGACCGCCATCGACCTGGTCAGCGCGATCACCGCCCCCTTCGCCGCGCAGTACGCCGCGAAGTTGGCCACGCCGACCAGCCCGGCCACCGAGCCCTGGTTGATGATCGAGCTTCCGGTGCCCATGTGCCTCAGCGCGGCTCGCGAGGTGAGGAACGTCCCCTTGACGTTCACCCCGAAGCAGCGGTCCCAGTCGTCCTCCTCGGCCACCGCCACGGACCCCCGCGAGTCGACGCCGGCGTTGTTGTAGAGCACGTCGAGGTGCCCGTACCGCGACACGACCGCCTCGACTGCCTCGGCCACCTGGCCCGAATCCACGACGTCCGCGGCCAGCGGCAGGGCCTGCCCGCCGGCCGCGTCGATCAGCTTCGCGGTCTCCGCGGCCGCGTCGGCTGACAGGTCGAGCACGCCCACCCGGGCGCCCTCGGCGGCGAACCGCACGGCGGTCGCCCGGCCGATCCCGGAGCCGGCCCCGGTGATCAGCGCAACCTTGCCGGCGAGCCGGCCGCTTCTCGAGGTGTCAGTCACAGCGCTGTATACCCTCCGTCGATGACCAGTGCGGCGCCGGTCAGGTAGCCGAGCCGATCCGATGCCAGGACGCCGACCGCGTCCGCGACCTCCTCGGGGCGGGCCACCCGGCCCATCGGGATCCGCGCCTCGATCTGCGCGCGCAGTTCCGGGTCGTCCAGCCGCCACTTCGTCATCGCCGTCTCGGCCATGCCCGGGCAGACCGCGTTGCTGCGGATGCCGTACCCCGCGTAGTCGACCGCGATCGACTTGGCGAGCATCAGGGCGGCGCCCTTCGATGCGGTGTAGGCGCTGCGGCCGGGGAAGGCGACCTGGCCGGCGACCGACGCAATCGTGATCACGTGACCGCTCCGCTGCGCCATCATCACCGGCAGCGCGGCCCGCGAGCAGAGGAACGGCCCGCGCACGTTCACCCCGAACACGCGATCCCACTCCTCGACCGGGGTCACGTGCAGCACGGTGGTCTCCCGCGAGCCGGTGATCCCGGCGTTGTTCACCAGCACGTCGATCCGCCCGTACGCCTCGACCACGCAGTCGAAGAAGTCGGCGACCTGGCCGGCGTCCGACACGTCGACCGCCCGCCCGAGCCCGCCGGGGCCGGCGGCCTCGGCGGCCCGGTCGCCGTCCAGGTCGCACACCGCCAGGCGGAACCCGTCCGAGCGCAGCCGGGCGCAACTGGCCCATCCGATCCCGGACGAGCCGCCGGTGACCACGGCGACCCGGGCGCCGTCGCGATCGGTCATACCGCCTCCACGAGATGCTCCGCGGCCTGTGCCGCGATCAGCAGCGGGTCGTACACGGGCGCGTACGGCGGCGCGTACGCCAGGTCTAACCCGAGCAGGTCGGTGACCGTCATCCGGGCGTGCAGGGCGGCGGCCACCACGTCGATCCGCAGCGCGGCGCCCTCCCGGCCGACGATCTGCGCGCCGAGCAGCCTGCCGTCGGCGGCGTGTACCAGGCGCACGTGCAGCGGCGCCGAGCCCGGGTAGTACTTGGCCCGGGTCCGGTGCACCACGTCGGTGGCCCGGGCGATCATCCCGGCGGCCCTGGCCTGGGCCAGGCTCACCCCGGTGCGCGCCACCTCCAGGTCGAACACCTTGACCACGGCCGTGCCGACCACCCCGGCGAACGCCGCGTCGCCGCCGGCCGCAACGGTGCCGGCCACCCTGCCGGTCTTGTTCGCCGCCGGGCCGAGGGGGACGAACGCCGGACGGGCGAGCACCTGGTGGAACGCGGCGATGCAGTCCCCGGCGGCCCAGACACCGTCCAGGCTGGTCCGCATCCGCTCGTCCACCAGCAGGGCGCCGCGGGGATCGGTCCGCGCACCGGCGGTCGCCGCGATCGTGGTGGCCGGGCGGACCCCGGTGGACAGGACGGCGACGTCGGGCTCCAGCGCCGCCGGCTCGGCGAGGTCGGCCCCCAGCCGCAGGTCGACGTGCTCGCGGACGTGCGCCTCGACCACGGCGGCCATCTCGGCGTCGAGGCCGGGCAGCACCTGCTCCATCCGCTCGACGACCGTGACCGCGCAGCCGCGCTGCGCCAGCGCCTCGGCCATCTCCAGCCCGACGAACCCGGCGCCGACGACCAGCGCCCGGCTGACGACCCCGGCGTCCAGCAGGGCGCGCAGCGCGATCGCGTCCTCGAGGGTGCGCACGGTGAACACGCGGTCGTCACGCATCCCCGGCAGGGTCGCCGTCCCGGGGGTGGCGCCGGTGGTGACCACCAGCCCGGAGTAGCCGATCCGGCGCCGGCGACCGTGCTGCCGGTAGACCACCTCGCGCCGGTCCGGGTCCAGCCCGACCGCCTCGGCGTGGTAGCGCACGTCGAGCCGGCGGCGCTGGGTGAAGTAGCTCGCCGGGTAGGCGAGCAGATCCTCCACCTCGTCCACCAGGCCGGCCAGGTAGTACGGGATGCCGCACAGCCCGTAGGCCGCGTAGCCGGTGGCCTCCAGCACCACGATCTCCAGGTCGGGATCGACCCGGCGGGCGGCGGAGGCCGCCGACATGCCCGCGGCGCCTCCGCCGACGACGACCAGCCGGTTCGGCACCCCGGTCAGCTGCAGCACCCGCACGACGGGCCGCCCGACCACGGATGGTCGGCGGCCTCGACCTCGCGGCGCGGGTGCGCCCGGCGGCTGCCGCACGCCGAGCACACCCACACCGTCGGCATCTTGGTGCCTGTCATCACCAGCGACCGGAACTCGTGCCCGCAGTCGGGGCAGTGCAGTTCCAGCACCGGCACGGTGATCAGCCCCCGAGCCGCTTGCGCACCAGTTCGGTGCCCGCCACGAGCGCGTGCAGCTTCTCGATCGCGATGTAGCGCTGCAGCAGGATCAGGCCGCAGTCGGTGGACACCCCGAGCCGCTCGGCCGGCACGTACTCCAGCAGCCGCTCGATCCGGTCGGCCACCTGCTCCGCGGTCTCGGTGATGGTCGACTTCACGTCGATCACGCCGGCCCAGAACATCACGTTGTCGGGCAGCGGGTTGTTCTTGATCACGTCCAGCCCGGACAGGTCGTCGGAGCGACGACCGCAGTTCTCCAGGTTGATCACGTTGACGTTGGCCTCGTACCCCTTGGGGATCACCGACGCGGTCGCCGGCGGAGCCTCCCCCCGGCGCACGGTCAGGTCGAAGATCTCCCCGGCCTGGGCGGTCTCGTCGGGCATGTAGGCCGGGGTGCCGCCCCAGTTGCCCCAGCAGACGTGCACGATGATCTGCGCGTTCTGCACCCCCTGGACGGCGCGGTTGAACGCCTCGATCGCCCAGTCCTCGTAGAAGTACGGCCAGGTGAACTCGTCGAGCTGGATGAAGTCCACGCCCATCGCGTCGACCTCGAGGATGTCCTCGTTGATCGCCGCGGCGATGTCCATCGCCCGGTCGCGCGAGTTGTCGTAGAACAGGTCGTTGGTGGCCTGGGCCAGCACCTGGACGCCGGTGTACTGGATCTTCGTCGGCTTGTTGGTGGCCCGCTTCAGCGCGCGCGCCTGCTCCACCATGATCGCGCCGTGCCGCCTGATCTTCTGCGACGTGGTGCCCGCATGCAGCCGGCTGTAGATCGGGAACCCGAGGAAGCCGCCCTTCAGGTCATAGCCCAGCCGCCGGTAGTAGTAGTAGAGGGCCTGGTCGGCGTAGTTGTCGCCCTGGATGCGGCCGTCGCTGATGATGTCCAGCCCGGCGATCTCCTGGTCGGAGACCAGCGCCGACATCGCGTCCTGGAACGCCTCGCGGTTGAACGCGTCGGGGGGCTCCTGGTCACCGGTCCAGTGGCGCACCGGCCCGGCGTCCCACCAGCGCGGGTTCGGGTAGTTCCCCACCATCGACGTAGGGATGAGGATGTCCTGGTCTCCGACTCTCATGCGAGTTCCTCTCCTCCGGGGGCGGACGATGGGCGGGGACGGCGCGGCCGTGCGACGCAGATCACATGGCGGGCCCCAAGAGGAAGCTAGCTCCGCCGGACGCAGGTCGGCAGATTTCTTGGCCCGCCAGGACAACTCCGATGTCCGGGAGGGCCAACGCTCGCGGTGCCCGTGTCCGGTCGGCTGCCGGCGACCTGGCGGCCCGCGGTGCGTCTTCGCCGGACAACGATCGCGGGCAGGTTCGTCCCGGCAGGCCACATCGTGGGTTCGGGCCGAGAGGCATACTCCGAAGACAGCCCCTTGTCGCGACGTCGCGGAAGGCGGACACGAAGGAGCGGATGTGTCAGCCACCGGCCCCGGGTTCCTCACCCTGCCGCATCGCTCGCGCAAGCCCCGGGTCGACGGGCTCACCCACGTGCTGGACAAGGGGATGTCCCTGGTCGCGGTCGAGTCGCTGATCCAGGCCGCGGGCGAGTGCATCGACATCGTCAAGCTCGGCTGGGGGACGGCGTACGTCGCCGGCGGGGTCAAGGAGAAGGTCGCCGTGTGCCGGGAGGCGGGGATCCACGTGTGCCCGGGCGGGACCCTGCTGGAGATCTGCGACAGCCAGGGCCGCACGCCGGAGTACGTGGAGTGGCTGCAGCAGTTGGGCATCACGCACGTGGAGGTGTCCAACGGCGCCCTCGGCATGCCGACCGCCCGGAAGCGCGAGCTGATCCGGCTGCTGGCCGGCGAGTTCACCGTGCTCTCCGAATGCGGCTCGAAGGATCCCCGCGAGCACGTCGTCGCGGAGCACTGGGTCGCGGAGATGGCCGAGGACCTGGACGCCGGCGCGTCGATGCTGATCGCGGAGGCGCGGGAGAGCGGCACCGTCGGCCTGTACCGGCCCGACGGTGACGTCCGGGTCGACCTGGTCGAGATGCTGCTGGCCGCGCTTCCGGCAGAGAAGATCATCTTTGAGGCGCCGCGCAAGGATCAGCAGGCGTGGTTCGTCCGCCGCCTGGGCCCGGTGGCCAACCTGGGGAACATCGCGGCCGACGAGGTGATTGCGCTGGAGACCCTGCGGCTGGGCCTGCGCTCGGACACCGTGGATCTGCTGCCGCGGGTCCAGGTCACCGCCCCCCGGCGTCCCTGACCGGCCCGCCGCCCGGCGCCCGGCTCACGACCGGGCGGCCGCCAGCACCCGGTCCACGAACGCCGTCGCCGAGCCGAGCGCGCGCACCGGGTCCAGGGCGGCGTCCAGGTCCGCCTCGGTCAGCCCGTCGGCGCCGACCACCCCCGCGGTGCGCAGCGCGTCGGCCAGGTCCAGCCCGGAGTCCAACCCGGCCATCGCGGCGGCGTACACCCGCTCGTGCGCCTCGTGCTTGCCCACCCGGCCGGCCAGCAGGCGCATCGCCGGCTCGGACAGGACGTACTGCCGCTGGGCGTCGAGGTTGGCCCGCATCCGCTCCGGGAAGACCTGCAGCCCCTCCAGGAGCCGGGCCGCGACCTGCAACGCGGTCCCGGTGAGCATGCTGCTCTCGGGCAGGATCAGCCACTCCGCCTTCCATCCCCGCCCGTCCCGCTCGTGCAGCGCGATCAGGCCCTCGATCGCCGTCCCGGCGTCGGCCCGCACCACCCGGCCGAGGGTGTCCAGGTGCTCGGCGAGCTCGGGGTTGCGCTTGTGCGGCATCGTGATGCTGCCGACCTGGCCCGGGGTGAACGGCTCGCCGAGCTCGCCGATCTCCGGTCGCTGCAGCTCGTAGATCTCGTTCCCGATCTTGGCCAGGGTTCCGGTGACCATCGCGAGCAGGGTGGCGAACTCGGCGAACCGGTCCCGGGCGGTGATCCAGGCGATGTCGGGGACGCCGAGCCCGAGCCGGGCGGCGAACGCCTGCAGCAGATCCAGCGCGGGGCCGCCCCAGAACTCCATCGTCCCCAGCGCGCCGCCGAGTTGGACCACCTCCAGCCGGGGCCGGGCCTGGGCGATCCGCTCGCGGTGCCGGGCCAGCTCCGACGCCCAGACGGCGGTCTTGAACCCGAACGTGATCGGCAGCCCGGGCTGCCCGTGCGTCCGCCCGCACATCGGGGTGTCCCGGTGGCGCCGGGCCAGCTCGAGCGCGGCCGCCTGGCAGCGGCCGAGGTCGCGGTCGGCGATGTCCAGCACCGCCCGGATCGTCAGGGCGAACCAGGTGTCGGACAGGTCCTGCACGGTGGCGCCGTAGTACACCCACTCCGCCGCCGGCGCCGGCAGCACCTCGCGCAGGCAGCGGATCAGGCCGAGCGTGGAGTGGCCGGTCGCCCGGGTCCCCGCCGCGACCGCCTCCAGGTCGAGCAGGTCGACCCGGGCGTGGTCGCGGATGGCGATCGCGGCCTCCGCGGGGATCAGGCCGACCTCCGCCTGGGCCATCGCCAGCGCGGCCAGGATGTCCAGCCAGGCCTGGGTGCGGCCGTCGTCGTCGAAGAGCCGGTGCATCTCCGGTGTCGACCACAGGTGCCGGTACACCGTCGAGTCGGAAGGGTGAGCGCCCATCGCGACCGCCTCACAGTAGGAGCTTGCGCAACCCCTCGCGGACCTCGTCGAGATTCGCGCCCCAGGGGACCACCGCCATCCCCCCGTTGACCTCCAGCCCGCGCTCGATCAGGCAGCACTTCGTCAGGACCCGCTCGTCCGTGACCGCGGCGGCCTCCACGCGGGCCCGTGGACACAGGTCGACCCGCTCGGGCTCGTCGCCGTAGAAGTGCCGGTGGAACTGCAGCGAGCGCTCGCAACCGATCATCAGCCAGTCCTCGCGCCGGGCCGGCCTGGTGTCCAGGAAGGCCACGGGCGCGCCGAGGTCCGTCCCCGAGCCCCGGCAGGGCAGGAGGTAGCGCTCCGCCGGGTGGCTCGCTGCGAGGTCATGCACCCGGACGGCGTCCAGCACCAGGTCGACCGGGGGCAGGTCCTCGTCGAAGGCGACCACCTGGTCGGCCTGGGCGAGCAGCTTGGGCGGCAGCGGCGGGACCACCTCGGTCACCCGGACCGGGATCGTCGTCGGCTCCCAGATGAAGTTGACGTGCTGGAACCGCCCGAGGACGACGCTCGCCCGGGCCGCGGGGTCGGCCGCGGCGGCCAGCGCGGTCGCGTTGCCGACGTCGGTCTGGGGCGACTCGACCCAGGCCACCTCGTCGGGGCCGGCCAGCACCCGCGCCTCCACCACCGGCGAGAACAGCGGCTCCGGGCTGGCCTTGCGGACCGCGACCAGGGCGGTGTCGGCACCGGAGCGCAGCACCAGGAAGTCCGTGCGCCGGTACACCTCCCGCCCGTCCAGGTGGTCCAGGATCGCCCGCTCGGTCAGCGTGAACCCGACCTCCTGGATCGACAGGCTCCGGTAGGGGTGGGCTCGCGTGTTCCGTGCGGGCAGCTCGATCACGTCGTCACAGGTCCCGCAGCGCCCGGTTGCCTGCCCGCAACCGGGACAGCTGGATGAAGTGCTCCGGGTTGAGGAACAGCTCGTTCATCCAGCCGAGGGTGTCGATGGTCAATCCGCCGGGGGAGTGGATGAGGTGGTCGAGGTACTGGAAGGCGTCCTTGGCGCCGTAGCCGACGTGATGGGCGCCGAGCACCCGGCGGGACTCCCCGTCGACGACCAGCTTCTGGAACCCGGACAGCTCCGGCCGGCTGAACGCGTACAGCATGGTGCCCTCGGCACACGGCAGCGGCAGGTTCGGGGTGTCCAGACCCTCGACGTACGGCGGCATCTGGATGATGATCACGTCCCGGTGGCGTTCCCGGGCCTCGGCCTCGGTCAGCCCGACCCAGGTGACCTCGTAGGTGGTGTGCAGGAAGTCCGGGAACTCGGTGTAGTCGAACTCCAGGTCCTCACCCATGATGTTGCGTGCGGCGGTCACCCCGGACTTGCGCGCCTTGAACATCTCCATCGGTCCGTCGATCATGTCGCCGATCGCGTAGACACCCGGCACCGAGGTCTGCATCCGCCGGTTGACCACGACCCGGCCGGACGGCGCGACCTCGATCCCCAGCACCTCCTGCGCGTGATCGACGTTCGGGCGCTCGCCGGTCGCGAGGAAGACGAAGTCGGTGTCCAGGTCGACCTCCTCGCCGGAGGCCAGCCGCACGGTGACGCCCGAGACCGACCCGCCCGAGCCGTTCACCCGGATCGGGGTGGCGCCCTCCAGGATCGTCATCCCGCGCTTGCGCATCCCCTCCACCACGTACTGGCGCAGGTCCTCGTCGACGTGGTGCAGCACCTTGGTCCGCATCAGCAGCGATCGCGACACGATCGTGGTCTGGCACCCGGTCGCCTGGAAGAACGAGCCGTACTCCATCGCGACCTTGCTGCCGCCGATGATCACGCACCGGGTCGGTTCGTAGTCGAGCTCCTCGACCAGGCTGACGAAGTCGTAGATGCCGCGCAGGTCCAGCCCGGAGATGTCCGGCAGCACCGGGCGGGCGCCCATCCCCAGCACCAGGTTGCGGGCGTGGAAGGTCCGCCCGGCTGCGGTCACCGTGTTCCGGTCCAGGATCGTGGCCCGGGCGTTCAGCACGTACTCGACGTCGAGTTGCTCCTTGGTCTGCCAGTTCATGAAGGCGTGCGCGCTGCTGCGGCCGGCCAGGAACAGCTTGACCATCCCGAGGATGCTGGCCCGGGAGGGGTCGAACTTGGGGAAGAAGTGCTCGTCGGAGAACCACCGCATGCGGTCGAGCTCCTCGGCGGCCTCGGAGAACAGGTGGTGCGGGACGCAGGCCTGGTGCGGGCACGTTCCGCCGAGGAAGGGCCAGGCGTCGATGATCAGCGGGCGCCCGCCCATCGCCTTCATGTACGCCGAGCCAAACCGGCCGCCCGCGCCGCCGCCGACGAAGATCGCGTCGTAGACCGGGTCGTCGCCGGGCTCGAGGTTGAGCAGCGGATCGGACTCGGGCTCGGCCAGGCAGCTCTCGATCAGCTGGTTCCACTCGCCAAGGTTGAGGTGCTGGTCCCGGAGATCCATCGCCGTGCCCTTCTCGTCGTCCCGATCACGATAAGCCGCTGTCCGCGGGCTGTCGTCCGGCCGCCGGCTGCGCTCCCGGCGAGCCGGCCAGCGCGGTGGCGGTGCGCAGCAGCGCCGCCTCGGCCGCCTCGAAGCCGGCCCGCCGCCGCGCGGTCCCGGCGGCCGCCGCGTCGGCCGCCGCCAGGCACTCGCGGGCCATGGCACGCACCACCTCCGGGGCGGCCCCGCCGCGGGTGAGCCGGGTGCCCACGATCGCCACCGGATCCAGCACCTGCCGCAGGTCGCGTCCGGACAGCCCCAACGGTTCGCCGCGGAGCCTGACGGCGGCGGCGTCGAGCAGGTCCCCGGTGATGTCGACCCCCCGCAGGCCCTGCGCCGCGGCGTCCCGGACGGTGGCCCGGACGACGTCGTAGGCCGTGCGGTAGTCGATCGCACACTCCTGCATGACGAACTCCGCCAGGTCGGTGGCCTGGGTGAAGCCCGACTCCAGTGCGGCCCGCATCGCCGCGGCGTTCACCCTGATCCCGCCGATCACCCCGGCCATCAGCCGGGTGGCCGCACCGGCCAGCGCGAGCGATCGCGGCACCTCGCCGTAGGCGAAGATCAGGTTGTCGCTGCGCGCGGACGGCGTCTTGCACACCGCGTACAGGCCGGTCAGCCGCCCGATCAGCACGCCGGCCTCCCCGCGCACCATGGACAGCGCGTAGGGGTTGCGCTTCTGCGGCATCATCACGCTGCTGCGGGTGTGCCCCTCGGCCAGCTCGACGTAGTCGAACTCCGGGCTGCTCCAGATCTCCAGGTCCTCGGCCAGCTTGCTCAGCGTGGTGACCAGGCTGGTGGCCGTGGACACGCTGCTCAGCAGCCCGTCGGTCTGCCACATCGCGTCCCGGGTGTGCTCGATCACGTCGTCGAACCCGAGCAGCCGGGCGACCAGCGACCGGTCGTAGGGCAGCCGGCCGCCGTTCACGCATCCCGACCCCGCCGGGCTGCGGTTCACCCAGTCCAGGTCGGTGTTCAACCGGTCGATCTCGCGCTGGACCGGGTATCCGAAGGCCAGCAGGTAGTGCCCGAACGTGGACGGCTGCGCGGGCTGCAGGTAGGTCTGGTCGGCCAGGTAGGTCTCGGCATGGACGGCGGCCAGCCGGGACGCCGCGCGCGCGAAGGCCTCCGCCGCCTCCAGCAGGTTCACCAGGTCGGCCCGCACGCGGATCCGCAGCGCGACCCGGACCGCCTCCCGCCGCGTGCGCCCCGCGTGCAGCCAGCCGGCGTCCGGTCCGATCAGCTCGCCGAACCGGCGCTCCCGGCAGGTGTAGCTCTCCCCGATCGCGGGGTCGTACCCGAAGTCCTCGGCCGGCGTCCGGTGCGCCTCCAGCAGCACGCCCAGCAGCCGCGCCGCCGCGGCCTGCGGGATCACGTCCTGCTCCCGCAGGGTGACGACGTGCGCGATGTCGGCCAGGTTGAGGCCCGCGTGCAGGAGCGGAGCGTCGGCGATCTCGACGGCGAACCCGCCCTCGACCAGCTCGGCCGGGTACCCCCCGGGCGCTGCGTTGACGGCCATCAGTGCGCCTCCGGCGCCAGGTCCAGGGCCAGGGCGGTGAGCAGCCGCCGGGTCCGGGCGGCGCCGTCCGGATCGGCCTGCACCGGGAACGGGACCGCCCACAGCTCGGTCACGCCGACGTCGGCGAAGCGCCCCAGCTGCCGGGATACGGCGTCCTCGTCGCCGATCACCGCGAGATCGCCCACGCTGGACACCGCCTCGCGGGCCATCAGGCGCTGGTAGTTCTCCAGCTGCCCGTAGCGCGCGAAGACCGACTCCGCCGCTGCGCGGGCCGCGTCAACGTCGGCGCAGACGGCGACCGGTATCGCGGCGACGACCCGGGGAGGCGGCCGGCCCCCGGACGCCGCGGCAAGCCGCGGCACGACGACGGCCTCCAGGCTGCGGGGACCGGCCAGCCACGTGACGACGCCGTCCGCCAGCTCCCCGGCCGCCTCCACCATCCGCGGTCCCAGCGCGCCCACCAGGACCGGCACCGGGCTGGTGCCGGGGACGGTGAAGCCGCCGTCGACCCGGAAGTAGCGCCCCGAGAACGTCACCTCGCCGCGGCGGAGCAGGGGCACCAGGACCGACAGGTACTCGCGCATGTGTCCGACCGGGTCGGTGTAGGCGAGCCCGTGCAACCCCTCGATCACCGGCCGGTGCGAGACGCCGACCCCCAGGGTGAGCCGCCCGGAGCAGAGCGCCTGGACGGTGGCGGCCTGCTGCGCCAGCGCCAGCGGATGACGCGGGTAGCTGGGGACGACGCCGACGCCCAGGTCGATGGTGGCGGTCCGGACGCCGGCGGCGGCGAGCACGCTGAGCGCGTCGACCACGCGGGAGAAGTGGACGGTCCACGCCGAGCCGAAGCCGTCGGCCTCGGCCTGGACCGCCTGGGCGACCAGGTCGCCCGGCGCGGCCTGCACGCCGACGGCCTCACCGCCGATGGTCGCCGCGAACCTCACCAGGCCAGGATCCGGGGTAGGTCGGGGGACCGGCATGTCCTGGCGGGACGAAGTCGGGTGCGGG
>Ga0187788_10000301_pt1 | contig 13483 bp, 11 predicted proteins | sample 1015_BV01_MP10_2_FD_133008 | JGI IMG/M metagenome (GOLD analysis project Ga0187788, IMG submission 133008) | Tropical peat soil microbial communities from peatlands in Department of Meta, Colombia - 1015_BV01_MP10_20_MG | ecosystem: Environmental > Terrestrial > Soil > Wetlands > Peat | place...
CCTTGTCCCCCAACCGGAAAAACGTCCCCAGGTGGCGAAGGTGGTAGGAGAGGTTGTCAATCACCTCGCGATCCACGAAATCCAAGAGTGTCGGCCGCTGGTCGATCAGCGTCACCTTCACTCCCAGCGCCGCAAGCATCGAGGTGTACTCCAGTCCGATTACTCCGGCGCCCACCACCAGCAGGTCGCGGGGAATCTCTTCCAGGGCATGGATCTGGTCGGAATCGAAGATGCGCTTGCCGTCGATCGGAATGCTGGCATCGTGCGCCGGACGTGTGCCGCACGCGATGAGGATATTTTCCGCCCGCAGCAGGGTGGAACCGTCCTCGCGCGACACCTCGATGGTGTGGGCATCCAGCAGCTTGCCCTCTCCTTCGACCACGGTGATCCCGTTGCGGTGAAGCTGCGACTTGATCACCTCGATCTCGCGCGCCATCACCGACTGCGCGCGGAAGTTGAGATCCTGCATCGAGATCTTGTCTTTGAGGGTGTAGCTGCGGCCATAAAACGTGCGTTGGCGAAAGCCGCTCAGGTAGAGCACCGCTTCACGAAATGTTTTGCTGGGAATGGTTCCCGTGTGCACGCACACGCCTCCGATGGTGCGGGTGCGCTCGACGATGGCGACGTTCTTGCGCAGCTTGGCCGCGCAGATGGCAGCCTTCTGGCCCGCCGGCCCGCTGCCGATCACCACCAGGTCGTAGCATTGCGGCTTTTCCATGGTTGAGTGGAGTCTCCGCCGGAGGGCGGCCATTATCTCCGATGTCTCCCCAAAATCGGAAACACGCCGACCAGATTTCACCAAAAATTAACCAAGAAAAGCCTGGCCTCCGCAAGTCCGTACCACGCTCCCTGAGAGGGCTCCAGGCCGCAGTCAGACTGGTCCCGTCGCGCCCGGGAGTGTTACAGTCATTTGACAGTCTTGCGTGCCGAGACTACGACCCTCTGACCGGGTTCCTATCCTTATTCAACCGAGGCCTATGAGACGCGTCTTACTGCTTTCCCTCATTCTGCTGATTGTTCTGGAAATAGGGAGTTGTGGAGGAGGCTCCACACTCGCCCGCGTGTACGTGACCGACTTCGGCAGCAACACCGTAGCCGCCTACAAGTTGAGCTCTGGTGGGTCGCTCTCCGCCATTGGCACCGGTTTTACCACCCAACAGGCAGGCGCTTTGTTCTCCCTGCCCAATCCCGCCGGCACATTTGTGTACGTGCTCAACGCCCAGAGCAACAACATTTCCGTATTTGCCATTCTTTCTGACGGAAGCCTCGACATTCGCACCGGCAACCCGATCACCGGACTATCCCCTGCCGCCATGGTGTGCGACTCCGGTGGAAAGTTCCTTTACGTCAGCAACTCCTCTTCCGCCACCATCTCGGTTTACGCCATGGGCAGTGATGGTTCCCTCAGCCAGATCAGCGGCTCGCCCTTCCCGGCGGGAGTCGGCGCCAGCTCGCTGGCCATGACTCCCTCCGGCAGCTTCCTCTACGTAACCAACAAGGCCGCCGGCAACGTCTCCGGCTACGCGGTGAATTCCTCGACCGGCGCTCTGACGCCCCTGGCCAACTCGCCCTTCGCTGCGGGAATCGGCCCGGCTTCCATCGCCATCGATTCCGGCGGCCATTTCGCCTACGTCGCCAACAGCGGCGACAACTCGGTCTCGCAGTATTCGATCGACTCCAGCGGCAACCTGGTCGCCACCGCGAATTCACCCTTCCAGACGGGAGGCAGCGCGCCGGTTTCGGTTGCCATCGATCCCAGCGGGGCTAACATCTACGTGGCCAATCAGAGCACCAACAACGTGTCCGCTTTCGCGATCGACTCCTCGGGAAAGCCCTCGCCCGCCCTGCCCTCGCCCGTAGCCGCCGATCTTTCCCCCAGCTTTGTGGCGGTGGACCCCGCAGGAAAATTCGTGCTCGTCGCCAACCGCGACGCCAACAATATTTTCATCTTCGAACGCGGCTCGGGCGGATCGCTTGGCAGCAGTCCCAAATCTACAACCACGGGAACCGCGCCCACCTCCATGTCGTTCATCAAGACCAAGTGAGTCTGGTGATCCGGCTGGGCTGTAATGATCGCCTTGGTGCTGGCCATCGGGAGCGGGCGTCGGCCGCCGTAAATTGGCTGGCTGCAACCTGACAGGACTCCAAGCAGCGCTATCCGCGTATCAGCCCGCGGCGCAGTTCTTCGAGTGAGTATTTCGTATCCCGCCACACGATGCCGTCGTGTCGCAGAACGTGAACCATGGAGCGCAGCATGGTGTAGACCAGCGCCGCCGTGCTCAGCGGGTGAAAGATGAAATACCAGGGCGCGATCGGGGCGCGAATGTACATGCCCAGGTACATGCAGAAGATTCCCAGCAGGGCGCCGGCAAATCCCAGCTTCGCCCAGCCCGGAGCCAATATCACTCCCACAAACGGGAGCAGGTTCAGAAACAGCAACAACACGCAGGCGCCAATCGCGCGAGGCACGCTGAAGTGCACCAGCGCGAAGAAATTCTTGGTGAGATTATCGATGACCCCCCTGGCGCCCTCGCCCCAACGCAGGGTGATCATGTCAGTGCCAAAGGCACATCGCTGAGCTGCCCCCGAATCCTTCACCAGTTTTCCCAGGCGCATGTCTTCGATCACCTCCATGCGCAGCGCCTCAAAGGTTCCTGCCGCCTGGTACGCCTCGCGCCGAACCAGGTTGAAGGCCCCCACTCCCAGGTGATCGCGAGCCTTGGGATCGGCCACCTTCCAGGCACGATGTCCGAAGACGAACAGGACATTGAATCCCGCCAGCACGATTTTCTTCCCCGTGCTCCAGCCGGTCATCGACGGGAAAATCACCATGTGGTCCGCACCTGTCTTCTCCGCGTAAGCCATGGCCCGACGCAGCACGTCGGGGCGGAAGGTGACGTCGGCGTCGGTGAACAGCAACCATTTCCCCCGGGCCTGCGCTGCCGCCAACCACATCGCATGCGGCTTCCCCAGCCAGCCCGGTGGAAGCTCGGAGACATGCAGCACTCTCAGTTCGGGATGACTGCGGTGCGCCGCTGCCACTTGCTCCATCATGGGGCCGGTGCCGTCGGATGAGCGGTCGTCGACCGCGATCACCTCGTAGTCCGGGTAGTCGAGTTGGAGCAGCGAGGAGAGCGCCGGCTCCAGGTGAGCTTCTTCATTGCGCGCCGGCACAACGATGGTCACCTTGGGCGTGGACTGCGGCTGAGCATCGAATTCCGGGCGCGCCAGATCCGGCACCTTCGGCATGCCAAAGGCCGCGTCCAGCACCCGCCACAGCCAGATCAGCCCCAGCAGGATGCCTGTGATCCACCACCACATCATCCGGCGTGCACCCCGGCAGCTTTCTCCGTGGGAATCTCCGGCGCAAACCTCATGCCCCACACCAGTACGGCAGCTCCCAGGCCAATGGCGACAAAGGCGGCGACAAATCCCTTCTGCAGCGTACTGCGATCAGAAATGTAGCCTATGAGCGTGGGGGAAAAGGCGTCTCCCAGCAGATGGATGGTGAACAGGTTCACGGCGATCGCAGTGGCGCGGATCGTGGCGCTCACCGAATTCACCACCGCCGCATTCAGGGGAGCGTTGTTGAGGAACAGCAGGAACTCCGCCGCAAACATCGCCGGATACATCAGCGGGCCGACCGTGTAAACCGCCAGGATCATGGCCGGAATCCCCAGCAGCATCGAGATGCCGGAGACCAGGTAGTAGCCGCCCGCAGTCTTGTCCAACGCGCGATCGCCCAGCCACCCCCCGAACAGAGTTGCCACCACGGCATTGAAGGCGGTGATACCTCCGAAGATCAGGTTGGCTTCGTCCAGCGGAACTTTGCGCACGCGCGAGAGAAAAGTCGGCATCCACACCGAGAGCCCGCCCAGGGCGAAGGTCACCATCGCCATGCCCAGCGTGGCAGTCCAAAAAGCGCCGTTGCGCGTCAGCCCCAGCAGCGTGCCCCGTTCCGCGGTCTTCTGGAGATGATCGCTGGCCCCGCGTTGGGGTTCGGGAATGAACCAGAGAGCGATGGCGAGCAGGAATCCGGGAACCGCGCCGATATAGAACGGCGTGCGCCATCCGAAGTGATGTCCCAGGTAGCCACCCAGCATGTAGCCCGCGGCCGTGCCCAGGCCAATGTTCAGGTAGAAGATTCCGAAAATCCGCCCCCGTTGATGCTCGGGAAACATGTCGGCCAGAAACGATGGCGCGATGGTCACAAACGTGGCTTCCCCGATGCCCACAATGGTGTGCCGCAGCAGCAGTTGGTCGAAATTGAATGTGACCGCGGTGAGCAGCGTGGCGATGCTCCACACCACTGCGCCCCCCACCATGATCAGCTTGCGGGGATATCGGTCCGCAAACCATCCCACGATGGGAGCGGCAACCATGTAGCAGATGAAGAAGGCGGTCGTCAGGAAGCCGAACTCGGCATCGCTGCGCTTGAACTCTGCCTGCACCAGCGGCTGCACCGCAAACAGAACCGAGCGATCCACATAGTTGAAGAAGTTGAGCAGCGACAGGACCACAAGCGCTGTTCTGGCGTAGTTCTTCTGAGCCATCCGGTTGCAGGCCAGTCTATCAGCAGCCTCAGCCGGTCTGAAAGACGGCACATCGCATCGACCCGCCCATGGCGTAGGTGCGGTTACGGCTTCTTGCTTTTGGGTCTCGGCCAGCGCGCCTCGACTACTGTCCCCATTCCGCCGCGGGGACGAAAATCGCCCTTCACCACCGCCCATTTGGGTTTGGCAAATCCCACCACGTCTTCCAGGATCCGGTTCACCGCGTTTTCCTGAAAGATGCCAAGGTTGCGATAGGCAGCCATGTATTGCTTCAACGACTTCAACTCCAGGCAGAGCTGATCGGGCATGTAGGTGATCACGATCGTGCCGAAATCCGGCAGTCCGGTCTTGGGACAGACCGAGGTGAACTCGGGGTTGTCGATGACGATCTCGTACGCTGGAAATTGGTTGGGAAAGGTTTCGATTTCCGGCAGCGGCGTCTTCAGGCCAGCCTTGGCGTGGTCTGCGGTATAGCCGGGGAGTTTGCTAGCCATCGCGACTCATTCTAAATGGGCCTGCACCTTAGTGCCGGAGGAACGGGCGGCAGCGATTTTTTTGCGGCAATTCCTGCTGCCTCTTGCTGGCTTCGCGCATCCAAATTACGGGAGCGGCGCAGTTGGGCTGCCGGGGCTGAACTCCTGAAATCGTTCCCGAACTTGTCAATCTGAGCACTCCGGCGCGAGAGAGATATCCGGGTTCAAATACTCGCCCGTGTTCTATACTTGGGTCTGCGTTCAATGGCCGTAGAAACACCAGAGAAACAACAAGTTATCGGCAAGGGACGCCTTTGGCTGGTGGTCCTCGCGCTGGTGACGGCAGTAGTGGTTCTAGCTGCCTTCCAGAACATGCGCCGGGGAGCGCTGCCAGTGCGGGCCGCCGAAGCGGTGCGCGGCACCATCGCCAGCAGCATCGCCACCAATGGCAAGATTGAAGCCGTCGATAATTTCGAAGCTCATTCTCCCGCTCCGACCACGGTCAAGCGCGTGCTCGTGCACGAAGGCGACCAGGTCAAGCGTGGTCAGCTGTTGCTGCAGCTCGACGATGCCGAAGCGCGTTCCCAGGCTGCGCGGGCCCTGGCCCAGTTGCGCGCGGCAGAGGCCGATCTGAACGCCATTCATATCGGCGGGACTCACGAGGAAATTCTCACCAACCAGACCGCGCTCACGCGCGCCCAGTCGGAGCTGCAGGCCGCCAGGCGCAATCTCGATGCGCTACAAAGACTGCTGGAGACCGGCGCCGCCTCGGCCGGCGAGGTCCACGATGCCGAGCTCCGCGTTAACAACGCCGAAGAGCAGGTGAACCTGCTGCGGCAGAAGACCACCAGCAATCGCTTCTCGGTTCCCGAGCGGGAGCGCGTGGAGGCGCAGGTGGCGCAGGCTCGCTCCGCATATGAAGCGGCGGAAGATCTGGTGGCCAAATCCAACGTCACCGCCCCGCGTCAAGGGACGGTGTACTCCTTGCCGGTCAAGCAAGGTGCGTTTGTGAGCACCGGAGACTTGCTGGTGCAGGTGGCGGATCTCTCCCGGGTCACGGTACGCGCCTTCATCGATGAGCCCGACATTGGACGGCTGGCGCAAGATCAAACCGTCACCGTCAGCTGGGATGCTTTGCCCGGCCGCTCCTGGAGTGGCGCCGTCACTCAGGTGCCTACCACGGTCAGCGTGCGCGGGGCCCGCACCGTGGGTGAAGTCACCTGCATCATCGACAATCCCGGCCGCAAGCTGCTGCCCAACGTTAACGTCAGCGTCGCCATCACCACCGCCCGCGACGACAACGCCCTGACTGTCCCCCGCGAAGCTGTCCATCAGGATGACGGCCGGCGCTATGTGTTTCAGGTGGTGGGCAACGAGCTGCACAAGCGGGAAGTCGATACCCGGATCACCAATCTCACCCGCATCGAAATTGTGAAGGGGATCCCGGACAACGCGCTCATCGCCTTGGGATCCGTGAATGGCCAGCCGTTGCGCGACGGCCTGCCGGTGCGGATTGCGAAGTAAATCGCGTCACGATACAGGCGCCGCAGGGCGCAAACTGAGGGTAGAAGTAGAGTGAAGAAGCTTTTTCAGTCTTTGTCGATCCTGGTCCTAGGCCTTGTCCCCTGCCTGCCTGCATTTTCCGCCCCTTCGCCGGCCGACGTGATGGTCGCCGGCCGTGTCGACGATGCCATCGTCGGGCTCAACCGGAGGATTCAGGGTTCCCCGAACGATGCCGAGGCCTATCACCTGCTCTCCAAGGCCTACTACCATCTGCGTATGTGGGACCAGGCGATTGCCGCCGGCGAGCATGCGGTCGCGATTGCCCCGGGCGACGCCGACTATTGGCTGTGGCTGGGCCGCGCCTATGGCGAAAAGGCCGACGCTTCCAGTTTCATCACTGCCGCCGGCCTCACCAAGAAGGTGAAGTCCGCCTTCGAGAAGGCAGTGCAACTCGATAACAGCAACGTCGACGCTGCCTCCGATCTGGCCGAGTTCTACCTGGAGGCCCCCGGGTTCATGGGCGGAGGATTAGACAAGGCGCGCGATGAGGCCACGCGGATTGCGACTCTGGATCAGGCCAAGGCCCACTGGGTCAACGCCCGAATTGCGGAGAAGAAGAAGGACTACGCGGGCGCGGAGCGCGAATTTCAGGAAGCCATCAAGGCCAGCGGCAACAACGCCAGCTATTGGCTCAATCTGGCATCCTTCTATCGCCGCGCGGGCCGCTACAGCGACATGGAAGCGACCGTCAAGCAAGCCGTCGCTGCAGACAAGCGCAAGAACAACGCCTACTATGACGCGGCCACCATCTTCTACCGCGCCGGACGCAACCTGCCGGATGCCGCGAACCTGATTCGCCGCTACCTGTCCACCTCGCCCAGCGACGATGCTCCCGCCTTCCAGGCTCACTACCTTCTGGGCGCGATTCTGGAGAAGGAGGGCGACAAGCAGGGAGCTGCCGCCGAGTATCGCACCGCGCTCTCTCTGGCCAGCGCCTACAAGCCGGCGCAGGATGGCCTGAAGCGCGTCTCCTCCGCGCACCTCGTCTCCGGGCAGCAACTCGCTCCGGCGGAATAGGAACCCGCGATCGCGCTTGTGATTGCGGGCGTCCGCGACTTCGTTCCCTCCAACTTCCGCAGGATTCCGGCGGCGTTTCCGGCGCTTCTCCGGCTCCGCGCCTCTGCCTGATGACTTGCTATACTCTGGTTTCCAGTTCACGCTGACCTCGCATCTCAATATTTACTTCTCAATTTCCGCCGAAGGTGACGCGATGTCCTCAACTCTGCTTTTTCCAGTTCCTCCCGTGGTGCGCCTGCTCTTCACTGCCTTCTGGGTTGTGCTTGCGATGGCGGGCGGGGCCCATCCCTGCGCCGCCGAGCCACTTCCCTTCCAGCGCGCGGTGCAACTGGCGCTGGCCCACAGCCCGGCAATGCAGATGGCCACGGCCGAGCAGGTCAAGGCGCAGCAAGCCTATTTTGAAAGCCGCAATGCCTACTTGCCGCAACTCACCTTCGGCTCCGGCATCGCCAAGACCTACGGTTTCCCCCTCAGCATCGAGGGCTCTGCGCCCGCGGTCTTCCAGGTGAGCTATCAGTCGGCGCTGGTGAACTTCGCGCAACGGGAATTCATCCGCTCGGCGCAGCACGAGGTAAATGCGTCTTCCCTGAACAAAGAGGATCAGCGCAAGGCGGTAATCCTGGAGACCTCGCTGGCATACATGCAGCTCGACATCCTCACCTCCCAGCTCGCGGTCCTGCACCGCCAGCAAGACGAAGCTCGGCACCTGGAGAACATCGTCGCCCAGCGCGCGCAGCAGGGTGTGGACAGCCAGATGGAAGTTACCCGCGCTCGGCTGGCCACGGCCCGGGTTCGCATGCGCGTGGCCGACCTGGAAGGCAGCGCCGACCTGCAGCGACAGAAGCTCAGCCAGCTTACCGGCTTGCCCGCTCAGAACATCGAAACTGTCCCAGAGTCCATTCCCAAATTGCCGGAGGTGAGCCAGGAGGAAGATCTGCCGGATAAGGCGGTCGCCTCCAGCCCGGTGGTGAAGATGGCCGAGGAGAAGGTCACCGCCAGCGATATACGCGCGCGCGGCGAACACAAAGTCTTCTATCCCGCTATCGATTTGGTGGTGCAGTACGGATTGTTTTCCAAGTACAACAACTACGATCTCTACTTCAATCACTTCCAGCGCAACAATGCCACGCTTGGCGTTTCCATTCGGGTGCCTTTCCTGAACTTTGTGCAGCGCTCGCGAGCAGCCCAGGCGGACGCGGAAGCCGTCCGTGTGAAGCAGCAGGCAGAGACCGTCAAGGACCAGGTTTCCGCAGAAACCCTGCACCAGCAGCGGCAGGTCAGGCAGCTCGCTGCCGCCCAGCAGGTGGCCTTCCTCGAGTATCAGCTGGCTCAGTCGCAAGCGGAGGCGCTGCAGATCCGCGTCGAGGCGGGAACCGGAACCGGCCCTACTCCCGCCAATCTGCCCGAGCCCGCAGTCGCCCCAGCCAACCCGCGTGACCTGGCGAACGCGCGCCTGCTGGCCAATGATCGTTACAACACCTATCTGGATACGACCTTTGAGCTGGAGCGCGCCCGCATGCAGTTGCTCAGGTCCACCGGCGAGATCGAAAGCTGGGCCCTGCCCGGCCACTAGAGTCTCAAGCGTCGCGTTATGAGCTGGCTGGGCGAGCCGCTCCCGCCCGGGCCCCTATTTCTCTTCTTGATGCCTCGTGGTGACCGTTCACCCGAAGCCACTTCTGGCCCACGGGCGGCACTGCTAAGCTTCTATGAGGGGTATTGCTGGCCTCTTTCCGGCACTTCGGCAAGCAGAAATCCTGGGAAGCTGTTAAGATAGTCGTTTCAATAAGATGCCTCTCAAAACGCTGTTTCTGAATCCCCCCTCGTTCGAGAATTTCGACGGCGGCGCCAGCTCGCGTTGGCCGGCCACCCGCGAGATCGAATCCTACTGGTACCCGGTTTGGCTCGCCTACCCCACGGGGATGCTTGAGGGAGCCCGACTGCTGGATGCTCCCCCGCATCACGTAACCGGGGAGCAGACCATCGAGCTGTGCAAGGAATATGAATTCCTGGCGCTATTCACCAGCACACCGGGTTTCCCTGGCGACATTCGTCTGGCCGAGGCTATTAAGCAGGCCAACCCTAACATCCGGATCGCCTTCGTCGGCCCGCACGTCACCGTGCTGCCCGAGGAAACCCTGAAGCAGTGTCCGGCAATCGACTTCGTCGCCCGCAAAGAGTTTGACTACTCTGTAACCGACTTCGCCAAGGGCAAGCCGCTCGAGGAGATTCCCGGCGTCAGCTTCCGCCGCAATGGCGGCATCGTTCACAATCCCGACGGCCCGCAGATCCAGGATCTGGATGCGCTTCCCGACGTCACTGACGTTTACCATCGCGATCTCGACGTCCGCCGCTACAACGTGCCCTTCCTGCTGCATCCCTTCGTGGCGCTCTACAGCACGCGCGGGTGCCCGGCGCAGTGCACCTTCTGCCTGTGGCCGCAGACCTTGAGCGGCCATCCCTGGCGCAAGCGTTCCTCCGACGCAGTTGCCCGCGAGATGGCCAAGGCCAGGGAATACTGGCCGTGGGTGAAGGAATACTTCTTCGACGATGACACCTTCAACATCCAGAAAGCGCGCACCATCGAGCTTAGTGAGAAGCTGAAGCCGCTGAAGCTCATCTGGTCGTGCACTTCGCGCGTCACCACCGACTACGAAACGCTCAAAGCCATGCGCGATTCTGGCTGCCGTCTGCTGATCGTGGGTTACGAGTCGGGAGATCCGCAGATTCTGAAGAACATCAAGAAGGGCGCCACCGTCGAGCGGGCGCGGCAGTTCACCAAGGATTGCCACAAGCTCGGACTCACTATCCACGGCGACTTTATTCTGGGATTGCCCGGCGAATCGCGGGAGAGCATCCGCCGCACCATGGATTTCGCCAAAGAACTGGACGTGGAAACCATCCAGGTTTCCGTCGCCCATGCCTATCCCGGCACCGAGTTCTACGATTTCGCCGTAAAGAACGGCTTCATCGTTCCCGGCAGTGCCATGGTGGACAAAGCCGGGCACCAGTTGGCCCATATTCAGTATCCCGGCCTGGCCACGGAAGAAATCCTGGAATCGGTGCATCGCTTCTACGACGAATACTATTTCCGGCCCAAGGCGGTGTTCCGCATCCTGCGGCGGGCGGCCTTCGACTCCGGGGAACGCAAGCGCCTGTACAAAGAGGCCAAGTCGTTCCTCAAGCTGCGCGCGACCCGCAACCGGCTGGTCAAAGAAACGCGCAAGAAGGCAACGGCTCCCCCGCCGGCAACGCCTACGGGCGGCTCTGCGGAAGCCCGCGAAGCCGAAGCCGTCAACGCCTAGCCGGCAGCAGGCGCTCTGTGAATCTTCGTAAGCTGGCAACTCTGGCAGGTGTGGCGCTGTTCGCCTCTTGCGGCGACGTCGCCCTCGCCCGCGGCATGAAGCAGTTCGGGGCGATCTCACTCGCTCACTGGACCGCGGTCTTCTCCGCCCTGGCCAGTCCCTGGGTCATCCTCGGAATCGGCCTGCTGCTGGCCTTTTTCGTCAGCTACCTGTCGGCACTCTCCTTTGCCGACTTGACGTACGTTTTGCCCGCCACCTCGCTGGGCTACATCGTCATGGCGCTGCTGGCCAGGTTTTTCCTGCACGAGAACATCAGTTTCCTGCGCTGGACGGGAATTTTCCTGATTGCGCTCGGCGTCGGCTTCGTGGCGCGCGGCCCGGCTCTTACCCTCGACCACGAACGCTCTGCCGATCTTGCCGGCAACGTCCATCATGCCCCGGCGCGAGGTGAGTCGTGAGACACCTTTACACCTGGGCCGGCATCTTTGCCGTGGTTCTGTTTGCCACCGCCGGAGACGTGCTCATCTCGGGGGCCATGAAGCGCGTCGGCGATGTTGGCCATCTCTTCAAGCAGCAGGGGCTGAGGGCCGTGATAAAGGCCATGCTGACCAATGCCACACTGTGGACGGGAGTCTTCTTCATGGCGCTGGGCTTCTTCAGCCTGATGACCGCGCTCTCCTGGAACGACGTCTCCCTCGTAGGCCCGGCTTCTGCTTCTCTCACCTTCCTCAGCAATGCCCTCTCGGCCAAGCTGTTCCTGCGGGAGCGCGTCGATCGCCGCCGCTGGATCGCCGCGTTGCTGGTAGCTTCCGGGGTGGCTTTGGTCGCCCTGTAGGAGTTCTTCGAAACCAATCGTCTTTCGCTCGTTCTCCCCAAAGCGCATCGTTTCCAGTTCCCAGCTCAACTTGGCCGCGCCCTCCACACCGGCGGCTCGGCGCGGTGGAGTTTCAGGATTCGCGAGATGAAGAAGGCCGCCGCCACCAGGCATACCAGAACTGCGACGATCGAGGCCTCCGGTCCGAATTCGCCCCCGGTAAGAATTCGCGGTCCGGCGAGCGATCCCGCGATGAGGCCTGCCTTTTCGACATTACCTGAGAGCGTCATACCGAACAGCGAGCCCTCGGCAAAGTTCCAACCCACGTGCAGTCCGATCGGCACCCACAGCCGTTGCGTGGCGGCATAGGATGCACCCAGCAGAATGCCGGCCTCCAGGGCAATCGCCAGCGAGCTGCTGATGGTCGCTCCGCGGTTGGCAGCATGAGCCGCCCCGAACAGTGCTGCCGTTAAGAGCAACGCGCCCCAGGTCCCAAGAATCTTCGAACTCAGGCGAAACAGCAGCCCGCGAAACAGGATCTCTTCGGTGATGCCCGCCAGCAGGGCCAAAGCGAAACCGGTGGCGAGTTGGTGGGCGTTGCCCCAGCCCGCCGGATGGTAAACCCCCGCCATCCGCAGGATGATCATCACGCTGGAGAACAGCGCTATGCCTCCCGCCAAGCCGGCCGCCGTCTCCGGCACAGCACGGCCCGGGGCCAACTCGGATGGGCTTCGCCGTTCGATCCACCGAGATCCCGCCACGTAGGCGGCAAGACAGGTCAACCCCAGTACCAGGCCTCCCGCCGAAGGCATGACCCTTCGCAATACGGGCTGGGCCAGCAGAATGACGACAACCACGGCGAGCAGGTTAAGGAACCCCAGGCCAACTTCTTTCCATGTCTTGCGCACGGCGCCTCGCCTTTCAGGCCAAGGTACGGGCTAGCTTCATCTGGGGTTCCGTTATTCTGAGATCAGCACCCTTTTCGCAAACTTCGCCGGCTTCATCTAAGTCGTCCGCTGCCTTCCACGCCTGCCGCATTCGTTCAGTAACCTAGGTACCCTTTTGACAGGCTCCCATAGCCCGTAGAATCGCACAGACACATGATCGAACTGCGGACCCTTCGTAAGGAGTACCCGACGGTCGTCGCCGTGGACGACGTCCAGGTCACCATTCCCGAAGGCGAGATCTACGGGCTCATCGGGCCCAACGGTGCTGGCAAGACCACTACCATCCGCATGGCTTGCGGGTTGCTCTCGCCCACTTCCGGCTCCGTGCGCATCTGCAGCATCGACGTTCACCGCCAGCCGGAGCTGGCGCAGCGCAACATCGGCTATCTCTCTGATTTTTTCTCCGTGTATGAGGACTTGAAAGTCTGGGAGTATCTGGACTACTTCGCCAATGCCTACAAGATGGCGCCGGCGCAGATTCCCGCCCGCATCGATGAAGTCATCCACCAGGTTGGCCTGGAGGTGAAGCGCGATGCCATGATCAAGGGCCTGTCGCGCGGCATGAAGCAGCGTATGGGAATTGCGCGCGCGGTGATCCATGAGCCGCGAGTCCTGCTGCTCGACGAGCCGGCTTCGGGCCTCGATCCCAAAGCGCGCGCCGATCTGCGCAACCTGCTCTCCAGCCTGCGCGACACCGGAGCGACCATTCTGATTTCCTCTCACATCCTCTCCGAGTTGGAAGGCTTCTGCACCTCCATCGGCATCATGGAACGAGGGCAGATGGTGCGCAGCGGCAAGATCGACGAGATCACCA
>Ga0187788_10000303_pt1 | contig 13451 bp, 14 predicted proteins | sample 1015_BV01_MP10_2_FD_133008 | JGI IMG/M metagenome (GOLD analysis project Ga0187788, IMG submission 133008) | Tropical peat soil microbial communities from peatlands in Department of Meta, Colombia - 1015_BV01_MP10_20_MG | ecosystem: Environmental > Terrestrial > Soil > Wetlands > Peat | place...
CCGAGCAGCACGGGTTCAGCGGCTGCATGGCGGCGGACCACTTCCAGCCGTGGACGCCGCGTCAGGGGCAGGCGGCCTTCGTCTGGAACGTGCTGACCGCGGTGGGCGAGCGCACCCGTGGCGACCTGGGCCCGGGGGTCACCTGCCCGAGCTTCCGGTTCCACCCGGCGATCGTGGCCCAGGCCTCGGCCACGCTGGAGGCGATGTACCCGGGACGCGGCTGGCTCGGCATCGGCTCGGGGGAGGCGCTGAACGAGCACGTCATCGCGGGCTACTGGCCCGAGGCCGGGGAGCGCTCGGCGCGCATGTTCGAAGCGATCGAACTGATCAAGAAGCTGTTCCAGGCTTCGACGGCCGGCAGGGACGTCAAGCATGAGGGTCGCTTCTTCAAGATGGAGTCCACCCGGCTCTGGACCATGGCCGAGGTGATGCCGCCGGTCCTGGTCGCCACGGCCGGTCCGATCAACGCCAGGCGGACCGGCAGGCTCGCCGACGGGATCATCACGGTGGGCGCGCCGCTGGAGAAGATCTCCGGCCTGTTCGCCGAGTTCGCCAAGGGAGCCCGGGAGGTGGGCAAGGAACCCGACGTCATGCCCCACGTCCTGCAACTGCACCTGTCGTGGGCGAGCAGCGACGAGGAGGCCCTGGCCAACGCGATGACGGAGTGGCCGAACGGCGGGATGAAGTTCCCCAAGGCCGACATCCGCTCGCCGTTCGACTTCGAGCAGATGGCGAAGCTGGTCCGCCCGGAGGACTTCGAGGGCAGGATGGTCATCTCCGCTGATCCCGATGTGCACCGCGCGCACATCCAGAGGTTCGTCGATCTCGGCTTCCACCGGGTGTACCTGCACAACGTCGGGCGCAACCAGGCGGAGTGGATCGAGGTCTTCGGTCGCGACGTCCTGCCCAAGCTCGTCCGCTGAGCTGACGCCCCGCAGCGCCGGCCGGCTGTCGGGACTGACCGTTCGCGGGAGGGCCGCCCTCGGGAGCACTGTGGATTTCACTCACCGACAGACGTGTCCTGATCACTCTGGGCACTAGCGTGCGTGATGGTTCCGTGTCAGCTCCGAGGGGGATCCGTGGCGCGACCCGACGAAGACCCGTGGCCCTTCCCGGCGGGGCCACCGGTCCGGTTGCCTCCGCCTCCCCGCACCGGCCTCGTCATCGATGCGGACGAGGAGCCGCCCACCGTCACCGGTGACCGTGGGCGCGACCGGGTCGGGGCGTCCCCGCGGGAGCGGTTGCGCGCCGCGCGCCGGGACGGTACGGGGGCGGCCCGGGCAGCTGAGCGGCCGGTCATCCCGGTGCGCCCGCCGGGCGCCGGCCGGCCGGTGGTCCGCGCGCCGCTGTTCATGAAGTCTGCTCCGTCGACTCCGCCCGCCGCGGCGCCGTCCGGGGTTCGCCGGCCGGATCCGTGGCCGGAGGAGCAGGAGGAATGGCCCTGGCCGGCGCCCGGGGCGACGCCGCAGCGCGGCACGGACCCCTTCGGGATCCTGATGCCGGCGATCCCTTCGCAGCCCGTGGCGCCGGCCGACTCGCACCGCCACCCGGTGGGGTCGCGCCATGCCCGCCGGCCCGCGGCGGTTCCCTCCCAGCGCCGGGCGTGGCGGATGCCGGCCGTCACCGGAGCGGCCGGCGTCCTCGCGGGGATCGTGCTGGGGGTCACCGGCAGCCAGCACGCGGAGCCGGTGCCCGCGGAGGCGGCGATGGCCACGCCGACGGTGACCGTGACCGCCCCGCCCGCTGCCCCGATCACGGTGACGGCCCCGGCCGCCGCGCCCGTCACGGTGACGGTGACCGCCGCCGCCGGCCAGAACGCCGCCTCGCGGCAGGTCTGGTACGCCGACTGCGAGGCGGTGCGGCGGGAGGGCGCGGCACCGCTGTACCGGGGGGAGCCCGGCTACCGGGCGGGCCTGGATCCGGACGGCGACGGCATCGCCTGCGAGCACGCCTGACCGGCGCCGGGCGTCGCGCCCCCTACCCTGCCTGGCGTGGAGACCAAGGTGGTGCTGCTCGTGCGCGCCGACCTCGGGATGGGTCGGGGCAAGATCGCAGCGCAGGCGGCGCACGCTGCCGTCACCGCGGCGCTGTCCACCCTCGGCTCGCCAGCGTTCGACGCGTGGGTGCGCGACGGCCAGCCCAAGGTGGTCTGCCGGGTCGAGAGCGCGGAGGAGTTGCATGCCGTGGTCGAGCGGGCGCTCGGCTCGGGCGTGGCCGCCGGGATCGTCCACGACGCGGGCCGCACCCAGGTCGAACCCGGAACGCCGACCTGCGGATGGGTGGGCCCGGAGCGCGCGGAGCGGATCGACGTGATCACCGGCGACCTGCGGCTGCTCTGACCGGGCAGGGAGCGGGAGGAGCGGGAGCGGTCAGCCGGCCGGGCAGATCGATGCACAGCCGAGGACGCCGGCGGAGGGCGTCGAGGACCTCCGCCGATCATGTCAGTGGGCGGAACCCGGGACCGAAGCGGTTCGGCCCGGGTTCCGCCCACCTAGCCGGCATCTTCGCCGGCCCCCCATTCGTGGCCGGCCGCCGACCTGGCGCCGGCGACCAACCGGGTGAACGCCTGTCGGACGTCACGGGAACGCCGGCCTGTCACCGGGCATCCCGCCGTCGGACGTCGAGGGACCGTCGGGTGGGACGCCGGAATGCTCCAGAGCTCCCACCCGACCGCGTGGGAGGACTACTGGACGAGGTGGTCGAAGTCGCCGTCCTTGGCGCCGAGGATGAGCGCCTCGATCTCGGCGCGGGTGTAGACCAGCGCCGGCCCGTCGGGGTGACGGGAGTTGCGGACGGCAACGGCATCGCCGGGAAGCTCGGCGATCTCGACGCAGTTCCCCTGGGAGCCGCTGCGGCGGCTCTTGACCCACGCCGCTCCTTCGAGCTGCGTGGCTGGCACGCCGTTGTAAACCTCACGCATGGCAGATCTCCTGAAGCGTGGGAGGTCCCTGACGACCGGATCTTCTCTCGCGGCTGACAGGGGCGCCTCGATCCGCTGCACGTGCATTGGCCCGCGCAGATGCACGGATGATAGCGGACACTTAGCAAGATCGCTCACAATGCGGGTCCAGGCCGGCCGAAACCGTCACCACCAGGGCCGATGCGCTCGGCGTGGCCGGAGAGAGCGCCGTCCCGGGGGTGTCGGGGGATCGGCGACGGTGCAGCGGATCAGGTCTGCGTAAGGATCTTGGTCAGCAGCTCGTGCGTGCCCTCGGGCGTCAGGCCGTCGACCGTCAGCCGGTCCATCACCTGGGTGTAGGCGTCCACCTGCTCGCGCTTGTCCAGGTACAGCGCGCTGACCAGCTGCTCGACGTAGACGATGTCCGGGAGGTCCTGCTCCGGGAAGCGCAGGATGGTGAAGCTGCCGCCGTCCGCCGCGTGCCCGCCGAGCCGGAAGGGCATCACCTGGAGAGTGATGTTCGGCAGCTCGGTCAGTTCGAGCAGGCGCTGCAGCTGCGCCCGCATCACCTTGCGGCCACCCGTCGGGCGGCGCAGCGCCGCCTCGTCCACGACCGCCCACAACGTGGGCGGATGCGGCCGCCGCGTGAGCATGAGTTGCCTGGTCATGCGCAGTTTGACGCGTCGCTCGACCTCTTCCCCGGTGGCCTTGGGGCGCCCCGTGACGGTCACCGCCCGGGCGTAGTCCTCGGTCTGCAGCAGCCCGGGCACGAACTGCACCTCGTAGCTGCGGATCAGGCCGGCGGCCTCCTCCAGGCCGACGTAGGTCTGGAACCAGGTGGGCAGGACGTCGTCATAGGTGTGCCACCATCCCTGGCGGTTGGCCTCACGGGCCAGGGTGAGCAGCGCCTCCCGCTCCGTCTCGTCGGTCAGCCCGTAGAGCGTCAGGAGGTCCGCGATGTCCCGTTCCTTGAAGCTGACCCGGCCCAGCTCCAGGCGGCTGATCTTGGACTCGGACGCCCGGATCTGGAAGCCCGCAGCCTCCCGGCTGATCCCGCTGGCCTCGCGGAGGCGGCGCAGCTGCGAGCCCACCACGATGCGCCGGACGGTTGGACCGCTCGACGGCGAGGTGGTCACGGATGCCTCCCGACTGGGACCGGTGGCCAGGGTGCACATCGCACGTTCGGACCCCGCGTGATGTCCGATTTACTCTTGAAAATCGTACTTGATGCACGTGCATCCGCAAGGCACGGTGAGATAGTATCCGTGCACGTGCATCTGCGCAGGGCGTCTGCACCAAGCAAAAGATGCAGGATCGAGTGACTGGGTCGTGGCGTACGGGGTGGGCTGTGGACGAGCTGGAACCGGGTTCGGCGGGGGGCGTGATGAGGCCGTCCGACGGCCGAGGTCCGGCATCAGGCCAGCGTAACCCCGGGTACCGCGCATGTGCCTGGCCCGGCTGAGCGTCGTGACGACCGCGTCCACTGCCGGACGGGTGAGGGCGCGCGGCGCGCTCACCCCGCACCGGGCCGACGGTGCCCAGGACCTGCCGATGGCCGACGTCGGAGCCGTGCGCCGGGTGGCCAGGTGCCCGCTGAACGCCAGCTACGCCGCCCTGGCCTCGGCCCGCGAGTTCGTCCGGCACGTGCTCGCCGACTGGGGGAGCCAGGCCGATCAGGCGGAGCTCAGCGACGACGTCAGCCTCGTCGCCTCGGAGATGGTGGCCAACGCGCTGCAGCACGGCGTCGGGCTGGACCCGCCGCAGGTCGCTGCCGCGACGGACGTGCGTCCCTCGGGGGCCGAGCCCGACGAGCAGGTCGGTCTGACGCTGCTCGCCACGCCGTCGGCGCTGCTGTGCGTGGTCAGTGACCCCAGCAGCGCGGCACCGGTGCCGAGGCTCCCCGATCCCGGCACCGTGTCGGGGCGCGGTCTGCACCTGATCGAGTCGCTCAGCGAGTCGTGGGGATGGAGTCCTGCCGGCGAGGGGGATCGCGCCGGCAAGGCGGTGTGGGCGGTGTTCCCGCTCGCCGGAGGCGATGCGCCGGCCGCCAGGGCGGGGCCTGCGACCTTCCGGCACACGCCGGGCGCCTGGGCGTTCGGTTCGGTGGTCCGTCGGTCGGAGCGAAAGGGAGGAGGTTCCTGGGGATGCGCTGGCGTCGCGACGCCAAGCAACACCGCGCGGTCCTCGACGCGCTCAGCGCGGTCGGGGACGCCGGGATGACGGCAGTTGCCCTCGCGGTCATCACCGACCTGCCCGAGGCCCGCCTGCAGACGATCCTGGAGGGGTTGACCGTCGCCGGGCTGGTCCATCGTCGGGTCGATCCGCACATCGCGGTGGCGCGGCTGCGGCGCTCGAGCTACCAGATCGCCGGGCATGCGGCGAACCGGAAGGCTGCCGGCTGATCGTCGACCGGTCAGCCGTTCGCCGAGCCGATCGGTCGCCATCCGGCGAACGACCACCGATCGACCGTCGATCAGCTGCTGATCAGCTCTTGTGGGCGATCCCCGCCAGGAGGCGGATGGAAGCCGGCGGCTCGCCGGACCAGTGCGAGACGTCGGCCAGGCCGGGCTCCAGCAGGTCGAAGGACTCGAACAGCTGCTCCACCTGACCCGCCGAACGCATCACCACAGGGGCCGAGGACCGCGCGCAGACCGCCTCGATCAGGCGCACGCCCTCCAGGTCCATGCCGTCGTGGCACGCGGTGGAGATCGCCAGATAGGAGCCGGACGCGACCGCCTTGCCGTACTGCTCGACGATCTCCGGCGCCACGTCGTGCCGGACGAAGTGCAGCACGGCGACCATCAGCAGCCCCACCGGCTCATCGAAATCGATCAACGCCCTGACGTGCGGATCCTCCAGCACCGTCGCCGGCTGCCGCAGGTCGTGCTGGACCGTGATCACGTCGGGGACGGTGGCCCGCAGCGCCCGGTTGTGCGCCATCACAATGGGGTCGTTGTCGACGTACACGACCCGGGCGTCCGGGCTCACCTTCCTCGCCACCTCGTGCACGTTCGGGGAGGTCGGGATGCCGGTGCCCAGGTCGATGAACTGCCGGACGCCGGCCTCGGCGATCAGCTGGACCGCGCTCACCAGGAACGAACGGTTCAGCCGCGCGGCCCGCTCGTAGTCGGGGAAGCTGCGACCGATCTCGTCCACGGCGGCCCGGTCGACGGCGAAGTTGTCCTTACCGCCGAGGGCGTAGTCGTACATCCGGGCCGGGCTCGGTCGGGTGGTGTCGACGTCGGGCGGGATCCAGTCGCTGCTGTCCCCGGTCCAGCTCCAGTCGTAGTCCGGGCCGCCGTCCCCGTGGCTGCCGCTGGCCATCGACCTCACCCCTCGACCCGTAGGTGACATCACGGACATCCTGCGTCAGGATAGCCGAAATTCGCTGAGAGTCAACGCTCGATTACACATAGTTTCCGGAACGGGTGTTTCCGCCCCTCTATGGGGTGGAAAGGGGCATCGACCAGGTCCGATCCCGGTTGCCGTGATCGCGACCGGCCGGCGTCAGGGCTCGGGGTCCTGGCCGAGCGGCTTGACCACGGCGACCGCCTCGTCCATCGCGACCGGCTGCCCGGGACGCACGGGCACCTCGGTGACCACGCCGGCCACCGGCGCCGCCAGGGTGTGCTCCATCTTCATCGCCTCGACGACGACGAGCGGCTGCCCGGCCGCGACCTCCTCACCCGCCGCGGCGGGCACCAGGACGACGGTCCCGGGCATGGGGGAGCGCAGCACCACGTCCCCGGACAACCCGTCCGCGGCGTCGTCGCCGTGGGAGGTCGCGAACTGCTCGTGCTCGCGCAGCATCCAGGTCAGGCCGTCGCGGGCGAGCCAGATCGCCGTCCCCGCCTCCGCGATCGTGTAGCGGTGGGTCCGGCCGCCGAGGACCACGCTCAGGGCGTCGCCGTCGCGGGCGGCCCGCGCGGGCATCGGTGCCGCCAGGCCCACCTCGACCTCGGCGGCACCCGCCCGGCCGCGCGTGCGTACGTGCAGCGCCTCGCCGCGCGCGGACGTGAACCTCCAGGTGGTCCAGGCGGGGCCGGTGAGGCGCCATCCGCCGGGGATGTCGAAGGGATCGACGACGGCGCCCGAGGGCTCCAGGGCGAGCAGGCGGGCCAGGGCGGCCGCGGCCGGCACGTCGTCCGGCGGCGTCGCACCCGACTGGTCCTGCCAGGAGTCCGCGAACCGCTCGACCAGGCCGGTGTCCAGCCGGGCGGCGCGGACGTCGGGCTCGGCCAGCAGGCTCCGCACGAACGCGATGTTGGTCACCACCCCGAGGACGGCCGTGCCGGCGAGGGCACCGCGCAGCCGGTCCAGGGCGGCGGGCCGGTCCACCCCCCAGGCGATCACCTTGGCCAGCATCGGGTCGTAGTCGCTGCCCACCACCGTGCCCGGCGACAGGCCGGAGTCGACCCTGACGTGCGGCTGCTGCGGCTCGGCCAGGGCGAGCACCCGGCCGCCGGTCGGCAGGAAGCCTCGCGCCGGGTCCTCGGCGTAGACCCGCGCCTCGATCGCGTGGCCGGTCAGCTCGACGTCCGCCTGGTCCAGCGGCAGCGGCTGCCCGGCGGCGATCCGCAGCTGCTGCTCGACCAGGTCGAGCCCGGTGACCATCTCGGTGACCGGGTGCTCGACCTGCAACCGGGTGTTCATCTCGATGAAGAAGAACTCCTCCGGCGCCTGCCCGGGCACCAGGAACTCCACCGTCCCCGCCCCGGTGTAGTCACAGGCCCGGGCCACGGCCACGGCGGCGGCGCCCATCGCGGCCCGGGTGGCGGGGCTCAGCAGCCCGGACGGCGCCTCCTCGACGATCTTCTGGTGCCGCCGCTGCAGGCTGCACTCGCGCTCGCCGAGGTGGATGGCGGCGCCGTGGGTGTAGGCCAGGACCTGGATCTCGACGTGCCGCGGCCGCTCGACGAAGCGTTCGATCAGCAGGGTGTCGTCGCCGAACGCGCCGAGCGCCTCCCGCCGGGCGGCGGCCAGCTCCGCGGGCAGCAGCCGCGGGTCGCGGACTAGCCGCATGCCCTTGCCGCCGCCCCCGGCGGACGGCTTGATCAGGATCGGGAATCCGACGGTCTGTGCGGCGGCCGCCAGGTCGGCGTCGTCCAGGCCGGGCTCGTGCCGTCCCGGGACGACGGGGACCCCGGCCGCCTGCACGCGCCGCTTGGCGAGGATCTTGTCGCCCATGGCCTCGATCGCGCCGACCGGAGGGCCGACGAAGACGACCCCGGCCTCGGCGCAGGCCCGGGCGAGGCCCGGGTTCTCGGCGAGGAAGCCGTAGCCGGGGTGGATCGCCTGGGCACCGGCGTGCAGCGCGGCGTCGACGATCCGGCGGGCGTCGAGGTAGCTGGCCGCGGCGGCGGCCGGCCCGATCCGGACGGCCTCGTCGGCGTCGCGGACGTGCCGGGCATCGGCGTCGGCATCGCTGAACACCGCCACGGACCGGATCCCCAGACTGCGCAGCGTCCGGATGATCCGCACGGCGATCTCGCCGCGGTTGGCCACCAGGACGGTGTCGAACACCCCGCCTCCTCGACGCTCTCGCACCGCCGGGCCGGCCCGGCGGCCTGATCGGTGCTACATCCGGAAGACGCCGTACCCCGCGGGTTCCAGCGGGGCGTTCGCGCAGGCGCTGAGTGCCAGGCCGAGCACGGTGCGGGTGTCGGCCGGATCGATCACCCCGTCGTCCCACAGTCTCGCGGTGGAGTAGTAGGGGTTTCCCTGCCGCTCGTACTGCTCGCGGATCGGCCGCTTGAACTGCTCCTCCGCCTCCACGGGCCAGTCCTCGCCCCGGGCCTCCAGCTGGTCGCGGCGCACCGTCGCCAGCACGGAGGCCGCCTGGTCGCCACCCATCACCGAGATCCGCGCGTTCGGCCACATCCACAGGAATCGCGGGGAGAAGGCACGCCCGGCCATCGAGTAGTTCCCGGCTCCGAAGGAACCGCCGATGATCACGGTGAGCTTGGGCACCCGGGCGCAGCTGACCGCCGTCACCATCTTGGCGCCGTGCTTGGCGATCCCACCCGCCTCGAAGTCACGGCCGACCATGAACCCGGAGATGTTCTGCAGGAACACCAGCGGGATCCGGCGCTGGTCGCACAGCTGGATGAAGTGGGCTCCCTTCAGCGCGGACTCGCTGAACAGGATGCCGTTGTTGGCGACGATCCCCACCGGGTGGCCGTGCAGGCGGGCGAACCCGGTGACCAGGGTCGTGCCGTAGCCCGCCTTGAACTCGGCGAAGCGGCTGCCGTCGACGATCCGCGCGATCACCTCGCGCACGTCGTAGGGGATCCGGGTGTCGACCGGGACGACGCCGTAGAGCTGGGCCGGATCGGCGGCGGGTTCCTCGGTCGCCGCCACCTGCCAGGGCGCGGCCGCCCTCGGGGCGAGTGTGCCCACGATCGCGCGCACGATCCTCAGGGCGTGCGCGTCGTCGTCGGCGAGGTGATCGGTCACCCCCGAGACCCGCGAGTGGACGTCGCCGCCGCCCAGTTCCTCCGCGCTGACCACCTCTCCGGTGGCGGCCTTCACCAGCGGCGGGCCACCCAGGAAGATCGTTCCCTGGTTGCGCACGATCACGGCCTCGTCGCTCATTGCGGGGACGTAGGCGCCGCCGGCCGTGCACGAGCCCAGCACGGCGGCGATCTGCGGGATGCCCTGCGCCGACATCCGCGCCTGGTTGTAGAAGATCCGGCCGAAGTGGTCGCGGTCGGGGAAGACCTCGTCCTGCGCCGGGAGGAATGCGCCGCCGGAGTCGACCAGGTAGATGCACGGCAGCCGGTTCTCCAGCGCGATCTGCTGGGCGCGCAGGTGCTTCTTCACCGTCACCGGGTAGTAGGTCCCACCCTTGACGGTGGCGTCGTTGGCGACGACGACGCACTCCCGCGCCGCGACCCGGCCGATGCCGGTGATGATGCCGGCCCCGGGCGCCTCGTCGTCGTACATGTCCTCGGCGGCCAGCGGGGACAGCTCGAGCAGCGGGGACGCCGGGTCGATCACCGCATCCACCCGCTCCCGGGGCAGGAGCTTCCCGCGGGAGCGGTGCCGCTCCCGCGCCGCCTCGGTCCCGCCGGCGGCCGCGCGCTCCAGACGCAGCCGGAGCTGGGCCGCCAGGGCGGTGTGTGCCTCCAGGTTCGCGCGGAACTGCCCGGATGCCGGGTCTGCCCTGCTGTGCAGTACCGGGGCGCCCATGTCGCCGCTCCTCCTGCCGCGAACTTCCGTCAAGTTAACGCTCGATAACCATTCGCAGGTTAGCACTCGTTAACTTGAGGCGACTACACTCCGATCGATGGGGACGGCAACACCCTCGCACGGCCGGGTCCGCGGCGGCCGCGGCGCCGCCGCGACACGCGGTGGCTTGCGCAGCAGCGTCACCGGGCGGCGTGGCCAGATCCTGGCGGCGGCCGCGGGGATGTTCGCGGCTCGCGGCTTCCACGGGGTGAGCGTGGACGACATCGGGGCGGCGGTCGGCATCAGCGGGCCCGCCCTGTACCGCCACTTCCCCTCCAAGGAGGCGCTGCTGGCGGACATGCTGGTAGAGGTCAGCGAGGACCTGCTGGCCGGCGGCCGGGCCCGCGCCGGCGGCGACCCGGCCGCCGCCCTGGCGCGGCTGGTGGACTTCCACATCGACTTCGCGGTGACCAACCAGAACGTGATCTCGGTCCAGGATCGTGACCTCGACACCGTGCCGGAGCGCGCCCGGCGCCGGGTGCGCCGGCTGCAGCGGGAGTACGTCGAGGTGTGGGTGGGCGTGATGGTGCGGGCCGTCCCCGGGCGGGACGAGCCGACCGCCCGGTCGGCGGTGCACGCCGTCTTCGGCCTGCTCAACTCCACCCCGCACCTGCAGCATCGCCGGGGCGCCCTGTCCGGCCCGGACCAGGTGGCCGGGCTGCTGCGCCGGATGGCGCTCGCCGCGCTGCGCGAGGCCGGGCCGGCCGCCGGTGCCGGACCCGGCCCGGGCGGCGGGTGAGGGTCACCCGCCGGCCGGCGCCTGCCTGGACCGTCGCCGGGCCGAACGCCCGGTGCGAGCCCGCGGTGCGCGGGGGATCACTTCCTGCGGATGTCGGCCCTCGCGTTCCTGCGGATGTCGGCCCTCGCGTTCCTGCGGATGTCGGCCTTCCGGCTCTTGCGGGCGTCGGCCTTCGCGCGTGTCTTCTGGATCCTGGCGCGAGTGGTCAGGTAGACGATCGCGACCAGGCCGAGGGTGGCGATCAGGCGGTTGACGTCGACCGCCGGTCGCCAGGACACCCTGCCCTCCTTGACGATGTAGGCGCCGGCAGGGCGGGCGCCCATGCCCATGCCTCCGCCCTCTCCGCTCTGGCCGTTCTGGTCCTGCCCGCCTCCGCCGCCGACGCCGCCGGCCACGGACGCCGCCGGGATGATCACCACCCCGCCGTGCTCGTAGGGCTCCCCGAACACCCGCTTCACCGTGATGGCGTTTCCGGCCGTGGACACCAGATCCTCGATCTTCATCGGCACCTCCCGGTTCCCGGCTCCCGTGGGAGCCACTCCTTCGTGCGGGGCCGAGGCCTGTCGGCGACCGTCCCCGTTCACGCCAAGGCTTTCAGCCTTACCCTCGACGGTGCCCCCGCGCTAGTCGCGGCGCTTGGCCGCCCCGGCCGCGTAACCGCCCGCGGCGGCGGCCAGCGTGATGACCGCGGTCACCGCGCCGGTCACCACCTGCGCGTCCGTCGGCCAGACCGTGGATATCGCGACCAGCAGCACGACCGCGACCATGCCGCTGAGCGGCAGCAGGAGGGCCCGGGCCGGCTCGCTCGTCCACGCCGGTGTCCGGGGTGACCGCGGGGGCACCGGCCCGCTCGGGCCCGGGACTCTGTCTGCATTCATGTCGCTCCCCTCATCGTCGCGGTGGGGCACCAGGGTCACCACGATTCCCGATCAGGTCCGACCGGCGCCATGATGGACAGGTCGAGACAGTGAGGCAGCACCCACCGCGCAGGAGTCCGACGTCCCCGGCGCGGGCCACGTCGCGGGTGCTGCGCGTTCTGCTGCCCTGGATCGTCGCCGCGGCATGTTTCGCGGTCGTCTACAGCCGGCTCGAGCGCGCCGCCGCGGCGGAGGGCAGCAGCCTCCCTGCCTACCTGTGGCAGGTGCTCACCACGGTGAGCTGGGGGCCGTGGCTCGCCCTGATGATCGCGTACTGCCTGCTCTACCTCGTGGTCGACGCCGCGGTGGTCTGGCGGGTGGTGACCTGGTTCAACGCGCCGCTCGGCTACCCGGAGACCGTGCGCGTGCGGGGCAGCGCCTACGTCCTGTCGATGGTCAACGAGCCGATCGGCAAGGGCGGGATGGCCCTGTACCTGAACAGGCGTCACGGCGTGCCGGGGCAGGAGGCCGCCTCGAGCATGCTGTTCCTGATGTTCTGCGAGTACTACAGCCTGCTGTTGTGGGCCACGGTCGGGGTGACGCTGCGGTGGAGCGAGATGCCGCCGGTCCTCCACCTGGTCCCCTGGCTCGCGGCGGCGTCGGTGGTCTTCTTCGTCGCGTTCCGCCACGTGGTCGGCCGGCGCCGGACCGCCGATGCACCCGGGCGGTCGGGTCTCCTGCTCACCTTCCGCCGGGCGCGGCTCCCGCAGTACGTGGTGGTCGTCGCGGCCCGATCCGCGCTCGTGCTGGCCGCGGTCGGGGTGTACACGGTGGCCGCGCGGCTGTTCGGGGTCGGCGTCAGCTTCGTCGAGATGCTGGGCCTGCTACCGGTCATCCTCTTCGGTGCCGCCGTCCCCGGGTCGATGCGCTCGGTGGCGATCCTGCTGTGGGTCACGCTGTTCCCGGAGAACCCGGGGGAGATCGCCGCGTTCGGCTTCTTCCAGCACAACTTCTTCGTGCTGTTCACCGCCCTGATCGGTCTGGTGTTCCTGCGAAGGGTGTCCGCCGGGCTGTTCCGTGAGGTCCCCTGAGCCTGGCCAGGCGCAGGACCATCGACAGGGCTGTGGTGGCCACCAGGGCCCAGGCGATCGGCCGCAGCAGCCCGGCGGGGAGCCCGGCGTCCATCCGGATCAGCACGTCGACCGCCAACGGCACGAAGTACAGGATCCCGTTCCAGCGCCCCAGCCTGCTCTCCCACAGCCCCCCGCGGCCGCGGGCGCGGGCCGGCCGCAGCCAGTAGGAGTCGGCCACGTACTGCGCGAACGCCAGGCACACCAGGATCGGCAGCAACCACGGGATGGCGCCGCGAGAGGCGACGCCGGCCAGCCCGCCGGCGACGAAGACGACGTCGCTGACGTGGTCGAGGACCTGCCCGCGCGTGCCGGCCGTGCCCGACCGGCGGGCGATCGGCCCGTCGAGCAGGTCGGTGACCACCGCGACGACGAGGACCAGCCCGGCGAGCGGTGCGGCTGCCGGGTTCTCGGAGGCCATCAGGACCGCGAACGGGATCGCCAGCGTCAGGCGCAGCACGCTCAGCGCATTCGCCGTCGCTCCGCCTCGAGACCTCATCCTCAGGCGCCCGGTGCGGGGAAGCCCACCGGGATGACGTAGTAGGCCACCTCACCGATGCCCAGGGCCAGGGTTCGCGACACCCTTCCCGGGTTGA